>Ga0214477_100285_pt1 | contig 36460 bp, 20 predicted proteins | sample M1_20Mar14CPVII9_FD_165058 | JGI IMG/M metagenome (GOLD analysis project Ga0214477, IMG submission 165058) | Marine eukaryotic communities from Monterey Bay, California, United States - M1_20Mar14CPVII9sort6BwellC16 | ecosystem: Environmental > Aquatic > Marine > Unclassified | place: USA... | reverse complement strand
TTACTCACATCATATACCTCCCAAATAAACCAATCAAGCTGACCGCGTGATGTTCTGAAGATATTAAATATGCCATCAGCAATTGGTCCATATACCATTTGCAACCAATTGAGGTATGAATACAATGCGAGTAGTCGCTCGTATTGATCTTCGCGTAACATCTCCCCATTATATCTTAAACCAATAATTGACCCCGGTGTACGAATTAATTCCAATAATTTTGGCAATGATGTAATCCCATACTCATCTAGTGCAATCAATGTTTCTTTGTTTGCCGCATCACCAAGTAATTCACGTAGTATGTGTGTATATGCACACTTCTGATAATCACGTATCAATCCTCCTTTAAGGGCCTGTACCTTAAGTTCGTCAACGCTAGTGTAGTTGGTTGACCTATTGTTAATGTCACAAGGGGGTGTGGTCACAACGTTGGGTGGAAGGCTGGCCTCATCCGTAGTATTATCAGTCAGATGGGCCGCAATGGGGGATTTTCCATTATGAAGTAAGTTGTTAATGTCCAATTCACGGTTGTTATTAGTCCGCATGGTTGTGCGTAGATGTCGAGACATTATAGCACCAATTGATGTCGAATTGAGCACTGTTATTGCTCCCGTTCTGTTGCAAATTGATTCTATAATTTAAAACAATCCGAGTTCAGTAGATGAACTGCGAGACTGTTAATCTCTTACAGAAACTGACTTTCTGTATAATTGTACTTGTACTGATTGCTGTTGAATAAGATTAAACATCAGACCAATGGCAGTAGTCCTTTCCTACTGTCAAGCACGATAACTTGATCAGACTAGCAAAGCCGGTAGACTTGAGATTAAGAAGGGTGGATGGCCTTCCCGTCCTCTATGAAAACCTAGATGATATAGATATACCAGAGGTATATATCCTAAACCTATCCTAAAAGGTATAATCAAACGATTACTCTTCTTTATTCTTTAATTCTAAACATTATAAGCACAAAAGAAAGATCCAAAAGCAGCTGTCCAAAGTTCACCGTTACGGAGCCACCAATAGGGTATCCTCTTATCTTTCCACATGTAACCCATAGAATGCGTTTCTGTGACATGTTCATATCCTTATCGGGTGGGTTATCTTATGTTGAGTTTAGAGATAAATAAACTACCTTTTTCTCCATAGATATCTCGATGTGTAATATGGATTAAGCTCTCTAATATGTATATTGACGCCGTTGAATCACAATAGAAGATAGCATGGTATATACTTTACTACTTACTAACTACCTTATGTACAAGGTCGGCAAGATTACGTTTTATCGCCATTTCCGAGAATGCCCCTTGACTTATTTATTATTTTCGTGTTGTCATAGTAATGAAGTAATAGAATTGCCCTCGAGATAGAGACAATGCACAAAGAATGAGGAGGCTCAACCTATGCTGGGACCGGAAGTGTTGCAGCTTTGTTCAGTGTTAAAGTACAAAACAAAATAAATATCAAATATATTCATATTATTATATGTTTATTCAAATTGAGGGCTGAAGGCGTTGACAACATGTTATCACAGAAGATGAGTACTGACTATCAAAGTGAGCTACACAATTTATGTGCTCAATCAAAATGGGTAGAACTATCATCAATACTTAATTCCATACTCGATAATAATATCAGCGGCGGTAAGCTATCTTCTCATAATGAGACAAATAAGAACAATCTACTGCAAAGCAATAATGCATTGCAACAACAAAATCCAAACTCCAGATTAATAACACCCGGTGCCACAAGTACATCACACACTATATCCACCGCACCACCATCAAGCTCGGCATATAATGACGAATATCACCGTAAGGATTCACATAATTCTACATCAACTACTGAACATATCAATTCTCATAGCAAGTCTATTAATAACAATAACATTCATAATAATAATAGTACACCAATAACATCAACATCATGGCCAAATGCACAATCTCCACCATCAATAAACTCATCATTCAAATCATTTAATACTGACCTTAAATGTAGTTATGAAAAGTTGGCAGACGAATATACAGCAGGTATGATTAGTAGAGGAGGAGAAGGCATGAGCAGAGGAGGAGAAGGTAGAGGAGGGAGAGAGGAACTTATACAAGTGACTGAAGAGGATTTAGTAAATGTTAGTAGAGACTTTGCAAATCGAAGAGATTCATTTTTGTATAGCAGTGAGGAAGGCGGATGTGATAGAAAAAGTAGCACACCCAAGAAGCATAACAAAGGGCAGCATGAAGAGGATAGTGATGCAAATGATAGTCTAGGCTCATTCAGTTCAGCCGACGATGATATCAGTTTCTCATCAGAATCAAGTGTAAACACACAAGAGGAAATGGATGACATGATATCACCACCAACTTCACCATTAGAAGAAATGGAAGATCGACTATTACGAATGTCAACTATTGATGACTCTAAAGCATATTATGACACGTCATCGAATCGATTATTTAGTAATGAACATGGTATGAGTTTTGTGGATAGTAGTCAGATTGGCTTTTTGAAAAGTCCTGATGGTTGTTGTGATGAAGATAATGATGATGACCATGAAGAGGAAGGATCGTATGCGGGTACTCCTGGTAGGCATGGGGAAGAAGGATCGTCGTATGCTGGTAGTTCAACAGGTGCTGCCTCCGTCTCTTCGTTCAATGGACAAACACCCATCAATGAAGGGATTTCAAAAGAACAAACTTTACAACTCAAAGCACAATTACTCAAACGAGAGGGTAGCAACAAGTACACGCCGCTACATATATGCTGCACGTCTTCAACTACACCAGCACATATCATTTCATTATTAATCAAGTGCAATTCAAAGTCGTGTGAGGTGCCTGATAGGAATGGTAACTTGCCATTGCATTTTTTATGCTGTTATAAACGACAAAATCGGACGGGGAAGGGAAAGAGTGAGAGGGGAATTGAAGAAGGGGTGCCAAGTCCTATCAAAATACCCAATTTACATGGCAGTGAAGAATATTTAAGAAGATCAACTCAATCTACAGACTGTAGTGGACAGCTTGCATCAATCTCTGAAGGTGGTGACAAACAGCAAATGAATGAACTATGTCAAATTGCATATCAACTTATATCAGCCTCACCTGTTTCATTGGCAACAGTGAATAGATGGGGACAAACTCCATTACATTCTCTATTTGATGACTCCAAGGGATTTGGTAGTAATAGAGATTTACTAATGGTCAAAACAATGTTAGTCAAATGGGATGAAGAAATGTGCAGCAACCTTTTCAAAGAACAACCTTTACTTAGTGTAAAATGTGAGGTAAAGTCGGCAGTTTCCCGATCACTCAAACATTGTGATTCTCAAGGTAGATTACCACTTCATTGTGCTGCAGATTGTTCTTGGGTAAATGAAGATATCTTACGGTTACTTGTGGGTGTATTTCCAGAGGCTGTTTGTATACCCGTCTTACCTCCTTTTGATGATACTGAGGAGGATGGTGTTGATGGCCATGGCAGTAGTAATGATAATGCATCATATGATTGGGACATTAAAAGAAATGCAGTCATACCCGAGTCTAGTATCGACAGTCTATTTCCTAAAACTGGAGGTTTTTATGGCAAAGACTTGGCCGTGCACTTGCTACATCGACAATTAGTGTCGCCTCTTGTTAATACCGAGGGTGATCATGACTTGCTGTCAAAGACCAGTGGAGTTAGTGGACATACCAATGTTAGTGTCTACTTGAAGACGGACCATTGTGGTTTGATTTCTGCATTGTTGGAACCACTTGTTGAGGCGGCTGTCGAGGGTGAAGACTTATCCATTGGTAGATTGGCTTGTGCTGCTACTGGTTCGTCGTCGTCAACTACCAACAAGAAGAGAAGTTCGTCAACAACAGTCACAAATACACTTCTTCCAATCCATATTGCGGCATTGCATGGAGTATCATTTACGGTATTGGAAGGCCTATGTCGAGCTTATCCCGAGGGTGTGGTAACACCCATGATATCATCATTACATACCGATCGAATGAACACTCTACCAATTGAGCTTTTTGAGGAAGGCCGAGCTGGTCACGAGGTAAATGTTGCATCAGATAGTCAATTCGTTTCATTGAGTGTTGATTATTTTCGACGATCAGATTTGCTCTTTTCGTACTTTCCGGAGGCTAAATCAAGTAAAGGAGTAGTTTATTGTCGTGATGAGGCACGGTTATCACGATTTGAACAATTGATACGATCAGAGGCATGCTGTACAGATTCTGAAGGGTTATTGTCAGACATGGCTGGGTCTGTTTGGCTCTTCCTATGCCGAAGTAGTACACCATTATCTAAATCATCTCGAAGATCGTCCACGGTTAACTTTGGTGCTGCCATTGGCCGGATATTGGAAGGCCTAGAGCCACACTCTGTGTTACGGCTCAACTTTATGAGAACAAAGTCTACTCCCGAGGGTGTGCGTGTTCCTACACTGGCAAATGGCAGAACTATATTGGAGGAGGCAAAAGAACGTTCACCCAACGGATCAATGTCTAGTATACTCGAGGAGAACTTCTTCAATAGCTCAGTACTATCATACCTTGATGCAAAAGACGCCTTGTCATACTCATCAACCTGTCGAAAGGCATGGACTCGTGGAGTTCGTCTTCTCCGTCAAATACCAAATAAAACAGATACAATGGATACTCATGGCAAGGTCAAGTTGACAGATGATTGTTGTGCATCAGAAACATCATCACAATGGAGAGAACGAGGAGGGAAGGTATCACAACAATGGCAAAAAATAGAACTCCCAATCGTTCCTAGATGTACACACACAGTCTACATTACTTGTGACATTAAGTATCAGAGTTGGAGAGGTGAAGATAGTAGTTGTAAAGGTGGAGGATTGTTTGTAGTAGGTGAGGATTCCACAACGAATGGAATACCTGATTTGGTTGTATCGTCCATACCAGTCAAGGCAAGAAATAGAGAAAAGTCCATTAAGTTCTCCTTCAATCATCTACCTGGACACAACTACAGTCTTTGGTATTATGGTGGTGATCGACACACCCTAACAGTTACCAATTTGATCATCCGTCAGCTTGTCTATTCATGTGATAGAAATGGTCACAATCCTCTTCATGTTCTGTTATGTGAAGGAGGTAGCACAAGTAGTAACCAAAAGGAACAGATTCAAGCTCTGTTTGCTGCCGGATTTGGTTCCAACCTTCCAATTCATTACGCCCTTAAAGTTGACGTTCCTGATAAAACATTAAAAAGTCTAATCGATGCTCGGCCAGCCAGTCTTCTTGATACTGATGAAAAGAAACAAACTCCACTACACTCAGTGTTTGGTAGTAGTTCAAAGATACCCTCTCTTGGTACTATCAAGACTTTACTTATGAGTCAAGGCGTTAATGCAACTCATTTGAAAGACTCGAGAGGTAAACTGCCTCTACATTTAGCTGCTGAACATGGTGCTAGTGAGGATATATTGCAGTTGTTAGTCGATGCCTACGCTGATGGTTGTTACCGGCGTACAGATGACGGTGATATACCACTTCATCTGCTTGTCCAAAGTGGATCTGCTACACAAGCTACCGTTGAGCTATTGATCCTTCCAATTATTCATAATCCAACCATATGCTCGTACAATGGAAGCATAGGCGTCAATTTACCATTACATATTGCTTGTGAATACCGATGTAAACAGATGATAATTGAGGCCCTCCTTTCTTCTTATGGCGAGGCCGCTGAGACCAAACGCCAGCTCATGCAATCTGATACCAATAACAAAAGTGCCGCAGAGTATGCATTGTCTATATTCGAACAAGGACGGGCAAGCATACCCCTGACGAGTAGTATAAAGAGTGACAAGAAGAACAAGTACCCAGTTGAATCGGCTGAACTGACGAGCTTCAATCTTCGAAGTGATTTGTTGTTCGTACACAATCCGGAAGTACCCAAGGAAGTTCGACCATACACAACAACCTATTACAAAGATGAGAAGGGTCGTATCCAGAGGTTGATATCTCTAATCAAACGAGAGGCTAAACAATGTATTGAAGTACCTGATGACGAGACAGAAGATATAGAGCTTACAGACATGGCAAAGTTAGCTTGGTGCTGGATGTGCAGCAACGAATCTTACTCGGAAGTGGTAAAAGATATCGTCAAAGCTTTGCCAATCGAAGCTGTGAGGTTCTTAGCCCTCGTTACAAACCCCAAGTCTCGTCCTGTTCCTGATTCTCCCATCAAAGATTGTTCAGCACCAAGATGCGCATTGATTATTAAGTCGAGACTTAGCTTCCTTGGACGGTACATCCTTGACCAAGGTAGTGCTCCTCTTCACAAATCTGAGTCAAGTGTAGTCCTCAAGGCGAAAGATATCGGTGTTGTAGACAGCTACATGTCCATACAGTCACTTCTTGATGAGTCGGAGCCTGATATTGATGACTATAGCCATGCTTGTGGGAGCGTATATGCCATAACTGGAAATACAATTGAGGTTGGAAGATTTACGGAGTTTGCTCAAAAGCTCGGATTAAGTGAACAAGAGGCACTTGCTTCATTGGAAACGTTAATGGACGAAGAGACCAACTTTAAAGAGAGCGGAGTGAAGAAGTCCGTATTTAAAGAGTTCTGCTCGTTGTTTACTATCGATAATGACGGATGTCGAAGTGTAGTTCTCAAGTTCATCAAAAGCAAGTCGAGATTTGATTTGGAGAATTCTTGTCGTGACATTCTCCGTGATGAGCAGTCATTAAATGTTGTACCTATCCTTAATCAGTTTGCTTTTGAAGAGAATGATAAGATGGGCAAAAGTAATGACTTCATCAGGGACATATATGACGGTGGGCCTCTGCTTTTGAATCTTGATCTAAGTAATTTCAATTATGGAATTGTCATGCCGGCGGCCGATGGAGATCTCCACGACATCTTCTACAGACAAGGAATGAATTCATCAAACATTAGAGAGAACATTAGACAAGTTGGTGAGACATTGCAGGCTCTACATGATCAAGGTATCACATACATGAACTTGAGTCTATCTTCTGTACTACAATATGGCCACAAAATGGTACTATCAGACTTTGGCAGTGCTCTATTCCTCAAGTCTATTGAAGGGAACAATGCCATCGGAGGATCGTCCCAACATTCAATGAACACAAGTATTCTTCCGCCTGAAATGATTGCCAAATTTGATTTGGCCGATAAGGACAGTTCTAATAAGTTCTTGAAACATTGGAAATATGTTCAATCAGATGCCAACTACTTGAGACCTCTCACACCTCAAGAAAGAGACGCCATATCTCAATTCGTCGAGGCAGGAGATGAACAGGATTGGAAGAAGAGCATTTCATCGCTACTTGAGACCATCAAGTTTGAAGATCTACCTCGTGTACTATCAAAGTGTGCTTCATTCAATGACTTTAGGGAAATCTGGAAGAGAATGCATGACAACCTCATCCTTTGGGAGACATTTGTTCGTCCAAGACGAGATGAAAAGGAGCAGTGCATGTACATGCTCAAGACTTATGAGAATAGGAAAGGTAGTCCTTCCCGTGATGCATCTACTTTGCCATACAAACTTGTTCCTCCATCCGAAAAAGTTGATATGTGGATGTTTGGTGTATTCATCTATGAGCTGACAAGCGGCGGCAACCCATTCCATACGGGTATACGAGGTGATTTAAGAGGAGTCGACAGCTATTCAAGTTTGCATGGTTGGAGTCGAGCGGATACAATTAGTAGTGTTCGAGAGTTCGTACAGGATCCTCTAGCCCAAGATCTTCTGTCTCAAATCTTGGTACCAGCAGATGAGAGACTTCCTACTATAGCTGCTTGTCTAAAACATCCCTTCTTCTCTCCTAAATCAGTGGAGGCGGAGCTATTTTTGGAGAGGAATGAGGAAGTACAGCTGATCCGTCAAAATACTGTTACTATTTCTCAAGTTACAAAAGCTGTTTCAGCTATGATTGATAACTCCATGGAGAAGTATTGTAGACTAGCATTTGCAACAGATCAAATAGCAGTTCCCTGCTGCTTGATGATGTTGCCATATGCCGTTAATATGGACGAGACCAACACGCCGACAATAACATCAAATGATACAGTCACGAGATTAAACATCCCTTCTCCCGAGCTCATCACACGAGCGGAAAAGCTTGGCAAGTATCTGCTCAATATCAACAAGGCCACGGCGAGACTTAGCTTTTGGCTAATGATGAACGCCAAAATGAAAGAACCAGTGGGTAATGCCTTCAAGGCACAGCTTCAAGATTGGCTTAAAAGAGCTCGAGATGAACCTGTTTCTGTGATTGCTCAAGAGCTGATTCGATCTTTAGGATGCAATCCAAACTATGTCATGATTTGTGAAGAGGTTCTTGCTCAAGACGGATCAGTTTCTAAAGCAAAGTCATACATGAGAGATCCCATACGGGCTGCAAGAAGAGAGATCAAGCACAACTCTGATGAGCTTGCAACTTTGTATCAGTCGGGTATGACCAACCTGTACTTGATTGACGAGGCTACCATGCTTCCAAGTTGTCCATTTCATGGAGAAACCCGAGGCTCGTATCCCATTGAAGTAGAGCCCAATCCAAAGCTGATAGTGAATGCCATGCTACCTTTTATGAACATTGTTGCTATGAAGGCGTTGGCAAGAAGTGGTTTCGACGGATTGGCGAATCTCTTGGGCTTGCCACAATCAGTAGGAATACCACAATCTTGGCAATCATCAGAGCCTGGTCTCTTGCACAGTCTTGACGATCCATCAAGTATAGAAGAGTTTGTATCACTACAAAGTATACTCCGAAAAGATGATTTAAATGAGTTTAAAGATGACGAATCGATCATGAGCCACAGCTGTAAAAGTTATCACAGTGGTATTAGTGCAACATTTGACAATACGAGCTTCCTATCCATATCAGCCCTCCGCTTGACCGATATTGACCTTTCTCCAGTCGACCCTGCCATTGATGGCATTCCCATGACACAGCTTGAACTACTCTTTAGAGATAAAGATCCCAATAGAGAATTTGATCAGCTCAAGCGTATCACCTCAAAAGACAAGAGTACTGGCCTTTGGACTAGTCTAGAGGGAGTACAACACTTGGAGTCCATGGTAGAAGTGGCAGAATTGGAAGACAAGTTACGAGAGCTCAAGATGAATCTTGATCAAGCCAAGTCTGATGAAACAGAGTATGCAAGTCTGATCAAACAGAGACAGGAATTGAAAATGCATCTGCCCAATATCGATGAGACTCCTCTCGGACAAGCATTTACATTTGACCGCACATTTGACGAACACATGGAACACACTCAAGATGACCAGAATGACAACCTTCTTCCTCATGATGATCTCCAAGATGGTCAGTACCTCCTCCAAGTTCCTGTTCTTACCTCGGTTCCTGAAGAAGATGATGATGAAGTGATCAAGACTCATAAGATGCCCCATAATCCAAATCGGAAGGTTGATAGAGGAGACGAAGCTGAAAAGCACAAGAAAATGAGAAAGGCCAAGCGCAGATTCAGGCCGTGGTTTACTGCCTGTTAAGAAGTATACATATATATGATATATTGTAACATAATGTAATGCATTACACTTAACTTTGTCCTACATCTATGTCTCCTAACTAAACAATCCTGTACAAAACTACCTCCTCAAACTCTTTCGTCCCTCTTCGATCATCTCCTTTGACTCACGGAACCAATCAGCAGTCTTTACCAATCCATCCTCTTGAGATACAGCACTAACAAAACCAATTCCACTCTTGGCACCATTTGGATTGCAGGAAGATGCACGTATATCGCCATCTCGTGGATCAAGATGTGTAATCTCAGACTGGGAGCTCATACTGCTCTTAATTTGATCTGCCAATGTATTAATAGTGATTGATTTTCCCGTGCATACATTATAAACTGCAAATGATGCTTTATCAACACTCTTCTTCATCGTTGGTTCTTGCAATAACGACAGTACAATAGCCCGGGCTACATCCTTGACATAGACAAAATCACGTGTCATTTCACCATCACCTAATATAGTAATATCTTTCCCCATCATTGCCTTTTCAAGGAATAGACTAATCACACCTGAATATGGATTCGTAGGGTCTTGCCGAGGTCCATAGACATTAAAGAATCGTAATGCCACTGCACTTGTTGATTCGATTGCCTTATCAGTTGTACCATCTTCTTTCACTATATCGGTATGTTCGGCATTTTGTTTATCAACAAAATGTTGCATCAACCCTTCCATACGGTACTTGGTATCAGCATATGGTGACTTACCGCCATATCCTGTCGATTCGACTAAGGGTAGTAATGCAGGCGATGGATCACCGTATATGGCTGCCGATGATGCTGCAACGACCTTTTTAATTGAATAGTTTGTTGGTAAACCGTCTCTGTTTCGTGATATGTGTGTATTGTATTTAGATATCCAATCTAATACTGATTGTGAACCGTCATAATTGACTTTTTCATACTGTATGGAGGATGAAGTGAAATGTGGAAGGTTTGGTTAGTGAGAGGTGATTGAACATATCATGTGCACAAAACGAAGATGAATGTATAAACGCAAAACCTACAAACTAAGACACAATAAAGAGATTATACGATACACTCGATTATAACTTACCTTATCAGGATTCTCCATCGATTCAGCAACACTAATAGCAGCAGCCAAATGAACAACATGTGTAAAATATCCGTCACCAACATCAATTGGCATTTGTGGATGTGTATTCAACAATGGACTTTCTTGCTTATTTAAATCTGGCATTGTTGGAAAGTCTGTTATTACTGTAATATCATTTGGTACCATTTCGGTAGTGGCACTATTGTGATTATGACCATTTGATTCATTGTCTAATATTGTTACTTTGAAACCACGATGTAATAATAGGTCTACTACATGTGAACCAATGAAGCCTAATCCACCGGTAACTAATACTGATTCATTTGGTTTTGCGATACGAATGTCTTTAAATTCATTGGGTGTTAATAATGCCGAGCCGTAGATTGGTTCAATTACTTTATCCTTTTTAGGAGATGGTAGTATATGATGAAAACCTAATAGTAATAGAATGAAGAAACCGAAGAGCCATTGATTTTTAGATAGGAAATCACCTAGTATACCACCCTCAGATGTAGCTGTGGATGAAGATATGTTCATCTTCTTCCATTGTGACTTCTTATTATCTTTGGAGGACGATCCACTGACGGGCGGTGTAATTGATACCATAATTATAATTTTGTGTATTGAAAGTTAGTACGTTGTTAGCTTATACTTTGCTATATCGTGCGGTTTGAGTTATATAAGTATGAAGGAAGTGTTATAAGTCTATACTATCGACCTTATATCGTGGTTAGGGCGCATTAGGAGGATAGTAGAGGGCCGATCACTATTCGGTCATCGGATCTGCCATGCAATTGCAAAGATACTTTGCGCGATTTTTTAGCGTCACAAGATCTGTGACCACCATCAGAAGGCGATATTTGCTTACAAGTGGAATTATTGTGGGAGTCCAGTTGCCGTTTAGACCTCTCTTATATCTACTTTGCAATTCGAAATTGAGAGAGCTCAAAAGAGGCTTCGATATGAGCTACATATCACCACGTATATCCATTGTAGATGGAACACATCTATGCCTACTCCCATCGTGCAATAATGTGCTGAATAGTAGTGTCGGCGGCGGCAGTTCTGAGAAGAATCAACATCAACAAACTCATGTTGCAATTGCAAATGATGTGCACCATACTAATAAGGGTCAAACTATCAATATACCTGCAGTTCCTTTATCATCTATATGTAATATTTATAATGGTGGTGAATATGTATCTTGTTGTTTAGGAGATTATACCGCTGCTGGAGATATCCATATCGGTAGCAAGCGGCCTCAGCTATCAAAATCGACATCAGCTAACAAAAATAATTTACATGAACTACCAATAGAAACGATACAAATACAAATATCAGATGTATCCAATGCTCAGTATAGGTTTATACATTCTACAAGTCTCAATAATGATAATGATTCAACTGCTAACAATCTACCTCTACGGGTTGTGGTATCTGATGATTTAGATGAGGGTATAATTAGTGTAAATAATAAACTTGTGAAAGTTTGCCTTCCTTCTTTTACAACCTCCGACGACCATATACTACCAACTCAATACGGGGAAGATGATTGCAAGGTTTATGGAGGAAAATATTATAACATTACCAATGATGATACGGAGATTGATGATATGATGCATAGTATACAAAGTGGTAACAAAAGTAGACAGTCATTTGAAGTTCAAGGTGCCGGATCTTGTCTAGTTGCTGATTTTCTTGGTCTTGTTGGATATGGACAGGCATTAGTATTGCCTCAGATTAAAGCGGATCTAATGATTAAATTGAATAGCACTGATGTGAACGACACTGAATCAACTCAACAACAAAAAGAGTTATTGTATATGATTCTTAAGCATTCATTTCTAACCGATGGTACCGGTATACTTCTTCCAAAGTCGTATGCAAACAGCACAAACCTAACATCAACTACAGCTGATAGTGGCGAAAGTATGATATCATTGATAATGTCACCTCTTGATAGGTTGGGAGAAGATGCGGTTGCGGATGATGATGCAGAAGAGTCTCCAAGCAATGGCGGCTGTTCTGAATTCCTAACGCAAGATGGAGATGCCTCAGCTCATTACTCATCAAATACAACTAAAGATACACAACCAACTGATACCAGCAGCAACACTGAACCACAAGAAGATCCAGAATGGTTGAAATTAATTGCACAAACAGTAGAACATCGTCTATCGAAACAAGAAGAAGAATCAAATCAAATTGAAAGATCAGCACAAGCTCGTATCGACCTTGTTAATCAAGGTCGAACGACGTTACACGCCGCATCTCGAACAATGATGAATCATTCAACAGAAGAAGAAAGTGTTTGGAGTAATGACCCAGAGATATTTAGATTACGTTATGGTGTACGACCAAGGGCGTCTTCTAGTCCTTGTGGTGGTGGTATATCAGTTGTCTTGGACCTTGAGTTAGATATACTCATGCCTAGTGGTGGGGGCGAAGGAACGGCTAATTCTTCCAGCTCAGCAACTAATACACTACATGACTTTCATATATCATGCTCATTGACATGCAACCACAATCAAACTACAACGACACCCGAGAATATCCGAACATCAAGCGGTGTGGTACCAACATTAATATCTGGGGATTGCATTACAATGCTCGCCTCTGCATGCCTTGAAGATATAAAGATATCAATGAATGACGATGATAATTCTACATTAGATATTAGTATCCAAGGACTATGGGTTGATGATGCCTCCTCTTCGTCCAACAACAACCACCCTTCAACTCGACGAGGAGCAGTGCTTTGTATACTTCGTTTACCAATCGATTCACTCTTCCTAGCACCACCAATGTCATCTCAACAACGTTCGGGTGGACAATGGATACAACACGAGATTGACTTTACGTCTGATAACCAACACCACTATCCAGAACCCAATGTCATTGTTGATTATCGTCAACCTCGTACTTTAACAATCGATACCTCAAGTGAAATGAATTCAACAAATAATGCCAAAATGTGGAAAGATCTCGTAACCAACTTGAATTCAAGCATTGGTAGTTCCTATATTAATTTGTATTGCAAGAAGGACAGTCCTAGATTAAAGTTTGTAATCTTTAGTTCAAAACCTGAAGAACGAGTTGGTGAGTGTGTTTTGTTGTTTGTTGGAAAGAGAGAGTACGATTCATTCAGGCATGTTACTTATCTTTTCTTCATTCCTTCACATTCATACTCATCATGTCAGCAATTGTCAAGCTCGTTCTACGGAGTCTACCCGAGTCGGCAATGCTCATTGTTGATGAAGAAGGTGGAGAAGAGGAGGAGAAACAAAGTGTCAAGGCATTACTAATGTCGTTGAAAAAAGAAGCTGAAACACTCAAGAGACATCGAGCAACAATATCATCGTCGACAAACAAGACAGTTCAACAACAAGAAGATTTACTTACAGAAATGACAACTCTACAATGCAATACCGATGGTATTGCCTCAACCATCAAGCGTGGTTGGATGTAGGTTGATGGTTTGTGTGGCAAGCATTGTGGTAGAGTGAGAGAGGCATACTTTTTATGATACCTACCTAAATGAAAATAGGTACTTCACAACAACACAAACACAAACACAACATCACATACAACAACAATAAACAATGAAATCGTTATTATCACTTGCTCTATTGGTTGGTGCTGCATCCAGGCGTGCACCTTTGCCACTGCCGCTGCCACAGATACCATTAACAACGATCTCACCTCCTACGCAATACCGAATCACATTAGCAATGACACATTATCATCAACCACAACAACATCCTCACCATTCTACACACCATCTGGCTGTGAATGCAAAACATCAACAAATGAAGATTATGGACAATGTAATCAGTTTGATTGTCAATGTTCATGTGATTTAACAGCGGGAGTTTGTAATATGAATTGTTGTTGTGATCCAGAGTGTAGTAGTGATGAAGTATCGTCATTCTCAAGCTGTCTTGGTAGTAGTGAGAGTGAAGTAACGTCTTCTCCGCTTGTCAAAATGTGTGTAGAACGTCCGCCGTCGTTGGAGGGTGTCAATCTGCAATATCCTTTTCGACTTAGTGATTCTCCAGAGGTGAGTTGTTGATTAGGAGAGAGAATGTGTTGTTTCAAGTATCCACCAATCCCTTCTTCTCACCTCATCACTCATTCACCTTCTATTTTCATTCACCCACACCTATTCTTAGGACAAACTACATGGATTAATGTGCGTGGAGAAGGACAATAGTGCAGTGAAGGGTAATTACTTTATAGATCAAGGATATTCAAGTGTCTCTCAAGTTCTTGAAAAAGGATCGAATCGATTGGGCTTTCATTCCTACACTAGCAGAGAAGAAGCAACTTCCAAGGCCAAGACTAGTAGTACTGCTTATCAACTGGGTGATGGTATTGCAGTATATCATCAAAATGAATTAACTACCACTCTAATTAATGCCTTTGGTGGATACCTTGTCTTACCAACACCTGATAGTAGTGGCAATTGCATCGAGATGAATACAGTTTCATTCGGAAAGAGTGAAACAAACACTTGTACCAAGCATACATCTCACCTTGCAAGTGACTGTGAAGGACAATTCAGCACTGCAAGATACATTTCAAACGTTGTTATTGAGAAGACTAAAGGCTTTACAAACACACTTGAATCGATTCGTATTGCCAAGTTTACGAACTCTAGTGGCAGTGTTGTATTGACTGATGAAGTGGAAGAGATGCCACCTCATCAATCAACAACAGTGTGGGACGAATCAACACAAACCTGCACAAATGCACTCAAGAAGATGGCGTACAATATTAGATTCAACCATACATCAATCATTGACATATCAGTAGAGTTGGAGACGATTGATATTGTTGAGGATCAATCGGCAAGTAGTCAACAATTACAACAAACGTTTGCTGTCAACTTCATCCCAGACGAATTAGAATCGTCAGAACGAAGCCATGGTCAAAACAACTTGATTACTCGTGCCAAGAGTGGTAATCCAGGCTATATCATTGGTTCACCTACACTAGGAGCAATTAGCCCGAGTAGTACAACAAACCACAGTGCGGCTTCGTCGTATGTTATTGCCCAACGAGCTGGCTTTACCATCATGGATACTGGATTAATTGGTCGATGTGATACTTCTTCACCAACCGGATCGGTAAGTAGTTATTGTGTTTTAGGTCTCTGGTTATCGTTGGCCTCCTCATCGCCTCCTCTTCTCCCATGTAACTCACAGACGGTAGGCTTTGCAAAGAACACGATCGTAGGGTGTACACAAGACATGACAAGACAAGAGCTCAAGGACTTTTGCGTATTCTCCGCCACTTCAAACGAACAACATCCCATGCTAGCAAGTCGTCAAGTTGGTGGTGATTACTTTGTCTATCCAAAGTGGCTAGAAACGAATCAAGATTTACTGGGTATATTTGGTAATGCTGATCCTTTGGATAGACAGCAGTGGATCAAGATTGAATCAGCATTAGACGATACTCCGATCAGTAACTTTACAATCAAGAGTCGAAGCTTTGTCGAGGCTGAGAATCGATGTGTCGGGATGCCGTCAAGTTTAAGATATGAAATACTTTGGACATATGTTGGGAATGTAGACAAGCCACAGGCAAAGATACTAAGGTGAGTTATTAGTAGTTGCCATTGGTAGGGTATGATATGTTTATATGCTACACTTTATGTGCCGGTTGGTTGTCTAAGAGACTCTTCTTCTTTCTATCAACTTCACTTCGTTCAACAACACAGTGCCAAGAAATCATTTGAGGATGGTCCGACACTGCAACACACTCTCCCAGCAAACGAGAAGCAAGCATTCTCATTCACTACAACAGTCTCATGGACTTTCCTGGAACCAAAGTATGAAACAGTCAAGAGTCCACCTCCAACATTACTATTCTCGGTACCATATGATGTCTTCTATCCTTTTCAAATGAACAGTGGTGTTGAAACGAGGAGGAGTTTAGTGTTGTCATCGTTGGTTGCCGTGTGTACTACTGTGCTACTGTGGAAGTAGATAGCTGGGTATATGTTGAGAAGATGCTCTTGGTTACCCATGTTAGTTTACGGTTAGTCTAAACATCGAACACATTCATATCTAGACAACAGGCAGCTTGACAATCAATGCACTATGCTTCTTATCAAAGCTTGCATTACCCAATGTTGAATCAACTGTGTAGGGTAGAGTCAACTCGAGTTTGTATCTACACTTGGCATCGGGCATAATCTTGAGTTCCTTCTCACTCACATCAAGATTAATATCAGTCGCAGATGTAGTAACCTTGTCAAGATGGATGTGAACAATGAGCTGCTTTGGCCTACTACTTTGTTGTGTTGACTTGTCATTCGTCTGTTCTAGCATATCAAACACTCCTTGTTCTACAATCTTGTACTTGGGAATGATCAGTTTGTCATTGCCATTGCCATTAACTGCCGTGTCGATCGTCCTCGAGCTCTTCTCCTCGCTCTCCTCCTTGTCAACAGAGTTGCTTGATTCATTCTTATCCTCCTTCTCAGCAACTGCATCACTACTGCTAATCATCAAGGCCTTTGGTTGAGCACCACTCTTGTACGAGACACCCTTGAGAATTGTATATCCTTGAATCATCTCAACCTCATCGCCTGACGAATTGAATGAATTTACTACAGCATCCTTGGCAATGTCAACAACGAGGTTTAGAAACTCTTTCGAACCGTGTGCTTGTCTCAATGTCAATGGATGAAAGCAGCAATCAAATGTTGCAACTAGATTCTTCTTTCCCTTATCGTGTTCCATACGAAGAGGACCAATGACAAAGGGTACAGACCAATTGGATCCGTTTGATACACTTGGCTCATCAACTTGCTCCGAGTGAACAATGTTCAAGAAGAGCTTAGCATTGCTATCTTGTTCTTCTCGCTTCTTCTTGTGCATACATTTGACAACAAAGCCAGATGATGGACGAACCAATGCTTTGCCCGCAGGCAGTTCATTCTTTGCCTCCAATTGAGCAATGTACTTCTCTTGTTCCTCCTTGAACTCTGGATTTGATATCTCAGAGACGTAGTCACTCAACAATTTGCAAAAGTCTGCATCCTTGAAGGCCGTTTCCAACTGTTTTGCTTCCTCTACCGTGAGCTCAATGTCATTGTCGGCCTTGTTTGATGATGTTGTTTGGGCAGTAGTTGTAGTTGGCATTGTATTTGTTGAGCTTGATATGGATGTTGATCGAGCACGAATGAGAGTGTATGAGAGAAAGTAGAGCTTCTCTTGAGTATGTATGATAGAGTACATACCTAGCATAAGACATAAGATACATACAAAAGTAACACAAGATATGATCAGTTTATATGTACAATTTATACATTATACAGATGGACTACACCCATCTACGCCCGACAGTGCTTGAACCGAGTCGTTAGTCTCATCATCATCGTTGTCATCATCTCTTACAACGGCTTTATATGTTAAGACCTTCCTCGAGTTTACCATCATCAAGCAGACTGGCCATCTACTAGATTGAATAATCTTTGTCTTCATTATACCGCCCTCGTCTCCATTAGCATTCGTAAGAGATACAACTACATGTGTTAGTTGACTATTCTCATCACGGATACGTTCGATCAATGTAGCATATGACCAGTATCTATCGGTACGTTTGACGAACACTGGCGTGTTAATTGGTATGTCAGATAAGACTTTAGCAGCTTGTTCGGTAGAGGAGAATCGAAGAGAATGTGTCGAACACTTGAGAGTATCACCCACTCTGTATGATACTACTTCTTCTCTTTGACGCCCGCTTCCTCCGGAGCCCTTCCTCTCGAAGAAAGATGTCAAACCATCAGGTCTTTCATCTTCTTTACCACCACGAGTATCACGATGATGTTGGCCACGGATATCATCTTGCATACTATGACGTCTATTCGGTGGTGGTCTTCTACTTGGAACATGTGGTACCGAGGGTCTGTCTAGTTCTAGTGTCTTCTTGGATCGTTTCTTTTCAAATACTCTTCGAACTTGCTCTAGCGTTTGGTTGCTTATATCTCCACTAGAGTTTATGGATGACCTCCTTCTACTGCTTCTGCCGGTACTGCTTCTTTGGAGTAACTGTCTAGTAGTACTAGTACGCCCCTCTTCCTCTTCTTGTCCTCGACGTCGATGTTGTGTAATATTATTCAAAGATGATGTCAAATCTCGTCTCTTGGCACCTTCAGACTGCTTAGTATTTACATCTGATGTACTACTGCGACGTCGCGGTGGTCTTCTAGCCGTAGATTGAGTAACTTGTGCAGAATGTGGAGGAGGATCAGGCTTTTGCATTCGTATCAAGGATGATGTTGATATGGGATCTTCTTGCCTCTTACTCTTGACCTTTTCTGCATCAAGAGGTATTGAACTTGAACTCTTACTACTACTCTTACGCCTCGACATCTCTCTTCTTTGAAACGTCTACGCCTCCTCTACTTTGGGAATGTACAACCACATCAACATGAAGCAGCATAGTTGATGCATACAATAGCAATCATGTAAAAATGCAATTAAATGGTTCGAGCGACATCTTTGCCCTACCAAGTCAGTTATATGTCCGAGTACTCATCGCACTATGCAGGGTTAAATTAATTAACCCGTAGGTCTCAGTCATACTCAAAATTTAAATAAAAATAATCTTTAGTTTCGACTGCAGTAACAAATTTATCTGGTCAATATTTTGTTTATAAAATTGCAATAGTGCTAAATTCATGTCCATGTCCTCCGGCACCCTATCTCATAAGCCCCATCCCAAGGGCTGCCCTACTAAACATAACTTTCTTTTTACACACAGCCTACATACCACACTCATAGTCAACACATACTCTCATACTTTTACTATCGAACACAATACATACTTAATATTGATCTCAAAAGTAATATGTATGTCCCCAAGAGCTCTCTTCTATCTCTCCTCTTTTGCAGCGGATACACGCACGCCGCTGTCGCCGCAGATGACGAGATTGAATCGACGACAACAACAACCTCCCTCCTTCGTGGCCATGTCTCTTCTCCTCTTGAGCTCTCTCAAGGGCCATACGATGCAGCAACGAATACACACGATACATCATCCTCATCTTTATCATCACAACAAGATCACAAACACCTACGACCACGCGTACTACAAACCAGCGTAGGGTGTTACAAACCATACGAGGAAACGATATATACCATCGATGCCTATGTCTCTGCTTCAGTATCTGATTCCGCATTTCCGAACTATGAAATGGATGAAGAAACTGGATTATGGGTAGATACCAACAGTGAAGATACTACCACCCACAATTACAAATGCATTAGTGTCAATCGTTGTGGAGATACAGGATTCGGTCCAGGCGAGACTGGAGAAAGTTTAGCATGGGAAAAGATTGAAGAATGTAATCCTACTGAACCAATGCAGGAAGATCCAGAAGTTGATTTGTGGGATGATATTTATTGTCCCAAGACGTTCGATCCATCCGAGGATATTTATGATGGTGGTGAAGTTCGTATGTTTGATGGAGTTGTCTATCGATGTGCCGCTGCTCCGCAGAATATCTTTTGTAGTATGGAGGGTGAGTTACAACTTATATGAGTATGATGTATATGTATCTATGTAGATTTATAACACACCTCTCATGTTCATATCTTATGCACATCTATGATATAGGTTACGAACCCGACAAGTATATACACTTCTCAACCGTGTGGGTTTGGGAACAGCTAGGTCGTTGTGATGGCACTTTCGCACCAACACCCAATCCTATCAACACGTATGATGATATTGGTGGATGCTACTGTGAATACGATGCGGATAAGACATATGCCGCGGGTGATAGGGTATCGAAGAGAGAGGATGGTGCCCAGGTTGTTTATGAATGTAAAAATTCACCTGTCGATCAGTGGTGTGATATGATTGTAAGAGTTTCTCTATATTTGCTTGGTATTTATCCCGCATTGTTATTAATACTTTCATCTAATCCACTCTCTCGATATCTATCTCTTATCATTCAAATAATACAGACTTATGAACCAGGAGTAGGCGAGAACTGGATGATGGTAAGTGAACACATCTTGTGTTCTTTTTTTTTGTACCATACTTATCCCAGCTCATATCAAACATTATCTATTTCTTTCTACCTTTAGGCATGGGATATTATTGGGACATGTGACGGTACTATTGAACCCACCTCCGCCCCAAGCATGGACGATCTAGGTCCAATCGGTGGTTGCCCTGGGGAGTGGGATGACAATACAGAATATGAGGAGGGTGATCAAGTATCTGTCGCTATGACAGATGAAGTCAGTACACCAAGTAGTCAATCTTGCTTCTCTCCCACGCCTGCTCCAACAAATCCAACGATTTCCCCCTCGTCAAATGTGAGTGTATTTGCACATATTATCTTGTGCACATTTTGAAAAAGGATACCGAATCAATTTTTTCATCTCATCACTTACACATCCCCTTCTCTTCACAATCTCTACCTCTCATAGCCAACATCAAGTCCCTCGACTTCTCCAACCAACGTACCTTCCTCGTCTCCAACATCGAATGTGAGTATCAATATGTGTGTGTGAGAAATGTATCCGTTTTGGTGTACATTTTGTTATTAGAGTCTCACATACACATTGAATTTCACACATCCCTTCTCTTCACAATCATTACACTCTCAAAGCCAACATCAAGTCCAACGACGTCTCCAACCAACATGCCGTCCTCGTCTCCAACATCGAATGTGAGTATCAATATGTGTGTGTGAGAAATGTATCCGTTTTGGTGTACATTTTGTTTTTAGTCTCACATTATACACATACACATTTTATCATATCACAGCCCACTTCTCAGCCAACATCGAGCCCGACCCAATGTTATTGTGGACCAGGGGGGGAAGCTGAGAATTATAGTGAGGATACTAGTTGTTATGCAATCACCAGTGATTGTGATTGTTGCGCTGGTGGAGGACTTTCCCTTCGTAAACTGGCAAAGACAACCCGAAGGGATACCCTCGAGACGCGGTCCATGAAGGCTATCCAGGCTTCCAAGCCAACCCCTGCATTTGTTGATCGTAAACTTGAGGATGATGATGATGTTCGTGTTGTTTATCAATGTAAAGGTTGGCCATTATCTGTAAGTTTACTTTGTTGGTTATTATTGGTGGAAATCTCAGACCATATGACATACTTTTTTAAACATATCACACCACTCATCTCCCAAATACCTTATTCACTCATCTTTCTTCCTCACTCAGGGACATTGCTCCCAGTTTGGTCCTACTGAATACGGTGGTTCTCTAGGATGGAAAAAGGTTGGTTATTGTAGTGGAAGTCAGGCCCCCACAGCATCGCCGACCGAATACTCGGGTACTTGTACTTATGAGAAGTGTGTTGATGGCACGGCTTCTCCCACCACATCACCCTCCTCCAGTCCGTCAAAAGGGCCTACTGGATCACCGTCGGCCAGCCCATCAAAAGGGCCTACTGGATCACCGTCAGGGTCTCCAACTATAGTACTTGATCGCCGCAAACTTGAAGTTTGTACAACTGAAGATGTGCTCAATTACTCGTCGTCAACAGAATACGAAGAAGGAGACGTGGTGCGTATCGGGACAACGCGATTCAAGTGCCGAGGATGGCCTAATGGGCTGTGGTGTAAGGACTCCGCTTACGCCCCTTCCCTCAAGCCAGGACTTTGGGAGCAAGCTTGGATGGAAGATGGTAATTGTTTATACATACCACCTCCTCCAAGTCAATCTCCTTCTACAAGCCCTTCGAAGACCCCGTCGGTGTCCCCGACACAAAATGTGAGTGTATTGATTCCATGTCGGCAGATGATATCAGCACACATTGTGTGAACATTTTTGAAAAAGGATACCGAATCATATTTTCATCTCACTTTACATCCTCTTATTCTTTGCAACTGATATCTCTTACAGCCAACATCAAGTCCCTCTAAATCGCCCAGTACGTCACCAACCCAAGCACCCACAGGATCTCCGTCAAATGAGGTAAGTAGGTAGCTGTGGTTTCTTTATTGAATGAAGTTGTCAAGCTTTCAATACCCAAAAATATTTCTCCCAAACTTATATCTTTCCTTTCCTTTCAACAACATCTGCAACTAACAGCCAACTCAAGCACCATCATTGAGCCCAACATCAAGTCCCTCTAAATCACCATCATCAAGCCCAACGCAAGCACCCACAGGATCGCCTAACGTAGGATGTCCTGCTACTGTTTCTTTCTGTAGATTTGATCCTTGTTATGCCCCTCCAAATTGTGAAGATGATTGCTGCGGAGCCTAGACTTTGTTGAGATGGTGTATTTCTCATGTATATGCGTGATACCCTCATACCATTGCACAAAATATGTCGGTTGTCAAATTACTCTTCCATCCCTTCTTGTTTAGGAATAGATATTTAAGTTATTAACCCAGTAGTTGTTTGTAAACCAGATCATACTATTTCTTTCAATACCCTTGTGTACTCTTATTCTTGTCATAATCTTCTTATTGTAGTTTGGTACATTCATAATTGAAATTGAAAGGAACTCAGGACAAACACCTTCAAAGCAGACGCCTTGTATGTTACTCAGCCTTCCTTCCTAGGTTGTCTCAGTGAAATGCCCAACCTTCCTTCATGTAAAAAATGGGCTAAAGAAGAACTCAGGATGCACTAAAACGCTTTGTTCGATCCGGACAAAACTAAATAGAATTTATCGTTGGGAATTCGTTGGAAATGATAGACCGATAATCTCGCCAGTATCATTGCATGATATACCTGCCCAGTCACATACATTCTTATCCGTCTTCCAATCTCTACGTCTTTCTTCATCCCATGTATCCCCTGTGCCAGATGGATTGACATATGAACACATAATGTGAGCAAAAAAGTAGACGATTGACACAACATTTGATCTCCACTATCTACACACCACTATTCATACAACGACTTACCATTCATCAAATCATACAAAATAATAAGTAAATCTTCCTCCGTAACAACCTGACACTTGGTACTACCAACACGTAACGTAGTCTGTCCCTCTGGACATTTTATACATTCAACCTCCGTAACTGAATTCGATGAATAGACATAATAATGTCCCGTTTCGGAGTATGTACCCAACGGACAGGGTGTTTTCGTAGCTGTAATAGTTTTAACACTATCATTTATATTCATAGTTCCCCGGTTACTAGTAATAGATTGTAGTTTATCAACTTGACCATTCTCATTTTTACTAAATTTTATTACGTTATTCATGCCATTGAATACACCACTTTTCTTAACCAACTCGGCTAAGTCGGGTGGTAAGTTGAAATGTAATTTATCGACTGATAATTCTAAATCACCATTTTGATTTGGTTTTACGTTGTGTTCTTTTACTAGTTGATTAACTTGGGCGGCGATGTGTGTTTGTAATTGTTTCAGTAATTCTTCTTCTGTATACTTTTTGTTGTTGCCTTCTGTTGTTGTTGATTCGATTGGTGCGACGTTACCCGATACTAGCACTATGAGGTAGCATTGTATGTATATAAGAAAGAGTATTGAGTAGTATTTGTGGGAGAGCATCATTGTATTTACAGCTCAATTTGCATGGAGGTGCAAAAATTATGAGTTGAGAAGGTGTATCTTTGAAGATACTTGGAAGAAGCCTACTAATACCGATCGAAAGAGCGTTTATGAACTAATCTAAGGAATGTATATAATGTGCTTTTGCATTACTAGAGAGAGAGATAACAAACCTTAACAAACGCTGCGCTACAGTTGATCGATTTAATCGATTGATGAGATTGAGCTTACGATACGAAAGTAACCTACACATGTAGGCAAATCAAGAGATACGAAGATATGCAGTACGATTGCAATGGAGCGTTCTTCATCTCGGATTCGAGGGTAGTCGGTATCTTTTTTGCAAAATAGAAAAAAATAATAATAACTCACAATTGAGCAACATCAGGCTATCAGCGGCTCCTACAGATAATAGAGGACACTAACACCGTAACCCGGCGCATAAATCAATGACATATAACCCATACTAAATACTGACGAGAAATATCCGGACAAATCGCCCATTAGATGACGATATTCCACATCTCCTCAACCACCTCCTCATCGATGAAATATTGACATACTTGCGTGAATATGCGGCTCGTTGACGGACTTATCGTCCATCTATCACCGCAGCAATCACTCAGTAGCCATAATATAATATAGTTGTTGATAAGATACGGTGGTGACGGTGTAGGACGGCGGTCATGCGGTCTATGATGGTCGTTTCATATTTACTTATGATTTTGAAAAATGTGCACATGATATGTCAACAACTAATAGATTAGGATTAAGTTAGATGGTACCACAAAATACATTGCAATTCTGTACTTTAGTATTATATAAATACATTAGAATACTTTTTATTGTTTACCTACTATCATAATGGTGCATTAGTCAGTATCCACATTGTTTATTGATATCTCAAAGTAGAAACAATGAATATAACCGGACCATTTCAATAGATATAATGTCTCTAATGGTCAAACCAACATATATTCTCCTCCTTATGCATTAGCTGATTGTTGTATTGTGTTGGGTTCACTTAGATTCGGCCATTTTAGACATCAAACATCAATTATATAACCAATCCCCACCTCAACTCAACTTAACCAAAACTCCAACATATACTTGATATACTGTCATCCAATAAACTCCACACACCAAAATAATATTTATAACCTCATCTAAACTCATTATGTTTTCGATTTGCCAATGGTTCTAGTGCCTAATCACTCAAACAATGGTAAATAATATCAAATAACAGATTCCAGCTGTATATTGTTGAGTGTTGATGTATTGTTGTGCATTATCTATCTCCCTCCTCTTTCATAGGCTAAATCACCCGGCAACAACACATCAATATCTCCACCACAATAGATATGTTGTTGTGTAATTGTACACCCACCCATCTTAATACCATATCATACATAATACTGTTGTACTACTTTGGCGCTACAGATTGCGTTGTGTATTGTTTGTTGCTGATTGAGGACTGAAGTAACACCAACACCCCAACCCTTATAGCCAAGCTATATCATGTATCAACCACTAATACATAAATAATCCAACCATTTCACCCCACTAACTGTAAATGTTATCACCAACCAAACCAATAAATAACAACAATTAATTAATTATACCCACTGCAAATCAAATACAACCCTCTAATCTCTAAGCAACCAATACTAATCCATATAACAACTCATAAACTAATTGCAATTATTTGTTTGGTGCTGTTGTATTGTTATATGTACCTACCCTTTACTTTATTAACATAACAAGGTGCACCTTAAATTTAAAATAAACGACATTTTGACGGCGGCGCCTCCGACATATACGCCCCCCAACAACGCCATCTACGTAGACCACGTCATCATATATCATTATTTATCAGCTGCATCGATTATATTGGTGTATATTGTTGTGTATGGTTGTATATTGTTGTGTATTATTGCAATAACTATATCGTTGTAACGGCTCATTTTGTTAGTAATATACTGTTGGTACTATTGAAGCAGTTCTAGCCTAATTATGTAATAGGAAATCCACTAAAATAATTAATATGGACCCAGTAAGTAATGTTCCAGTGGTATTCCATTAGTGGAAATGTATTGGCGGCCGTGCCGCCGCCGATTGCATACTATCATTAAATTCCATTGTGCTTGAAAAAGTGTGAGAGTTGTACAGGGAACTTGTGAAACTTATTGGAACTTGTTTCAGACCGGTATCCGACTACCCTCTAATTCCGAGAAGAAGAACGCCCCATACAAACTATAGTTGACGCTGCAAAGGATTGCAATTAGAGCTATTCTCCCATACCAACGCACTCATATAGAAGTTAAACAGTCTTATTGGTTAATGTATGCTTTTTAGTTACATCCCCTTTACGTGAGACTATAAATTACACATACTATTATTACTATTCAATAAATAAATTATGAACAATACCAGCAAAAAGACACTCCAAAGGATTGAGAATGATGATGGACCGTGGGAATTATCGATAGGAAATGAAGATAATGACTTTGGTGGAAGTGGCGTATCCGGTGAAGACTTTTCTAAACTCGGCACAGCCATTAGTAACAACACCCGCATTGCAAAATTAGTAATCGATGTTGAAAATACCGTTGTATTGGATGTATCAAATCAAGAGTTTTATGGTGGGCTCAAACAAAATTCTTCTATATATGATTTAACACTTTTTTATAATGGTGGCAATCTTGGTGAAGTGGGGTGTGAAATATTGAAGGCATACGAAGGGAGCAGTAATCTCACTAATTTCCATATAGCAAAGACCAACCTACAAAATGGGGGTGCTACCTTCCTCGCTGATACTTTGAGAAGCTGCAGAAACCTCACATCTATCTCGGCATATAGTTGTAATATAAATGATGGACAACTTTTACTACTGGTTGATGCCATCAAAGAAGGACATTTACTTGAGGACTTTTGGTTGTATGGAAATCGGATTGGAAATTCGGGATGTGAGGCACTTGCTGAATTACTCAAACATCCTAATTCCAATCTACTTCATCTTGAATTATATTCAAATGAGGTTGATAACGAGGGTGTATCCTTCCTTTCAAACAGTCTAGCCAACAATAAGAAGCTGAAGGTCCTCAATATATGTAATAATCCTTTTGATGCAGCAAAACCTTACCTCGGCAATTTTGGTATCTTGACCTCGGCAATGTCGGTATCCTGGTACAAAACTACCTACGTAAATCTAGGCCAAGTACCGTTATCGCCAAATAAGTCACGCGAAGGTTTGATCTAGTACTAAGTAAATGCTTATTGGTACGGCTAACATAACCCAAGAGAGAGGTACGTAGTGGGGTAAGAACATCTATTGGATCGGGGTTATGTGTCTCGGTAGGCACGCGCTGGTGAGGCCTACAGCCACGTCAAAAAGGGTGTTCCCCACCATCACGGCGCTAGTCCCCAGAGGGGACCCCATGCGCCGTTCTGTTGGGGAACACCCTTTTTGACGTAGCGGAACCCAACCACTCGCTTATACATATGGAATTACAAGGAAAAAGAATTACAGTAGCACTAGTGGGCCGTACTATGATTACGATACGGTATTCGGCCTAATATACGTAGGTAGTTTTGTACTAGGATACGGACATTGCCGAGGTCAAGATACCAAAATTGCCGAGGCAAGGATTTGCTTTTGATGCAACTGTAGAGGATGGCTTCTCGAAATTGCTGTGCAATACATCAAGTGTCAACGGAATATATTCATCCAATCATTCACTTGAAAAGATACAATTATATCGAGGAATGGGATCACACCTGAAATCTTTGCTTGCACTGAATGAAGGTACAAACAAAAGACACGTTGCGATCAGAAAGATATTATTGAATCAACCCTGTATTGATATGTCACCACTGTTTAAATTGGATGCGGAGGAAGAAGAGCAAAGTCTAAAAGGACTTCCTTATGTTGTTGATTGGTTTGAGAGGGCACAAGAAGCTGTTAGTGATGAACATGAAAAAAGTTACAACATTGATCAAAGGAAGTTATCGGCAATCTATCAATTTGTGCAATCTATGCCATTACAGTTTGTACCAACTATGTGGGATATTCGTACTTACCTAATACAAAAAGAGTAAAACTTCTTAAGAGCAGGGGAGGCACGATACTTGGACTTGGAAGAAACGGAAGAGAGAGATATGTGCCTATATAGTTAGCGTATAATATTGATCGAAAAGAGAGTTTATAAACTGATCTAAGGAATGTATATGGTGTGCTTATTGCAACTAGAGAGAGAGATAACAAACCAGTTGCCGACTGTTGTTGAATGTAGTGATTAAAAGTTTAAGGGTTTTTGAAAAATGGCCAGAAGTTTCGGGGGTAAACTTCATAAACTTCTCTTTCAAAAGTTTCATAGGTGTGGATATATAATGGACATATACGGATATATAAATTCATATATATGCCAAATAACTACGTAATGTACAGATATTGGGTACTTTGGTTTGAAAGTTTCTAGATTTTTAAAATGGGTCAGAAGTTTAGTACTAAATTTATGGAAAGTTTCATGCTTAGAAACTTACACTTTAGAAACTTTTAATCACTAGTTGAATGGCGATAACTATGATATGAGTTGATGAGATCTTACGATACGAAAAATAACCTCCAAATGTAGGCAAATCGAGATGTACGAAGATTTGAGTACGATTTGCACACTTTTCATTACTTGTTGTACCTATTCCTCTCAATTTGGCGCTAGACTACGCTGTTATACTAATAATTAACACACTATATACAACAGTAGCAATAATGAGAAGATCAGGCTCATCATCATGTATGCTCCGTCCTAAAAATTCATTCTCAGCAGAAGACTTACAACGTCTAGCATCTGAAAACCAACATCAAATGAAATTATCAACTACAGTATTAACTGTTAACAAATTACCAAATTATTGTACTGATAGATTATATATGTTGAGTGAATTACAGGTACATTCCAATTCTATAGATTTCTTGTGTGATTTGAATAACAATAGTAATGGCAATTCTAGTGTAGGGAGTGCTGATAACACAGTATCTACCGAGGAAGAAGAAGCTGAAGATAATGATAAAGAAGTACAAGATGTTATACTTCCACCATCCATAATCTTATATCTACTATGGAAACCGAATACATATCCAACGCCGCGATCGTTTGTCGATGGACCGTTAAGTGAATGCGTCAAGCAATGTCTACTTGCAAATGGTGATGAAGTTTTAGAAAATAGTAACTCATCATACGATGTGAGTCCAAAAACACCTCCGTATAATTCAAGAAGTGCACCAAACTCACCAACAAGGAGATATCAACTGGGTTTAGGGGCAGTAAGCTTTGACAAGTTGAAGAGAGATACACTCCAAGATGAATGGGTTAATAGTACTGATATCTCTAGGTCTAGAAGGGCTAGTATTGAAGAAACAAAACAAAAACAGATGACAAAGATTTATGTTGTGGTAGATCGAATATCTCCGTCTGAAACTACAACGATAACAACAGATGCTATTGATGATGGTATAGGAGATCTACCCGATTTTTCCATCGGCTCTTCATCCTTTGATCAAACTGACTATTCTACATCCACAGAGTTACCTCCCAATCATTCACAGTCACAGCAGCATACATCAAATGAAACGTCACAACACAATACCGAAATTAAAATGGCAGAAAAGTTAGCAAAGTCTGTATCCTCTAATAAGTTTCTACGAGGTAGTATTGATGGTATATCAATTGGTATTACATCCGATGCACGTGCCGCGCCTGGATTAGAAGCATGTATGGATGCCGTATGTCGTGGATCTAAAGAACGAAGGAAGGCTGTTCGAGATTATAGATTGAAAAAGAAGAGTAGCGGTATCAGTAGTAGTAGCAGTACTTGTAGGGAAGAACAAGCATTGCAACAGCTACGTGATAAATCACCCGAACGTTCTCCTGTTGCAATAGTTGCCATGGAACCGGATGATTTGGAATGTACTAATAATGATCATCATCATCATTCTGAAGAAGAAGTTAGTCCCAACATACTACAATGTCGGGTATCAACTGAATGGAATGGATTAGGAGAATGTAATACATTTACTGATCGAGCTATGCAAGATTGGAGGAGGGCATGGAATGTATCCGATGCTTCGTTGGACGAGAATGGTATAAACGGCAGTAGTGGTAACAATACAGGACGAGCAGTTAGACCAAAGGTACCAAGAATTAACAGAAGACAGGAATTAGATAATGATTATGATGATGAAAATAAGTATGCAGATGAACCAATATCAACAGTTATGATAACTGTTTTATTGGTGGGTATTGCGGCTTATCTTTGGAATTTATATGGTGATATTTTGTTTGGTGATGATGGGATACTTTTTAATCCACCAAGACGATAAACAAGTCAAATATACAAGCATTAATGGGTTCTTAATCTACAGCAGATATTAGTTTATGGTTATCAAGTATTCACCTATCCTAACCCTAACAAGACAACAATACTATTAGTACAAAATCAAATCAACTGAGTGGCCACACTTGCATAGAGTTCAAACAGTGTTGGCAATCTCAGTCTCGGCCGTCTCATCGTCCTCCTCGTCCTTTGCAGCTACCTTCCTACGCTTGATAGCAGATACAGTTCCAGCTACTGCTAATGCAGCAACTATCCCCAAACTTGCACCAACAACAGCCTTCTTTGAATTGGAAGGCTCGTCCTTCTCAGAATCAGATTCTTCTTCCTCACTGAGAATAAGCCCATCCTGTACTAACGACATTGCTTTAGGATAAGATTCGACCCTCTTCTTGGAGAGTTTCTTCTTGTCGCCACTTGGGGCCTTCTTAGCTGCTTTACTTGGGGCCTTCTTGTCGGGGGTCTTCGTTAGTTTCCGTATCCATTTAAGGAAACTACTTCCTGAAGAGGAGGGATCATTGCGGTCTTTGAGGTCTGTGACTGTAGAGATGATCCCTACTTCGTATGATTGTTCTGCTGATCCGCTACGAAGACCAGAAGCTATGAATGCAGTTAGAGAATGTTCACATCTTGTGTTCATTGTGTTGCGCAACAAAGGAGCTATTTGCTTACCAGAGACAGATGCGGCCGCTAGGAGTAGAAATAAAGGTATGGTTTTGATCATGATGTTTACTATTTAAAGACAGTTCTATCCTCTAATGTATTTCTTATTTGCTAGTATTCTTCGATTTATGAAACTAAAAGTTATAGGAGGAGGGGTTCTTGTTTTTGGTCTTCTCGTATCTGATGACCTTTGAGTTGTCTTGACTTTCAGAGGAGAACACCGTATCTTGTCTGAGCATGCCTCCTTGAAGGTTGCTCCTAGCTTTACATGCAAGTTACAGTTGTATAAGAGTAGTGTTTGATAATATATGTATCTTTTTGAAATGATTAAGAGCTGCTCTTCTCTTACTCTGATTTAAACCCAGAGGTTTTACGTACTTCCGCTATATAATGATCAACGTTGTAATAGATAATCCTTGCGCTTTGGAGCTGTTCTTCATCTCCTGCTATATGCCTTGAGTTCAAGTATGTAATGATGATAGCACAGCCTCTTGCATCTCTTAGTAATCTCATAAAGAGTACCCCTGATCGGTGTAGGTATTGTCTTGCTGGTACAAACTTCTTCCGTTTCTTGATTGACCATTTATTGATTGCAAAGTCAAACCCATCTAGTGAATCAATCTCATTTGGATCTGACATGTGAGTGCCATCGTATACAAAGTCAAAGTCCTTTGTAAGAGCTTTCTCAACCAAATCCACACAGTTCTTGTCACGTATGGGCTTTGTGATTGGTACAGCAAACTAAAGAAAAGGCGATGAGGAGACATATCGGCAATGAACAGGTAATTCTAAACACAGAGATGTAAACTTACCGGATTCAAAAAGCAAGATCTGAGGCACGAGAAGTGTGGCACGCTAATGAGTGTAAGACATTCCCTTTTACATCGGCTGCTGAGTCTCTGAGCCTGTTGATCGATCTTGCTTGCTCCTGCAACAAGCCATTGAATGGTCATACGAAAAGTACGCCGAGTATCGCAGTTCGAATCATGAGCTAACTCCATCCATTCATACTTGTCCTTTTTCTTATCCTTTGTTAGATCAACTACAAACCGCTCAGCTCCTGAGCTTGCCTGTGGATAGTCATCGTTGCTGAGATGGATTTCGATATTAAAACTACCGTTTGAATCTTCCCTCGCTTCTTGTACCTTGCCAAAGTATTCCACAAGACGTTGAAACTTCTCAACATACTCCTTCTCACCCTCGGCATCTACAAACTTGTCTGGCATTATCACAAAACTAATGCGAGGATATCTCATACCCTCAAGTATTGTCGTAACAGCATCACCACTAATCAGCATATCCAACTCATTCCACTTATATGGACGAGTATACTTGGTAAATGGTTGGAACACGCTGACATAATCCTGCTTCAAAGCTGACCACAACATGTACCGATAGGTCTGGGGAGTCTCGTCTTCGGCAAAGCGGGCATAATACTGAATCACATCCACAGAATCGGATGAGGGGTTGTATAAAAGCTTCTGAATCTTATGTCCCATGCTCAGAGTAGCCTCAAGCATGTTATCGGCTGTGGCTGTATCACGGGAGGCATTTTGTATGATTGCCCTTGGTACTATTTGAAAGTCTTGCCTCATCCGTTGTATTAGCAAGTCATCAAGAAGCTCTTTATGACTCTTATAAGATGTCCTCTCCTCGAGAGGTGGTAGAGTCACAGAGTACTGCTTTACCGAGAATTTCTTTTCATCTCTCAAGTCCTGTGGTGTAGGATAGTAGTCAATCGTCAACGGTACTGTTACGAAAAGAAGGTACATATGATAGATTAGATGATAAACTCAAACATAACCAAACAGTCAAATGTATTTGATATACTCACGAATAGCAGGTTGACATAAAGATTTCCAATTTGGTCCAGCATGTCGTTTGAATTCATCCTCACCAAGAGGAAAGACATGTGACCATCGACGCCGATTATGAGTCCGCTTTGCCAAGACTTCGTCTTCGTCCTCCTGTCTGAATGGATTAAGTACCCACGGCTTTCGTCGATGACGACCAGGTGTCCTTTGGCGATGTTTCTTACCCTTGCTAGTTCCGCGTTTCAAAGGCAAGGCTTTCTTTTTCGATTCTTTATTAGCAGAAGAAGTATGACCCTCTTTTAGCCTGCCTTCTTTTGAACTCATTTGTCCTGACGACTTCAATTGATTGTAAGAATGATCTCTAGTTGGCATCTTGGGCTTTTGACTGAGTTGAAACGAGCTCCTTCTTTGTGTAGTATCCAATGGTAGAAATCTCTCACTAGGCATGGCTTCTGGTACTGGTGCAACAAGTCTCATGGCACTAGGTCGAAGCCCGTCATTACGCCTATCGAGACTAAAGTGCATTCCAATACTTGAACTTAGTGGAGAAACAGCCAATGAAGAAGAACCACCCAGAGCATCTTCACTAATCTTATACTCCAAAAAGTCACCTCGTGGACTGGTGACACCGTCTTTCCTCTGTCTTGAAAAGGTGCCATCATATTGATTCAAAGCCGCTTCTATTCCACTACCAACGCCGCTACCCTTATTCTTATTGAATGCTGGAAACAGCAAGGCAGATTGAGAACGAAGTAGACCTTTCACAGGACTTCCTCTGGGACTTCCAGGGCTTTAAGATTTGTATAATGGTTAGACAGTGACAATATGATAAAACTATACTCATACTAGATTTGACTTACCATAATGGTTCATTAGGACTATTCCGAAGGCTATCTTTAAGGATACTTTGAGAGACGTTGCCACTCTTGGCATGTACTCCAGTAGAGGTATTCGAGAAGGTACTTGTATCAAAGTCAGACATGAACTTCTTTAGTTCGTCAATTCCACTGGGAGTATCTTGTTCATTGTCTGGAGTTGCCATAGAGCCATTACTTTGGTGACCACTTGATACAGACTGCCCGTCACTTCCAAGTGATGCCGTGGACTGTAGATGAGATATACTTAGTAGGTAAGAGGGGAATCGGTAGCTCCCTAGACTGCTTGATGGACTCGATCCATGTGATCCCGAAAAGCTTCTGTTTAAGGTATTGTTGTATGACTGATGCTGAGTATTGCTAAATCGTCTTTGAGGAGGAAAGGTGTCAAAGTTGACCGTGCCCCATTCAAGGTATCTTGATTTCGAAGTATCCAGTGCACGTTGAGGAGATAAACGTGCCATATCACCAAGAGAAGCAAGCTGTTGAGAATCTCGATTCAGATTTGCCATCTTTAGATTGTCGTCAGTCTCACTCCTTGTTATTGTTACCGGCCGTGCAACTTTCTTGAGGAGATTTGTAAGAGATACTGGAAGACCAGAGCCATATTCTCCTCGACTTCTTGGCCGACATGCTTGGAGAATGTCTTCAAATCCCCGATCTCTGATCAAGTTCTTATATCGCTGTTGTCTTGCTGAACCAATTGGCATGGGCTGCTGAGTAGTCTCCTGTATAACAGATGAATAGTTATTCCGTTTCAAGAAACCGTTCGATGCACTCCAGGTCTGGACATGAGGTTCGTCTTCTCCGTCATCATTGGCATTGGTTGCGTCTAGGAAGTTATCATCTGAACAACAAGAAGGAGAATGTATGTGAGAGGGTATCATTCGGATCATAACATAAAGCACTGGATTAGGACAGGAGACTTGCCATCGTCGTTCTCCTTATACAGCATGGGTCCTTCTTCTTCCTCGTCATAGTCAACAAATGATAGATTCATCCAATGAGGTAATTCAAAGTATGTCTGATCAACGCCCTCTACCTTAAAGCCTTGAGTCTCCTCTGCAGCTGCAGCCTCTCTTTCTTTATAGAGAAAGAAGGGAGCAACATGAAGTGGCGGTAGGCCCAAGCTAACCATATCTGAGCCAATACCATTGTCCATCATTCTTTGCTTAGTGATACCTGCCAGATTCTTCTCAATCTCAAAAACTCCATTACCTGGCGTGATGATGACGATACTATTCCCTGTTCGGTGTAGATCACGATCAATATAATGGAGCTGTAGAAGATTAAGAGTAATGTTGATTGCCTCGAGAACATTGCCCTGTGATGCAGTTGATGGTGTTCGTTCATTACCTAACGACAGGTTCCATTTGACTCCTTTTGGGTATGAGACAAACTCTTTCTTTAGTTTGTGTATAAGTTTATCATCGGCAGTTGTTTCATTCTCTAATACAATCTTGTAATGATCCTCGTACAGTCTACCATCCGAATCTACATGTACAAAGGATGAGCTTCTTCTTTCTTCTGCTATATCCGGATGACGGATATAAGTACGGCTAAAGAATACTACTGTCAGATTGTGGGTAAGCTGAAGTTTCTTCCACTTGTCAAACAAACGTCTGACAAACTCTATAAACTTGTCGTAGTATATCTTACACGAAGATTCATGACTAGTTTGATGACCAACGGCTTCGTACGGACATGCTTGCTCCCACATCTCAGAGGATATCTGTACGAGCCATATGATACGAGCTGATCTACTTCTAAAGGTCAGCTTTGTATCTTCAGTAATGAGTCCTGATCTAACTACATGATCTCCATGCCGAATTACTTTTGTGTTAGTTCGCATTCCATTAAAAGATAGCCTCTTGCCTTCATAAACCCAACTATTAAGAAATGACTTTTGGAAGGTGTACATATCGCCCCTGGATACAAACTGATCCTTGAATGTAATGGTAAGAAAGTCAGCAGATATTGATTGATGTACCAATGGCTCATTGCTTCTTGTTACTTGAGTAACGGTAACTGTATCATAGGCTGTAATATTGTATAACTCTGCCACCCTCCGAAGTAATGATACCCGAGTCCGTGCTGAGCTTTTAATACTTGTTAAACTACCTTCAGAGACCGGTATGACAAAGGATATTCGTACAAAGTGTGTTCGTTGCAATGATTCATTAATATCAATGGTTGGTTCGATACTGTTATTCATGATGCTCGAACCGGCCACAGACATCATTGAGTCAACATGTGAGATTGCTGGAATGTTGTTGCCACTGCGATATCGACGATGAGGAGGTACATTGAGATGACTGCTACCCGAGGTGACTAACCCCCCGCTTATTGTATTGTTACGATTGTGAGAGGAGGAGGAAACTTCTCCGATTCGAATGGGAAGATCAGGCCGAGGTGGTCCATCCGATGATGATGTTCTCCGTCTATTTGTTTCAGTTCCCGCAGCAACAATAGAGGTAATATCAGGAGATAGAATACTACTCGGAAGTGATGTGTTGCCAAGTGGTGCATCAACTTGCTCTTGTGATGTTGAAGAATCCATTGAATTTGACATTGGTGGTCTATGTGATGTAGGAGGCTT
>Ga0214477_100284_pt1 | contig 36484 bp, 29 predicted proteins | sample M1_20Mar14CPVII9_FD_165058 | JGI IMG/M metagenome (GOLD analysis project Ga0214477, IMG submission 165058) | Marine eukaryotic communities from Monterey Bay, California, United States - M1_20Mar14CPVII9sort6BwellC16 | ecosystem: Environmental > Aquatic > Marine > Unclassified | place: USA... | reverse complement strand
TGTCTTGGTTTAATCAACAACTTGGTTTAGTTACTTGCAATGTTGTTTCTTCTCATCTCATCAGAGCTCATGGTAAGAATAGAACTAAACGCCCTGTTCGATGCCTTATAGATGAAGAATGCCAGTGCCCAGATAAGATAGAACATTGGGAACTACCTCCCTCGGAGAGCGATTTATGCTGTGCCGAGTGTATTACTCATGATGATAATTTGGACTGTGCCAGTGGCGAGTCACCCCCTGAGGTCGATACGTAGACCCTAAATAAACTAAAGACACCCCCCCCCACAGAACTTATGTGTACATGGTAGAGATACCGCGTCAGTTAGTGTCTCCAAACATATTCCGCATTCATTATATGCGTGTGATAAGTACTAACTATCAAAAGCACACTTCTATACTGATATATTATGAAAGAGACACATCTTATGAACAATCAATTGCAAATCATATACATATCTTTATCTTCAATGTTCAGTACTACTAGACTAGAGTGTAATAATACCATATCATCGATTAATAAACAACACTATCTACTACTTGCTTGATGTGTTAGCTGAAACTCTTTATGTCACTGGATGGGGAATAAAGAACTTGCCGCCTAGGATACCGCTGATAAGTTGATCATGCCGACGATGCATGCATGCTATGTAGTATTAGTATCAACCGAGCTATGCAGCAAATGCAACAACAAATCGGTATATCGGTATCATATAATACGAACCAAGGTAGTTATTACAAGCGGTCGAACATAGATGAGAACTTGCATACAAATTACAATGTATAACAAATCATTGACTGCTTTCGTTTTAGTTGGCTCAATCATCTCTGTAGTAGGCCAAAAGTCAGGGAAGGCAGAGTTTGAAGCAGACCCAACTTGTGATTTCTGCAATCCATGCTGTTTTCCTGACGAAGAAACAAACAATAATAGATTATTATATACAGATGAGTATGCTATCGGTCTTGATGGTGAGAAAGTTTATGAAGCGGAGAAGAAACTCTTTCCAAATTATAATGTTAATGAGCATATGGATCTTATCCGTCGTTTACAAGAACTACCTTGTCAGTGTCCAACCGGATGACAACCAAATTTTCATGTTAATGGTAGCTTCAGCACTATTGGATTGTCCCAACACTACAGGTGATAGTAGCTGCTTTGGATTAGTTTGTGAACAGATCGATGCCGAATTCTATCTGTTGAAACAAAGAAAGAGAGGAAGTTATTAGAAGGAAAGGATACCGCAATTCCTTGGACTGAACCAAACGATGATGCCAACGATGTCGAGCTATTAGTTAATGATCCAGGAGTTTGGGCGGTGAATGATTTCCTAGATATGGAAGAGGTGAGCAAATTGAAGCATCTTCTTCAGAAGCATGGTGATCAAGTTGGTGATTCTCCTTGTGGCGTACCAGATGGAAGGAAATGTTATTGGTTTACTGGTGCAGATGGGCTAACAAACATCAACTATTATGATGAAGAAGATCTTGAGTTCTTCCTGCAAATCAGATCCAAAGTGCAGGCCCTTTGGCCACAGTTTAATGTACGAGATGGTACTGGAGTTTATTATGTACCGGAAGGCAAAACTGACCCCTACATTCCTCCATATCATGCCGGTGTTAGTATGGATACAAGTGATGATAAGTATTGGCCGGCTACTACTACTATTATCTACCTTGAAGATGGAGATAGAGAAGGAGGTGATACTATCTTCCCTTATTCTGGATCGGATGGATTGGTCGTTACTCCGAAAAAGGGTATGGCTCTAACTTGGCTCATTATGCATGCAGATGGGAAAGTGAAAGAGAATCACGTCCATGGCTTCCAAGCGACTACCCCCCAGAGTAAAAAGAAGCTTCTCATGACACAGAACCATTACATCTCATCAGAAGAATTGTACACTCTATTAGGTTAGAGAAGATGAACAGGAGATGAACAAGTCTATGTATTATTATTTGTTACATTAGTGTGGAAGAGGAGGGCAACGAAACATAAGTTCAGTGATAAGTGTTAAGAATAGAGTAAAGTAGTGGTACTAATCAAGAGAACGTATCCTAAAGAAGTTATCAATACGATATAGATTCTCATAACTTCATACTTGCCAACTCCTCGGCAGTCTCCTTTACAACCCCACCACCCAATGAAGCTACATATTCTTGACACTCTTCTTTTGTAGCAAAATCACGACGTGACATTTTACCATTCTTAAATGTGATATAATACCCACAATCTAATGGTGTTCTATCCCGACGTTTGAGATTGTTTGGTCCGACAAGTGCTGCATTGCCCGAACCCTCGAACACGATCTTATACTTGTCTTTCTTGGTGATATACTTTTCCACTACACATGTCTTGCCATTTAACTGCGGATGATTCGGTAAGTTGATTACCTCACATCTTCTACCCCCAAACTCTGATGAGATAAGACTGCTCAATTTGGTATTCCCGGATTGCTTTGTCACATAAATGAATGCTTCTCTATTAGATAGTTTTGCTTCCTCTTGCACATTCAAAGCAAAATGTGGTAGAAATATCTCTGCACCCCATTCCAATAATATCTTAGCCTTCTCTAAACCAGCTTCTGTTGCAATTATGAGAGGAGTATATCCACTAGCATCCATTGCATTAACATCTGCCCCATATTGTAGCAGAATCGATAGCAAGTCAGAATTAGCCGTATGAACTGCCAAGTGCACTAATGTAGCGTTTACTAAATCCGGATATCTTGCATTTAACTTCTTCTGGTCAACAGGATATCCCAACCAATCCATAACACTTTTAAGATCATTAGTATCCACCACCGCCTTGGCGATTTCCTTAGGTAGTTCTATGCATTGTTTGCCATCGTAATCTAGGCCTTCTCCTTCATAATCGCCAATCTGTTCTTCCAAGTCTTTAATGTCTCTTAATCGATTCATGTATTTTTTCGAAGTTGTATCACCTTTGGCCTCCAACCTTAGTTTCTCTTTACGGTGATACTCCAATTGAAGAAGCATATCTTTAGATGGAGGGATCTTCTTTCTACACAGAGGACATAACTTGGTCTTCTCTTTCTTTTGATATTGTGCACCAAATTTCGATTTCCATCCATCTAAACAAGCGGCGCAGAACTTATGATTGCATGGTAGAGTAACTGCGGAATTTAGTGTCTCTAAACATATACCGCATTCGTCATTTGCTATTTGATCATCCGCCATATTGCAATGTTTGTGTACGTCAAAACCCTCAAAACCGCAAAATACACACTTGTTTCTATTGTTATAGCTTGTTATAATCAGATACCGCCCCAATACTACAAATACTACCCGTCGAAGTGAAGTTATAAAATTAAACCTATTATCGATATATCAATTAAACCTATTATCAATTAGAGTAGCGGTGCAAAGGATGAATGTATCAAAAAAATATGTTTGGTTATTGAAGTTGAATCTAATCTCTCGTGCTCATAATGACTATGATAACTGCCACTAAACCACTGCCGGTCGAAAGGTAGGTAAATAGAGATGTAGTGACAGTACTGACGGTATATGAAATGCTTTTATTGCAATAGAATAGCAATATCAATTAGATGTGTACATCTTAAATCTTATGCTCAATTATTTTATGTTTGTTTTCGCCTGAAATACTTACATGTAAGTAACTAATATGACTGCGAAATGAAAAAGCAAACAAAAGGTTACTATGGAGGCCAACCCTATGCTGTAAGACGTATCTGTTTCATTTAGTGATATCTATATTATCGTTAAAGAGTGTTTGCAACAATATACACAACGTATCAATATGAAATAAGTATTAACTCTCATAATTATCATATATCCTCGAACTCGACCCAGCCAGATATGCGATAGTAGATCCTTCTTCTCTTCATATTCATACTCATGCCCCTCATTTATCACAGTTTCAAACTTTCCATTTCCTCGGCAGTCCCTTTTACATCTCCATTCAACGAAGTCACATGTGCTTGGCATTCTTCTTTTGTAGCAAACTCACGTCGAGACATTCTACCATTCTTAAATGTGATGTCAGTTTTCACGAAGTGTTGAAAACTCCTAAGGGGGTTGAAGATTGGATGGGGGAAATACTGGAATGTTCGTAGGACGCACTTTTTTTTTTCAGCGAAAAAGGAAATATACTACTTGGTCCTACGTAAGTAAATTGTAAAATGATACTGACAGTGAACTATAGACATAGATATGACAACTATCGCCGTGCCGGCCATTGTCATCTACATGTTATTACTACTATGGCACCGGCGGCACATATCATCATTAACAACAATAATGGTGATGCTAACATAGATTTGCTACATATGTCGAACTATTGACGGCGGCGGTGGGTGGCGGTGACATCATCATTAACAACAATAATGGCCGCCACAATTAATGAAGTTTCATCTACTAAATCGTTGCCAGCTAATGACAGCGGCGTGCGGTGGTGGTATTATCATCATTACCAACTTGCCAGCTGCTGGAGGGTTTGTATGTATATTATATTAAAGTGAGATACTGCAATAAAGAATTGCAATTGTTTTTGCGGCGGCCGGCGGCACATATCATCATCAACAACAACAACAATATCATCAACAACAACAACAACAATATGGCTTCTGCGATTAATTTGCTGCTATCTCGAACTATTGATGACGGTGGCGGTGGTGGTATATACCATCATTATCAACTTGCCGGTTGCTGAAGAGTTATGTAGGTATATTATATTACGGTGAGATGCTGCAATTTGCAATAAAGAATTGCAATTGATGCGTGGTTCTATTAATTGTCATCGCGGGCGGTGGTCACCAACAATGGCTGCAAGTGTTATCAGTCCAGCGGCCAGCGTTATTATTTCGATTGGTTATATTGATTTCGTTGTCAAGTGGTGCTGTAAAAGACGTACGAGTTATTCAGGGGATTGTGCAATTAGTTTATAAGATATTAGATAATATTTGGATGAATTGGTTGCGGGTGGTTGCAATTCGAATGGCAGTGGGTGTATATTATTTTAATTATGGTCATTAATTGTTTAAGGATGGTGACAACAATTGCAGTTAGTTGGGGTGTGATGATGATGGATTGGATTAATTAAGAAGTTATAGTGGTTGGTTGCTATACGTTATAACTTGGCTATGAGTATTGGATTATTTGCGTTACTTCAATGGATTGCATCCTCTGTTAATAACAAACATATGCAGCGGCCAAAGTAGTACAAAAGTATAGTGATATATATGTGGTAGTACATATCTATTGTGCCGGATGATTTAGCCTGTGAAAGAGGAGGTAGATGGGATGTCAACACATGCACAACAATAAACAATACAGCACAACCATATCGAGCGATTAGTCACTAGAACCATTGGCAATCCGACAATCGACGATTCTAGAATGGTGTTGGGTTTGGAAAGTTGAGGTGCGATGAGGGTTCATTATGTAGTGCCCAAGAATGCAATAACAACGAGCTAAATAGAAGAAGTGGAGTTATGTTGGTTGACCATGGAATCAAATATCTGTTAGAATGGCACGGTTATATTCATTGTTTCTGCATATACTGACTGATAACAATAAAACAAGTATGTATGTATCGTATCAATATGCTACTAAACTACAAGATTGTTATTCTAACTAAATACCACATACTACTTTCTTATCTTCCCTCTTCATCTCTTCATCTCTCAATTTAGTTAGTGCGTTGGCTAATTCATCATAGAAATATCTTTTATCAAGAGTGAGATTGTTGAATTCTTTTCTAATGCTTTCCGTAGAGAGTTTATCTGCTACTCCAACATTCATTCTGATTCTCATTCTCCTTCTATTTCTATGACGTATACTTTGGTATTTGAATTCTTCATTATCAATAACATACCCAATAAACTCATTGTCATCAACAAATTCACGCCGTAACATACTCTCCAATGACTTGCGCTTTGTGAATATGTTCCAACCAGTAAGTTTGCGACGTTTTATGGATACATTTGGCCGCTCCATCTTTGATGCAACTTCTCTCATTATATTTTGAAGTGTTTCGATAGTTTCTTGAGAGTATTGGAACTGCTTAGAGCTACAGCTCTTTTCAATAGGCTCACGGCTCATTGTGACCATTGTGTTTGTGTTATTAATACGTAGTAGGTTATTGCCGTAAGCTACCCTTAGAGCGTAAATATGCCATTGTTTTGACGATTGATAGTGGAGAGATTGAAGTGCCAATTTTGTGAGTAGCGGTGAGATGAGAGATGGATTGATAGAAGAGCGCATTGCCAAGCTAGATCTCGTGATTTGCCGTGAAGAAGTATGAGCATAAACAAACATGATGACGACGATAATATGATTTGCAAAGTTAGATATTATTGCAAAGTTATTGTAGTTGTTCTTGATAAAGATTCAGTACTCAACCGATGATGTTTATGATGTGATATGCAGCACAACAACGACAACACCTTAAGAAGATAGATAATGCTAGTAATAATGGTATTAGTATCGCTGACGATAATGATGATAGACAAAGATAAGATATCGCAATGAATATACAACAGTACGATGACGATATATTATGCTGACGACACGATGACACGATTAATGAAATTGCAAGGTATTATAGTTTGTTGATGAAAAGACATTGCAATATTCAACAATCAACCGAGGGGTTCTAGTTAATGTTATACCTCTGTCGCCATTGCATCTACTGCCGTTTGGTATAGAACAATGAGACGAGGCAAAGAAGGAGATAAAACAATAAAAGAGGAGATGTGGGTGATATCCCAACCAATTTTTACCATGACTTTAAGTCATGGTATGAATAAATATTTAACCGTTAGAATCGCTACCATGACCGAAAGTCATGGTAAAACATTGTGACGTGGAACATATTGCAACAATTTTGAGCTCGACGAGGATACGGTATCCTTTTCATTTTTTGCAATGCCATCTCCACAACTTGTCGACGCCGATCGACTATGATGTGGATAATCGACGACGGCGCCCATTACACCATCGGATCGGCCGTCGAGTGTAGTATACGTGTAGTATCGGCGGCTTCTTCATACGACATTTTTTCATGCTATTGCAATAGATTAAAGATTGAGTATCCTCTACCATGACTTTCGATCATGGTATGAGCCTCACGTAGAGCTGTACCAATTTCTACGTGTACCATGACTTAAAGTCGTGGTTAGAAAATTGGTTGGGATATGTCAGAAACATATGTATGGTAAGTGCTTGCATATCCATTCTCACATTGATACTTCTGCTGCCGATTATTACATTGGACAATGGAATTAGATTCTGAGACGAGGCAGCAGAGAATGAGATAACAATGAAAGACAACAACAATGACACATCTTGAATAAGCAGATGGGAGGTCAACATAACAATATGCGGTATCAAATCTTTAGTGACGAATAGTACTCGACAAAAACAACTGGCGGTTGGGTATGGGTAATAAGGTTGATACGAAAGGGAAGAAAAGCCAAGAAGATATATAGGGAATTCAAGGAACTACCAGACGATAGAGTGGCAGAATATGAATCCTTAGCTGCTGTTACTAAATTGAGAGATGGTGACAACTAAGCTAGATCTCGTGAAAACTGCCCGCCAGGAACTGGCCCTCTCGTAATACCCACAATCGAGAGGAGTTCTATCCCGACGCTTGAGATTGTTTGGGCCGACAAGTGCTGCATTACCCGATCCCTCGAATATGATCTTATACTTGTCCTTCTTTGCAATATACTTTTCTACTACACATGTCTTGCCATTCAATTGTGGATGATTCGGTAAGTTGATTACCTCACACCTTCTACCCCCAAACTCTGATGAAATAAGGTTGGCTAATTTGGTATTCCCGTGTTTCTTTACCACTCGAATAAATTCGTCTTTTAGTCCATATTCCGCTTGAACATGCGAATGTGGCATAGATATCTCAGCACCCCATTCTAGCAATATCTTAGCCAGCTCGAAACCACCTGTATCATTCACCATTCTTTGATGTGCAAGTACGAGAGGACTGCATCCCCTAGCATCCAGTACATTCACATCTGCTCCGTACTGCAATAATATGGACAGTAATCCAGAATTATCAAACCCAACCGCTGAGTGTGCTAGTGTACAGTTTAAATGATCAGAGTCTCTTGCATTCAATTTGTTCTTATCAACAGGAGATCCCAACCATTTCATAACCTTTTTCATATTGTTCTTCTTCACTGCATTGAAGATATGCTCAGGTAGCTCCGTACATCCATCATCATAATCTAAGCCTTTTCCGTCGTAAGTACCAATCTCTGCTTCCAATCTTTTGATGACCTGATGTATATGAGACAACTTAGTTGTCTCACCCCTGGCCTCCAACTCACGTTTCTGTTTACGATAGAAATCTAATTGGATGAGCATATCTTTAGATGGAGGGATCTTCTTTCTGCACAAAGGACATGATTTGCTCTTCTCGCACAGCTACAAGAAACCGTGAGTTTGCCCCTCAGTTTTGAGATGTGACACACCAAACTCACGGAAAACTCACGGTTATGTACTCATAACCTAATAAATCAACTAAATCAATGCGGTATCCATCAAAACTGGGTGATAAACTCACGCATCTATTTAGACCATAAAAAAGAAGCAAACTGACCATCAAACTCACGGTTAGAGGCCAAACTCACGATGAAACTCACGTAAAGAGGGTTATGCCGTTACTCTTTCGAGTGATGATCGTTTTTTTTTCGCTAAGTCTGGAGACTACTACATAGAGCAAGCAGTAGCAAACTCATAATTATTTGCAACGATCACTACAACACCACAATAACAACAACAACTACCGATGGCTGGGCATCTATAACACCTAATGTATAATGCATATCGCCACTTATCATTATAATTACTATAGATACGCCGGCAGCGCCAAAACAACAAAGGGCTGGTAGGCGGCGGCGTATTCACCACTTACATCATTGTATATCAACAATAATTATATCTGATGAAGATGTATCACCTACACAATGTAGTTCTTCGACACACCACAGTATGCACAACATTATCAATTATTGTCTCTTATCATCGACCATTTCATTATATGCAACGGCGGTGGCGGCAGCAGTTTTAGAAGAGTAGACGAGGCCGATCCTTTTTAGTAGAATGGCAGTTGCAAGTTGCAATTTATCAAGGCTGCAGTCTATCGATCAAGAGCAATGGCCACCACCTGCCACCGCTAGAATTGCAATTGATTAAATATTTTGAGATGTAAGTATATGTTATTCAACATGTGCACCTGATTCGATCACCTATGGCTACTAAGTTCAAAATGTTATTTCTATCTACACTAGACCAGCCCATCAGTTGGCTATCCGATCATCAACTGTCGCCGCCGGCTATTGCAACAAGAATATTATATGTCGATGGGGCTGATCTCTTTATTCAAGTGCAAAATGAGCAATTGAGGGAAGGTTGGAATGTGGATTGGAGGAGGTGGGTGACTATCTGCTGGCTGTACGAGAGGAGAGGAGTATGAATGAATGAGTATTGTAGAGTATTGCTATGAATGTCAATTGGATAGAGTAGAAGTATGTAGAATATACATAGGAAATCTAAAGTAAAATAGATAAGGAGTGCAACGGAAACAAATGCTCGTGAGTTTTAGGGTTAGTATGCAGACCAAACTGACGACAAAACTCACGGCGAGATACTGCCATACGTGAGTTTGACCCTCAGTATGTGGCCTTTTGCCCTCAGTTTGACCCTCAGTATAACTTTTGACACTAACAAAATTCATCGGTATCCTGAGTACCAGACCGTGAGTTTTCAGTGAGTTCTCTCAAACTGAGGGGCAAACTCACCCTTTTTTGTAGCTGTGCGTTCTTAAGTAGATAACCAAACTTTGATTTCCATCCGTCCAAGCAACTAGCACAGAATTTATGAGAACAAGGTAGTGTGATTGCTTCCGTTAGTGTATCCAAACATATACCACATTCATCCACTGTTTGATCGGCCGTCATATTATTGTAAACTGTATAGAGGCTAATTAGATTATATAGTGTGTAGTTTGTGATATGTGATAAGTATATATATCAATACTAAATCAAGCACCTCTGCCGTAGATGATTGATGCCGGTCAAGTTGATACAAGATTATTGTATACGAGTGCGATTATTACGGTTAAGGGGAGTTAATAGCTTTGATAGTTGTGTAAAGTCAGCTGTTCAAGGTGCATATGAATATGATGTGCAAAAAAAAATGTTGAATATACTCTCGTGCTCAATAACGACTATAACCGCCACCAAACCACTGCCGATCAAAAGTGCGTTAGATAGAGATGTAGTAACAGTAATGATGGTTTATATGAAATGCTTTTATTGCAATAGAATATTAGCAATATCAAATAAGGTGCATCTTATATTTATGTTATCATTTTCAGTTATGAGAGTTGATTTGCTGAAATGCTTACATGTGGAATGTCAAAAAAGAAGGCGGCGTGCTGCAGTATTTATATTGTGGTGAATGATAATTAGATCAATGCGGAGCCGAAGGAGTGTAGATATATGTATATGAGAGATACTACTCATCTCTGCTCTAATCTCTAAAGTACGATATATTCTTTATCTTGTATTCCCGAATATGAGAACTTGTATTCCCGAATATGAGAACTCATAACTCTCTTGCTAAAAGTCTTGTTCCTTTACCGCTCTTTCTCATCAAAAACTGACCTCTTCCATACTTAGACTGTTTATGTATCGATATAGAATCACAGTTTCAAACTTGCCAAACCCTCCGCTGTCTCCTTTGCATCTCCACTACTACTATCCAATGAAGATACATATTCTTGACATTCTTCTTTTGTAGCAAACTCACGACGAGACATTCTACCATTCTTGAATGAGATATAATACCCACAATCTAATGGTGTTCTGTCCCGACGCTTGAGATTGTCTGGGCCGACGAGTGCTGCATTACCCGATTCCTCGAATATGATCTTATACTTGTTCTTCTTGGTGATATACTTTTCTACTACACATGTCTTGCCATTCAATTGTGGATGATTGGGTAGATTGATTACCTCACATCGTCGACCCCCAAACTCTGATGAAATAAGGTTCATTAATTTGGTATTCCTCCCATCACTCATCGCTTTTACAAATGCTTCTCTATTAGATAGTTTTGCTTCCTCTTGCACATTCAAAACAAAATGTGGTAGAAATATCTCTGCACCCCATTCCAATAATATCTTAGCCGTTTCTAAACAAGCTTCTGTTGCAAGAAGGAGAGGAGTTAATCCCTTTGCATCCGATGCATTCACATCTGCCCCGTATTGCAATAGTATCGACAGCAGGTCAGGATTGTCATTATAAAGTGCCAAGTGCACTAATGTAGCGTTTACTAAATCTGGATATTTTGCATTTAACTTCTTCTGGTCAACAGGAGATCCCAACCAATCCATAACACTTTTAAGATCACTATCAGTCACTGAATCATAGATATACTTGGGCATTTCCATATAATCGTCATAATCCAATCCTTCGCCATCATAATCTCCAATCTCTGCTTCCAGTTCTTTTATCGCTCTTACTGCGGTTCTGTAGGTTTTTGAAGACGTATCACCGTCGGCCTCCAACTTAAGTCTATAGTTACGATGGAACTCTAATTGAACAATCATATCTTTAGATGGAGGAATCTTCTCTCTACATAAAGGACATGATTTGCTCCTCTCTTTCTTGAGAGAAGAACCAAACTTCGATTTCCATCCATCCAAACAACTGGCACAGAACTTATGTGTACATGGTAAAGATACCGCGTCAGTTAGTGTCTCCAAACATATACCGCATTCATTATCTGTTTGGCCATCCATACTGTGTGTCTTTGTTTGTAGTAAGTGCCAGTGTATGCGTGTGATAAGTACTAACTATCAAAAGCACACTTCTATTGTATACAGTAGCCCAATACTACTAATCTGATACTACAGTCGAAGTAATGCTATAACATTAATTCTCTAATATATATATATCAATACTATGGATTGTACGTTGTTGCGTAGCTGTTAGCTTTTAATATTATAGCAGGTAGTAAGGTGCATATGATATGCACAAAAAATTATGTTGGTTGAATCTAACCTCTCTTCTTCTCGACAACGACTATGATGACCGCCGTCAAACCACTTCCAATCGATGCGGGTGTGTATACGAAATGCTTTTATTGCATAGAATCAATATTACGATACCGTATATGTACTTGTGGAGAGTCGGAGTTTGAATGCTTACATGTGGAATACTTATAAGGAGTTTTCTCCCAATCTATCTAACCATACTAATTTTACTCTGTCCCCACTTCGAACACGTGGAATGTTGTTAGATAATGGTGGGCCCGACATCAATACGGTAGTAGCCAAAAATTTAGACACAATACATACTAGCACTGGCTGTCATAATATATGTCACCATACTCAAACAGTATATGTCAACCTCGCACTGTCATGTATATGTCACCATACTCAAACAGTATATGTCAACCTCGCACTATCATGTATATGTCACCATATATACTCAAACAATATGTCAACCTCGCATACTGTCATGTATATGTCACCATACTCAAACAGTATATGTCAACCTCGCACTGTCATGTATATGTCACCATACTCAAACAGTATATGTCAACCTCGCACTGTCATGTATATGTCACCATACTCAAACAGTATATGTCAACCTCGCACTGTCATATGTATATGTCACCATACTCAAACAGTATATGTCACCATACTCAAAGTATGTCAGCTCGCACTGTCATATTATATATGTCACCATACTCAAATTATTAGTAGTGACAGTATATGTCACAAATCTCAAATTATTACATTTTATTCAGATCATTAATTGCAAAACATAATAGCAAACATCTATTATCGCATACGGTGCTACTAATAGTAGGTCCGCGATACAAGAAAAAAGTTATACTGCTCCATCGTCGAGATGGGGTATAAACAAAGCCGCCGCCGCTACAACAACAACAACAGCCACTGGTATGACCAAGCAGTATATAATCTACAGATATATTATCGACCTCAGCCATGGTTACAAGTCTATCGATTCATCTATCCAGTCATTCGATGTGTATTGCAATATATCAATAGCTTGCTATATGGTATCATATATGTACTATGCAGCACTATGACGAGTGTCATGTTACTTCAATACGCTTCCGCACTTGCATTTGCTATTGCATTTATCTTTTACAGCATATACTATCTCCGTCATATGATAGCATTCATCAAGCAAGAAGCTATTTGCAAAACCAATCAGAAGTGGACGTCTCTCCTCTTCAAAATCGGCTGCACCCGATGCCATTGCAATCGATGTATATACATTAGGTTGCGAGGCATATGTTTAGGTATCATATACCGATGGTATCTATATGTGTCAAACATTGGTTGTAGTGCATACAAGTGTATCATATCACAATGGAAATGGCCTAAATTTCTACGCGGAAAAAGTGAACATATCATATGTTCAAAAATCATACCAAGTCTACATTTTTGGTACATGGATATATCAAGAATTATCCGTAGCATCTACATCTACATATTATCACGATATAAGATATGTGTAGATATTGGCAGATCATATCAGAGAGGAATTATCTTTCTTGTTTTGGCAAAGATACTTCCCGGGAATGTCAAAGCAAATGCCGTTACAAAATATAACAATGCTAACATAGAAGACGGCAATGATAGTTCAGTAAAGTATATCATTCTTGTGATTTACTTTATTGCTTTGCCAGTAATGGTTGTCGTCACGGTAACAACACGGAGGTATGTTTATGTATGATATATTAGTTTGCCTAATGCAAAAGGATACTTTCATCTAACGACTCATTCATATTAGCAGGCAGTCTATCTCAAGCACAAGCCAGCATCACAGCAATGTACAAGAAGTAACACAAACTGATGTCGAAGATGATGATATTTTCGCATCAGGAAAGAAGGAAGAGATTGATGAAGAGCTTGGTACCCAAACATATGCAACTCCTACGTCAACTAATGTGGATCTATCCATACCAGGTACATTTACACAACATTCACATTGCAATAACAAGAGATGTAATGATGCTGTATGCTGTAATGAAAGTGAACTCCCAAGTCCACCTCGGATTAAAAGAACAAAGAGATCGTCATCTCCCCTGTCAAACATAGCCGAGGCCGCCTCTAATGATCAAGTATCCTCTGAACAGACAGTTGTGGCACTATCAGTATACGAACAATTTGTAGCATCTATAGCATCTCAAGACAAAGAAGAGTCAACTCAATACACTCAAGAAGATACATCTATGTCATCTCAAGACGAAGAAGATACAACTCAAAATACTCAAGAAAATAGCATGAAATGTGAGATATGCAATTGTTGGATCACTCCTACCGAAGAAGCAAATATCAACAAGATGCGACACTTACAGAGTATGAACCGCCCAGCAACATGCGAGTTGCTTGGTTTTGGCAATTGTCGTCTTGAAATGGAAGAATCATCCGTGTCTTCTTCGGAAGTAGAATGCGATAATGAACCTTCCAGCAATTCAAACTACTACGAGGGAGAGATGACACATGTATCACAGCAACTGTATGAAAGCCCGCTGTATACTTCGTCAAGAGTTCCAAGGAATGTTATCGTGCAAGCCTTGAAAGATTGCGGTGTGATGGTAGGTGATACTATCATGGATGAATTGGTCGGTATTGTGAAGAATAAGATAAGAAAGTGTTATGCTCGAGCTCACAAGAGTAGGACACGTGCAAATGAAGCTGATGTAGATATAGGCTGTGCATTAAAACAAGATCATCGTGAAGTCGAAAAGTTACACTTGGGACCGATGGATCATATACGATGCATATATTGCGGGGCAATAGGTTTCAAAGCTGAGAACCAAGGGAAGGGAGACAAGCCGCATCTTGGACAACTTTGCTGCCACGAAAACAAGGTACACATACCCATTCAATATGATTTTGGGCTACATCCATACATCAAAGAGCTTCTTACTTCTAATACTAAAGAAGCGAAATTCTTCCGAACACATTCAAGGATGTTTAATAATGGCATGGCTATGTCTTCTGTAGCAACAGACAAGAAACATGGTAAGGGATGGGGTAAGAGTAGAGAGAAAGGTTTGGTAAATGCCGTACGAATTCAAGGACAGTTGCATCGTAGAATTGGGCCTATGTTACCAAGAGACGGTGTAAAGCCTAAGTTTATGCAGACATACTTCTACCAGCCTGATGAGGCCGCCGACCATAGACTCAACAACTTTACGGACTTCAAACATCCAAGTGAAAGAGAGCTTGCCAAGCGTATATTTACCAAGCTCCACAAGGCTCTCGAAGAAGCTGGCAATACTTATATCAACGATTGCTATGCTGTGAAAGATTATATCGAGAAGTATCATCCAGATGGTGTCGATGACTTGAAGATAATGATGCATGTATCAGAGAAACCAGAGAGTGAACACATGAAAACAAGAAGTGGCATACATATAGGCCGTCTAAACAAGCCTACTGTGAATGAAGTTTCCATCTTATTTCCGAATAATGCTACAGCTGATCATCAACGATGTGTTGTATTCAATCTCAAGCAACCAGCCGATGAAGATGAGGGCGTCGTATTTATCAGAGATGACCATCGATCATATGACCCTACTTGCTATCCTTTGTTGTTCAACAAGTAAGTTTATGTCAATGTGTTGAGTCCGATGCCTGCGAATGTCTTTATGTGTCACATTGCCTCACAATTTCGTTGCTATACTAACTCACTTTAGAGGTCAAGATGGGTGGAACTTTGACTTGAAAAAGGTTAACAACGCTCTTAAAATGGCTGCTTGGGTATCCTATATGTTGATGGTACGCAAAGATATCCACGGCAATATAGTGACAAACCCCATCCACCTTGCCAAGAGACTCGGCGAGCAGTACATAGTAGATCAGTGGGCAAAGGTAGAGGGTGAACGTCTCCGATTTTTTCGATTCCACCAGAAAGAGATTCGAGCTGATACGTATAAAAGTGTTCAAGACGCCGTGTACAAAGGGGATGACTCTCATCATGTCGACCTTGAGAAAATTGGCACGCCAACTATACTTCCAGCAACTCATACAGGCAGTGATAGATATATGAACCGACAATATCAAGACGCTATGGCAATATGCCGTAGATTTGGTAAACCTCATCTATTTGTTACTATGACTTGTAATCCGGATTGGGAAGAGATTAAGGCTCAACTCAAGCCGGATCAAGATGCTCTCCATCGGCCTGACATATGTTGCCGAGTGTTCAAGTTGAAGTTGGATGAGTTGATGAAAGATTTCAAAGATAGGCATGTCTTTGGAAAGGTTAAAGCGCATGTGTACTCTATTGAGTTTCAAAAGCGAGGCTTTCCTCATGCACATATCCTCTTTTGGTTTGAGGATAAGCATCATTTGACCATCGAGAATATTGATCGTATCATCAGTGCCGAGATACCCGACAAAGAAGATCCGATATATGATCGAGTCACAAAGAGCATGATTCACGGGCCGAAGTGTAAAGCACGAGGTTTCAGTTGTTGTGATAATATGAACAAAATGTGCAAGAGTGGATTTCCAAAGACACACCAGACTGAGACAACACTCGACGAAGATAACTACCCACGCTATCGTCGTAGATCTCCCGAAGATGGCGGTAACTTCTTCTACAAATATATCAACCAAATCAGAACCAAGATAACAAATGCCGATGTAGTACCTCACTCGCCGTGGTTGATCAAGAAATATGATTGCCATATCAATGTTGAGTATGTACATTCGGTGAGAAGTCTCAAGTATGTCTTCAAGTATATAATGAAAGGCTCCGACCAAGCCAATGTTACAGTTGAGAATGCCACAAATACAACTGGCGAGTCACAAGTGACCCAAGCCAGAGATGAGATCAAAGACTATGAAAGTAAGCGGTATGTCAGCTCAGTTGAAGCCTGTTGGAGATTGCTCAAGTATCCTATCACTGGCCGATCTCCAAGTGTTCATGCACTAAAGGTCCATGTACCAGGAGGACAGAAAGTTTACTTTACACCAGATGCTTATACTGACAGGGCAGAAGCCGAAGAGATTGCCGTCGACTGTGCTAGGACGGAGTTGACAGAGTACTTTAGGATGTGTCGTGAGAAGAAGTATGGTGCCGAGGAGCTCTACTACCATCAAATGCCGGAGAAGTTCACATGGAATGCAACGGAGAAGGAATGGAAGCCCAGAAAAAGGGGTTTTGTAATTGGTAGGATGCACCAAGCTCACCCCTCAAATGTCGAGCGGTTTCACCTTCGACTACTACTCAACAGGATTAAAGGTGCGACGAGCTTTGAGCATCTCAAGACTCTAGATGATGGTACTGTGTGTAACACATTCTTGGATGCTTGTATCAAAAGGCATCTAACAAAAGATGATCTGCATTGGTACGATGCAATGGATGAAGCAGTGCATACAACAACCAGTATGTACCAGCTCCGTGCCTTTTTTGTTGACATCTTGACACAGAATCAAGTCGGTGATCCGCTCACATTATATGACAAATACAAAGATAGTATGAGAGATGATTACAATCGAAGGTTTGAAGAAGCCTTTCGAGGCAGGGTAGTGCCACATTTTGAGCCTGACCAAGTATCGGACTTCAATAGTGAAGAGTGGGATATTGACATGATAGCTGCCAATGCAAGTTTGTGTGACATTCACAAGCGTTTCAAATCTCAAGAGAAGTCAGCTGGAAACTATGGCTTGCCTCACCCAGATTTCGAGCGAGACGAGTTCTACCAAGCCTATCTTGACAATAGAAGAGAAGCTATGATCATCAAGGAGAAGGCACGCCAGTTTTATCTCGAGAACATTGACAAGTTGAATACTGGTCAGCGCCATGTGTACAATAGAATCAAGGAGAGACTCGAAAACAACGAAGGCGGACTCGTATTTTTAGATGCACCCGGTGGAACTGGCAAGACGTTTACTTTGAATGTATTGGCAGGCGATATTCGTAGGAATGATGGTAATGTTGCCTCAACTGCCTTCTCAGGAATAGCCGCAACACTTCTTCACGAGGGTCGTACATCAAACGGTATGTTCAAGATACCATGCAAAATATTCAATGAAGGCACGACTTGCTATGTACCTGTTCAGAGTAACTTGGCTAAGTTTTTGAGAGATATGGACTTGGGAATCATCGATGAGGGTCCAATGATGAACAAGTTAAGCTTTGAGTGTTTGGATCGTACTCTTCGAGGACTAACAGGTAATCATGATGAAAAGTTCGGAGGCAAACTTATACTCGTGAGTGGAGACTTTCGTCAGATGTTGCCAGTTGTGGAGAGGGGAAATCGTGCAGCTGTTGTTAATAAGTGCCTCAAAAGCTCAAATGATCTATGGGATGATGATGTCGAGATACTTCGTCTGACTGAGAACATGAGAGTACAAAAGTATACCCAAGAGAATCCAGATGATACCGACTTTCATACTGATCTTAAAGAGTTTGAAAAGTGGCTACTCAAGCTGGGAGATGGCAAAGCCTCGATCTCAGAGTCAAAGAAACACGATGGTGTTGTTAAAATACCACATCAAATGACAAGAGATAGTTCAGAAGATGTAATGGATGATGTATATGGCGATCTTCGTGATAACGTTGGAAACAAGCAGTACCTCAAGTCTCGAATGATACTGGCTGCTGATAATACAATCGTCAACGAAACCAACATCGAGATGGTTCAGAAGCTGCCGGGAGAGCTGCATACTTTCAAGAGTGTTGATACAGTTGATAATGATGACCAAAGACTTGAGTATCCTGTTGATTATTTGAACCTCCTAAACCCATCTGGTATGTCTGAGCATGAACTTCATCTCAAGGTTGGAGCTCCAGTAATTCTACTACGGAACTTTAATGTAAAGGCTGGACATTGTAATGGCACGAGGTATATTGTTAAAGAGATTTATAAGCATAGGCTGGAGCTTGAGAAGTTGGATGCCAATGGTAATGAAGATGATATACTTCAGCTACCCAGAATAAGCATGAGATATAATCCAGATGATCAACCGTTGACTATGACGCGGCTTCAGTTTCCAATCAAGTCTGCATTTGCGGTTACATTCCACCGCTCTCAAGGCCAGTCTGTTGAGAAGTGCGGCATACTACTACCAAGAGATGTCTGGACTCACGGGCAGATTTATGTGGCATTCTCAAGATGCGGTAATCCTCGCAATGTATGCGTATGGGCCGAGCAAGATCAGTTTAAAGATTTGGGACTTGATTCGAAATGCTACTATATGAAGAATGTAGTATATCAAGAGGTACTTAAATAGTTGCAAGTAGACTTCGTGGCCATGGGCTGTAGGTACTGCAAATAAAATAAGTTTGAATAAATGTTAAGTTGATTTTACTAAATATTAGAATAAGCCAATCCATTTTGTGTTGATATCATTGCATCTATACCCTTTTGTAACTGTTGGGCCTGGTATTGTAATACTAATAGATCTGCTTTGAAGCGTCTATCTACCTCATCTTTACATCGTTTGTTCAATAAACAATCATCTACCTCCTCTTTAGATTTTTTGTTCATCTCTAATGCAATACTCCTATACATAGCCTTGTCGTCCTCCGTCATATTATTCCAACCTTGTAGAACCATCAATCTGAAATGTTCAAATGTTTCTACTTTCTTTTGTGTTTCCGTCTCAGGATCTACGTAGTAAGTATTCTCATTTTTAATTTTTTTCTTCTTATGCCGCCTCATCTTATCGAATGGTTTGTGTACATTGATATACTCCTTGAACTCATTGATATCGGTAAAATCATTTTCTCTATCGAATATCTCTATCGATCTTCTTTTAATGTATACATTCCATGCATTTAAGCGTAATCGTCGATGATGCTGATTCATGTTCATGATCATCGTTTTTGATGATGATAATCTATTATGATGCAGTAGTACTTATCAACAGTTGGCAGCGGTTCGTTATGTGATATAGCAAAGACGTCAGGAGATGTTGTTAATATCCGTTTAGCTCTTGCTGTCGTCCTTATAAAATGGAGGGCCAGCCCGCGAAGCGGGCTATAAAGTGTGACCTTCGGTCACAAAGAAGCCCACCGCAGGTGCCCCCGGAGGGCTAGCCCGCGTAGCGGGGCTAGTGACATAAAAACTCTATCAGTGCAAACAACTGACATATATCCATTTATCACTTGTTATATCATCTAATAACCGTCTTTTTACTGCATATAATATAGACGACGCTTTATATTCTAATTGGAACGAGCCACTGTTTTGCAACACGGTACTATTAACTTTAACATTCATTGGCAACAAAAATTATCAATATTATTAACGATATAATTACATAATGATGGATGAAACAATGGACCAAGAAGTCAATACTACAACTGATACTACACCAAATAATACAAATAACTTTACACAAATCCAATCACGTAAATATAGATCAGCAACAACCTTTCCATGTTACAAACTATGTCCTTCTATGGATTTACTAGTTATCGGAAGTAGCTCATCCTCCTCTACAGCTGCAGCTGCTAATACACATTCAAGTGGTATAGAAAGTGATAATAACATCTATTCCAAATTTAATAATACCATTGCCGAATGTATTACTGTACATCGTATTATATCATGGAATAGTTTATTATCTTTAAAGATTGATGAATTAACTAGTGGTCCTAAAATTGGAGGTAGTAGCAGTAATAGTTTGGTGGATAGAGAAGGTGGTGGATTATGTGTTGAAGATATTGAACGAGATTGTACTACTGAAAAGAAACAGCAGGTTGATGATGATGATATGGATGTTGAGGAGGAGGGTTTGATTAAGGGTGCTACTTCAGGTAAGTCTTATACTTATATGAATCGTTTGGTTATTAAAAGTTGGTCTATGGATTTAAATTGAAAGTTTTGTTGCATATGTTATGCTGTGAATGATTGCATATAGAACGTGCCACTAATCTTTTCTATATCTTAAATTTAGTATGTTGGTCACCAAATGGACGGTATGTAGCAATTGGCCTAGTAGATGGTGGCGTATTACTACACACTGTTGAACCCGATGCTGCCGCCGAGGCATCATCCAGTAGCGTCCAACATCATCATGATGGAGGTGTTGGAAGTGGTACAGCGGCGGATGGTAATGATTCAGCACTTATGCATATCATACGTCCACCGCCGCCGAATTATATGAATAAGCCATCGTTACTTTCACCCACTGCTAGTTTTGCAGGCCCTGCTGGATTCGGAGGAGGAGCAGCTGCTACTGCGAATGAAGACTCTTCTAAAAAGAAGAAGAAACCAAGTATTAGTCCTCGAGTTACAAGATCGATGCGTGCGGCACGTGAAGGTGGCGGTGGGACATCGTCGGGTGGTGGATCAGGTACCAAGCAATCACGTCGATCAAAGTCACCCGGTGGAAGTAATAACAGACGTCCAAATCTCAAGATTGATGTTAAGAATTCATTACAATCAACTGCTGTTATTGGTATGGTATGGAATCGATTATTGCCAATACAACAACAGAAGAATGTGAATAAAGATGATGGTAATGAAGAAGAGGTACGAGAAACTTGGAAGTATTCATCTCAATTAATTGATCGGGGTGACTACTTTCTGCCATCATCGAGTAAGCCACCCTCCGGTGGCACTTCTAGTGGAAGTAGTAGTAGTATGAACCTCTTCTCATCAATGGCACATTTGAATGTACTTTGTGTAGCCACACCCGAGGAGATACATTGGTACTTACAAGGACAATATCGTATCTTGAGTATTCCCCATGGATTAGAAGGTTGTTCATCAATATCCGGTGGGGGCGGCGGTATAGACTTGGTTTGTTCACCGGACCTAAGTACATTACTTGCCGTTACCAAACAGGCAACATCAATAGTATCAACTTCACCCAAGAAGATGCGTAGTAGTCCAAAGAATGGTGGCAAATCAATGAAGGCAAAGTTATTCAATACAAAACTGTTACCACAGAAACGATTTGAATTACAGGTATTATCGGCATCGTACAAGTCTATATTTACACATTTATGGGATGTGCAGAAGGGGATACAATCGGCATTAACATCATGGAAGTCGGCATTACGTCCGTTAGACAACAAGTTTAAGGGGTTGTTGCAATTACTTGCCAAGTATTCACTTGACAATGCCGGAGGAGGTGGTGAAGGTGGAAGTTCAGCAGATTCAATCCGATTGGAATTTCTACGATTCATCCTATCGGGCCGATCTTCAGCATCAAGTAATACATCAAGTGCCTTAGACCAATTCTTTACCCGTGCACAGATGCATGATCAACTACTCCAACGTGAGATACGTGGTATTGAGGCAAGTGTTGCGGCAATGGAGGGTTCTCTACGGTCTCATGTCTTATCATCTATCCGTGCCGTTGTGTATGAGGCTGAGGAATTGTATGGATTGGCAAAGGCTCAACAAATTAGTGGTACTAGTAGAGGTAGTACGGCAAGTTTAATCGATGCCAATACGGCACTATGTCTATACAATGCCTCACGAATACTATTCCTAACATTTGATAAATGTTTGGGATATGTCGTCGAGGCACGGACGAGATTACATGATCTATTGTCATGGATACGTAGTACAGCATCTCAAGTACGTGCGTGGGGAACAGCCACGGATAGTATCCAACGTAAGAATGCACGATCACGACGTGTTAGTAATGGTGTTGTACAGCGTGTTGCGGCATTCCTTTCGAATCCAATGCTTTTTGCCTTGAATGATGGTAGTGATAAGAGTTATCAAACCTTGACGGAATGTGTTCTTGGGGTTCCACTTTCGGTAAGTCTTCTTTGTTGTGTCTTATTAGCTAGTTGCCTATAGATGTCACTGACCAACTCTTGGTACCGCCCTTTCTCCTACTTGTTAAACAGGATTTCTTTGTAATGGGGAGTTCAACCGAGAAGGAACTACATACTACTAACAATGGAACCAAGCCTATTCGTAGCATCAAGTCAGCCTTGCAAACGATGATGCAGATTAGTACCATTCTGTTTGATAAGCCTCGCAATGTGTTCGCTCAGTCTCTAAGTGCAACCGGTAAGTTGAATTGGTTACATTCTCTATCATTAACGTATATGTCTCAACAATACATTCATTTACATCCACCTTTTCTACAGATATATCATTTGAAGCACAGCATACGATCATGTCTATTCACACAAGAATAGGCGCTGGTTCTAATGCCGTCGCCCCCTCTTCTTATAGAGCTCAACGAGGTGAATCAAGTGGCTTTCTACCCAAAACATCCCAAGAAGAAGAAGGAGATGAAACCATAGCAGAATGTCCTTATTGGACACTACTAGCACGATCACTCGGTCCCAACCAAGTTGAGCTCATTGCAATTCCTGGATCTGCAAGTTTTGGACAAGAGAATGGATTCTACTTACATTCCGAAGTGATGATTCCCGAAGGATATGAAGTAACCAACATTGCTTTCTATGGCGATGATGGTAACAGTTCACTTTCTCCAGACTTGACAGAGTCCAAGGTAAAGGAAGGACGACAATCTCTTGGATTTGTCATCAAGTATATTGATACTTTGTCACAAGAAGTAAGAGAGGAGCTATGGCTGTTCCAGTATAATGATATCACATTCCAAAAGTTCAAGTCCAAGAGGAATGTAATGAAGAACGAGATTGTCATTCCTGCCACCCCTCCCAACGAAGAAGAGTGTACCTTCTTGACTATATCAGATGACGAAGATATTGGTGACCGGCACTGTATTAACCCCAAAAGGAGACATATCTGTACTCATCGAAGGAATGATCAAGTTCATCAGCAGTCACAAGTAAACCTATGCGGCTCACGTGGAACGGGTGGAGTGATCACTTTTGATAAGTCGACCTACTTGAATATATTCGATCTAGAAGAAGACGAAGAGAATGATTCAGTGTAGATGACGACTGATAAGTACTGTCTCTGAAAGTTTAGCAACAGAGCTGCTCGGGTAATACCTTATTAGTAGTTCTTCCATCCATCAAGTTATGTTTAATTTAGTAAAACCCCTTAGACATATCAACGATCTGGATCACTTTTTATCTCCAGATGGATCGGGTTACACAATCAATCGATGATACTAGGACTTACTTACATCACATAACAAGCACCCCCAACCCTCAGCATTATGAGCTGAGGGTATAGAGAAGGTGTAAAAGATTTACATAGTAGACACGGGAGGTGGAGGAAGATCTGAGCTTGACGAGGAACTTGAGGACTCAGGAGGAGGGTTACATGCGTCACCACGGCCACCATCGACAATATCTTTAATTGTGCAACTGTCTCCAACAGGATCGCTCTCACATACATGTCCATCGACGAAACCTACTACTCCATCCCTAAAGTAATCATGAATCAAACCATTACAGACAGGATCTTTGGAATGCCTATCCCACTTTCCATCCTTCATGTTAGAACCCATGCCATGATTCACCGAACGTGAGGTCAAGAGGTCTGCAGAAGGGAAGTTCTCTCGCATTCTCTGTGAATGTAAAGTAAAATAAGGGTGATGATGAGCCTTGATTCTTGATTTGTCATTTGCATAGCATACATAGAAGATGATACACATACCTGAGTCCAGATGTATCTGTTTGAGTAGATAGATGACAGGATGAATATAAGGTTTGTTGGATTGAAGTACGACAAGACACACCAATGCCAATACGAAAAGACACTTACGCTGTAGCATAGTCATAAATCTGTCCAGCAATGATACCCTTCTGATTGGGATTTCCCATTGGGGATACTAAAGTTTGAGAAGGTTAGAGAAACGTGTTAGCAATCATAAGTACAAGACAAAGCAGTGAAGAAAAAGTAGAAGTACTCACATGGGCTGTTAGTTGGCAGATAGTAGCCATTTCTGTACCAAAGTGCAGCAATCTTAGTTGGTCCTTGTGTTCCTGCACCTGGGTACTTCTTATTGATATCTTGAACGAACCTAAATAGTAGAGAATAGCACAAGCTTAGCACATTCAAAAACAAGAAACAAGAACACTGCATTAGCCGCTCACCTCACAAACAAGTCCTCATCATACGCTCCAAAGGAATAATCTTGGCCGTTCACAATACCTGTAACACCTGAGCTTAGCTCCGGATATCCTAGAATTGGCCAGTCTGGGTTTTCGTACGTTGTAGGCTTGGATTCACTATCCTCCTCCGGCATATCTTGAATGAAACTACTTTTCAACTCAGTAGTTGGACTTTCAAGTAACTCATCCAACAACTCTTCTAGCTTCTCTAAGTCATTCTCTTGAGCAGCACTGCAGATACCTGGTGCCAACTCGTAATGCCCAAATAGATTTTGGATGATAAATAACATGAATATGTATACGGGAGCATCATACTTGTTTTGAATGTAATCTCGGATTTGATTGTCCCGAAGGATATTATTCAGCTTGTTAATACAAGCTCGCATATCCTTGACACCACACTGGTCACTCCCAAACTCACACGAAGCAATGAAGTAGTCAATCCTTTGATTGGCAGACCTTGCATAATCCTCACTAGCCTGAAGAATATCATAGTTTGGTGGTGCGCTACCATCCAGTACCATGAGATTGACATTATCAGGGAAGATGGAGGTATATGTCCCCATGACTGTGGTACCATATGAGATACCATACACTGAAAGCTTTTGATCACCAAAGAGGATACGGACACGCTCGATATCTTCTGCAAGTTGACGAGTGCCAGAATACTCGAGAAAGTGATATGTCTTGGAGGCATCATCATCTTCGTCAAGTGGTATTTTGAAACTTGGATGATTCCAGCATCCCAGATTACGTGCCTTAGCAAGATTGGCAAATTTACGGATACTCTCCTCGTCATCAGCATCAAAGTCACCACCACTACCAGCTTCTTCAATGTAAGGTGCGTCAGTACACTCTTTGATAGCAAAAGTAGGAGAAGAACGCCCCATTCCACGCTGATCAATACCGATTACATTGTAACCAAAGTGGTGGGGAGCTCCACCCATACTACCAATGCCACATGCTGAGAGTGAGACTGGTCCTCCGCAATGAGCAGCAATATTCCCACGAGGAGCTGGTTGCTGATCAGCAAACTTAACACATACATCTGAATATATTGAAAGTAGAAAAGGACATATGATTGTGAGTTTATGTTTCAAACACATGTTATAAACACATAAACATATATGTCACACAACTACAACTACAACTTACAAACTTTAGCCAATGGATAATCAGTCTGATCATCAGTTTCTTTGTAACCCGTCTCAGAACCAGCAGGCCATCCAAATGGAGCCTTTAAGAAACCACATGTGGTACCTCCCGCTTCAATCTCATCGGGATTTACCCACTCAAACTTGGACGGATCAACATTGCGGAAGGTATCAAGATCCGCAGCTGGTTCAAAGATGTCAGGATTTGGTTCGGGTAGATTGGTAGTATCCACCTCCTTGATGAGTGCCAATGAAGCACTAGTATCATCAGTACCCGATGTATCATGGGTGCGGAGATGAGGAGGCTACAAAGGCGTAAAAGCATATCACACATGTAGAAGAAAGTATCGGTATCGGCGTCGGCATTGGTGTGAATCGACATCGACAAGAGTACATAGGTATGAGATGTACATCATATGTTGTTGCAATGAGAGAAAGTTAGATATAGTATTTGAGTGATATATGTGCATAGATATAAAAACAAATCAATTGTCAATTATGATAGATAATAATAATATCTTACCTGTCCATCAGCGATAACGCTAGAAGTGGAAGCGGCAGTAGCAATAAGAATAGTGGCCAGTGATAGTTTCATGATGATTTGGTAGCAGTAGCAGCAATTAGCAATAGTAGTAGTGAGATAAATGCTCTGAGTCTGAGAGATTTATGAGCTCGAACTCCAGCTGCTTGGATTCGCGAGGGGTCGCGTGGATCATAATAGAAGAGAACCCTGCGTTGTCGTGTCGTTTGAGTAATATCGCCAAAATTGAAATTAGCTCCTCGTGTAACGTCGTCATTGAGTAGTACATACTTCAGGAGAAAAAAGATGAATGGTCTTCTCTGAATGTACCTACGATAACCCCTTGAAGAAGAGATAAAGAAGATTGCAGCAGTAGTATAGTAGAATCATTATAGTATAATGTTATTTGGCAAGTTAATAATAATATCAGCTACAGTTCTGTCATCGACAGTAGCATTCACAGTACCTAAACAACATCATTCTTCAATTGCAACAACTACTTTGCTCCACTCGACAGTAACAGATGAAGCAACAACCACTAGCAGTACCTCCTCGTCACCCGGAGATCGTGACATACTAATCCGCTCAGCACGAGGAGAAGTAACCGAACGTACACCAGTATGGTTAATGCGTCAGGCAGGACGATACATGTCAGCATTCCGTCAATATTCAGATAAATATCCCTTCCGTGAACGTTCCGAAACACCCAGTATGGCAATTGAATTAAGTTTACAATGTCATCGTGCTTACGGTATGGATGGTATTATTATGTTTTCGGATATTTTGACACCGCTGCCTACACTTGGGATTGAATTTGATGTAGTCAAGGGTGTTGGTCCGGTAATTTCGACAGAAATTCGTACTGAAGAGGATGTTAATAAGTTACATAATGTTGAGGATGTGAACTTTGATGAGACATTGCCATTTATCCGTGAGATATTGGGTACATTGTCAAAGGAGGCCGAGGAGGCGAATACATCGTTGATTGGGTTCATCGGTGCTCCGTTTACATTGGCATCCTATACAATCGAAGGTAAATCTTCCAAGAATTGTCTCCCCACGAACAAGATGATGATGGCAGATGACGACGGTTCATCCAAGGCAATGTCAATGTTCCTTGATAAGATTTCCGTAATGATTGGTAACTACGCTTGTCATCAAATAGAATGTGGAGCACAAATGATTCAAGTATTCGAATCATGGGCACATCAACTAAGTCCGTCACAATTTGAACAATTTGCAAAGCCCGCGGCACAAAAGGCAATTAAGATTATTAAAGAGAAGCATCCCGACGTGCCCGTGATTTACTTTGCCAATGGCGGGTCGTCATATCTTGAATTACAAAAGGATATGGGTGCCGATATGATTGCAGTTGATTGGTCAATTGATATGGCCCAGGCACGTAAGATATTAGGACCAGATATTCCAATCTCGGGTAATATCGATCCCACGATATTATTTGGTACGAAGGAACAGATTGAACAGGCTGTACGTGATTGTATTGATAAGGCGGGAGGGCCAGGGAATAAGCATTTGTTGAATCTGGGACATGGTGTTATGCAGGGTACACCGGAGGAGGCTGTTGGTTGGTTAGTTGATGAGTGTAAAAGATACAAGGGGAAGTAAGAGGTGTGTAACGAGTTTATAGTTTAATGTGGTAAAGAGTCGGACAATGTGCTAAATAATTAAAAGTTTAAGTTGTTAACCTCTATTTGAGTTACTCTCTTAACTATTATACATATACTACATATACGGCTAATGAACGTCCTCATACCTATAGTCCATGATCTCATAGTTTCAAACTTGCCAACTCCTCGGCAGTCTTCTTTGCATCTCCCTCTCCGCCTAACGAAGATACATACTCTTGACACTCTTCTTTTGTGGCAAAGTCTCGACGAGACATTTTACCATTCTTAAACGAGATATAATACCCACAATCCAATGGTGTTCTATCCCGACGCTTGAGATTGTTTGGACCGACAAGTGCTGCATTACCCGATCCCTCGAATATAATCTTATACTTGTTCTTCTTGGCAATATACTTTTCTACTACACATGTCTTGCCATTCAATTGTGGATGATTCGGTAGGTTGATTAACTCGCACCGTCGACCTCCAAACTCGGATGAAATAAGGTTGGCCAATTTGGTGGTATCCCGAAGTTTCTGTATTATCTCAACGAATAGTTCCCTATCAGTTATTCTGACTCCACGTTCCTCTTGAACAGTAAGTAAAACATTTCGTGGCAAAGATATCTCTGCGCCCCATTCCAGTAATATCTTGGCCTGTTCAAAACTGAATTGTGCTGAAATCAAGAGAGGATTCCATCCATTAGCATCTAAAGCATTAACATCTGCCCCGTATTGCAACAATATCGATAGAAAGTCAGAATTATTATTATAAACACCCACGTGTACTAATGAGGAATTTAAATGACCCGGATCTCGTGCACTTAATTTCTTCGTGTCAATAGGAGATCCCAGCCAATCCATAACTCTCTTAATGTTATTCTTCACCGCATCAAAGATGTATTCAGGTATAAGTTCTATACATCCATCGTAATCCAGTCCTTCTCCATTATAAGTACCGATCTCAGCTTCCAGTTCTTTGATATTATTTACAAACAACATGTAATCTTTCGATGTAGTATCACCTTTCTCCTCATGTCGACGTTTCTGTTCACGATGGTACTTCAATTGGATAATCATATCTTTAGATGGAGGGATCTTCTTTCTACATAGAGGACATGACTTGCTCCTCTCTTCTTTGAGAGAATGAGAACCAAATTTTGATTTCCACCCATCCAAGCAGCTAGCACAGAATTTATGTGTGCATGGTAACGTAACTGCAGCCGTTATTTTCTCTAAACATATACCGCATTCATCATCAGCTTTATCATCCATAGTGTAATCTATGTCCGTTATTACAGTAGGTTGTAGTTTGTGGTTTTATAATAGTCTAATAATCAATATGTGTATCTGTCGTATGTGTAAATGATGCCAGGCAGGTTGATAACCAGATTGTTGTAACGAGTACTATTCTTGTTCTTTATAATGTACACTTAGGGTGACATTGAGCTGTATGTACAGTAAGTTGAGAGTAGTATTTTAAGGTGCATATGATGTGCACAAAAAAATATAAAATATGTTTATTGGTTGAAGTTGAATCAACGACTATGATAACCGTCACTAAACCACTACCGATCGAAATAACACTAAATATTGATGTAGCAACAGTACTGATGGTATATGAAATGCTTTTATTGCAATAGAATTGACATATCAATATTTAGGTGCATATAGTTCACTTGAGAGTAGGATTTGTGCTTACATGTGGAACGTGAGAGTTTCCGTCCCCTATCCTCCCGACTCATGAAATCAACGATTGTCATCCCTCTTTCTATCTATTGCTGTTGATATCTATTAAATTAGTTGTTGATACCTATACATTTAGAGAGAGTACTTGCAACAAGATACACAGCTTATCGACCTATCCACTTACTCTCCTACTTCTATCTCGAACTCTTCCCAGGGTTAATCCGTAGATCCTTTTATTCATCAATCGTCTAATGTCATTATAATCTCTCATAGCTTCAAACTTGCCAGCTCCTCCGCGGTGCCTTTTACATCTCCACCATTCAACAAAGTCACATATGCTTGACACTCTTCTTTTGTAGCAAACTCACGACGAGACATTCTACCATTCTCGAACGAGATGTAATACCCGCAATCCTGTGGTGTTCTATCCCGACGTTTGAGATTGTTTGGACCGACAAGTGCTGCATTACCCGATCCCTCGAATATGATCTTATACTTGTCCTTTTTCGTGATATACTTTTCTACTACACATGTCTTGCCATTCAATTGTGGATGATTTGGTAGATTGATCACTTCACACCTTCTGCCTCCAAACTCTGATGAAACAAGGTTGGCCAATTTGTTGTTGCCCGATTGCTTTAGCATATAAATAAATGCATTCCTATCATCTAATCTATATTCTGAAGCAGAACGGGGCAAAGATATCTCTGCACCCCATTCTAGCAATATCTTAGCCTGCTCGAAACCACCTGTATCATTCACCATTCTTTGATGTGCAAGTACGAGAGGACTGCATCCCCTAGCATCCAGTACATTCACATCTGCTCCGTACTGCAATAATATGGACAGTAAGCCAGAATTGTCAAACCCAACCGCTGAGTGTGCTAGTGTACAGTTTAAATGATCAGAGTCTCTTGCATTCAATTTGTTCTTATCAACGGGAGATCCCAGCCATTTCATAACCTTTTTCATATTGTTCTTCTTCACTGCATTGAAGATATGCTCAGGTAGCTCCGTACATCCATCATCATAATCTAATCTCCCATCATAATCACTAACCTCTGCCTCTAATCTATTGATGACCTGTTGTATATGAGACAACTTAGTTGTCTCACCCCTGGCCTCCAACTCACGTTTCTGTTTACGATAGAAATCCAATTGAATTAGCATATCTTTAGACGGAGGGATCTTCTTTCTGCACAAAGGACATGATTTGCTCTTCTCTTTCTTGAGAGAATAACCAAACTTTGATTTCCATCCATCCAAGCAACTAGCACAGAATTTATGAGAACAAGGTAGTGTGATTGCTTCCGTTAGTGTATCCAAACATATACCACATTCATCCACTGTTTGATCGGCCGTCATATTGTTGTAGACTGTAGAAGCTAATTAGATAGAATCCGTAGTGTGTAGTTTGTGGTATATGTGATAAGTGATAAGTATATATCAATACTAAATCAAGCACCTCTGCCGTAGGTGATTGATGCCGCCGGTCAAGTTGATTTGAGATTATTGTATACGAGTGCGATTATTACGGTAGGGAGTTAATAGCTTTGATATGTAGTTGTGTAATAGTCAGCTGTTTATTAAGGTGCATATGATGTGCACAAAAAAATTGTGAAATATACTCTCAGTGCTCAATACGACTATGATAAACGCCACCAAACCACTACCGATACAAAAGACTGATGTATCAACAGTATTGATGGTGTATGAAATGCTTTTACTGCAATAGAATTGACATTTTAATTATAGGTGCACATAATCTTATGCTCTTTTATTTTTATTATGAGAGTTGGATTTCTGAACTTTTACAGTAAGTCACCTCGAAGTATACCCCCCCGGGGGTATAAGGATTTAGACTAGGCTGAGATTTGGGAGGGGGGTATAACTCAATTCCTTAGTAGGTACACTAAGTAAACTGCGGAAGGGGGTATAGATTCTACACTAGGCTCACCTTGAGGAGGGGGGTATAGTAAAATCTGGGGGGTATACTTCGAGGTGACTTACTGTACATGTGAATTGTGATATTTCCCCCTCTCTAAGGGTAACAAGAATACAGCTTATCCTTACGAGGTATCTCGAACTCCTCCAGATTTTAACAATGTTTCTATACTGCTGCAATCTTCTTTATATCTCTACTTTGCAAAGGAGAGTTGAATAAGCACAAAGTACAAATTACAAAGGCAGGCAGAGGCAGGAGAAAAAAGATAATAATTTTGCACATAAACATACCTTGACTACTACTTATTGTGCAGTGCAGATGTTACACGAGGAGGCAGTATCTTTGTCCCTATAAGGAGATTCCTACATGAAAAACTAAATATCACCACCAATTGAAAGAATTGAAGTGGAACTCCCTGCAAACACGCTGTGATGCTCAACACCATATTATATATAGAGAGTATATACAATGAGGATGTACGTATATGATGATGTCCTTGTGTGTTTAGTGGTTAAAGCGGTATCACATGTAACTAAACAAACGTAAGCTATACACTCTCCTTAGTCAGTGTATATATAGAATCACAGTTTCAAACTTTCCAACTCCTCGGCAGTACCTTTTACATCTCCACTACTATCCAACGAAGTAACAAATTCTCGACACTCTTCTTTTGTAGCAAAGTCTCGACGAGAGATTTTACCATTCTCGAACGAGATGTAATACCCACAATCCAATGGAGTTCTATCCCGACGCTTGAGATTGTTTGGACCGACAAGTGCTGCATTACCCGATCCCTCGAATATGATCTTATACTTATCCTTTGTCGTGATGTACTTTTCTACTACACATGTCTTGCCATTTAAGTGTGGATGATTCGGTAAGTTGATTACCTCACATCGTCTACCCCCAAACTCTGATGAAATAAGATTGGCCATTTTGGTATTTCCGTTATTCTTTGTTACATAAATGAATGCTTCCTTATCGGATAGTCCAAATCTATCAAAATTACGTGGTGCAATTATATCAATACCCCATTCCATCAATATCTTGGTTTGATCTAAATCATCGTCCAATTTAATCATCCTTATATTTGCAACAAAGAGAGGATTCCATCCCTGAGCATCTAGTGCATTGACATCTGCCCCGTACTGTAACAAAATGGATAGCAAATCAGATTGGTCTTTAAAAACAGTCATGTGTACTAGTGTGGAGTTCATGAGACCCGGATATCTTGCATTTAATCTCTTCTTATCGACAGGAGATCCCAACCAATCTGTAACTCTCTTGATGTCATTAGTATCCACTGCGTCATGGATATACTCAGGTATTTCTATACATGTATCACTATCATAATCTAATCCTTTTCCATCATAATTCCCAATCTCTGCTTCTACACAGCAATGAAATCCTGTTGATTTGGTATGGATTTGGTAAATAGTGCTGCCATATCCATATAGTGGTACTCATGGGTTTGGCCATATCCATAGAGTAAATACTAAATGCGTCATAGACTCGCTAAAACCCAAACCTACCCAAACCCATACCAACTAGAGAAGAATCGGCCAAACTGGAGAAGAGTGGTATACCAATCCCATAGATTAGCGATATACAGTAACCATACCGAATCCATATCACCATTCTGAGATCAGTAGTATACCCGGTATCCTTTGTATGGATATGGTCTATTCCATTGCAATCAAATATCGTTGTTGTTTTATCATATTGCTACTTTACGCTTTTAGACTCTATCTATTTGATAACGATGATGATTGCACTTCTGTTATACGAACACATATCTTCTCTATCGATCCCCACAACCTCTGACATATTTGATATCCTCACATTATCGTATGTTGAAATTAATTATACTCTTCTTCTATAATAGCAACCGTCAGCAAATAGATTGTACCATACAATATCATGAAGCATCAGCCTCGTCCCTTCATATCATCATACTAAAGAGTAGACATGCTACTAGATCGTCTCGTCTTGATCTATCTTGACATACTCACTAATCGAAGCTGCACATCAACCTACATCAACTAACTGCATCAACACTCTTCACCGTTATCATTCGTTGCCGACTGCCAGTGAATGTCCCTCTCGACCGATCAATGCATCATACACAGGATCATCATTATATCATGAATCAAGGTGTATGGAGGTGATGTGTTGACAACTACTCTAAAGAAGTTGATGTGTGTTGTATGTTGTGGTTCGAATGATGAGATCAAGCCTCTCTCTGGCCTCTCTGCTGCTGACGCAGAGGCGATGGCACGGCGGTCGACTAAGAGATTGTTGTTGTTGTTATTATATTGCAATAGGATAGATGATTGATGGACGCTCTATATATTGTGGCGGTTGATCGATACTACTGCTAAGTATATCAGCCAGAGGTAGTTGTTGTTATTTTCAAACTTAGTGATTTTATGAGCAGAGTTACTTAGTAAATTTTGTCAGTGTACATTTAGCGAAATCATACATAACGGCAACTTTCTCGTTTATTCTATGGGTTCGGTATGTTTTAGTATGGATACGACGTTTTCAGTATCCTACTATGGATTTGGCATGGAATTAGCTAGCAATTTAATGGGTATTGTAGAGAAGTACAAATAAAGATACCAAATATGGATTTGGCTGTGGATTTGGTAAGCTGTATGGATTTGGTATGGATTAACTCTGTCACATCGACCAAACCCATACCAAACGCACAGGATTTCATTGCTGTGTAATCTTTTGATTTGTTGTATATGCCTCAAGTAATCTTCCGAAGATGTATCACCTCTGGCCTCGCACATGCGTTTCTGAGTACGATGAAAATCTAATTGAATGAGCATTTCTTTTGACGGGGGTATCTTCTCCCTACACAAAGGACAAGATTTGCTCTCCTCTTCTTTGAATTTGAGGAAAGATTTGCAACTTCGGCTACATTTTACTCCTTCATTTTCATTGAAGGGGAAACATTATAAGTATAGTAATAAGCCGGGTGGATTGTACCATTGGTTGAATCATACTGATATTGATGAGTCTATAATTGCACTTGTTGATCCTGACATGTGTTTGTTGAGACCAATTGCAGATAGCTTGGGTGACGGATTGCATGAATCAAAAAGTAGAAGAGGTAGTAATCTATTGGAATATACGGACAGCAGTGGTAGAATCCAATTACTAAGACAAACCAATCTACCACCATTACCATCAAGTATATCAAATGGAATCGGAGCTGGTCAACACTTTGGTATCGGTGGTCTTTGGGCATCGGCTGGCACTTCGAATGCACGAAAAGATTTTCGTCATTTCAACTTGACCAAAGTTTGTGGTACGAACTCCCCATGCTTAAATGAGGTATACTACAACCATGATGATTCATCAATACACCATACAACACGGAAGGAAGCCGATATGAATTATGCCGTCGGTCCAGTCTACATTGCAACTACATCTGATTGGAAAGAGTTACTACCTAAGTGGTATGAATTTACACCTCGTGTACATGATCAATATCCAAAGCTGTTAGCTGAAATGTACGGCTTTACAATGGCAGCGGCCGATCGACAGATAAAGTTTGCCTTATCATCAAGCTATATGATTAGTGATCCTCATACCATGTCAAGTACAGAAAGTTGGAAGTGGATTGATGAGTATGGGATGCAACATGATGATGGTAGTCCTGAAACGTCGTCGGCAGAATGGAGGAGTGTATGTGAGGGTGCAAGTACATATGCGCTACCTACTGAAACTATGAAAAGATTACAATTACAAAACTATTATGGGTATAAGAATCAGATGTCAGGGTCGAACACAAATGTTCATGGGATAGGTCTTCGTCACTCCACTGGTCCACTGCCCACAACTCTACACTACTGTCAACGATATCAATTTGCCAATCATACCTTTGCTAAGCGGAAGATACCACATGATTTCTTCAACTGTGATGGAGAACCGTTAAAGTTTGATGTTGATATTATCTTACATGAGGTAGACATGTTATTAGATAATGGCAGTAGTGAGTTATCAGAGAATCAAAAGAAGATTCAACGAAGGACAGCATATATGATTTGTCATTTGATACCATTAATGAATCTTGCATTGAAGGAACATAAACGAGACATAAAATGCTAATAGATAGAGAGAAACTGAATTCATATCATAATTACATATCCTAGGTACTTAGAGCATAACAAGTGAAAAGTCTCTAGAATTAAGGGAATCGAACCTGCACCCGTTGGAATGGAAGTTAGACTACTTCACTTGTAAGAGGCAAAGCATATGCTAGATGTCGATTGCATATCTTACCTTTGATAATAAGCTAATATGAAGGATAAAGTAACAACAAAAACATTACACATAACAGATAGAAGGAGTAACTACATTACAGAAGGATTAAAAAGCAAAAGAACAACACCAAGGATTCCAACGTGGTCCCCCACCGTAGTACTAACCTGGCCCGACAGTGCTTAACTTCGCTGAGCAGACGGGAAGCGGTGCTGTCACTGTGGTATGGTCGTTCCT
>Ga0214477_100283_pt1 | contig 36628 bp, 22 predicted proteins | sample M1_20Mar14CPVII9_FD_165058 | JGI IMG/M metagenome (GOLD analysis project Ga0214477, IMG submission 165058) | Marine eukaryotic communities from Monterey Bay, California, United States - M1_20Mar14CPVII9sort6BwellC16 | ecosystem: Environmental > Aquatic > Marine > Unclassified | place: USA... | reverse complement strand
TGGGCCGAGATATTGTAGATATCCAAAGCGTTTGTGTTCCTCGAGATGGGGGCTGAGCTGAATTTGAATTGCAATGATGAAAATTATTATTAAATTGTGCGACTCGCGAGAGGTTTTCACTGCAATGTCACCCAATAATAATTTCAAAGCACTGCCGGCGCCGTTCAATATCAATATACTTGATGGCTATTGATTGATCTTCTGCCTACAATCATATCAATATTGTCCTCTTTTGTATGCAGTAAAAATGCCGTTCAAATAAGCCGTAGAGCTTATTATCTTCAACTCGCGGATAAATGCCTGTAAAGTCATATTGAAGGCGAAGTTGGCGATATCCAATTCGTTCGATGGTCTCGTAATATATAAAGACAGTAACTAAATATAACGGTTAATGTATTAATATCGCCAAAACAAATGACTTCAATCTGTCATTTTGTGCATGAGTAAGTAATATCCTTGAGTAAAAAAGCGATTAACCTCCGCACTGATGCTGTGGTTTTGTATTGCTCACAGAGTAGATTCATAGCACTCACTCAAATTGGTTTGAATGATTGACGAGATGAGGAGGTAAGACGGCACACCGCTGAGAGGCCAGTAATGTGACTTGCAGATAGGTATTTGTTTCTGACCAGATCAGGTTGGGAGGAGAGTCTCTTGAGAGATATAAAGATGTTTACATCGGAGAAGAGAAAATCCTTTGCAATTGTACTATTGTGCATCTCGACACTAGTCGTTTCTATATCAGTGCATGTTGCAATTCGCCGTCATGTAACTATGCCATCATCGTCGATATCTACAACGTCAATTAATAAGGTATATAATCACACAAGGTCATTAACTAATGCAATAGAACATCACAATATCGAACAAGACGATAATGGTGAAGACGAAGATATACACAACCAAATTACTCGCAGACTTCTCGCCCTACCATTCTACACAGCAAGTCATGGAACAACATTAACAAATCCAAACAATCCAAAGTTAGCCTATGATTATCTAATAATACAATATCACAAGACTGGACATGTATTAGCCCGTCAATTAACAAACTTGATAAAAGCTGATACAAGTATCAAACAATTTGATTCTGTATTACACGAACCATTCATGCCAAGATATCATGATATGACAACTAAATGTCCACATATCAATTTACATTTAAGTCAATTGAATATTCAAGCTGCTCCGGACTTTTATTGTGATATTAATACATTGGCAGAGGAACTACTGCATAGTTCGTCAGTCAATAAGAGAGGTATTAAAATCATTCACTTGGTCCGCAACCCACTAAGAATGGCTGTTTCCAATTACAAGTATCATTCACAATATCCTACTCCCGAGGCTTCTGTGGTTCGATAGACGAATCAATGACATACTATCGTGACTTACTCATGCCAACTTTGGGTAGTTATAGTGCCAATGTAATGGAAGATAAAGATTGGGACGATATATTGCAACTTTGTTATACATTAACTCAACAACAACAACAATCAGACAACAATGGTGAAGTAGTAGACTATGATACACATCTACAAACACTCTCAAGAATGGACGGGTTGGCACTAGCAACAGCACAACTAACCATTGGTAAAGGCGGCGATATCACACGAATGATCAACAATATACTAAAGCTACAACAACTTGAACAGTTAGAAAGACAAACCAACCTCATACATCATAATATACATGTTGAAAATCGTATACAGGTATTAACATTGGCAATGGATCATTTTATTCATCGTCCGTATGATACTTCTCTTAGATTCTTAAACTTTTTATTACCTGATGATGATTCTTATACTACTAATGTAAAAGAACTTCTAGCTACCGAATATACAAAAGAGTTTGAACAAACATTGGCAAATAGAGGTGATAATAGTCATATATCAACAAGGAGAAGTGATAGTATAATGTTAGAGGGTATGCTGAGAGAACATGAGTTGTTTGGTAAGATATTGACGAAGTTTGAACGTGTTGTTGGCGAGGCGCTTGATGATTAGTAATCAAGAAGTTCTAGGACTTAGTCTTAATCAATAGTGTTTGATGATCACGGTCTTACACATACACTAGCGTAAGATGTGTATAACCCCCATACTAAGAGTTATCATACATCACACTTCTCTTCCCTGCACCTGATCTTTTCTTTTGAGGACTAGAATCAAATAGGTCTGGTACTCTCTTCAGTAGATTGAACATGGTGGACAACCCTGATACATTCGTTCCTTTCCAATTAGTATGAGCTGGTCTACCAATCCAAGAAATAACACTAGGCATCATCTCCAATTCCATATGAAGCAGCTCTTGCAGATTGTCGTCTGTTGAGAAATGACTTTGTAAAATCTTCTGACGTGTAACTTCTGCCTTGTCCTCGTTCTTGTTCAATTCCAGATACGAAATAACATCATCGGGAAGAACAAAAGTATTGAGCCAATTAAGTATATGGTTTGAGTTGTGAGTATCCAGTATACTTGTTTTGTTACAAAGGAGAGTTGCAACAGCTTCCCATCCTCTTTCAGTGATCAGCTCATTCATTTCCCCATTATCATCCTCTTCAGCACATTCATCAAGGGAAAGATTTTCCAAAGTTTTGTTACTTGTCAACGCTCTTGCAAATGAAACTACTGCATCATCATTGATATTGTTATCATCTAGATCAAGTTCTTTCAGCACACAAGTGGGACTCTGTAAATAGGTAGATAGTTCTAGCCAGCCAATAGGTGTCGCCTCTCTATTGTCTCCCAAATTAAGGTATCTTAAAGAACTCATAGTTAAAAGTACCCTCGTCAAAAGACGTATCCCCTCATCATCAATGTTATTTGCTCCAAGATGTAGCTTCACCAGGTCCAAGTTGGAATCTAGTAATGTTGTGAATAATGTTCGCCATTGTTGTGAAGTAAAATTATGACCTGAGATTGACATGTTACTCATCTGAAGTGTTCTTAACGTGCTCATATTGTTCAACAAACTTCCCAAAGCAGCGGCACCTTCATTGTCAATGTTAATACCAGAGATATCAAGTTTAGTTAGTTGAATTCCTCTTCTTTGCAATGCGTTGAAGAAGGGCCAAAAGCCCATTGGTGTAAAGAAGTGACAGAAACTCAAATCCAAAAACTTCAGGTTGCCAATATTGGCTAATGCTGCCACACTTAAATCATCAATACTATTCTCGATGAGACCCAGACTCATAATATTAATATTTTGTGATAGCCGATTGATCAACCACTGCCACCCTGCTCTACTGATATTTCTATTGAATGACAGATCAAGAGCTTTTAGAGAAGAACTGCTGATTGAACTACCCAACATAACAATTGATTCATCATTTAAATTGGTTGATTTTAAAGAAAGCTTTGCCAGTTTACAGTTAGGATGCCCAATAACATCTGAAAGTGATTGCCATCCAGTAGAGGTGATTCTTTTGTTGCGGGTAAAATTGAGCCTCTTTATTGTACTGTTGCCCGATAAAGCGTCACATAATATACCAAAATTCTTGTTATCAAGATAACAATTTGGAAGATCAAGATCTTTCAATTTGGACAGAGGGTGTGTTAATATATTTCCAATAGCCTTGCATCCCATACCTCCCAATACTCCATTGGAAATATGCAACTTTTCTAGACTGCGGTGACCACTCAACCCTTCAATTATACTACCGCCAAACTCATCATTGATCTCTATTGAACTAAAGGCCAATTCCTTTATGAAACTATTTCGATATATGCACAAGAAGAAGTCTTGAAGTTGTTGCCTTGTTGGAAGTCCTGAATTTAAACTCTCCTTTCCCAGAACATACTGCCGTCCATTATACGAAGGACTACCATACAGGTTATTCGTATCATCTTGAGATGTGATTATTACTAACACAATCTCCATCCTCTTTCCAATCAATACTATTGAAAAAAGGTTCGCCATAAGTACCTTTTAATGGAATATGTAAATCAGTAACAGATGAGTCGTTTTGCTCCAGCTTTTGGTATACTTCGTCGTCTAAAGTTGGGGCATGAACACCATATTCGTCATCACTATCAAATTCAAGATAACCACTCTCATCTACATCCTCATTAATCTCCATATTATCATTGTCTTGATGGTGTATGTCCTCCATTTTACGATCGGAAATATGCCGTTAGAAAGGTATACTGTCTGTCATAGATTGCAATGAGTAAGTTGGAGGAATGATTTCAATAAGTTATTATTTGGAATATGAATTGTAAGTTTTTCGATGTAGTTGTAAAACATCTTATCTTTGTGCACATGATATGCTCAAATAGAAAATCTCTGTGCCGCCAAGATATACCGCCCTTAAATAATATAACAGCTACATACCTTTGCCACCGATTCTACACGCTGCCGCCACATTGCTAGGCAAAGTTAAAAGCACAACAATGTCTAAAAACTAAAATCTCACCACGAGGGTTCTAACTAAATTTGTCTTGTAGAACCCCGATATTTGATACAACTATTTGTTTTGTGATTTATGATTAGGTATCACTATATCAACAAGGAGAAGTGATAGTATAATGTTAGAAGCTATGTTGAGAGAACATGAGTTGTTCGGAAGACTATGACTAAGTTTGAACGTGTGGTGGGTGAGGCGCTTGAAGAAGTCGACAGATTACTTTAGTCTTAATCAAATAGTGTATATTTGATGATCAATTCGAGTGTATCCTATCTACTTCTACACTAGTTGAGATATCTACTGATCTTCACGCTTCCTCTTTGCTACTGATGACTTCTTATGAGCATTCGAATCAAACAGATCCGGCAGTCTCCTCATTAGATTGAACATGAGAGACAGTCCTGATACATTCGTGCCCCTCCAACCCATAGATAATGGCCTTCCCACCCAAGAAATAGCAGTTGGTATCACCTCCAGTTCCATGTCAATAAACTCTTGTATTTTCGATGTAGTATTTGTGCTGTCATCTTCATCACTATCCTCCGTATCTGAGTCATCACTATCCTCCGTATCTGAGTCATAATCTTCTGTTGCTGAAAAGTGGGTTTGTAGAATCTTTTGACGAGCAACTTCTGTTTTATCTTTGTTCTCGTTCAGTTCCAAGTATGATGAAGTAACATTATCACGGATATAAAAAACGTAATTGAGTGTGTGGTTAGAGTTGTAGGTATCCATGATACTTGTCTTGTTGCAGAGAAGATTAGAAACGGATCCGTATCCTCTCTCGGCGATTACATAAATGCCATCGTATTCATCGTTTTCCTCATCCCAACATTCATCCAAAGAAAGATGTTCCAAAGTTTTGTTGTGTACCAAGGCATTTGAAAAGTTAATCAGCGTATCGTCATTAAACTTGTTGCAATCTAGATCAAGTTTTGTCAATACACAGGTAGGACTTTGGAAATAGCTCGCAAGAGTTTGCCAGCCTATTGGTGTCACCTGCTTATTATCTTCCAATCTTAGATATCTTAAAGAGGTCATACTTGTAACTACCCTCGTCAAAAGTCGTATCCCCTCATCATCAATTAGATTTGAACAAAGAGATAGCTTCACTAAGTCCAAGTTGGTATCTTGTAATGTTGTGAATAATGTTCGCCACCTTTGTGAAGTAAAAGTAGTGTCCATACCATTCATCTCCAGTGTTCTCAACGTGCTGCGTATGCTGAATAAACTTCCAATAACAGCTTGAATATCTTCACTTCCAATGAGAGTATCAGAGATGTAAAGCTTCACTAGTTGAGTTTCCCTCGTTTGTAATGTGTTGAAGAAGGATCGCCATCCTGCTGGAGTGATTGAATTGTTGGAACTCAAATTCAAGGACTTGAACATACCAATATTATCTAGTAATTTGGCTAGGACATCATCATTAATCTCATTCACTTCAAAGTTCAGATATTCTATTGAAGTTTGTGATAAATGATTGATTAACGCCTGCCAACCTGAATTGGTGATAGAGTAGTTGGTTGAAATATCTAGATCCTTTACTGATGATCCACGAAGAGCACTACCCAATATGTCTGCTTCCTCATCATTTAAACAGGTAGAACTTGAAGAAAGCTTTGCCAATTTGCAGTTTGGATGTTTCAAAACAGTTGAAAGTGCCGTCCATCCAGAAGTGATGCCACTACTGCCAGTAAGGCATAGGCTCTTCAAAGTGCTGCTGCCTGGTAATGCGTTGCATAATATACGAAAACTATTGTCATCAAAATTACAACTTGGAAGACCAAGAACTTTCAACTTGGACTTTGGATGTGTTAGTACATTTCCAATAGCTTTGCAAACCACACCTCTCAATGTGAGATGTAAAATATGCAATTCTTCTAGACAATTGCCACTCAATCCTTCAATTAAACGACCACCAAACTCACCAATTTCTATTTGACTTATAATCAATCTCTTAATAGAAGTATTTCGATATATGCATGAGAAGAAGTCTTGTAGTTGTTGCCTTGTTGGTACATTATGTCCTTCCTCTCCCAAAAAATACTGTAGTCCATCATCAGCTGGGCTACCATAATAGGTTATCCTAATCACCTTAAGATGTGTATTATTGGCAATACAATCTCCATTCTCTTTCCAGTCGATGACATTGAAGAAAGAATCGTAACTAACATTCAATGAAACATGCAAAGTAGTAATACCCGGGTCGTTTTGCTTTATCTTTTGGTATACTTTATCGTCCAACATTGGGCTATGAGCTCCACCATATTTGTGATCAATATCATCCTCACTATCACTACTCTCATCTACATCGTCATTAATCTCCATATTATCATTGTCTTGATGGTGTATGTCCTCCATCTTGGTGCCTTTAATAGTTTTGTGTGAGGTGGGTCGAAGTATTTCGCCAAGGTATAACTAAAACTAAGGTATAGTCCTCTGTAGAATAGAATATGAATATCAAGTTGCAACAGAGGGTATACGGATTGCAATAAGTAAGTTTATAGGATATGGATTGCAAACAGGTAAGTTGTGTAGGTAACAATTTCAGTTCTTATTCACAAACAAGTTGTCATCTCATTATTGTGCACACGATATGCTCAAACAGAAATTATTCCTGTGCCGCCGCAATGATGTATCACCCTTAAATAATAATATAACAGCTACATACCTTTGCTACCGATTCTACACGCCGCCGCCACACCACTATTTATTGGTAGGCAACAACTTACTTTTACAGCATAAACAATATCTATCAGATAATTGCAAGATTAAACTAAAATCTCACCACGGGTTCTAACTAAACTTGTCGTCGGTAGACCCCGACATTTGATATTACTCCTGACTTTGAGGATGTTTGGGACTTTGTTGCTGGTACCACCAAATACTGGAGGAAGATGTTTGTTATTAAAATTGATGTTATAATTGCCGTATACAACGCAGAGTTAACCATTGAAGAATGTGTAAGATCTGCAATAAATCAGACGATACCTAACAACTTGATTCAACAACTCAGTAAAGATAATTGCAAAAAGCAAAAGTATACTTCAGATGGAAACAGTAAAGAAGACGAAATACCTTTAGATACAATACATTTTGATATATGTATATGTTGTTACAATGATGCATCAACTGATAAGAGTTTGGATATATTGCATTCATTGCAAAGAGAAAGTATGAAACAAAAAGAAGAAGTAGATGACACATCAACATCTCGTGCAACTATACAAACAAAGTTACTAGTTGGTACCGCCCCAGTAGGAACTACATCTCGAGGTGCAGGATGTGCACGAAACCAAGCTATAAAGTTACGTGATGAATATGAAGAGAAACATACACACAAAAGTATTAAAGAAGAAGCAGATGCACGCAATCAAGCTGTAAAGCTGCGTGATGAATATGAAAAGAAGAAACACAAGAGTACTAAAGAAGAAGAAGCAGACGAACATTTCCTTTGTATACTAGATAGTGATGACCTCATGCACCCTACACGTATTGCTGAACAGACATGTGCCATGTTATCAATAAGTGATGTTAAAGTACGTGAAAGGACATTAATGGGATGTCAATTTGAAAGGATACCAAAGGATAGTACCCATCATTACAGTCAATGGGCAAACTCATTATCACATGAGAGATTATACTTAGAGCAATTTCGTGAGTGTACATTGCTGCAACCTACATGGTTTATATCAAAAGCATGGTTTGAAAGTCTAGGAGGATATATAGAAGCACCGGTATCGGGGAGCTGCAATATCGATGATGATAACAATGCACCAAACAACAAGTTCTATCGGCTAGTGCATTCTTCAGAAGCTACAGATTCAACAACAAACACAACACATACATATACTCTAAGATTGGCCGAAGATACTAGACTGTTCTATGCACATCTTCATGCTGGAGGAAAGTTACATCTACATAGAACAAAAACGCCATTAGTCTCTTATAGACATCGATCTGGTATGTCTCAATCATCCAATACACCACGGAAACTCCTACTTAGACTTCGTGCTAAGGCATGGAAAGATATGGTATACAAAAACAATACATTGCCATGGGCTAACGGATTTATTATCTGGGGTGCTGGTCGTGATGGGAAGGACTTTATTAAGGCACTATCTCCTGAAGTTGCAGCCAAGGTTGTTTGCTTTGTAGATGTTGATCAAAAGAAGATTGAAACAGTCAAATGGTATGAGAATCCTGTCCTGTTAGGAAAGAGAAAGATTCCAATACTTCACTTCTCTGTCTTGTCAAAGGACTGTAGCAAGAGCTTGGAATCATTTGGACACATCGACAAGAAGACACGACGAGAAGATACCTTTAACATTGTCTCAAAGAAGACAGAACCTAGTCAAATCGAAACTTCGGCTCCAAAAAAGAATGAAAAGGGAAAGAAGAAGGAGACTCAGATCGACTCAAAAGTCCTTCAACAACTACCTGTCATCGTATGTGTAGCAATGTATAGGACTAATGGTGCTCTGGAGGCTAACGTGAAGTCTATTGGCCGTACAGAAGGAAAGGATTTGTGGCATATCATTTAAAATGAGCTTTTAATACTTAACGGTACACTTATATGAGTAGCACTTAACTTCCACCACCCACATACGCTTCGTCAATTGGTCCCGAGTCGGCAGCAGCTAGTTGTTCTCCCTCCGATTGACCAAAGTACTTCACATAGGCTTTAAGTAATGCCCCATAGCAATTTATTTTGAATTTGGAGTCATAAACGTATTGGGTGTTAACTGGTGCTCCAACTCTGTGACCGTGAGAGTCGTCTAGTGCCCATTCAAGCCATAAGTTGGCTGCCTTTTCTCTAGCAGATACGATGGTATCAACATTGTTGGCATTCAAAGGCATTGAAACATCAATAGCAAGAGGACCAAGCGTCATGGCCTCTGCCTCAAGTAAAGAATCATCTCCCAAGCCAGGATTATCAACAGCACCTTCCAACCTTGATTTAATATCCTCAAAGAAAGATACTACTTCTTCCGTACCAAACTTTGTATCAAAGTCTTTTCTTGCCCCTGAATATTCAAAGGCTTGTCGTCCTAATACATCTGGACCCGGATAATTACCATCAGCATCTCTTTGATCATAATTACCGTATGCTCTGGGTCTAAAGTCAAGGAAAAAGTTGAGTGTATCTCCATTCGATACAACACATCTTGATATTAGATGAGGAACATCTGTCAATGGTCCGTTGAAGATAGTTAAACTCGACAATGTATTATCAATGCAAAGATCACTTATCCATGCAATATTGGCTGGACCAGGTGCATCAGATGCTTCCAATTTTACATTATTACCATTAACAATCATATCAGGACCACTTAAACTAGCGTCTGGTTTCTTTTCTAAGTCAGGTATTGAGCTTGCAATTAAGGATAGCAATTGAGTTTGTGATGCTTCCATTGCTGATATAGACGATGAAGCGTCGCTACTACCTCCACTACTACTAACAACAGGTGCAGCTGGGGCAGCTGGTGTAACAGGAGCTGCTGAAGCAGTAGGTTGTTGTTGTATATTAGTAATATCAGCTTCTGCACGCTGTTTCAAGTATTCTTCGAAAGAAGGAGCAGCTGATATACTTTTTCTAGGATCTTCGTCATCGACAGTCTCAACTATACGTGTATCTGCCATACCCCCTGATCCAATATGCTGTGATAGATATGTAGGAGTACGGACCTATAAAGATATGGGTAATTTGATAAGACGTTAATAAAAGGGGAGAATATGTGTGAGTTTTGCAATGAGGAAAAATTGTGCATTTCATATGCATACATCCAAAATAACTTCGACTTACCGAAAAATGATTACAAAATGCATCTACTACATTATTTGAGAGTAGCAGGACTGCCGCTACGGCGGATATTGGCCTAATAGGAAGCACCACCATTCTAACTTGGTAGGGGAGTGTTTTATGCAGGAGGGGAAAAAAATGACGTCGAGGATACCGCATCTTTATTCGAAGATTTAGGTATGAATTGTTATGTACCATTGTTACGCGGCAGCTGCAGGCTTCTTGTCATCTATCTGATACCTCTATCTAACACCTTATCATGATAATCTAGATATCGTTCTAAGAATCCTATCATCCTCATTACTCATTCGTCACTCAATCAATAACTTCCCATTTAGTTAACAAAGACTCCCAATTACAACGAGTGAGTGAGTGAAAAACAATAACATGCAAATCAAAAATTAGCCGCCAAGATAAGCTCTAGCCTTCTACGAAGCCTGGATAGTTGATTTGTATTTATGATGTTGATCTAATAGATTACACTATTCAAGCTCTTCGTATACTACTCATGCACATGGGAGAATAAGATTATTTTGTGGTCGACATATATGCTGACATCGGTTTCTGTGATAGAATTTTAGGATATCCTATACTAGAGAGTTGCAATTGCAACATATTATATCTACTTTCTTATATGAAACATCATCCGCCTGGAGAACCCTCAATAATGAGAGGGATATTACTTCTACTCATCTCATCAGTGTTACTCCTATCATCGGTATATATTTGGTTTGCAAATAATACAACATACACAATGATTCCATTATCTGTGATACCACTCGTTATCTTTTGTATGATAAAATATGTGACTTTGAGATTATGGTTGAGAAATTAGTTTTGGAGAATATGATATCTAATGAATACAACATACAAGAGTGATATCTTGAAAACTTGACCGAGAATCGATTAGTAGTAGACAACTATGGCCAATATATATTCCAAGTGATTCTAGAGATGTGGAGGAGTATGATGTCAATTGTTTGAAAATGACCTGGGTTCAAAGAGGTTCAAAGATCCAATACAAATGGCATATTTTGGTGTACATTCAGTCACCATTGATCACATCGAAGAGGTTGTTCGGTAGAGTGATTAGTGATAAGGATACCAAAACGGTTGAGAAAGAGAGACGAGCGAGAGGCTTTCAACAATCACTAAACATATATATTATATCTAGCTACTCTACTAAACACCTGCACATATATTCTCTTCGTTTAAGCAGCCTTGGGTAGCTTGACAATCTTCGGATGGTACTCATCTAAATTCTTTTTGCTCTGTATCTTCATCTTATCAGCATGTACATTTGACGCTCTCCAACTCTTCGTCTTCCCAGACATCCATGAAGCATGCTGTTCATGCTTAACAGGCTTCCATCGATTCTGTTCTCTGCTATGGCTATGCCTTGCTCTTGGTGAGTTGTCTTGAGGTATCTTCTTCTTCTTGTCTTGAGGAGTCGTCACCTTCTTCTCGTCTTGTGGTACCTTACTCTTATTCCTGCCTTGAGGAGTCGTCGTCACCTTCTCCTCGTCGTCTTGCGGTACAACCTTATCCTTGTCTCTTTTCTTTACAAGACTTCCTCTCAACTTATCCTTACTATCTTGTTTCTTTACAAGACTTCCTCTCAACTTATCATTTCTCTTAAGACTCTTCCTATTATTACTCACTACCCTCTTCGTAGAAGGGATGACCTTGCCAGGAATACTCTCAAATCCAAAGCATTTAGCAATCAACTTTTCGAAATTGTCTTCCGTGTCATCCTCCTTGCTATTATTGTATATATCCTTATATTCATGACTAGCATATGTACCCAAATAGGCATGATATGCCTCCACACCCAGCTTATGTAACTTATTATCATCATATACCAACTTGACAATCTGTTTTTGTATCTTAGCAATCTTTGATATTTCATATTCATATATCTTAATATTGGCAGCCTTGTAATACTTTAGGAATCCGTATTCATTTGGTGTTAGGAATAGTAATGCTCGAGATGGATTCTGTGTTGTTGTTGGATGGCTACTACTGCCGCCGCCAGTACTGTTACTACGTGTACGACGATGACTACTACTATTCGAAGAAGCTGTTGTTGTTTCGGAACTGATACGTCCAACACGATAAATGTACTCGGTGGGGTTGGCAGGTGGTTCAAATTGTACTAACCAAGTAGTTGATGGTGGTATTGATATATCACTTGCTTGAAAGTCGGGTATGCATAGTATACTACCCTTGTTATTACCTCCTCCCTCACTATCTCCCTCACCAACAGCACTGCCCTTACTAAACTCAACTAAGGCATTCATAAACCGATCCCTACCCATACCATTATGTACACAATTCACATTAGTAAACTTTAATCGTTGTAACAATTTACAATAATACTGTGTAGATTTCGTAGTACTGAAGAAGATAATAATCTTGGTATTTACATTCCGTTTAAGAAAAGTGTACAGCATTAAGAACCGATGTTCTTCTTTGATTGTTATAAAGGTATGTTGGAATCCGTTGTATTGTTTGGATGTGTCGATTGGTTGTTTGTTATCATTCGTGTGGTTAACAGTTCTACTAGTTGCCGATGGTGACTGATGTGATTGTTGTACAATACCTTTACTTGATGGAGTTTTGGTATCAGGAACTGGTGTTGAATCTGGCACAATAACTGACTTAGTTTCATCGTATTCAGATAAATGTTCTTGTTCAGCAAAGGATGCTTCTTCAGGGTCAAGCACTCTCCGTACTACTAGTTGATTATTTGATACTTCTTCTCCCTTCTCTTGCTTGTCATTGATATCCTCCTTGGTTGAAGATACTCCCTTATCCTTATTATTGATGGAACAACGTCGATCTAAGGAACGGTAATGTTCCTCACTAACATCATCATCTGCAAAGTCCTCTTCCTCGGAGGCATTGCTCAAATCATCTTCCTCGGCAGCGGCAGTTCCTGGCGATGGATACTCTGCCCAATCCACTAAAGAATGTTGTTTCGTTAATTCCGTATGTCCCGACTGTACCGACGCAGCTTTGTTCCTTGATGCTGCTTTATTCTTTATCCAAATCGGCACAGGTCTTCCTTCCTCCTCGCCATCATAAATTGAAAATAAACCACAGCTACCACTTCTTCTACTATAATCTAATCCATTGCCACCATTGTAGGTTGAAGAACGACGACTAATATCTAGTGTCGAATAACCTCCCACTACTGATTCGACTGGATCATAGTTTGTATATGTGTCGTAATTGGAGGATGTTACTCCTGTACTTTGCCTTCTGAATAAATTGTTATTGGTATCGAATGATGGTGACTCTTCCTCTTCACCTGTGGTGGTAATATCGAATGTTGTGTTGTTCAATACTGTATTATTCGAATCTTCAAAATATTGCTCAGCACTACTATACCTTGATGTTTCTGCTTCTTTAGTCTTCTGCGTTGATAACGGCACCTCCTCTTTTGACAACCGCTGTGGCGACTGGGATGAGCCATTGAACAAAGTGCCACGACGGGGTGTATCATCTCTAGTAAAACTACCTCTTAGATCAGATAAATCGTTGTTGCGAGCAAAGATTGGTGGTGTTTTAGATGAGGTTTCACTTAATCTCAAAGGGTCGTTACGCGGCGGCGTTGGTGTTATGGAATCTTCTTCGGATAATTTATGTTCAGCGAATCTTTGTCTTATTCCTATGCCATTGTGGTTGTTTTTGTTGTTGTTGTTGTTGTTGTTGTTATTGTTGTTGTTAGTATTATTATTATTGTTGGTAGCAGGCTTTGTGTTAGTATCAAGTAATGAAGATTCCGAAGCACTACTAACTAAATCACTATTGTCTAAGTTAACACATTGAGATGAATCAATCAAGTTATTCCTCTCTTCCTCCCCATCATAAGTAGTTGTAGTGGTATTAAATGTCAAAGTACTGTTGGAAGAATCAGAAACTGGCATAACATTCGGCATATTATTATTATTATTATTGTTCGTGGAAGTCCATATAGTTTGGAGTGAACATTCGTTAATGTTAATAGAGCCTGTATTGTAAGATATTGATGTTGTTGGTAGGTATTCTTCTTCGTCTTCTGTTGTATTATAGTTTGTCATCGTTAAAACTGTGAGATATTGCAATGAAAGTTACATACATCGAGAGCTAGCTAGCTTGTTGTTTATTGCAATGAAATAGAGCTAGATATATAATAATAAGGGCACTTGATTGACACCGTATTGATAAAGAGGTAGAGCCTTTAGCAGGTAGTGGGGTATTCTATTTTAATAGTGATCGATCGTATTGAGTAGAGGGGCTGATACTTGCATTTATGAGACAAAATTCGTCATATGTCTTCTTGTGAGCGTCTTGTGGCTGCTGTAATTCTATCCGGTATCCTTTCTGTGATGTCATTCTGGTATCTTCTTCCCCATATAGAGTTTCTTAGTGAAAACTGATTGAGCGCTGTTGCAGTTGCTGCACATCGAAGGGAATATGTAGTCGGTAGGTGTCAAGTGGCAGAGTTAGAAATAGGATTTAGGCGGAGTGTTATTGTTTGATTGAGTAACACCTTTCTATCACAACCGGGGACAATGAGGCTTATTGTGGATATCCTTGACTATGATATAGTAAGATTCATGAGTATGAGTATGAGTATATTTAAGCTGATAGATTTTAGTCATTTACCTACTCTCCCTCTCTTTAGAGGTTGAGCTTTCTCCTTGAGGTTGATTTCTTCATAGTATGATTATCTTAGAATTAGAAATGATATATCCGATATATCCAAATGCTTCATCTATATACACTCCTCTTTGCAACCTTCTTTTGAGGACTTAAATCGAACAGATCAGGCACCTTTCGCAACAGATCGAACAAAAGAGGCAGTCAAATGTAGCCGTCTTAATGTTTTGTTGTTAGCCAATGCACTTGTTAATGCAACCACTGTATCATCATTGATGTTTGCGTTTAAATTAGATCAAGTTCTCTCAATGCAACGTTGGGACTCTGCAGGTAGCCAGTTAGGGCTTGCCAACCGGCAGTTGTTACTCGATTACTACCCAAGTGTAGATGCTTTAGAGAACTCATCCTCGAAGCAATCCTTATCAAAAGCTGCAAACCATCATCATCAATGTTATTGCCACTAACGTCCAGCTTAACTAAGTCCAAGTTGGAATCTTGTATTGTATTGAAAAACGATACCCAACCTTGTGTTGACATCCTTGCTATATTTCTACTCATCATATTAAGTGTTTTCAGTGTGGTCATACTGCTCAGTAAACTTCTAAGAGCAGCTAAACCTACATCGCCAACTTCAGTTTCGGATATATCAAGTTTCTTCAATTGGGCTCCTCTCCTTTGTAGTGAGTTGAAGAAGGACCGCCAGCCAGTTGGAGTTATTGAACTATTACAACTTAGATCCAAAGACTTTAATGTGCTAATACCAGCCAATGAAGCTAGGCAATCATCATCAATTTGGTTATTACGAATGAGAATCAGACTTTCCATTGAAGTTTGTGCTAATTGAATGAAGAACATCTGCCAGCCGGCACTACTAATTGATCTGTTATATTCGAGATCAAGAACCTTTACCGATGAGCCACTCAGAGCACTACCCAATAAGCTAGTAGCGTCGTCGTTTATTCCAGTATTTCTTAGATCTAAGTCAATCAATTTGCAGTTTGGATGGTTTAAAACAGTTGAAAGTGCTCTCCATCCAACAGATGTAATTTTTGTGTTGCGACTAAGGGATAGCCTCTTCAAAGTACTGTGATTGCTCAATAATGCATCACACAATATACAAAGCCTCTCATCATCAAGTTGACAATTTGATAGACAGAGATCCTTCAGTTCAGACTGCGGATGTTCCAATACTTTTCTTAACGATATGCATCCCATACCCAAGCTGCCTCCTCTTAAATAAAATCTTACTAGACAGGGGTGTCCAATCATACCCTCAAGTATAAATCCACAAACCCTTTCATCGATTGGACTTTCTGAACAGATTTTAATGTCTTCAATAGAGCGATTACGATGTACGCACGAGAAGAAGTCCTGAAGTTGTCCTGGATCCTCTCCCATGGATATAGTTAGTTTCTTCAGATTTGTATTATTAGCAATACAATCAACATCCTCGTTCCAATTCACACTATTAAAGAAACGTTTATCATCACGTCTATGTAAGTAAATGTCTAAAGTAGTAATTGCTCGATCGTTCTGCTTCAGCCCTTGTAGTGTCTTTGCAGTTAAAGGCATATAATAATCATCTTCGTCATCGCTATCATCATCAATTATATAACTCTCTTCTTCATTACTATTAGTATCATTATTGTTATTCATCTCATAAGTATCGTCTTGGTTTGTGTCCGCCATCTTTATTGTTTGCACAGCGATGTATAGGGATATATTGATTGATATGGTAATGTATAATTTATGAGAGAGTATATAAATTTTCAATCTTGCTGTTTTCGAGTGTTTATTGCAATGATAATGACCAAAATTCTGTATATTGAATATATGAGGTAGATGATGGAAGCAAACGGGCGGTATTATTACTCATATCCCATACTATGTCGTAATCAACACATCTCACAGAAGGATCTTACCATACTAAAGGAACAATTCTAGGTCCTAACATCTAAATAATGTCGGTCAAATCAATAATATATGAGTAATAACACGTATATCACTCTCTTCATTCGACGCAGAGGTAGTGTGATTTGTTAGTATCTTATTGTATTCCTTGGTAGTGGTCCCGAAGGTATCCTGTATCCCATTATGGAGTATCCTCGATGAAAACTGATTTTGCAATAAGCTTATGTATTGGATTATTGTGTTATTATTTTACTAGTGGAAGATTGTTTGTAGCGGTACATTCACATAGAGGGAGAGAGATATTTAGCTCTTGTGAAGGGGAAGTGTAGTACTGCTAGACTCTCTTATTTTCTTGTCCGAGATACGCCTTATTATCAAATAACATCAGGCACTATCTGAGAAGGAGAAAGACAACTGATGCACGTTATCCCACTAACATACAATATCTAATCCAGTAATCCAAAGATCAATAGAACACTTGCAGTAATCATCATGTTTAGCGGAAAGAATAAAGTAGAACGATACTACTACACATCAAATAAACGATTTGAACAAAGTTTAGATATCTATCGTCCATCTATCGACAATAAAACCGATGATGATAAAAAGAAGGATACAGTTGTTGCATTGGTAGTGGGTAGTGCATGGTTGGGTCATCGTTCATTTGTTTATTCACCTACCTCTTGGTGGAATTCGTCTGGACCAAAAAGTATTTCTGATTTGGGTTATACATGTGTTTGTGTAAGTTTATAGCCATTGGGTATAATATAATATGTTGCGATGTCAATATCATCTTATTTCTCAACTTTTCTTTTACTGCAGATTCGTCATCGAGGGTCCTTTATGAAAACATTTTCCCTACTGACACTACTGTTCATCACGATAATGTGTCTACTTATGGAGACGTTGAATAATTCAATATCTACTGAATTCACTATTAGTATGTTACAAAGTATATTCGGGAAAGGTATCACGAAACCTCTATCTAAATGGGATAGATATATCGTAGAGAATATAGGTCAAGGGGAGAGATTTGTATTGCTATTCATTGCGGGTTTACAACTAATTCATTTAGGTGGTATGGATTGTGCAACTTTTGATGATATGCAAAATGATGTATTGCAAGCGTTAGCTTGGTTAAAGTCTAATGAAGATCAGATTGGACTGAAATGTTCTTCTTCTACCAAGACTGGTGAACAACAAAGTAATAACAAAAGTACATCGTCAAACAATCAACATCGTTTTATATTTGGAGGGTACAGTTCAGGAGGGCACGTGGCATCAGTTGTTTGTCAGACTCCGACGTTATGGAAAGAACACGATCTTTCTCCGCCCAATACCCACTGTGATTCACTGCTATTCATATCTCCCGTGTTGTCTACCAAATCATATCATGATGTGCTGTTAAAGAAGGTATCTTCATTGTCTTCCGCGTCATCGGCATCGCTTCCGTCACTATCACCTTCTGATACAGGATCCTCTTCAGCATCAGAACACAATTTATCAAGACAATCGTCATTAGCAACTGATGTATCGTCTTTAACATCAACATTATCATCCTCCAAATCACCCACTTGGCTTACTGATCAAGTTGTAAAGGGCGTTTTTGGTTCAGCATCGTCATCGGTACCATCTCCCATACACACATATGAAAAGAGTCCAACCATACCACATGTCTTCGTCGGGTGCAGGAATGAAATGTTTGGTATCAACTGGCTTGATACTTTCTTCGCATCACCGCATTACAGTGAGCTTTTAAATAGTATGGGTATAGAAAGTCGGTATACAGCCATAAACTCTGACCACTGGAACATCCTCAACAGCAAAGTGTTGAGTGATTGTTTGAGAATAGAGTTGGAAAGGACAAAGAATAGCTATAGATAAAGTAAGAAGTACAGGATGACAAGAATATGATGTGTATACTCGAGAAGTTACTTTATCAACCGAGTCTAGAAACATATGAACATCCGTGATACTCTATCAGATGTGATATCATCTGAAGGTTCAGCCGGTATGTCGTCTAATGCATCCATTCACATCTAAATATATAATCAACGTCACTTGACTCATTCCTTATGCCTCTTGCATCTATGGTTCATCTCTATTGATCTATGATTTGATTCCTATCCTTTTATATGTAAATTGATTTACGAAAAATAAAATTGTTGATATTCCTTCAGACGCATTTCTTCCTCGTGCCAATGGCCAATGCAAAGTCCTCCCTTCCCCTCGACAGAAGGATTGGTGCATCCTTCACTATGGAGACACATCGGTTTGGCCTGTTTCATACGTTTGGCGGAGTCTTCCTCGTGCTGAGTGGCCATGGCTGCTGCTAAACATCGACCATCCTGCTTTTGTCCACTCTGTACTTCGACTCCTCTCTTCCTCTTGTTATCCCTGGCCTTATCCCTTGCTTGCTGATACAAACCATGCAATGCAACCTTCTTCTCATCTTTTTGACTTGGCCTAGTCTCACCCTTATCTGCCTCGGTATCCGGGGTAATGAGATTATTGACATTCCTTCCATCTCCGTCGGGAGATGAAAGGAAACAAAACAATAGTTTCAGCTCATCATTATTCAAAACCATGGGATGTACTACCTCTTTTGCAGGACTAGCATCTGCAATTGGTTGAAAGGAGTTAGATCGGCTTCGCAATGCTGTTCCTCCTCCGGGTTGGCATGTCTTGGTGGTGATGCTCTTTGCTTCTTGTGTCTGATCTAAGACGTTTGCATATGCACTTTTCTTACACGAGGTTGATGAAACATCAAACAATGTACTTTGATCAGCAGCAGCGGCAGGAGGAGCAGCAGTAAAGGCGGTATTGGAAGATCCAAGCGGCTGATTCGTTTCCACTAAAAATACCTCCTTCTCTTGAACTTTATCAGGCATTGGTACTTGAACTTTCTTTGTAGGAGATCCGCTGAGGAATGATGCCATTCCTTGGAATGACTGCCTAGGTGGTGTCACATAACGTGGATCTTGAACAAGAGCGGTAGAAGAACTAAGCTTGGCATCTCCACGACCTCCAGATTGACCAGCATTACCCTGAGGAGTTGGTGCGTGATTGGATAAGTCTGTCTGTGTACATTGCTCACAATATGTAACAGCAGGAGATGTCATCAGTTGGGAAGACTGTTTAGCAACAGGTGGCACTACATAATGCTGAACAAGAGCACGGGAAGAAGGAGGATACACTTGGGAATTGGGAAGAAGAGGATGAAATCCCGAAACATATCCATTCTGTAAATGATTCTGATATCCTGATGAAATTGAACCCTCACTCTTTTCATAAAAGTTGGGTTCATTGAATTTCCTTTTGATATATGAAAGATGTGGAGAGATGACACGTGAGTTAGTTTTGATAAACAAATAATATGGAAGGTGCACCTTCTTTACATTCTTCTTGAACTTGTGTTCTCCTAATATAGTATAAAACTTACTTTGGTGTCATTGCCCCAATCAACTCTGGCTTGTCACGTGAAAATAAAGCATGATAATATGCACATTGATCAGGACCAGTACTTGGCATCAAACAACGCTTTAAAAGATTATATGAAAAAAAATGACATAAGATGTGAGCAAAAAAATATATGGATACTATGCTCATATCATATGCGCATGCGCATACACACACCACCACTACTACAGTAATCTTACCTTAAATCCCCACATATCCAGAGATGTATAGAAATCATCCACCGTCATATTGAAAGCAGCAGGCAATGACACTAGTTTTGTAAATCGGAGCTGGCTGACTACCGAAAATGATTGCCCATGCTGCTGCCAAGTAATGGTATCGTTAAAACTGGGAAACGACAGCACATTATGTAGCAATACTAGGAATGGATGACCATTGTTGCAATTGTTAGCGGCAGTAGCCATAGCTGGTTGCTGGCTACGGTTTTGGATAGCTGTTACTGCATTGCAATTTTTCTTATCGGTGTATAAGAATGTCATGTTGTTTTGTTTTCGTTGCGCGTCCATATTGTTAGACCTGAGGATAAATAGATGGTGTACTTGTTCTTTCCACTGCTAGTAGGATAGGCTGACTCCTAATATTGCAAACCTTATTGGTGGTAATCGTAGCAGAGGTTAGTAGGCACCAATCTTCTGCACCACTCAATCAATCAAATACTCTAGATGAGTAAAGATGAGGATACCGCGAGGTATCTTTGAGAATCATTTTTTTGCCAACCCTCAAATCTCCCTCAACTTTTATATTGTACAGCTATGGTAGCTGCATAGTTGCAATACTGCACAATTCAAAGCATCAATTGGCCATCAGCGTCACTCATGCCCGGGTATAGATGTCTATAATTGTTATGTAAAAGATTAGTCTCGACAAATACGCGCATCATTATCAATTTCAACAATCTCAACTACCTTCATTTTTTACCAACCTACATCTGTGTGATATAAGAGATTAGTGGACGAACCATCAATACAGATGACCACCGATAAATTTGAACGAACTCGACATATTCGGTACTTTACAAACTGTCTTCAAAGTCTACCGGAACAATATGCAGCTGCGGATACTAATAGGTTAACACTGGTACATTTCTGTGTACAGTCATTAGACATACTAGGATGCTTACCAACTCATCCGAATTGCTGTGGTAAAGTTGATCAAGAGGTTAACTTAGATACTCAGGCAATTATTGGTTGGGTATATGGACTGCAAACGATACCTACACTTGTTGAGAATGATGATGATGAGTGTGCAACATATATCGGAGGAGGGTTCAAAGGAGGTACATATCTTGGTGATGTAGCATCTTGTAGAAAAGATGATATAACATGTCCACAACAATACTCACTGGTAGAAGAAGAAGGAGAAGAAGATCAACATCCATATGATCATTCTCATCTTGCAATGACATATGTAGGAATATGCACATTACTTGCCTTGGGTGATGATTTATCACGTTTACACAAAACAGCAATACTTCAAACAGTAAAATCACTGCAAAAGGAAGATGGTAGCTTCATGGCCATATCATCTAACAACAATGACAATAATGAGCAAAATGAGGAGAATGAAGATGATGATTGTGATTTACGCTTTCTTTATACTGCTATATCAATATGGTATCTTCTCAAACCAACTGATAGTGATAGCAACGACAATCCAATAATCAATATTCAAACAGCAACAAATTACATATTATCATGTATAACATACGAGGGGTCTCTGGGTTTGACACCAGGCAGAGAAGGTCATGGAGGATCCACATTCTGTGGAATTGCCTCCTTGTTTCTCATGGGTGTATTAGATGATGTTATGAATCGTGAGGAAATAAAGGGTTGGAAAGATGATTTAATACGTTGGTGTGTTTCACGACAATATTCATTACATGGAACTATATACAGCAATACTATTAGTGAGCACAATGGATCAACGAATCAAGTCGCTGGTATGTGTGGACGACCCAACAAGTTAGAAGATACATGCTATTCATATTGGGTTGGCGGTACATTGCATTTACTAAATGAAGCCCATTTGTTAGATGGATGGGCGTTACGTGATTATGTATTATCATGTCAAAGTACCTATGGTGGATTCGGCAAGCTAGTGGGTGAAATGCCCGATAAACTACATTCGTTCTATTCATTAGCATGGTTATCATTGAGTGTAGAACAAGGATGCTGTGATGAAGAAGAAGACGAGTATGTGAATGAGACTTATAAAGATGACAAGGACAACAAGCAGACATCAACATATAATAATGAGAGAAGACGACAAGTAGATGAGTCATTACATCAGCTTTCTAGATTGGACTGTGCCTTAGGTATATGTTCAAAACGTATCCATGCCTTGCAAAAGAGGCAGGAGAGATGATAGCTTTTTGGGGTATGAAGCAATATAGCATAACACAAGACACATAGTAAAGTAGAGTAAGCATATCATGTGTACTTATGAAAGACGGATATGTGATCAGAAGTAAAAGAATAGACTTTAGACTCTAAAAGAATCTTCTATATACCTTTTAGTTAGTTATTATCCCTTGTCGATACATAGCTAGAAAAAGTATAGCATAATAGCATCCTTTACTGGCCCCGGTACCTCAATACGGCGGGCCTCTCGATCAGAAGTACTGGTATCATCCGCTTGATCTATCTCAGCCTTCCACAGAGCAAGTTCGAACAATACTGTAGCCTCTTTGAATTCATAATGGGTGATTAAACGATCAATCTTCTCGAGACTGGCCTTAATTGTACTCCAAGAATGGGTGCAAATGCCTCCCATCCCTCCTCTCAATGCAAACAGCTCACCATCTTCTCTTTCTAATGCAATATGGATCTCGTCTAGCTTTGCCTCAATGTCTGTTTGACCGGCCTCAATAATATCATTCAGACGAGTAGAAAGGGTAGGAAAATCGTATCTTTCCAAAGGCGTGCAGCCTCCAAATACATGTAATCCTAATCCCCTTTTCAACTTCCCATTTATCAAAACCCTTCTTAAACTACTGCAGTCACTAAATGCAGCATTACCAATCTTCTGCAGAGTAGATGGCAGGCTAACTGTTTCCATCAGCGGACACTCTTGAAATGCACCTTTTCCTATCATTTGAATGCCTTCGTTTAGTTCTACTTCCCTTAACTGACTACAATCTTGGAATGCATAGTCATCAACTTTAGTAATAGTGCGAGATAATGTAATACTTTGCAATGCAGTACTACTAAATGATCTTTTCCCAATAATCTTTAATCCATCTTTAAACAGAACCTCCTTCAAGCTCCTGCAATATTGAAATGCACACTGTTCAATTTTGATTACGGAGGAAGGTAAGTTGATGAATTCTAATTCACAGCATCCCACAAATGCCTGCCACCCGATAGTTCGCAAACCTTCGTTGAATGATACCTTATTCAATCCTCTACACCTATTGAATGACATTGTACCAATCTCAATGAAGGTAGAAGGAAACATAATGGATGTTAATGATACACATTGATGAAAGGCGTTTTGACCAATCTTTAGAAGACCTTCATTGAATATAACCTCTCGTAGAAATAAACAATCTTCAAAGGCGTAGTCATAAACCTCGGTAACGTCAGGATGAAATTGCACATGTGTTACATTTTTGGGTACATATTCATCGCCTGTAAATTCAAAACGAACCTCTGAAGATGATCCCTTATTCATTGTCATATAATGGTGTGGTATATTCATATTATATAGATAGAATTGTATAGTATTATATATGTAGTCAGTTCTATCAATAGATAATCAAAATAATAAGATGTTTGCAATAGCTATAGCTTGTTTAGTGTGTAGATTTGCGTTGTATCGCCAAATTACCATTTTGGCTGCATATTATGTTGTGTTGTGTTAATAGAGACCTTCATCGCATACTACCACTCTATACCTCTCTTATAACACAGCCATTCACATCTACAATAGGTCTATTCGTTCATTATCGGAGGAGTGTCGCGGATTTATTTTAGTACCTTTTCATGTAATAGGTACCTTGATTGATAATATCGAGGATAACAAAAAATCATATTGTACCATACCACACAATACCTAAGAATAACAAAACCATACCAGACCATACCTTACTCCTTCATAATATATCCCCACAACAATACCGCCATGAATATGGACTACGAGGCATCAGAATCTTCTTCATCATCGTCCTCTTCTTCCCAATCAGGTTCTGAAGATAGCAGTGATTATGAGGTAGATGAAGCACTTGCATATGAAATACGGACCGCTCTACATTTAGCTGTTGGTAAGATATGCCGAGCAGAAGAGAAAGAGAGTTGTGATACTAGTACCAATAATACATCTTCGGTAACAACAATGAGTAAAGAGGCAATAGTTGCACTTACTGATTTAACCTATCATTATGCAACATCCTGTTTTGCAAATGATATGGTATCATTCTCCAAACATGCCAAACGACAGACTGTTAAGACAGATGATGTACTATTGATGGCAAGGAAGGACAAAAAGGGTATGCTATCTGAATTGAAGCGTATACAAGCTGATAATCCTGATACATACACCGAAAATAGTAAAAAGAAGGGTGGGTTAAAAGCTGCATTACAAAATAGAAAGAATGTTACGAAGATTGCCAAACAATCAAATAATAAGTCAAAACCAAATGGTAAAGCAAAAGGAAAGGGCAAGAAGGGTAAGAAAGATAGTATACTATCCTCTTCATCTTCGTCTTCCTCTTCTTCTAGTAGTGATGATGATGGTGATATTGATATATTAAAACAACGACGCAAAACACTAGAGCTAGAACGTGCCAAACAAAAGAAGGCAAATAGTAAAGGAACATTCCGCAAAGGTAAAGCAAAAGATGATGAGAGTGATTTGGCAGACTTTATTGTCAATAATGATAGCTTTGATACAAACAATAGCAGCATGAATAATGGCAGTAGTAGTAGCGAGATTGAATTTGATATGGCTCCATCAAAGAAAAAGAAGGGGGATAAAAAGAAGCATAAAACAATGAATAAGAAGAAGTCTAGTGCCTTGTTTGAACTCGATGATGATTCAGATGACAATGATATGGTGATTATTGATGACTAGATACTACACCAGTAAAAGTAGCAATATACATAAAAGAGAATAGTAGCAAAGTTATCCTCCTCCCTGCCTCTCTACCTACAACACTAAAATAGAACTGACAACTTAAATCTTTCTACATCCCTTATCTCTATTTTATCCCACAACCCAACACGATATGTTGTCAAAGCAACCTAGCTATCACCCTAAAGCTCCTCATCGTTGACAGATTTGATCTTCTTTACCACCTTACTGTAGATTGCCTGCATCTTCTTAGCACTATCAAAATGTGCAATTGCCAAGTATTCCTCCAGTCCGCTATCGTCACCACTCTTAACATCCAAGGCTAGCCATAAAAAGTCATTATACGTATACTGAACACGTTGAGCTCCACTCATTGCTAGTTTCAGGGCACCATTAATCAAAGTAAGACCATCTTGTGTCCTGAAAATACCAGGTTGGAGCCTGGCAGTGATACTAAGACCATTGGCCACGGCTTGTTGAACATTCAACTCCTCCTTGGTATCCATGCATTTCATAATACTCTTCTCAAGCAATGAGATTGTAGCCTTGATCTCGGTGGAACTTCCAAGGATGGCTCCAATTGCCACACATGCGGCCTCTTTTACCATGACTTTATCATCCTTCATCAAAGTTTCGACTAGATCAGATGAGCCCTTGTAAATAGACCTATCAATCTCTTTGCCGATAGTTCGAGAGAAGATTCGACGACAGATACAAGCGATTCCGTGCTTGGTCTCAAGAGAAGCGCTTGACGACCCCTTGTCAAGTACAAACTCTTGAAGGACAGCATCTGCCTCTTCAGTACCAAGTAATTCACATGCATAGCCCATTACCTTGGCTGCACTATCACGTATTCCGTCATCTTCGTGAGCAACCAGCTCCTTTGCAGCGTCCAATGATGATGGAACACTTGTTGCAACCTTAACCTTGCTACCTCCATGCTTGAGTACCACGGCAAGAGCCTCTAATGATGCTGTTTGAATGGCCACAATTCCGGCAGTTTCAACAGTTGCACTGGATCCTTTGCCAAGGCTTGTGGAAACCAGTTCCTTGATGAGAGGATCAACACGTGTCGAAAGAGGCATGAGAAGTGCTAAGGCTTTAATTGCCTCGATTCTCACTTGACGGGATGGGTCGGACAAGGCCTTGACGAACGTTGTTTGGAACTGAGGCACAAAGGCTCGTAAAGCAGGACCTCCTTTGGTTAGAATGAGTCCCAACGTCTGGACAATAGCAATCTTCACAGCAGATGGATTTCTATCACCAACAATTCGTAGTAGCGGTCCGGTAAGCTTGATGAGGAATGGCCCAGCGAGGTACTTATTTGCTGTAATGACGATTAGTTCACCCAAACCGGCAGCTGCACATTCTCGAACGTCGGCATTGCCATAGAGAATTCCTCGTTGGTAGATTGGTAGCAAAGGTTCAAGTCCTGATAAGAAACGAAAGATGACAATGATGTGAGATGATGGATGTTCAAAACATGAAAGAAATCTCAACAATTAAGCCTTGGATCCGAAAGACTAATCGAAACCTCCATGTATAAACAATCTCGTAAAGAGATAGTGTCAGGTGTTTCTTATAAAGTGTCGTCATGTCCATGGCATCTGTCAAGTTCTTAGGATACCATCTTTGTTCACATACCTTTTGGCATATTGAACCCGGGAAGAAAGAACTCGCCATCACCAACGCCCCCCTTACGGTATCTTGCATCACTGACCATACTTGCAATTAGGTTACGGATGAACTGGATATGAGTGACAAGCTCTTCGGCAGGAACACAAGATGTGAGTGCTCCCAATGCTTTATGATTGGCCTTGAGAACAACAGTGCTATCATCATTCAATCTATGCAATAACTCGCGAATGATAACAGGCACTTGTTCGTAGAAGTCTGCCGCCTTCTTCCCTGTTGAATTGTGATCAAACAAAAAGAAGGTAGAGCGTGAGAAACAAACGAAATAAAAAGTAAGTGCTTGATAACTTCCCAAACAAAGCCTGTCAGACAGAAATCTCATTTGTAGAACCCTTCATAGACACAAGCAAAAGCTTGTGTCTTGATAAGGTTTTTGTATTTGTCATCCTCATTCAGACTGTGTTTATCACCAACTATAACAGTTTGGATGTACTACTTACTCTCTTCCACCAAGACCTGAAAGGACCAACACGCCTCTTTACGGACTGATTCCTTGTCATGAGTACACTTGCTTGCAATTTCACTCACAAGCCAGTTAATGCCCATGTTGTCAACGTTGTGACATACTGAACGACAGCATCGGCGGATGGCTTCTTCTCTTTCCTTCTCTTCCTCATCTAAATCAGCACCAGAGAAGGATGCAAGTTCCATGATGATTGTTGGGAGGATGCTGCTAAAGTGATAATGAATTGTTTCACTTGTTGCGGCAGAGATACTTCCCAAGGCATCGGCATGGCTAATAGACAAAGGAGTCTTGAGTAGTCTCGGGATGATGTAAGGCAACAACTCCCGACTCCGTACTCCAAGAATACCAGTCATTCCATTTAGAGCTCGAGTCTTGGTTTCATCATCATCACTTTCCATTGCCACAAGTAGTGCTGGAACGATTTCATCCAATGTACGGTTACCAACAACATTGTAGAGGTTTTGGAAGCACGATGCTGCCATTGTACGAACTTCAGAGTCTTCGTCACAGAGAGCATCTTGTACAACCTTGACAAGGATATCAAGATACTTCGTGATCTGTTCCTTGCTTGAGCAGTCGATAACCTCAGCAAGTCCAACACAAACTCCTTGACGAGTGAATTCGTCTCCTTTGTAGAGATTATCACGCAATACTGGAATGATCTCCGGCAACACTTGATCTCCAAGCTTGTGCACAATATCACCAAGACAACGGCCTGCTACCTGTGTACGTTCAGAATCACCACTAGCAAGTGTGGTAACAATCTGGTCAACCAACACTGACAAGATCTCTCGGAGAGTTCTCGGAGTAACACTGACCACGGTCTTCCAAACTTGAACTGTAGAAGAGTGAGAATATGAATAAAGCAAGTGATTGTTTTGAAGCTATGAGCATGGACAACTTGAAATACTTACGAAGACGAGAAGATACTTACCTGCTGATTGCCTGACAACTGCTGCCGTATCACTTCTGGCAAGATATAAGCTACCAAGAACTCTTTTACGAGTTTCATTACCAAGGGCAAGAGCAATTTGAGCTTGGGCTCGTTCGGCTTGACGGATATCATCTTGGGTATCGGTATTTGTTTTACCAACCTTCGTACCACCCAACATACCAAGCAAATCTCCCAACAAGGTGAGACTTGCAACTCTAATTCGATAATCTTCATTCGAAAGACCTTGTTCAAGAGAAGGTAGGATCTTATCCTTATGAGCTTTGCCGTGACTTCTGACAAGGACTCGTCCAGCTCTCAGTGCTACATCTCGAACCGATTCGTTATCATCGGCAAGACCACCCAACAAAGCAGGCAAGGATTCATCAATCAATGATGAGTATGCCTGACCAAGTACAGAAGGTAGGAATGTAAGTACCCATAGGACACCCTCTCTTGTACCAGCCTTGGGATGACTCTTTAATGGCAATATTTCATTGACCATGACATTTTCAGTCAATTGAGCACCACCAGCAACCAATACCTCCGATAGACCTTGAGCTGCTCCACTTCTCTCGACACTGCTACCTTCCTCTGACCGTAGGGTATCAATAAGCCAAGGTCGTAAGTTTGGGAATGTTGCCTCTCCAAGTCCTCTCGTGAGAGATCCCAATGACTTCGCCGAGATACTACGAACGTCTGTTGTAATGGTTGAAAAAGGGTGAGAAGAAAGAAACAAAGAAGCAAGCAAAAGTTTGACAGAGATCAATACTTACCAGGAATTGGGTCTAGCAATGTAGACTTGAGATCAGGGAGCAATATCGGAAGGTAAGGAACGAAGTCTCTAGGATCGTTCACCATGGTACAAATGTTACCCGAAATCAAGGCTGAGTATCGCTTCGTTGTCGCTGCTCTATCCCTCAACCCACGATGAACGACTGGAATGATGATACTTAGACTTGGTGCATCGATTGCATGGACAAATTCAGTAGAGATGAGTTCTTCCAATGCATGCAATGTAGCCGTGGCATCGGTAAGGGCCTTGAGAAGAGAATCTGAAATTTCAGCAATCTCTGGATTCTTGATAACCTTACAAATCTCTTCAAGAGCTTGTTCTGCTGAGTGTTTGACCTTTGGATGTGTATCACTGAATGCCTCGGTGAGTTTGGGCACGACCTTCGGAAGACACGAAGCCAATTGCTTGGGAGCACAATGACTCATACTGCCCAACATGTGAATACTTGCTTGCTTAGTTCGCCACTCAGGCTCGTTGAATGCATCTAAGACGGCAGGCATGACGAGTTTCACACCATGACCTGATAATTTACCCATAATCTGACCTACAGTCTTGTCAGCGGCAGCACGGACGTAATCATTACTATCACTAAATGCCTTGAGAAGAGCCGGGAGTAGAACAATTACATAAGGCTCAAACAGAATGCCCAGGCGACTGCTCAACAACTCAATACAGAAAAGAGATCCCTCTTTGGCATTAGGAGTACCAGATGTACACGATTCTTCTAGACGACTGACTACGGCATACTTCTTTAAACTGGCTATGCCTGACCCCTTGACGGCCGCAGATATACCGTAGGCAGCACCTCTTCGAGAAGCCAAGGAACTTCCTTCTATACATTGCACCATCAGATCATTTAACAAGGTCTCAATTCGTTCTTGTGTTCGTCCCTTCTTCATGAGCTTTGACAAACACAAGGCAACACTAGATTGAACCTCTTCACTAGGCGTGGACAATGAATCAATCAACATGTCAATAATGTTATCAATCTTGTCGTTATCAGATTCATTCTTCAAATGTAATGCAATTGAGCCAAGTGATACAACGATGCCCTCTTTCCTGTAATCGGAGGCAGCAATAGATGTAGGGATCTTCTCGGTGCTGAGCGGCTCGACGCACTTGATATCTACCTGTCCAGACTTTAGGACATTCTCAAACTGAGGTAGAAACTCGGCAATGGCATCATCAGATGAGCCATAATGAGCAACGATATCACGGGCTGCATTTCGAGATGCATTCCTAACACCTTCATTTCCATCTCCCAGTCCGTAGGCCATCAAGAAACCAATGAGGATCTTTAACAGGGGAAGGTCCAACTTGACATTGGCAGAAGAGTCAGTAAGAGCTGAAATGGCACGAAGTACACCCAATCGTGCAGCAACCTTGCTTTCGGAATCCTCTTCAGCCGCAACCTTCTTTACCGTTTCTTTTGACTGAACTTTGAATTGGTCCATCAATGCTCCTTGGTCGAGTGTTCTTTCCTTCTTTGGCGCTACAGTCTTGGCTAGTAGTTTCTTTGTCGCCGCAGACTTTCTGGGTGCCGGAGCTCCAGTGATCTTGGCCATACTTCCTGAGACTGCCGAAGTCTTCTTCTTCTTTTTGGGCAATCCAGTATCAATAACTTTCTTCTTGGCAGCTTTCTTTGCCACCGGAGGAGGTTGGACAGGAAATGGCGATGCCGATGCTTGCTTTGGTTGTTCAACATCTTCATTGCCAGGGGCAGGAAACGAGGCAAGGAAGGTATTGCACAGCTTGACAATGTTCTTCTCCGCCGTCTCAGGATTCATGCCCATGGCACAAGACAGAGATGTAGCGGCGGCAGTTGCAATGGAACTATCTTCGTGGCTTAGAAGAGGTAGAAGAGGCACGGCGTACATCTTTGACGGTGCATCAAGTGGAGTTGATTCAACATCCACATCAACGCCATGTCCTTGAGCAACTAGCCAGGCTTTCCGTGCGGCAGTTTTAATACGTTTCTTCTCTTCATAGCAATTCAACCATACCCGACTATTCATGAGAGGATTAAGTATGACAAGCTTTGGGTGATGTTCAGCGATCGATGCCAAAGCCTCCATACTTGCCACTCTTGTGTTGTCATTACCCAATGCTCCACGGTCACCAAGAAGAGGAGCAATTTCTGGAGCTGCAAGTGCCGCACCAGAAGACGATGATCCGCCCTCGTTGGTTACATAACATGACAATAACGCTTCATACGGTGATGGGTTGACAAATGTTTGTGATCGATCATGCAAGAGTAATCCCAACACTGTAGATGCCATGTCCTTTCGTAGTGCCTTCACGGTAGCATCCTCCTCATCGCCCGCAAGCATTGCACAATGCCTATCAAGTACTCTCAAAGCATCATCACATCCTGGAATGTTTCGCGGACCAGTCAAAGCTGCTCGGATGATAGGGAAGAGGAAGACAAATGAATTACCTGATAAACAATCACCATAGTCTTCCATTTCAAAGATTGATACCGCCGCGGGTGCACAGGGACTTGGAAGGGCCGAAACCTTGAGTCCTGACTCCTTGGTACTATCTCGGAAACTAATGACAAGTGCCCGAGCCATTGTTGATGCGTGTGTCTCATCAATCTCATAAACACACGATGCCAATGTTGCCAGAGTATCAAAACTATCATTCTTCAAAACTTCCATGGACTTTACGGCTGAGCATGATGATACGGCCGCGGCAATTACACCTAGACCAAAAGTAGGGAGGCATTGATTACCCACTTCAATATCCGATTCACATAAACAACGGATGGTTGCTAATACTCGGGGAAAGTTGACATTGACAACTGATGAGATTTCTTCCCTCCGCAACGATTGCTCGTTTAGCAACTCCTTCTGTTGTGGTGTAAGTGCCTTCTCCGATGGAGTACTTGATGGTCCAGACTGTGCCTTCTTCTTCTTTTCAAGGTCCTTCTTAACTTGACGTTCCCATTCTTCATCCTCGAAGGTATTGAAGCCTCCACCACCCTTCTTCTTGTTACTCTTCTTCTTCTCTATGGCTTTAGTTGTGGTGGAAGGTGCAGCTCCTCCATTCTTACCATTCTTGGCAGCAACGGCCTCGAATAAGACACCCTTTGGACTTGAGAATAATGCCACATCTCCCTCTGACAAGGATTCCACGGCCTTTAACGAATCAGTTAAATGAGATACCAAATGAGATGGTAACTGCTCGACACAAAGCTTTGATGCATAGGCATATGGTTTCTTCTCCTCATCCTCGGCATCATCACACTCCACATCAAAGTTCCCAGCAATACCGCCGAGTGTGTTGATTAGACTTGTAGCTGCCTCGTGGATAGAGGGACTGACTTTAACACCCTTGGCTACTGACGAGGCTGCCTTGTCTTGAGGTTCATTGCTCTCATCACCCTCCTCATCCTTCTTCTTTTGTACCTCCAATGTCGATGATGCTGCACACTGAGCAATAAAGTTTGCCAAACTACCATCATCACTACCACCTTTATCACCATAAACAAATGGTATCAAAACATTTGTAATCTTATCCAACATATGACTAACAAGTGCAACACGCTGTCTTCTATTGGAACGTTTTGTTGTACCAGCATGACAAAGTACCACGGCTCTCCATAATGCACTAGGATTAGACAATCCTGCACCGCCACCACCATTTGATGTCATTAATGAATTAGCCAAACATCGAATAGACGACGGATCATATCCCTGATGTGAATTATCACTTAATCTACCCCGACTTTTGTTACCACATGTAGTAGTAGCAGGTAACTTATTATAAGTTTCATCGACTGGATCGAATAATTCACGTTTATCACGTGTTTCATTCAATACACTTTTCGTTTCTTCATTTAACAATGATAATTCATTCACATGAACAAATGTTGCATATAGTAGTGCATCACTTGACTTGGCGGAGATGGGTGAGTAGGTTACTACTGTTTTTATACTTGCATGGATTGATGAATAGGATGACGATGATGATGTGCTGCCCCTTGGTGACGATACGAGTTGAGGATTTGCAACACAAACTGCAAGTGCACGTGTCGCGGCACTATACGGATGAACATGTCCTTCTTCTAAACGCTTGTCAATAACTCGTACCAATGGCTGAGGTGCCTTACCATTACCATTATCCTTGGATGATTTCGATATAATCTTACATTGCAATGCAATAATACGATGTAGTGTATAATTCAACAACACGTCGGACTTGGCAGCCTCAAGTAATGTTGGACTGTATAGGAATGATGTTTCATGTCCCTTGACTGTACCGCCTGCGGCAATTACCTTGGATACTGACTGTGACATGACAAACTTCTTACTTGATGATGATGATAGTTGTGTACTATTGTACAATGTCAATGCAAAGATTGACAATAAACCATCAACTTGAGGTACAGCATCTGAACTTGAATGTTTCTTAATCGATGCATCAACAATACCTTCTAATCCCTTTTGAATATTCTTCTTCTCGATAAGATCAACTATGACTGATTCAAGAAATGTTTCACCTCCACTCACAGCAGCCTGATTCGAGCTATTGCTACCAATCCCCGCAATATCAGACAAGTATCCAGGACATGAGTCCGACACAATCAACATACCCATCCTCAAACGAAATTCACCATCTTTCACATTATACTTATTAATTGGTTCAATGAAACAATCCAATGCCTTATCATACCCTTCACAAGAAGTTGTTGTTGCACCAACCTTTTTGGCAAGTTGCATCCATATCAATAAGGAATTGATACCAACCTCCTTTGCTGAAGCCATACCATTCTCTACTGTGGAATTCTTATCTTTTGGTAAACTGCCACTCAGCGCACTTAATACTTGATTAACATATCCTTCTACTAATTTGATATTACTCTCATCAAAGTTGTCAATGGATTGTAAGAGGTATAAACCAATACCATGTAATGTTGCATAGGCACCGGAACGTAATTCACTTGTTGATAATCCCGCTGTTCCCGCTGTTGATAGTAGTTTACATATTGTTGATGTTACCGATGGCCTTTCTTCTTTCCCGTCATTCTCGTCGGCATCACCACCAGCAGCGCCGTTAGAAGCAGCGTCAGTAGTAGAGGTAGTGCCATGACAATTCAACTGTGCCAACAAAATTAAACACTTCCATGCACCATTACGCATTTCAACCTTGCTACTTTTCAAATGTTTAACCAATGAATTCAAAAGGTTACTCCCTTCATCTTCCTCACCACCTGATAAAGTAATACCAACTTTATTTCCCATAACTAAACTATTCAAAATAATTTGTACAAGTGGTAACACTTTATCAGGATGACTACGTAACTTTAAAGTAAGCGTAGGTAATAGCTTGTCAGTGAGTGATGATTGAGATATTGATTGGAGGTAAGGAATTGCCATGTTTATTGATGTTGGAAAGTTATTGGAAGTGAATGTTGTGTTTGTGAAGAGGGTGGTTAGCTTCTCTTCTTCTTGCTCATTGTTATTGGTTGAGGTGGTGGTTGTAGGATAAAGAGTGGATGCTATTGACAATGCTGGATACATTATACCATCACCGCTATTCTCCTTACTACTAGCAACACTTACAAACTGTTCATACAAAGTAGATGTATCCTTACCCTGCATACTCTGTTGTAAGGCAGTTATAACATCATTCAATAAATCAATACTGTTTGAAGACGATAGTAGTTTACATATAGCTGTGCATAGTTTGTTGAGTAAACTAGTCTCTTCCCCGTCTCCGTTGGTGGTGGTGTTGGAATCTAATTCGGTAACAATTGCAACCTGTAACACAGTACATAATCTCTTGTAGGCATGCAATGACAAACTACTACTACTATCACCACCTTCTAATAAATTATCAACAAAAGCATATAATACAACACGACACTCTAAATCCACATTATCATCGTTCTTAATTAAATTAGTAATTGAATTTAATAATGTAGTACGTGTTAATTTTGATGATAAGTCTAGAGATGTTGATGATAGTTTAGTTAGGAGTTGTTGGAATTGTGTGGCTGTGGTTGTCATTGTCATTGTTTTTTGGTTATTTGGTTGTTTGTTTGATAATGGTTGTTGAGGTGCGATATCTACTAAAGGTGTGAGAGTTTTCGTCTATACCCACTTCTACTTCTTCTTCTTATGAATCTCTATTTCCGTGGTGTGCTTTCTATTTCTATTTGTCCTTCATAATGGCGGTACCCTGACCACTATTTGCTTTTTGAGGTGAGGAGAGTTTGAGTAAATGGCGAGCAAACGTAATGGTTTTATTACTACTCAAATTCAACTTCTTAGCTTAGAGATGCAGCGGTAGCGGGAGAATCTATCACATTACCCTTTAGTATCTGTTTATCTTAGCGGAGGTTAAATTTGGAGGAGAACTATTGCAATAGATACAATCAAGCACATAAAGATACCGAACCGTATCTTTATTCGTATCCAAAAATAAAAGTTAAACAAGGATAGTAATCTTCATCTGAATTGCAACAACTATTGTATCATATAATATCATCATATACAACAATGGTAATTGCAACAGCATATAAGAAATCTAAGGATAAAAGTATTGGACTATGGATTAATACAACTACCTTGGGCGAATTAGTTATATCACATGTTGATGCTGATGGATTATTTGCAACAAGTGCACTAAGAGCTGGGATGAAAATACAATCAATCAATGGCCAGGATACAAAAGGTATGACATTGGAAGATGCCAAACAACTTATCAAATCATTAGAAGGGGAGATTAGAATACAAACTCATACAATAGATGAACAATCAGTGGCTGTATTTAAGCCATCTAAGAATGATCGATGTGGTATTGGATTTATCAACTGCAAAACAACAGGGAATCTGCTAGTTGGTTACATTAATCCCAATGGATTATTTAGTGATGGTAAATTAAAAATTGGTATGAAGATTAACTCAATCAATGGCAAGTGTATGGATGGAGTTAAGAGTGAATTCGCTGCACAATTGATTCGAGAAACAAAAGGTCGAATTGAGGTATTCTTCGAAGTACCCCAAGATGAAGAGGATGTTAGAAGGATATTTATTGATAATACCTTCCCTAAAGTTGATGAATTTGGGGATATTAATACTGTTATTCCCAATGAGGATTCTGCCAAAAAGTGCAGCACTAGTCCAACAAAGAAGAATGATGATGATGAAACAGCGGTCAAGATTATCACCGTCAATCCGGGTAAGTTGGGGCTGGCCGTATCCTTCACGGATGCGAAAGAAGATTGGGGTGGTTGTGTAATCAAGGTTATACGCCCAACTTGTGCATTCGGCGATAAGATCAATATTGGTGAGCATATCGTATCAATTAATGAGAGTTTGATTACATGTCAAGATGATTTGGCTATTGGTAGTCACTTAGTGAGGAAAATGGGTGTCATGTATAAAGTATCAAAAGAGCGGCCCGAAACGTCAATACCT
>Ga0214477_100282_pt1 | contig 36646 bp, 22 predicted proteins | sample M1_20Mar14CPVII9_FD_165058 | JGI IMG/M metagenome (GOLD analysis project Ga0214477, IMG submission 165058) | Marine eukaryotic communities from Monterey Bay, California, United States - M1_20Mar14CPVII9sort6BwellC16 | ecosystem: Environmental > Aquatic > Marine > Unclassified | place: USA... | reverse complement strand
TATGGGAGAAGCGGTGTGCGGTGAGTACTAAAAAAGTTACTTGCTAATTTAGTCCGATACGACAGGGCAATGGCCACAAGCCTCGTATTTCATAAATTATCTTAACCATGACGGAAGACAAACCCCTATCTTCGGCACGCTACTACTCCAAAAGTAGAACAGTTGATACTAAGCTTATTTAGGATCATATAGACGACCTAATCAACTACTATATCCGCGAATATCTATACTGCCACTACCGTTGTTGCTACGAAATGTATACTCTTATCCACCCATCAAAAAATGATAGACGATGATGCACCTTGAGGCCTACTTCATTTGTGAAGACTATACGCTATCTTCTACTCATCTACGTGATACCCATTAACGATTTTGTATTAGAGAAGCGCCGGATGGTGTTTATATACCTCCCATACTTGAGTGAGCTGTATTGATGGTCATGCGCTACGCTCTCTCATTCTTCAAACAATGTGCGTGTAGATGAACAACTCTACACGGAGCAATACTGGTAGAACAACGAAGACAACATACAACAATCAACTTTGGGTATATGAAAACATATTCTACTACATATCTTGTTCGGTTTGGTTAGTATGGAGGTAGATTGAATTGATATTGGTTGATGGTATACAAGAAGCACACACAATCTACTTTACTATTACTTTGTAGATTTTATGTTTGGTATGATATGCAAGAACTTTATTTTATATAAAACAAATTGATATCTATAAACTAGTAAAGAAAGTTATCTGACCATGTACACATATCTTTAGGGTAAAGACGTTCCACTTGTGTATCCTCTCCAAAATATCTTATACTTTGAATGCTATCTTTTACCAATACCGTCCTTGTTGTATAGCACTCTTCTATTGTTACTGCTACTCTCCTATGAACCAACTCTTCATGGAGATGTTTTCTTTTATGTGGTCCATCACGGGTGCATAATTCCTCTATGATGGCATCAGTATGCATATCTTTTACCTCATCGATATCGATACTCCTCCAAATTCGCTTAGGCGTACTAGTACTATCACGATCACCGAGCCGCCGAGGAACAATTTTTAATTTATAATTGTAATTATAATTGCAATTCGTATGACAGTCTGTCGTCCTCATACAATGGTTGATTTGTTGTAGATCGTTCATTGCAATATGAAGTTGTCGTATTGAGTTTGTGTTGTTGTTTGTAGCTGCTTCAAGACGAGCAATTGTGTCGTCTAGACGAGCCAAGCTCTCATTCATTGTATTGATATCTACCACTACTGTACCATAAACCATCTTTTATTGCAATGTATTGTCTATCGTCAGTAATAGAAGATGCAAAGCGGCCGCCGCCATGTTAGTCTTCATAATTTCGAGGCCTCTCTAATCCAATTCCCGTAACGGTCAAAGACAACCCACTCTGCTTCTTAGATGCTCTTGCGAAGTATAAAATCAGACTTGTACTAATGTCCTACGTACATTATGAGCAGAAATTAGATGGGACATTAGATACCCCATTAGAAAGAAAATCAACTATAACTGTGGCTTTGTTAGTAAAAAAGGACTGGCCAAAAACACCAATACTGTACCCAAGACCAAGCAGATATGGTGTTTTAGGCGAGTATGTCAGTAAGTTGTTAGTAGATTGCACACCAGAACTGCTGTCACGTTATTTCAGTCTAATAACACCACTAATATGGGAGAAGCGGTGTGCGGTGAGTACTAAAAAAGTTACTTGCTAATTTAGTCCGATACGACAGGGCAATGGCCACAAGCCTCGTATTTCATAAATTATCTTAACCATGACGGAAGACAAACCCCTATCTTCGGCACGCTACTACTCCAAAAGTAGAACAGTTGATACTAAGCTTATTTAGGATCATATAGACGACCTAATCAACTACTATATCCGCGAATATCTATACTGCCACTACCGTTGTTGCTACGAAATGTATACTCTTATCCACCCATCAAAAAATGATAGACGATGATGCACCTTGAGGCCTACTTCATTTGTGAAGACTATACGCTATCTTCTACTCATCTACGTGATACCCATTAACGATTTTGTATTAGAGAAGCGCCGGATGGTGTTTATATACCTCCCATACTTGAGTGAGCTGTATTGATGGTCATGCGCTACGCTCTCTCATTCTTCAAACAATGTGCGTGTAGATGAACAACTCTACACGGAGCAATACTGGTAGAACAACGAAGACAACATACAACAATCAACTTTGGGTATATGAAAACATATTCTACTACATATCTTGTTCGGTTTGGTTAGTATGGAGGTAGATTGAATTGATATTGGTTGATGGTATACAAGAAGCACACACAATCTACTTTACTATTACTTTGTAGATTTTATGTTTGGTATGATATGCAAGAACTTTATTTTATATAAAACAAATTGATATCTATAAACTAGTAAAGAAAGTTATCTGACCATGTACACATATCTTTAGGGTAAAGACGTTCCACTTGTGTATCCTCTCCAAAATATCTTATACTTTGAATGCTATCTTTTACCAATACCGTCCTTGTTGTATAGCACTCTTCTATTGTTACTGCTACTCTCCTATGAACCAACTCTTCATGGAGATGTTTTCTTTTATGTGGTCCATCACGGGTGCATAATTCCTCTATGATGGCATCAGTATGCATATCTTTTACCTCATCGATATCGATACTCCTCCAAATTCGCTTAGGCGTACTAGTACTATCACGATCACCGAGCCGCCGAGGAACAATTTTTAATTTATAATTGTAATTATAATTGCAATTCGTATGACAGTCTGTCGTCCTCATACAATGGTTGATTTGTTGTAGATCGTTCATTGCAATATGAAGTTGTCGTATTGAGTTTGTGTTGTTGTTTGTAGCTGCTTCAAGACGAGCAATTGTGTCGTCTAGACGAGCCAAGCTCTCATTCATTGTATTGATATCTACCACTACTGTACCATAAACCATCTTTTATTGCAATGTATTGTCTATCGTCAGTAATAGAAGATGCAAAGCGGCCGCCGCCATGTTAGTCTTCATAATTTCGAGGCCTCTCTAATCCAATTCCCGTAACGGTCAAAGACAACCCACTCTGCTTCTTAGATGCTCTTGCGAAGTATAAAATCAGACTTGTACTAATGTCCTACGTACATTATGAGCAGAAATTAGATGGGACATTAGATACCCCATTAGAAAGAAAATCAACTATAACTGTGGCTTTGTTAGTAAAAAAGGACTGGCCAAAAACACCAATACTGTACCCAAGACCAAGCAGATATGGTGTTTTAGGCGAGTATGTCAGTAAGTTGTTAGTAGATTGCACACCAGAACTGCTGTCACGTTATTTCAGTCTAATAACACCACTAATATATAAGTATATCACCATTCCATCCACTCCTAATTGAAGGACACTCTCGCAAATAAATGACAATGATCCATCAAATGACAATACTACGATCAATATCATCAATACAAAGTACACTATCACCATTTCATCCGCTACTTATTGAAGGACATTCTCGTGATTCTCGAGACCCAACAATTGTCGGACAGCAACTTGTCAAGAACATCAAGAATAACTGGAAGGAGAGAAACATCACAAAACCTCCGATATTAATTACACAAGGGGATCCGCTTACTGAAACAGGTATAAGCGCAATCACTCGAATAGTCGCTAATGAATTAGATATAAAGAGATGTTTAGTTTGTTTAGATGATCATATAGATTCAGAGCACTCTGTTTTGGCCGATAGACACGATGTTATATATGAGCTGAGATATTCCCAACTTGTAGACATTCTAGATGGGGATACATGTACAAATGGAGATGAATTGAAAAGCAAACAACTCACAGAAGCAATAGAGAATAGAATTGCAATCATGAATAAAAAGAGAGCATCACTGGGGAAAGATAAGTTAGCCGACTGGTACATCAAATATGCATTATTGCAAGAGATTACAAAAACTGCCTTTAAGAGTATATCGGGAGAGGTTACAGTTGCTCATTCAGTTGACGAGATAAACGAATTCAGTGTAACAAGTTTCTATGAGATTGGGTTAGAGCTAGGGCTAATAGACGACAACAATGATATGGTTTACTATACAGAGAACACTGGTATAAACTGAGTAGTAGACCTAAACATTAAGATCTAGCTATACTTAAATCTAATCTAATCCACAGTCTTGACAATACTCTTAGCCTTTTCATCAGTATACTTCTTCGTGCCCGGTTTCGAATGTTTCACAACATTACCTTCCTTCCTCCTCCTCTTCTCCTTCTGTACCATAGCCTGTGCAGTTTCCTTCTTAACAAACTTGGGCACGCGTCGTCCTCTCGAGATACGTTTCACTTCTGGTAAATGTGCATACTTGGATACCAATGCATTACGATATTGCAATGCACTTTCCTCACGGGTACTTAATTGTCCAATCTTTTCAGATGATCGAGCTTTCCATAACCGAATGTTTGTATCATCACTTCCTGATAGGATGTATTTGTGATCTAATGTATATCCCACACAGAAGACACGTTGCATACGTTTTGTATGATATATATCACGTGAAACGCCTGTAGCCTTACTTCCCGAATGTGATGCCGTACCACCTTCTTTTCTCACTGAAAACATACGAATAGTCTTATCATAACTACCGGTAACAAATTCTGTCCCGGTAGGACTCCACGCAACACTCATTACAGCACCAACATGTCCCTTATACATACCAGTAGGTCGATTTAACTTTCTCATATCAAAAGTGTATGCATTATAATCTTCATTACCGACGACAAACATGTATGGTTCCATCGGATTCCATTCTAATGCATTGCACTTCATACTCATAATAGTCTTTTGTAGTGCCGAGGAGGTACGTGTATCATGTAATCCAATCCCTCTATCATTGGAACAATGTGCTATTAAATTATGTTCAGCTGGATTATATCGGACTGTTGTTACAGTGTCATCACTACCCCATAGGTTGTTAAATGTTGTAATTGGCGTGGAACGTTCCGGATCCCATAAGTGTACAGCTGAATCACTGGATGATGTGGCAAATTGTGATTGTGTCCAATGATGATCGATTGAATGGAAGGCATTGGTATTGTGTGCATTACCTCGTGTGGAGGGTAGTCTGTAGATATTGTGTGGACCGTAGGGTGATGCTTCTTCTTCATCGTCATCTTGTGTGTTGGATTTATACTTTCTCTTTGCTCTTGGTTTCCGATCTTCTTCTTCATCACTACTATTATCACTACTATCATCACCAGCAGTAATATACCTATCCTTAGGATAAATACTCCAACCTTTCACAATCCCCTCCTCACCACAACTATATACCATACCACCATTAGTATTACCAAATACCAATCCACTAACACTACGTGTATGTGCTTCTAAATTAACAACCATTTTACGATTTGTTAAATCCCATATCCGTATTGTACCATCGACACAACCACTAACTACTGGGCATAAATTTGTTCTACAGATTGCCATACAGGATATAGCATCAACATGTCCATTTTTTAATTCACCTAGGAATGGCTTAGCGAACATACGATCTAATTTAGCGGCGGTGACGGCTCGGGTGTATTCTCGGGCACGTGCTTGTGGATGGGAGGTTGGATTTAAGTTTTTATGGGTTGGTCGTATATCATGGAGGGAGGAACGGGTTGTTGATGATTCGGAACGTGATAATGCTTTAACTTTCATTGTTGTTGATTGTTTGTTGTCGTTGATTGTTCTTGTTCTTTGAAAATTTAGTGTGATGTTGTGTTATATATGTAGGGGTATCCTTATCGATCTTCAACTACTACTCTATTGCAAACTGGAACTTAGTTTCCTCCTTCTCTACTGGGTACATATACTCTTCTTATCAATTGAATACGCCGCCGTCCGCTGCACACAATGATTGGCTTGCAATTCGCGAACTTTTTTGGTACTCAAATAATTTCTACCTTGTTGTGAGTGAAAATTTGTAGCTGCCGCCAATCAACATCCGACAATCGACGGCGGTCGTCCCAAATTAGGCCAGTATAAAATAATGCCGTTAGTTTGATGTCCTATCCGCGCCTTTATGACGACTTTGTAGTAATATGCTTCTTCTGTTGAATAGAGAAGAGAGTATACTAAGTAAAGTAGTTTGAAATTAGAGAAGAAGTATCAGTATCGACGACAAAGTCCAGAGCCGGCCCCTCGCTATAGGATAAGAAGAATAGAATCTCGTCATTATCAATCAATATCAACAATGTTATCATATAAATATCTCCTACTACTAATATCAGTCCTAACAACGATCAGTATACACCTAGCAACAGCTAAAAAAGATGAAGAATTACAATCTACTGCAAAGGAAGTATCTAATGATGATACTCGACAATTTATGACATGGTCACCCACTGTAGCACCACCACCAAATACTCCCTTTCCTACATACACCTCCAATGGTGACAATTTAATACCAATTAATAGTCTATCATTACCACCAATCATACCCATCCTCTCTCCAGACCTCTGTGCATCAAACTTACCATGTTCTACAGAATCTACACAATGTACAGATGGTACAATTGAATCATGTTGTGGCACTACATATGAATCATTTATATGTAATTGTGAAATTAGTTTTGATACAGGTGAATTACAATGGATGTGTTATTATACTGATGCTTGTTTTATACCGAGTTGTGATGGAGATGGCGGGGATGAGGTGGTTGAAATTGATGATGGGGAAGTGAGTGATGCTCTTCAATCTACATTGCCTGTTGAAACTGATGCTCCTATGTCAACTCTGGTTACGGTTGAGCCTACCACTGCCAATCCGACTACCGCAAAGGTAAGTTTCAATTAGCTCTTGTGCTTTCTGTAAGTGTCCACAAGTTTCGGTTGTGTCTCCTCTCTCACACATATATCTCCGTCTATCTCTTTTCCCTCTATGCTCATACCATTCTCATATCTCGGCTTCATATTATAGCCAACCACATTCAACCCCACAACAAGCAAGCCAACAACATCTCCACCAACCACAGTTATGCCAGCAGAGCCTGCAATATTCGAATCAACTCAAGGAGGAGAACCAACTGCAGGTGGCTTTTTATCACTTGATGGAAGTCCAACAACTCCCTGGCCAACAGATAATGGTAGCGTTGGAGGTATGACTATAGCAACGACCGACGATAACTTTATGTTACTCGAATTACCAAACTGTTATGTATATTCCGCATCCGAGACAGACTGTACCTCCAATCCAAATTGTGAATATACAAAAGATTCATCAAATCAAAATGTATGCATCAATAAACGCACCATAGCATCAAACTGCTATACATTAAGCACATCACAAATGGAATGCACGTTAGCACAAAACTGCATATGGACAAAAGATGAATTTGGTCTCCCCCTATGTAAATCGGATCCTAATTATAGTGCCTCGCCTACACCCAACCCAACAAGTTGTGGTGCTAAATCTACCAAAGATACATGCAAATTAGATACCAAATGTACATGGGATAAACAAACATTAAAATGTATAGATGCACCATATATTAGTCCATGTTATAATGCCACGAAAGAATATTGCAAGAGTGATACCGATTGTTTATGGGATAAACAAATTAATGATTGTGAATGTCTAACAAATTGTGAAGCGGAGGTACCTGAAGAGGGTAGTGTTTGTATTGATTTATTGAAAGATGAATGTAAACTTACTACGAATGATTGTGTTTGGGATAAACAATTGGCATTATGTCGTGGTGGTACGTCCAATCCAACTATAACCCCAACTCGAAGACCAGTGATTGATACACCATTTCCAACAATGAAGTTTATTGATACGCCGAGGCCGAGTTTAGATCCAACATTGGAGCCTACGATTTCACCGACTGATTTGCCAGTAAGTCTTTGTAGTTTTTGTGTGTGCACACATCTTGTGTGGCATCTTGTGTGCACATCTCGTGGTTGTGTATCTTGACCGTGTTTGCTAATGTCAACTCTCTCCCTCCTCTTGTCTTTATTCTTATTCTTCAGACTCCGTCACCATTTACGCCAAATCCAACTGACGAGCCTACTCGATCACCAGTTGATGTGACCCCATTTCCTCAATCTACTCGTCCAACTACTAAACTTCCATCGTTTTTACCTACAACATCGCCCGTTGATATTGGTCAGCTTCCCGTCAACGAGGAGACTGGAGAAGTCGAGTTTGGTAAGACCCAGGTAGTCAATTGTACAGCTCTCGAGAAGGAAGATTGCAAGTTAGGTGTAGGACAATTCACTTGTGAATGGACTAACAAGGGATGTATATCAGTATCATCCACTCCAACCGCATCACCATCAACTGCCAAGCCTACATTCCTTACAGTGAATTGTACAGATCCAAATATATTACAAGAAATATGTAAAGCAAATCCAACATGCTTTTGGGATAAGTATAAGAAGACATGTTCGGACTATGTTAGTGATCGTCCGACACGTACACCAACTACGAATAAGCCATCAATGAGTCCAATTGTTGGTACGAAAAGTCCAGTAACTGATGCACCAACGACATCAAACAAACCATCCCTGTCACCTACCTTGAATCCTACTGTATCACACAAACCAACCATATCTCCAGCGCCTACAGATTCGCCAACTATATCCTTCTATCCAACACTTGATATAACCAATACTCGTACAAAGTTGAACACTACACGATTCTTACAATGGGATTCGTTACCTCGAGAGGTACAGGTGGCAGCTAAAGATGAATTAAGATATACGAAACAAACTTGGAACAATGTCGGTGGTAATGGTATTGAATATCTACGGTATAATGATTTAAGTGATTCGCAGAAAGAAGCTGCAAAAGTAATTGGATTTGATAATGAGATTTCATGGAATTGTTGGCAGGTATGTGCAGTAGCTGCTGTTTCTTTTATCTATATCTTACTCTTCTTCCTTTTCAATACACTTAATAGAATCACTGGGAATCATTCTCATGGAAACAACTAGCATCACGAGGGTTGACAAAGCATATGCCATCATTAGGGTGGGGCTCCGATTCATGGAATGCTCAATACAGCTCATCTCCTCAGATACGAAGGGTGACAAAGTGGGATGACCTTACAGATCAACAACGTGAGGATGCAATGGAACTCTGTTACTACAAGACATCATGGGAGAGGCTTGATCTGCCAGCTTGGGGATATGGATACCCCCTTGCAAAACCAGCAAATCGTTTTGTAGAATGGAACGATTTGAATGAAACTGATAAGATACAACTCGAAGGATTCCTTGGATATGATAACTTTACATGGAATATACTTCGATTGGACGAGACAGAACAGAAGGGATGGTTTGAACTAGTCTACTATGAGAAGGATGTTGCTGCATCAGTCTTAGGATTGGACGAGAAGAGTTGGGATTGTTGGATCAATCATTATGATTCGTATAGTTGGAATGATTTAGTCAAGAGAGGTATTGATACATATTGGCGTGGTTTGGGATATACCGAAGAGTCTTGGAATGAAGAAATTGAGGCACCTGAATCTGAAGGTAAAAGCTGGGACGAGTTGACTGAAGAAGAAAAGACACATGCCACGGAACTGTGTTTCAACCGAGATACCTGGAATCAGATTGATATGACCACCAACCCTGGCCCTTTTCCATTTCCCAAACCTGTGGTAAGATATACTCCTTGGAACCAACTCACAGACGAACAAAGACGAGTTGCACAGATATTGCTGTATACTCCAGAGACTTGGAATGATATGGGCTTAGCCGACATAGAGAAACGAGCATGGGATGATTTGACAGAGTATCAACGACCATATGCCATACAATTGTGGATGTATTCTAGAACTTGGAACTGTTTTCAGAATGTGAGTAGTTTTGGTTATCTTGTATTTGTACTTGCTTTCATCAGGATACTCTAATATCTTTTCTACTTGTCGCTCCTCTCATCTTTAGCACTATCGAGCTACCAAATGGGGAGAGCTCCCAGATGAGGTTGTTAGTGCTGCCGAGACTCTTGGATGGGATGAACAGAGATGGCTCTATGGTAATGAACCGGGATCATATATAAAAGGGTGGGCTACCTTAAGTCCTGAAGAAAAGGAAGCTGCCTATGTCATGTGTCATCATGATGTTACTTGGCCGGGAGATGGCAACTCAGTCAATCTGATAAATCAAGATGACTACAAGGACAATTTAGTAAGTGGTGCACACCAAGTAGTGGGTAGTATATCGTTACTGATATCGGCAGTTGTGGCTGTATTGGTTGTGGCAATCGTTTAGAGAGATAGATGTTTTAGAGAGATACTGTTCAATAAGTTAAATGTGAATGTAACCCTTTTCATGTTATACAGCAGTGAAACTGTTCAGACGGACACAAGCTCTTGTAACTTTAGCTTTCTATTCAACAGATCCAAATTTACTTCATAAGACACAACTTATTGATGGGTATCACCTACGAGACGACAACATTGACTCCAAGGAGCATTAATCCAAGGAGCTTAAAGATTCCTAGTGCCGAGGCATCAGATTTAGCTGTTGTTGGATCAGCTTCCGGTTCACTTGGTTTGGATACCACTTCAGCGCCAAATTCTTTGATTACGTCTTCCAACATTTGGCTTCCTGCAATTTTCTCTACCATTTGAACAATGTCAGGTGTGTATCCATTAATCATTGGTGCCGTTATCAGGAAGGTAGGGACATTACTGTTAATGTTCAGCCAAAGGAGTTTGACCTTTTGTCCAGCGACAATTCCATACGCTGGATTGTCCACTGTTGTAGCTGAAATAGTAGCTGAGGTGAGATTCGTTCCATTGATTGGAGAAAACTTCAACATGTCTTCAGTCATTGTCTCTTCAAAGATCTGGTTAGATCTTTGGGGGTTGTATTGTGGTCCGCTACCAACTCCGGCTGGCCAAATGAAGTCTCCAGGGTTAACATCAGCATTCCACGTTGTGTTAAAGTAAGCCAAGACATTATTCATGTTATCAGTAATATAGTTGTTATTACTAATGATGAGCTTGACCTCCTGATCAGTACCATATGTCTTTTGATGACGTGCAAGAGCTATTGCAGATGCTGGGCCGTCGGTGTAACCTCCATCAGTGAACCAGTAGGAAGTATCTAGGGCAGGAGGCATATCAACCGGATTAGGCTTTGTCCATGCACTATTCGTGGCGGCATTTGCAAGCACTCCAGTCTCCCACATGATCTCTTGTGTCTTATCAAGCAGCTCTTTCAACTCAACTTTCTGCTCAAGAGTGTATGAACTTGACGACTCAAGCCCTGCACGGATGAGACTCATATACTGAGCAAAGTAGGACACTGCATCCTCCGATAAATAGCCCACTGTTGATGATGAGGCTGTACTAATTTGAACAGCGGTGGGAACACCCCCAAAGGGAGGAGACATGTCCTCTGCTGACAATGTTGAAGTCAAATTACCAGCTGGTGTTACTTGCAATGTAGATGTTTCAGGTGTTGGGGGGAACATGGGATAACCTTTGTATGCATCTGACCCAACAAAGGTGGCTGGTGCGGGGTATACGTTACCTCCTGAAAAAGATGAACTCCACTCTTCAGTACCATCATTTAAACACCAATCATAGGGAAGAGGCACCGTCCAGGAAGTGCTAGCATCTTCTGAATCCTCCCCAAGGTATGTAATTGTGTTTGATTCCTTAGAACGGGCATTTGGGAGCAGACTCGTATGGAAGCACATGTCAATATCAGCCAATTCGGACAACCTCTCATCAGATGATGCCTTTACACTAACGAATTCTTCGTCATCATATGTCTGAGCTGCTGCATCGTACATTGCATAGACAACTTTATAAAGAAGTAAAATTTTGAGACACAATTTGAGACACATCATATGCACAAATATCGAATCTCATCAACTCACTGTTTGGCCATGAGTAGTTAAATGCAGCTGCTAGTGACAGGACAGCTAAGTCTTTTTTAAAGGAGTCTTCATCTGCTAGCTTGTCACAGATTTCCTGCAAGGGTCCATCGGCACAACCTTTGTAATGAAGGAATAAATTTTTGAGACACATCATATGCACAAAACAATGACCCAAAATAATACAACACTAACCTAATTTGATGTTCTCTTGACTTGAAGCGTATGCAGCAAACCATTTCGATGTGAACTCCCCAAGACTCTCTGGTGTACCATTAACAATTGTATCATAATACGATTTACTAAAGAAGAATTGGGCGCTAAACCAAGAACTGCCGGATGTTGTTGCAACTGAAGAGATCTTAGTAGTATCACCATCACTGTCGCCACCGCCGAGCATACCAAGATTTGAAAATACTTGAGCATATGCTGTACTTGCTGCCATACTTCGCCACCCCCCACCAGTAGACGTCCAAATTATGCCTGGAGCGTCAGATGATGCATTGCTGATACCGATGGTAGCTAGGAGTAGAAAAGATGATTGCAACTTCATGTTGTCGAGTCATTCACTGAGATTAAATTTAGAGATAATATACCTAACACTGATAATAGATATTGTGTATATGTCGGTGGTGATAGTTGGATTCAAGGAAGTTCAACCATTGACCCACTTATTGTCATTGAAAAATCTTTTGCTAAAAGATCAACAAAGAAATAAGATACCCATCTTGACACGGAGTGCGTGGTGTTGGAAAAGAAGGAAGTGGATAGGTGTAGTATACCCTTACACAATGTAAAGACAGCTATGCAGCCGTGTTCATAGCTCGAGATTCGGATAACAGTATCTAAGAAGATTCAACAGTATCAAACAATAGATTAGAGAAAGATACTTTTATACATTATGTTTATGTTCATCCTATTTCCTAGTTTAGTTCTATTTACTTCCCTCCTATGATCTATTCAGTCTTCTCATAGGGTGCCTAATACATCCAATTCATTTCAGACCACATCAGTAAATATCCCCATCTAACATGTCAATAAATTCCAAGAATTCTCCCGCAGACGCCTCACTTACAAATGATGACTTGAGATCATTCACATCTGGAAACATTGGAATGTCAAAGATGGCAGAAGTGACCGTAGTTGGAGATACCATTGCTGCCTCAGCTTTAGATGGTTCATCATCAAACAACGATACTCTCAATCCTGTCATTGACACCATAAGGTCGTCCAATGTAGTATCAGACTCATTGATGGGTAGTGGTTCACAATTAATAAGCTCATCTAACTGTGCCTGTGTTGGTTTAAGTTGAGCTGATGTTGATGATACAGTTACTGGATTCTTCTTATTATTAAGATTGGATAACTCATCCAATTGATTTTGTGTAGGCATCGGCGCTGATGTGGATGGTACCGTATATCGCATCTTCTTTGGTGCCGGAGCACCATACTTGGCATTATACTCGGCTACACGTTTCTTATGTAATGCACGTCCTTCATCTGCTAATTCACGGAAGATATTCTTGGCAAACTCATCCACTTGTGCCCAACTTGTGCACATCATCTTATTCATCTCGAGGAATGATAGAGCCGATCCCTTTCCTGATTTGCGATGTGATCGTTTACTGGGCGCGTCATCGGCAGATAGGTTATTCATAAGTGCTGTTCGGATATCAGTACGACGTAAATCATTCACATCCTTCATAGAATCAGATGAGAGGTCGTTAATGCTATCGTTGATTGAATGATATTCCTCAAGGCCGGGCAATGCCATGATTAGTTTTGTTACTGCTTCCTTGTAACTATCGTCGTCATCACTTCGGGGTAGCTTTAAGCAGAGAGAACATACACAATGTGAACAATAAGATATGACATAAGATGTGAGCATCCATAAGACTATCCAAGGGTACATAAATTGCAATACAAATACAGATTTATTACAACTAACCTTGACAATCTTGCCTCGTTTATATCGGTAGAACAAATTGTAGGCTGATAATGGACGCTTCGGGCGAGGAGGAGGTTCAGCAACAGTGTCGTCACTCATGATATGTATTGCAATAGTATTATGCTTCCTTGATCTAATGTTGATTGCAATGTATGACGATAGTCTAATCCTTTCTGCTATCTCTTATCTTATAGGGCGCCGTGGCTAATTGTTAAGCCATTGTGTCAATATATTAGGCGAGAAGGGCAGCTCTAATCGTTTAGCCTTCACCATCATATTACTTAGCATGAGAATATGAGAGCTGATTTAATGACTATTGTGTCACAACAGACAGACCCGGTCACTATATTTTTATTTGTGGTCTCGTTGTATTGATTTGCAATGGCAAACATAATTTACTTAGAAAGGTATTTTGTGTAAATTAGTGGTTTAAGATACCTTTAGCTATCTTTTTTCATTTCCTGATTGTCACAACAATTGACCAAATGAGCGTACAAATCATCGCTAATACCCTACATTTTACACACAGAATGCTATTTTCAGCTGTATTATAGGAAGATGATACTCATATAAGAATTACCGATGTAACCTAGGGTGTAATGTACTCATCATTTCTATTGGAGGGCATGGCAAGTTGGCAAGGAAGGAGATTGAATCTGTATTAAAGAGAAAGCTCTCGGATCTTAAAATGCGTTTCTTATCTCTTAAAAGATTAACAGTTACTACTTCTACTCCACACAAAACGACGTTTACTATACACCAAACCTTTCACTTCAACTTTCTCACTCAACCACAAATAACTTCTTACAAATGTTTCATACTGACATTCTTTAACTTCTGAAGATAGAGTTGCTTCTTCTCTTCTACAGTCAAGGGCTTTTCCTTCTTCTGCATGAGTTCATCCAACTCCTTTGAAACCTCTGCTTCTTGCTCTGCATCATTTTGATTCTGATATACTCCATCAAAGTGTTTCCTAGCGGCATCTGTACCACTGAGTATGTCGGTAATCTTCTCGGCTTGGGGGTTGACTGTAACAGCTGGAGTTTCATCTGCTGGGTTCTTATCAGGAGAGACTGGAGCCTCTACAGAAGATTTCGCTGTACTATTCGTTCGCTTCTTTGGCATCGGAACCCTACCAAGTAGCTGATCTCCAATTTCATTGAAGTTTTTATCCAATACGTCTACACCGCCAGTGTTTGTGATATCACATGCCCCAAAAAGATTTCGTACAGAGTTTCGTATCCCCGTCTTGACATCGTTACCCATTGCTTTTATCCCCGTCTTGACGTCTTGTCCAATTGACTTGGCCTCATAGACTAAATCTTGCTTGAGTTCTTCAGGATCAATACCACAGGCGAATCTATTCCGTTGTTTCTTTGTCGCCGTTTGATCACCTACGGTATTACTCTCCCCGTCCTTTGCAGACTTGTCAACGACAGTATTCGCATCTGCGGCCAAAGTATCACCGTCATACATGGTATCAACGTCTTCCAACTCTAGCATCTTCTCACCACAAGTCAAGAATGCATCGGTCACGCCATTAATCTTGGGGTTCGGGGTTTGGACACGAGAATCAAAGCTTTCACTTGGCACAGCCTCCTTCCAAATGTCAACCCTTTCACTCTTTCGAAGCTCAGGTGGTAATGTCATATCATCGTTATCGTCATACTCGGAGGTATTGGGATAGACACTAATGTGTTTGACAGGATGCTTTACACCATCTGCCGAAAAGGTTGACTGTTCACGTACAATAGGCTGCTTTTCGTGCTCTCCACGCTTGGTATCAGAACCTGCCTCCTCTCGAGCTTCCTTATCCTTACTACTACTCTTGTTGGAATCATTTGATCCTTCTTTAGACGATGCTGCCTCATGTTCCTTCTTGAGTAGTTCCAACAACTCTACACGGTTCATCTCATCTTCCGTCTTCTTCTCGCCTTCTTTCTTGCTCTTCCTCTCGGAGAGATTACTCTCACTCCTGGCAAGACTAGCCCAACTCTCATTAGGCTGAACACTTGGTGATGCCTTCTTGCGGTACTCCATAATCTTCTTGAGCTTCTCCTTCTTCCTTTCCTTAGAACTTGTAGTGCTTGTAATAGTACGGTCATCAGGTAGCTCTTGCTTGGATGGCTCGGCATCAACATCAGGAACTGCCGCGGCGGTCTTCTTCGATACAGCCTCATCCTCCTTCTCTTTCTCTTCGACAACAGCGGCACTACTCTTGGACTTGAGTTTAAGACGTGTCATCTTCTCCCTAGCCAGTGCCATTCGAGACGTCTTCTTCTTCTTGGGTACAGACGAAGCGGCATTATCCACCCTCTTGATAGTAGCAATCGCCATGAGCTTACTACTATCATCAGTGTCATCTTCAACCTCATCATGCGAGTTATCAAGCATGATTTGGTCATCATCATCAGCACCAGGTAGATTTTGAATCATTACCGAATCAGATGCTTCAGTATCATCATCATTGGCATTCGTCTCAACGTCGTCCCATATTCCGGAACATTCGACACTTCCATCATCATCTAATGATAGTCGTGTTTCTGGAGGGTCAACGTGAACGATTGGACGGTTGGGTATCTTGGGTGGTAATGCCGAAGGAGAAGAGGACCGAGTCATCTTATTCTTGAGTTTGACCAATGGACTAGAGGATCGGATGGGCTTCTTCTTGTTGTCTGTATCCTGAGTCGTCTCGGTGGATGCAGTCTTGAGGAATGGACTTAATGATCGTACCTTACTTTTACTCACATCTTGTGTCTCCTCCTTCTTTTGCTGCTCATCCTCGTTAGATGCAGTAGTAGGACTATGCACCAAGTCTAATTCAATACCATCACACCCCGGACTTGAGGGTAGATGATCAATAGTTGGTCCATTATCAATCTTAATACGATCAGGTAGCATATTCGTTGGTAAACCAACCTTGTCGAGTAATGCCATTGGATCTTCATCGTCAGGATACCCCAGGGTATCCTCATTAGGTGAATTAATTGGACTTGGATATTCGGCTATTGGTGGATCATAATCCGCTGTCGCTGCGGGTGAAGACGCAGCCTTGGTGATATTATTCATCATATTGGTAGTATCATTAACAAAGGCATTCATAGTAGGCTCATCTTCTTCTTCGTTGGGTGACAATCCCGAACTAACATACTGTTCAGTAGCAACACTACATCCCTCTAATGATTTAGTTGTATCACCATATTGTACATCGGTAATATCCGACTTGGCAGAAAATATCGTATGTTTATCAAATGATGTTACCGGATGTATGAAATCTTGTGGTGGTGGATCCGATTTTGGTGGTGTTACTACCGCTGGAGCTGCAATCTTATTCTTGTTCGAACTGTTGTTGTTACTTCCCTTTAGGATATTCAACTTGTTAACTACTACTCCCATACTCTTCTTTTTGTTATTCTTCTTATCAGCCTTATTTAACAATTTGGCACGTTCCTTCTCCTTCTTTTTTAATAATTCCTTTTGCTTTGTTAAGATTTCAGTGTATAGTTCCATCTTCTCGGCATATTCGATAGTATCTCCCTGTGCCAATAGGTATTGCGAGATTTCTGTAGGTGTTTTAGTAATGTGGAGTGCTTCTGCTATTAGTTGTTCCCGTGTCTTCTTCTGAGGTTGTTGAGCAATAGGAACAGTTTGAGGTTGCTTGGGAGTGATGACATTAGTCTGCTGCTGTTGAGTAGTAGTAGAAGATGACTGCTTCTTATCACGCAAGAATGTCATGTAGTCATTCATTGATTCTTTTGCAGCATCATTATCATTTGTTGTTGCTGTTGGAGGACTTCGACCCAACTTCATTGCACGGTAATAATTGTTAGCCGCGTCACTTGTAAAGTGTACAGAATCTCCACTACTCTTTGTAGCTGTTGGGATTGCAGCAGCTTTTGTTGTATTCTTCTCAACCTTGACAGTCTCCTTTGCAGTAGAACTAGTCCCCTTTACCGCACTCTTCTTCCTAGAGCTACTATCAATCTGCACCTCCATCTTCTTGCTACTACTACTCTTCTTAGATTGTTCATTAGTATCAACCTTGACTACTTTGGAAGTAGAACTAGCCATATTACGATATTTCTTCAATGATTGTGATAATGTTGGTTTTACCATCCCATTATTATCATACTCTTCATCACCTCGAGATGCCATTTCACGAATCTTTTGCTTACGCTCCTCCTCTACCTTGGCTCGATGTCTATCAAGGGCATTACCTTTCTTTTTAATATCCTTCCGTAACTTTTCAACTTCTGATACTCGTTTATTCAGATCCAATGGTATAGTATTGGTAGTTTTATTAAATGTATCTAATACATCTGCTGCTGCTACTGTAGTTTCCCATATAGCACCACCATTCGTTGTAGGAAGTGCTGCCGAAGCTTGTGGTGAAGTGGGAGAGCGTGGATATAGTGGATCATGATCTGGTATATCGCTAATGTTACTTAAACTTGCTGATAGTACGTCAACGTGTGATACAATTCCTGGTGATGACGGATCATTATTGGCAGTCTTGGGCATGGTTCGTCCACCGAGCGCTGAACCTGGTGCCAAGGCGGTACCTAATAGGTTTAATGCTGACATATCTTATTAATACTTTATATAACTTTGTCGATTGCCAACAACAACAGGCATTTACAAATTCAATGTTGTGCACGTGATGTGTACTAGTTCTACTCACTGCTACCTTGTTGCAACAACATCTCAAAGTAAGTAAGATGTAGGATTCATAGACTGAACGTCTAAATCTATGGAGGCTTAGATGCTTCTTAATATTAGACAGAGCCGACGAATAAAGCAGAGAAAGTCGTTGATATGCGAGGTGCAGAAGAGGGGTGAAATGAATGAGTTCACCGTTCAACAAAACCGTTTGGCGATAATCCTACATACTATCAAACCTCCTCTTATCTTTTGTTGCAGCCAATCTAATACATGGATGGATTATTGCAAGTGGATGGATTATTGCAAGTATACGTAGGATAAACCGTTATTAATCTTATAATTGATATCATCATTATACAAAATCTAACAACAGAAGAGATAATGACCGCACAAAGACATATGATATGTTCGGCTTGGATAATATTCTTCATGGCCGGAGCTACGGCATTCTCCCCAGATTATCTCAGTTCATTGTCCAAGAAGACTAATACTAATGATATCATACATCAACCTACTACACGACAGATAGATGATATTGACAATACTAACATACAACACGGACAAAATAATAATAATATGAATACCAATGAACAAGATGAGATACCCAATGAGCACTACTCGAAAGATTATCCAAATGCAGGATGGAGAGGATATGCAAATTCACAATGGGGAGGATATTTAGATAATTTAAAGAGAGATAATACTAATAGTCAATTAGAAGAGGGGAAGAAATCTGATTATGGAGATGATGTACGATGGGGTACTGAAGTTTATCTGAACTCTATCGAAAAGGGAAAGTGATAATGAGATATTAGCAGTTTATCGGATATGGATATTATCTCTGTTTTGTATTGCAATTCAAGGAGAAGATAGAAGATACCAACAAAACAAAACCTCCACTACCATTATAATGCTTATTCACTGTCCATTTAGTAATATCAGAAATAAACATCCGAACCATTTGACACTCCTACTTCGAGCACAAACTATTGACATTACAAAGACAAGTTGGAAGGGGAATCAGTTCAAGGATTTGAAAAAGCTAAAACCTTAACTACTACATAAACATCGATTATACCTCAGTGACGGCTAGACAAGAGTTTGAGAAGAGGTTTGGATGCTTGAGTTGACTCGACAAGTCAAAATCATACATCATCACTTCTAGTCAAGGTTCATCACCTTCTTTTTGAATGCAATAAACTCATTACAATCGGCTTTGTGATAGTCCGCCCAAGCTTTGATTTGGCATTCTCTTGAGCAATACTGATCAATTCTGCATCCTCCACAAAGCAATAAGGAAGATCTAGTAAAGACTTGTGAGCAGCCTGCACAAGCACCAACCTTTGAATAGGTCCGTCTAGCTACTGCGTACTGCCTTTTCAAACACGAGCATGTGACTCTTCTGCTCATAAACTTTAGTACGTCTCTTTGGTTACTTCCCTGAGGATTGAGATCTCTGATTTTATTTGATACGCCATTTTGATAAAATGTAGTGTGGATATCATCTCCGCCGTCGTAATTCTCCATCACAAGAAGAACTGTGGACAAATAGCAATTATGCATGAAGTAGGACTTTGGCACACTTTCGGTACCAAACTGATCTTCAAAGAGCAAGCGGTTTGTGATGATGGTTGTTAAGATCTCAGTGGCAGCATGCCGATGAGTTTCTTCTTTCCAAAGTGCTGAATGAGTCGCTAGTGACCGACCCAGTCTCTGCAATACATTAATTTGTCCCACCTTATGAGTGAATAAAGAATCTACAAATACATACTGCGGACTGTTACGAGAAGGCAAAGCAATGGTATGGCCATGGCTGCATTGAATCTTATCATACAGTCGGCTCCACTCAAACCAATCCTCCCACGATTTTACCACACTTGAAAGTCTTGTTTCGGCCTGTCTAGCTTTCCTTTCCTTGCCCTTGCTTCTCTTGCGAGATGGCATTTTTGCTTCTCCTACAGGGAGAGTGGGTATCGTGTGTCTTGCTCTACCCAATGATAAAACCAAACGAATATAGATGACATGAGCAAATTGATTGTGTCGGCTTGAAAGTAGTGTCTACGACTATGAATAACGACAGGGATGCTCCTATATGGCAGTGCTATTTGTTAGACGATCGTCCACTGTGTGAGTGTGATGAAAATGAGAGTAAATTTCATTGAGTAGGTAGAGGAGGTACAGTACGTTTGAGTCGAACTGGTAACTACTAATTTAGCGGCCTTATTTCTCGGCCGTTATTTGAGATACGAATACGAAACTTGCTAGGTAACACAGTTCAGGATCTCTAGAATGTTACCTATATTTGAAATATGACGATTGGTATACTAGAAGCCGAGATATAAGGCCGCTAAATTAGTGACTTGAATTTTCGGCGACCTCAAAAATTCATTTTTACGTACAAACACTAAGGTAAGCACCGATCTTGCAATGTCCATAACTTCACCAATATCCAATATTTTCTAATGATTCAACTTACACAATGCATCTATACATCACATACAACAATGTTTGGGCGCTATTTTTGTCGAAATTAGTATTTTTCTAGATTAGGTTACCAGTTCAAGTCAAACGTACTGTACCTGAACCTACTTATCATATTTTAGATTTATAAACACAACAATCAAAACAAACTATACACTCTACAACACAACACTACAACAATGATCAAATTATTACTCTTTATCATCTTACCATTCCTGCTGAGCGGCAGTGCGGTTACCGCTACAAACTCAAGCGGCAGTGTAATTACTGCACAGCAACAACAGCAACAGCCTACCAATGACGAAATACAGCCTACCACCTCAACAAACAACGATGACGGTATCATCATCTTTCAAAAGACAATCACTTTTGACAACCAATTGCAAGCCAACGTTACTATTTTCGATGGTGAGGAACCTGTTGATGTAATCTACAAGGCCCTAAGTTCAGTCGACTTTGAAACTCGTCGACAAGTATTTGAAGAAGTGAAGAGTCTGGGCATTCCCAACACGAAGGAATATGCACAGCTCTTCTCACAAGGTATACTTCTTGACGATGATGATTCATTCTCCAGTGTATTCACCTATCACGACAATGGTAGCGAGCCGATCGATGACATATACAACTTTGCCAAGGAGAATTCAATCGAACGTTACTTTCCTCAATTAGGTAGTACAGTTCTGCCTCAACTCTGTCAGCTTGTCAAGTGTAACAGATTACGACCCGTGGTTTGGTCTAACGAGATATCAAGTGCTGAGGACGGTCAGCCATTGGGCGTGCTTGAAATATTACAATATGTAGAGCCAGTCGATGCCGTCGATGCCTTTGTTCAAAACATTTCCGTCGATCTCGGAAATAGTACTGTCTTTCGAAACAATATCCTCCAGGTTGTTTGCGAGACACTTGAATGTACACGAACCACTCCAGTAGTGTTTCGAATGCTCGTCAAGACTGAAGATGGCAAAGAACTTCTCGACTCGATTGATATCTACGAGGGAGAAGAAGTTATTGATGCTGTTGATCGATTCATTAGCCAGTCAAACCTGGGTTTAGATGAGTTAACTCTCAAGAATTACATGTTACAAGAAGCTTGTAAGGATGAATATCGAGTCAAGTGTACAAAGAATGTTGATGTAGCAGAAGATGGATCCCCAATCTTCTCTAACAGCACTATGCAGGAATGATTTCACATCCCATTCCATCCCATATCTTCGAGGGATTTCATCCCATTCTACATGATATGGGGGCTATATTGTGTTGTGGATGTAAGCTATGAAAAGTTCTAAAACATTTGAAATACATAACATTTAATATTACAGTTTAGGCATATCTATTTGATATATCTTGGGAATAATTGGGTGTGTACTCATTGCATTTGCAGAGTATCATTCGCTTGATTCCGGATGTGATTTCCCTTATATCTTTTAGCACCTCAATTCTCAAACCATTACAAGAAGTGACGCTAAAGTTTGTATCTGCTGTACTTGCGGTGGCTGCAGTCTGAAGAGATGCATCACCCTTGACTAATAAGTTTGAAGAGGCAGCAGTTGAATTATCAGATGCATCCTTCTCCCAAACCTTCAGCTCCTGTGACATCAGTTGATTTGCCTTGTCTTTCTTATTATCTTTCTTCATCTTGTCAATCTTACTAGTGTCAACAATCGAATCTTCAGTCTTCTCCCAAACTTTCGGCTCCTTCGCTTTGGATTTCTTCATTGACTTCATCTTCTTCTTTTGCTTAGGAGTTTTGGTATTATCAGCTACTGTTGTATCCATAGTATTATTGGTAGTGACTAATGCGGTAGAAGTCTCAACTGTATCCTGCTTTGCCTCTGCAGATGTACTCGCTTTGCGTTCGTATGAGTCTAATACATCCTGCTCATTGCTAATAAACTCTTTTAGCTCCTCGGTATGTTCGGCCTCAACCTCCTCCTTCTCAACTTCCTCCAATAGTGCTTTGAGCAGCTTCCTCCAGCCTTCTCTTGGTAACTCTTCAGTGGCAATAGATTCCTCTACCGTCTCTGGTTTCTCTGCCGTCTCAGTATTAATAGGTGCACTAGGCGCTATCCTAGCTTCGCTTGGGGTCTCAGTGACAATACTCTTGTCATCTTTGTTGTTAGGAATTTCAGTAACTATACTCGCTTCATCTTCTTTGTTGGGACATTCAGTGACAATACTATCTTCACTCTTAGTACACTGCTCGGTCTTAATACTACTGTCATCACCTTCTTCTTCAAGGTTTGCCAAACGGAGCAGCTCAGTCTTAATACTATCGTCTTCTTCTTCTAGCTTGGCCAAGCGTAGCAGCTCAGTTTTCAGATCACTAGCGGTAGTATTATCATCTGTTTGCATGTTACTCGTCCTGTTGAGAAATGCATCAATCTTGTGCCAGGCATCAATTGTCTCCTTGGGACGAAAACTTCGTTTGTCACTACTCTTCAGGACACTCTTGATAGGTTTCTTCTTGAGTGGCTTTTCAGTATCCTCAGTGGCCGGCATGAGAGAAGTAACCTCCTTATCATTCAAAGGAGGAGTAACCTCCTTATCAACAGAACCTTTCTCTTCCTCTTTGATAGAAAAGTAGTCATTAACATTAACAAAGACTTCGCCAACAGTATCAACGATGATCTCAGTCATGTCCACATGAGATAGAAGTACATCAATTACATCCAACCAATATTGAAACAACTCTTCCTTGTTCATTGTCCATAGAGAGGATTCCTTCTCATTAATCCAATCGATGAACTGAGGTGATAATGGTATATCCTCTTCCTTTAAGAAGGCTACTGCGGTCTCTGGTCTGTCCGATGTTGCTAATGCCTGAGCTAAACGATGTTCATATCCCTTTAATGATGCAGAGGGTGCACCACTCTCTTCTTTATTGGTAAATTCTCCAGTAAGGTTAGGAGAAAAGGCTTCATTCCCAGTCGAGGATATAGCGGTATCATCTTGGGGAGAAGATGTACTATTACTTTTGGCAAACCTGATTGCCTTCTTCATCTTATCTAAAGCCTGTTCCTTGATCTTCTTTCTAGATAACATCGTTGACGAGCTGCTATGTTTCCTCTTGGCAGCTTCAAATTTCTCGATACTCTTGTCGACATCAAATCGCTTCACTATCTTACCAGAAGGACTTGTGCTCTCGCTTATACTACTACAGTTGGATTCGTCCCCGGCGACGATGTTTACTACCGGCTTCTTATCATCACTGATGTCTGTGAAAACATCTTCTTGATGGTCATTCAATTTCTCAGAACTAACAACCTTATTCTTTTCCTCCTCAATCATATCTGCAACGAACTTACTTTCCTCGATTTCGACTTTCTCTGTATTAACAACTTTTTTCTCCTTCTCCTCCTCAAGCATATCCAATAGGAATGGACTTTCGTCAACAACAGCAGAAGAGTCGATACCACTCCTCTTACCAGATGATAGTGAAGCCGTTTTAATAACCGGCTTTTTCTTCTTTGATTCCTTGACGGGTTCATCGTCATAAAACTCATCTAATGTCATATGTTTCTTAGTATTAACACTCTTGTTCTTGGTACTACTCTTCTTCTGCTTCATGTTCCGCTTCTTTGTATCCTCTCCATCTACCACTTTACTACTACTACTAACCTTCTCCTTAAAAGTCATATCATTAGCCAAATCAGATGGACTTTTATTCATCTCTTTGGTATGCTCAGCTGCAACTGTACGATGTTTCATTAATAATTGTGCCATTTTATTTTCATAGTATGATGTCGTCCTTGGGGTATCTTGAGTGGTGGCGGCTGTAGGAGTAGGAGTTGTATTGGCAGTGGTGGGTAGTATGTTATGGAATTTACCCTTCTTTGTTTTCTTAGTCCATCTAATCTTCTTCTTCTCTTGCTTCTTCTTCTTTTTAGGTTGTTGTTGTTGCAAGTCAGGTGTTGTGGTATTCTTTACCCTCATTGCATTATAGTATATATTTGCAGCTTCTGATTTGAATTGTATTGGTGGCGGTGATGGAGATTTATTGTTAGCATTGATTGTTTCCATATCATTCTCATTGCAACTCCGTCCTTGTTCAGTGTTGTCGAATGCTGAAGGGGAGTTATGTGTATTCATAGTTGATGACATATGATGTGCACAAACGGGGTTGTAGGTGTATCTTCGATCGTTACAACACTATGTATAGTTCAGACTCTACAAATTCAGAGCCGTTTGCAATCTTCAATAAGTTATGCGCACTATATCAGATAGCCTATTATGATATTGCTTTCAATCGAAGATGTACTGTATATCAATCGAGAGCTAAAGCAGTTATGTGAGCACTAAAGATACCAAACGATCGATCATCAATCAACAACCAAATCCTTTCGTCGAGCTATCAAAAGAAAGATGATTGGAGGTTACTTGGATAGCTTTCATTCATTGCGTTGTCGAGTATAGGCTAAAAGAAAGGGACAATGCGGCGGCGTCATTTGCTCGACTAAAAAGAGTTTGACAAAGTTTTAAAAGTAGGACGGTTTGACATGTGTCATATTATATATCCAAGTAATATGTGGTACAATAATAATCGCCATAGCATTTGTCAACAATAAATCCAGTCGCATGCCAATAATCTTCCTCGAGACATGGCAGAACAGAAGGAAAATGAAGAGCATATGCTAGTATTTGTAGGGATAAGGTTAAAGCAAATCAACTAAAGAATATCACAATCAAACATCAAGTCTATATATCGATAATACGAATAGTTCTACTGCAACTGCCGAGTACGATCTAGACATATCTCAAAAACATATAACACAAAAGATATGATATCCCCCCCTGCAATGATACGGAATATGTTCGGTGCATGTTATTGCATCGATGATAATACTTCTTCAACAGATATATCATCAACAACCGACGATACCAACTCAACCAGATCTACTCCCGAGAAAACGTCAGATATAAGTAGAAATAAAGCAGTTCGACAACACATCAAAAAAGTATATCAAAATAGTAATCATGAATTACAAGGAGGAGAGGATGGATCAAAAGAATTACAAGAATTGTTAAAGAAGAGTAAACCATTGACTGATGACGAGAAGAAGCAGTTGTATTTAGAGAAGTTAAAGTGGGTATCAATGAAGCATATGTAATTGGTATCCTGTAAAGACGATGACTAAAGAAGTGGGTTCTGTGTTTTTATGTATCTCCCTCTAAGCTTAAAGGAGGGGTGTGTATAGAATTATGAGAAGAAGTTGTGGTATATTCATAGTCAACGGTAATGTTGTTATGAGTTTAAATAGCAAGATATATTTGTATTGAGAAACGTGTGTTATCTGGATCTGGGAGGCAGATACTTCAATGGATTGCAAAATAAGTTAAGATAGAAAGTAAAGTGATATCAGAATAATATCACTGTCAATACAATTAATTTACACACATAACTAGAGATCGGGATACTTCTCGACACTTTATACACCAGCTTCTGCTGCTGACTTGGTATCCTTCTTGTGCTTTTGTAACCTAGCCTTCTCCAATGCCTCCGATATAGTTTTCTTCACTTCTGGGTTGACATCTTCAGATGATTCAGAAGAGATATCTGTAAGCGTAGGAGATGGAGAGCGGACTTGGCTTTCTTCTTTTGGAAAGATAGAATTCAAAGTCTTCTCTGCAAGTGTAGGAGGCTTGGCACTTGGCTCATTGCTCTCCTGATTCCTGTCAGTATCTTCGTTAGTTGGCTGCCACATTACCAGTACCTCTTGCCTATCTCCTTCTTGTACTACTTGCTCGTCTGCGTTGTCACTAAAACACCACCTAGGGTAGATACCCTCCGACGTGCATAGGTTCTTGGCGGGCATGATGATTGCTTCCTTGAGGTCGTTTGCTATTTCTATCCCCATCATGCCGCAAGAATCAAGCGGGGAGGTTTTCTTCTTCTCGCCATTTCCCTCATCCTTTGTTGGAGTTGTCAACTTACTGACCACAACATTATCTTCCTCTGGATTGACATCTACCTGATTCAAGGGATATATTGGTGCTTGTGGTGCCACATTTTCCTCATCATTGGAATCTTTAGATGTGTCAGCAGGAAGCCTAAGAGCCGCTTTGATTCTGTCCTCTGGTGTTTCAACATAATTGTCGCCTCCAAAGGCTGCACCGAAGCCTTGACCTTTCTCTGCTTTGCCTTTGCTTGGATTAAACAGTCTCTTGCTTGTAAGTAGCTTCTTGAATTCTGTCAATTCTGTTGGGCTCCTCTTTTCTTCCGGTTTCTTATTCTCATTAAGAACTCTACCACTCTTCCGCTTGTCCATAATAGCTCGGAGCCTCTCCCTCTTGAGCTGTTTTGAGGTGTCTGGAACTTGAGAAGGACATACACTCAGCTCGTCTTCGGCTTGGATATCCTCTTGTTGCTCTAAGACTGTGGAAGCGGCGGGGATGATAGTTATAGATTTCAAGACATCTGGAGGTAATACCTGCTCTTGTTTGGATACGGTCTCTTTGCTCCGAGTAATTTTACCTCTAGCCATTGCCAATCTAGTCTTCTTTTGTGGCTTGGACTGAGATTGAGATGATGGAGGGGTAGAGACTGCAGTATCATTTATAATCATTTCAACTGCTTCCGCCTCTCCTTCATTTAGAGAATTGAATGGTTTGATACTGTTCTTCTTCGATGGACCAGTATTAACATTCCCTATCAACTTACTTCTTGACAAAACATTGTTGATCTTCTTGTTGGTACGATCGGAGGCAGTTTGTGGTGAATCTACCGAACTGTTGATCTTATCCTCTTTCCTTGGTACTAAACACGTGCGAACTACTTCGGGAACTGACTCAGTCAGAGCATCCTTGTTGACATTGTCATCACATCCCGTTATATAATCAATGTTCTTCTCCTTGACCTCCATTATTGATTCAATTAGATGGTCTAAAAAGTCATCCTCACATATAGTTATGTCAACTTCCTCAATCTCCTTCTTTATCTCTTTGTCTTGCAATTTTGTTGGTTCATCTGCAACTCCACGACTCTCAGAAACAAATATCTCCGGCAGCGGCGGTGGAACCGCGTTATCTGATAAGTCATCAGATATATTGTCATAATGATCGTCAAGAGACATGTAGGACAAATTCTCTCTAGTCCTCTTTGTCTTGGGCCATTTGGTCTTCGATACTTTAACTGGGGGTGAGGATACATCGATTTTCTCTTTGTGAACATTCACTGGAGGAAGCAAATCTTCGATGTTGGATGATCCTCCTTCCACGCCAGATTCAAGAGCCATAGCTACCGAAGTACAGAATGTGTCGTCTTTAGTGTTGGACTCTCGCACAACATATTCCTTTAGAGAGGTTAGAGACGAGGAGTCCTTGTTGTTACGAACCTCCTCCTCTACTTTCTTTTCCTCCCCATTTGTATCTGCATCAATATCAGGTTTCAATTCATCCAAATCTTCTTCCACTACAATCTGTTCCTCCTTCTTTTTACTACTCCTCTTGGATTCATCTGAATCATTATCATAAAATTCAGTTAACGCAGTATACAATGGTCGTTTGTTGGAATTGCTACTTTCATAGATTTTGCCATTGTCAGTGGCAGCCTTGATTTTGGACTTTGTACCCTTATTCTTCTTCCACCATTTCTTCTTACTCTTCTTATTTGTTGTAGATGTATCATCAACATTCATAGGTGTATCTTCTTCCTCACCTTCTTCCTCCTGATACAAACCAGTCTCCATCCTAAACTTCTCAACTTGTTCAGGTGTAGATAAGGAAAGCATGATGGGTTTCATCTCTTCACTGACTGATAATGAATTGAACAAGTGGGTTTTGGATAATACCCTATTCGAAGTCCCTTTGGTATTATTATCCAAAGCTGATATACCACTCGTTTTTTTGTTCTCGTCGGGGACAGAAGCAACCGCCACATCACTGTTTGACAATGCAACATCATCGTTATGATCGATAGGGACGTCGTCATCAGTTACAGACATTGCTTTGGGTTTGGGTTTGAGAGTAATACTCTTAGATGATACCTTGAAACTCCAACAGTGGCTGCAGGCGATTCCTTTGCAATTATCTCCAGCTTTGCAACCACCGCCGCGGTGCCTCGTCGATGCTGGCTCCTCTCCTTCTGACATAGTTTGCTTGTAGTTGCTAATATGGTATAATATATCTGATAGAGGGGTGTATGATGTGTAAGCTATATCAAGAATACTAATTACTCTCCTCAGTCGATAAAAATAATTTGGATACTCGCTATGCACAAGATGTGCACAAAACAAAACGATTAATTTATCTGATTACTTTCGATCTCAATCGATATGAATATGATTCTAGGTAATCAATTAGTAGTCAATAATTGGTTTATTAACGCCTTTCCAATACAAAGAAGTGGATTCGTTGTCGACGTCGAGTATCACATTGATGATTGTTTTTAGTCGAACTTTTGCAATAATAAAAATTTAGGCAAGAAGTATCCTGCCAGGCATCAGAGGTATCTTACCATGAGAATCCTCTCTAATAATAAATCTTAACCATACATAGCACGATCAAGAAGAACTTGATCACATATCCAACATCTACAATGTAGGTATTATAACAATATTGACTACTACTGAAATCCATCATCTACAAATTGGTTACACCTAATATTGTTGTAACAATTGAATTATTATCATAAGTATGATATCCGTTCTATATTATAGAGTAATAATTGGCATTAGTGCATATCTTGTGTCCTATACAATCAATGCAGAAGTATCTTTGTTTGATTTTTCACCATTCCTCGGTAAAACTTACACACCTACACAACTGCGATATCCAAATGGTGAATTGAAATCTATCATCGAGGCTGATGATACCCTGACTTTTTCATTTAGTAATGACTCTGATGAATTTTCTGGTTATTCCGGATGCAACTATTTTCAAGGACCAATAGAAACTTTCACTTCGGTTAAGTTTGAGGGAGGTCCTGATGAATATAATACTATTACAACAGCATTATGTGTTAGTGATATTGATAATGGTAACAGCTTACGTATGGAACAACAAGAGGCATTTCTCAGCTCAATTTGGGGTGGACCTAGATTATATGAAAGTGATGATGAGAATTTTGTATTGTATGATATTATGGTTGATGGCAATGGCAATGAATTAAAGGGAGATATGGTAGCGAAGTTTGTTATATTAACATTCTGCACTAGTGAAGATGACTGTGTGGCAGCTGCGGCAGATATGGGTGTTACAGATGTGATTGTAGGAGACTTTCCAACGAAAGGGTGCTTTAAGAAGAATGATAGGGTTTTCTTCTCTGGCTCTGATTATGTCAGGGATATGTCAACTACAGATTTGCCAGGTATACAAGAGAGAGTATACTGCGGTATTGATGATGTAAATGCTTCCACAACGACTAGCACATCTCCAACATCTCCTGCCACTGATGTTGCAACAGATATTCTATCACCTGAGGATTGCGCTCCAAATCTCCCATGCTCTGCAGAATTAGCAACATGCACTGATGGATCAACCGAATCATGTTGTAATAAAACATATGAATCATTCATATGTGATTGTGAAACTAGTTTCGATACTGGACAGTTGCAATGGAGTTGCTATTACACTGATATGTGTTTGATTCCCGATTGTGATGTAGATGATTCAACTACAACAATACCAACATCTCCTACCACAGACGTTGCATCAACAGAATCTTCTGTTGAAGAGTTTCCTCAACTCCTAGGCCACACATGGACTGTTTTACAGTATTTTGATGGGAAAGAGCTCGTCGAGCCGGTTCCTGGTGGTTGTGCTTTTGATGGCTTTGATTTTGTGAGCTGTTGGGATGCAACTAGTATTACATTAACATTGGGCGATAATAATATTAATGGAAGAGTTCAGCCAGGCAATACATACTTTGGAGAATATAAGGATGTGACATCGTCATCAATACTTATCGACGGGACGTGCTGTGGACAAACAACACTTGGGGTAATCAGTCGAGATGTGACGAATATGGAGATGAACTACTTGGCAAGTTTGGGAGGCTGGGATGGGACGGTAGATGAGACAGGATCTATTTCGATACCAAATCCCACTATCGACTGGAAGATCCTTAATGATGGTTCTCTAGAACTGAGAAATGGAGCTACTAAGGGTGTTATTGCACTGTACAAACGAGTATGTCTTACGAAGGAGGACTGCACCACTGCTGCAAATAGTTTAGGTATAGATGTTGTGTATGATGTAAACCATCCCAGAACCAAAGGGTGTTTTACCAAGAATGGTAAAGCCTTCTGGTCTGATACTCCGATTGATGATTCAAATAGTTGGATTGAGGATGGAAATATCACACGCAGCCAAGATATACCAGAGCTTGAATCTGCAATGGCAGAAGTTGAACTGCCGGGTGTCCAGGAACGAATCTTCTGTGGCGACACTCCATCGTCAAGTTCGTTGGGCAGTAGTCCTTCAGAGTTGTCACTTTTGAAATCTAATGAGAATGGTCTTAATATTGAGCACGTGGAGCAGGCCTCATCAAGTAGTAGGACTATGATCAGCATGAGTATTGTCGGAATGATAGCCCTGTTCCTGTCGAAAGTCTAGTGTAGAATTAGAGTACCTTTGTTTTAATAAAGTAGTTGATAGATTAATGTTACTTTACACCCTAATGATACGACTACTCTTAAGCTTCTCCATCACAATATGATCGTTATCTGTCTGCCTTATTTCCCTGCCATCAATTAGTCTAATGGTGTAGTAAGGCTCCATCTCGTCGTCGAAATGAACATCTAAGATCAAAGCCTCTACTTCGCCATCTCTCCCTTTATATAATACACTGCTGTCTTTCTGGTATATCTTTCTAACTACACCATTGCTTCCCTTGTACATTACCTCTCTGCCTTTACAGTATATCAAGCCTTCGTGGCCCTTAGGCTCTTGTTGAGTTACTCTACTCTGCTTCTTTCCCTTCTTGTTGTTCTTCTTCTTCTCTTTGATTTGTCTACCAGTAGGAAGTGACTTCTTACTGACGGAAGTTCGACGTTTGGATACTACTCGTCCTGATGTTGATAAGCGGATAGAGCTTCTGCGAGCAGATGATGACACTGGTAACATGGGAATCTTGATAAACTCTGCTATGTTTGCTACTGGCACAACTTTATATTTTCCTTGATCAACCTTGAACTGCAATGATCCATCGTCCTTCCAGCCATCAAAGAGAGAGTATTTATATGTTCCATCAGATCTTAGAATAAAGCCGCAATCATTTGGTTGGATCTTTTTCACTGCAGCTAATGTTGATTCAGTACAAGAGCATAAGATCGAGTCTTCATTTCGTAGTGGTTCTCCAAGTTTGTATCCAGAGAGGCTCTTCAAAATCGTGTACGCTTTAGTTGACGATGTATCAAGTGATGCTTTGTTCTCATCTCCTTCAGTGTTCGTGTGGCGGAGACTAATTCGTTTGAGCTTTGTATTTACTGATGATGAATAACGCATGGTAATTGGTATGTAATGATTGTTTTATGGTTTGTTTAGAGTTGGTTGATTCAGGCTATACTAATGTTGTCTTAGAGGTGTGTGTCAGGGTAGGCGATTGTTTTACTGTATAGTTGTAGGGTTGTCTTGGAGGTGTCAGAATAGAAATTATGAGATGATGGGAGAACAAATGATCGGTCACAATAGTTTTGTTTCTTGATAACAAGCAAACTCGGGTTTGACTAGTCACATACTAGTTCCTACGTAGATCTTGCAACTTGGGTTGCAAAACCGTGGGTAACCTTGTAAGACACATATCTCATTGACGGTATCCTTTTTGTTGACCTGAGTTTACCTTACCTACCTGTACTACTCGTCCTCCTCTCTTACCCTTTTCTATAATTATTTGTTTAGATTGTAGTATTGGAGGTATTCTTCATATGTCATGTCATCTTCTCCGCTATTACCACTACCAAAGCTCGTCTTACCACCAAAACTTGGCCTGTCGAAGTTGCTACCAGGTGGCTGTCTCGGGTCTTTAGGAGTATTTGCACTACTCTCGGGTATTGAAGACTTCCTCTGTGAGGCATGACTATTTCGAGAACCTAACTGTGGTTCATTAGGTCTTCTCTGATGTGGTTCATTAGGTCGTCTTTCCCGTGGCTCCTTTGGTATCCTCTCTTCGCCCTTTATTGGGTTGCTTTGTTGTTGTACAGGTATTGGTTGAGGAGGTGGTAATCCCATTTCTAACAATCTCCCTTGTTGTTTCTGCCGCTCTATAAATGGATCTCTTGGTTGTTTCTGAACTTCTTGTTGTTGCTTCTGAGGAGACTTGGTCTTCTTCTTCCGTTCCATAAAAGGATCTTTGGGTATCTTAATCTCTTCCTTGCCTTTTAGTGGTTGATTCGTCTGCGGTACTGATCCCACACTTTTCTCTTGTTGTTGACGCTTTTGCTTCTCCAGTATCGGATCCTTTGGCACCTTTACTCCGTCCTCGCCACTAAACACAGATTGTGATGATCTCTTCTCATTTACTCCAGGAGGTGGTCCTCCCATGGGCGGAAACATCATAGGTGGCACTCCAAAGGGAGGGCCAAACATCATATCATCATCAAATGGAGGCTGTTGTTGTTGATCAAAGTTAGGCGGTGGACCACCCTGACTACTTGGAGAACCAGGAAATGAAGGAGCAGGCTGATCACCAAATGTTTGTTGCTCTTCAAATTGAGATGGTTGACGAAAGTCTGATTGTGGCACATCTCGAAAGTTGGGTGGTTGAAATGACTTTCTGCCTCCTGGTTGTTGCTGCTGTTGCTGCTGCTGCATTGGAGGAGGCTGCATCATTGGTTGTTGCATCATTGGCTGCTGCATCATAGGTGGAGGCTGCATCATCATCGGAGGAGGTTGCTGTCCAGGAAAATTGTTTTCAAAACTTTGTTGTTGTGGCATATTCTGTTGTGCACCAACACCATTGGGCTCCTTCCCTTCACGACGATTCGATGAATATGGCTGACGAAACTCTGAGGAATCCATATTAGCAAATGGTAATGGTTTTGATTCCATTGACGACGAAGTACGTGTACCACTTCCATAGGGAGCTTGTGATTGTGATGACTTAGTATCTCGATCAATTGGTTCAATATGCGGTTGTATTGCTAGTTGTGATAATGGCACCGATGCTGATCTTCTATTATTGTACCCCATACTTCGACCTTGTTGATACGGTCCCGGTGGCGGTAGTGGACCTTGTTGATAAAGAGGCATTCCCTGTTGTTGATATCCACCACCGCCAGGACCTTTCGTAGGAACTCTCCACTGTCGTCCACCCATACTATTCCAACTACTCGTTGGCATGTTATTATATACATTATTCTGATTAACCTGCTGTGATCTATAATTCCATGATGCAATTTCTGATAGTGGGGGTGACATTGGTGGTGGTGGCATGGCCATGTTTTTGTAGGCATTGCGTATATTTGGTGGTGGTAAACCTCCATTAGGTGGCATTGGCTGTCTTGATAATCGTTCTCTTCGTTCTTGATTAATTGAATTGTAAGTTTGTGAAGGTGGCGGTGGTTGTCGGTAGGATTGTGGCTGTTGATAATTAGCACTCATACCACTTCGTTGATCATTCATATAATTTGCACTATCTGATCTTCTAACTGGCGGTATATTTCTAGGTGGTGCACCTCGTGGAGGTAATGGTGGATTACGATCATCTAATCCTGTACGGGATGAAGGTTGTACACGACGTTGTTGATCATTATGTACAAAGTTGCGTCGTTGCTGCTTCTGACCACGAGCAACGGCATCGGGTGGTATTTCACGATTTTCTTTCCGTAACCACTGCTGTTCTGATAGTCTGCGTGGTGTATCCGATGGAGGTGGTATATCATTCATTCTCTTGCGAAATAAATTCTCATCTTGGGGTGGTCTGCCTTGTTCACTATTAATAATATCTTCATATAACTCATCATATCGATCACTTGATGATTGAGATGGACTTCTACCAAATGATTGAGTAACAGGTATAGGACCTGACGACATTCGTGCTGCATTATTACCAAATGAAGGGTTGGTAGGGCCAGATGCAAATGGTGGACCTCCACCAATATCCTTACCAAATGAACTATTTGGATTATTTCTACTACCCATACTACCCATACTACCCATACTCTGCTGTTGTAATCGTTCTCGTTCACCTCTTCGTTCATTATTATTAACATTAATACCCCGTCGTGCTGCCAAATCTCTTGCTAATTGTTCAGCTTCTTCATCAATATCATTTTCTTCTCTACCTATTCCTCTATCTCTATTTCTATTGCCGAATGTATTATCATCCTTTTGAAATCTATCGTATGCATTTAGAGCAACAACTCTATTATTGTTTTTGGGCTTGTGGTGTATGGGTGATGATAAGATGATATGTTGGTGGTATCCTCCTCTTTGAACAGTATTGATGGTATTTGATGATGGTAACAATAATGCATTGGATGCGGTAACTGATAATAGTATACCAACATACCAACAATAATATGATAACATTATGAATACCATCTTGATAAAATCGAAAAGTATTGCAACGCGATATTTTTGGAGAGTGGTACACCTTGTTTGTTGAAAAGTTCTTTATTGCAAATTGATACGTCTATGAAACTTTGCGCCTATTTAGTATGGTATTATATAGAATTGTTTTACTGTGTCCGCAGTTTCCGAGTAACAACACAAGCCGATATTAGTTACAGATAGATTATACAACATATCTAACGGTATCCTAGCAACAGTTAGTGGCGCGGCACGCGGTGAGTGGGACATTGTCTCTCTTCGCCATCACTCTCCACACGATGATATCATACTCTCTACTCCATCATATTTGATGAACTAGGTAGTTCATTATTACTACTGTCAATAAGAAGTCATATGATGTACCTTTCAATTGGTGTGAATTTTGACGGTATCCTTTTATGAGAGTTGGAGTGTGAAAGTTGTAGCTGTAGGTATGTGATAGGCGTAGATATTAGATAGTTATTTATACAACGTATGGTATTGTCATAACCAGATAGTCATCTCAGTTTTGAGATCGATTTTGTAGTGAGTGAGTGTTCAGAGTTCAGAGGCTATACGCTACCCATGGGAATTAGACAGAGTACACGACGCATATACCTTTTTGAGATACATGATACAAGCAGTGAAGTTGTTGTACAGTAGCAAGGTATATCACCACCAATTGGCATCATGATGAAGTGTCTTCTACTTGTTGCAGTTATAATGCACATGATATGCTCACTCTACCACTACGAAGAATTAATAAGTTGCTCGGCCTTTGCACCGTGTCCTAATTTACAACGACGATGTCATGTTGGAATAGTATCGTCGTTTGTTATGGCTGTTGTAGACGACGACAACAACATCGATACATCTGCTGCATTTCATCCACTTGGCCCACCAACATTTCTTTCCGACCTGAAAGTTTGTGAAACAATAACAGCAACAGTAACATCATCGTCATGTCGTAATCATACTTCTGATTCGGCGGTATTTCATCATAAGAAGAATATCACCCGTCTATCATCAAGTCCGGATATATTCGTAATACGCAATCTAATTGCTTCGCCAACTGATCGACAAACTTTAATAGACACATCAATAGTGAATGGGATGAAGAATGCGGGTACTAAATCATCTGAAGACAATACAATACGTAAACATTCATACTTGACATGGATTGATCCACATGGCGATGATATTGATGTAATT
>Ga0214477_100281_pt1 | contig 36694 bp, 25 predicted proteins | sample M1_20Mar14CPVII9_FD_165058 | JGI IMG/M metagenome (GOLD analysis project Ga0214477, IMG submission 165058) | Marine eukaryotic communities from Monterey Bay, California, United States - M1_20Mar14CPVII9sort6BwellC16 | ecosystem: Environmental > Aquatic > Marine > Unclassified | place: USA... | reverse complement strand
CCAAGCCTCGTCAATAGACCCAAAAAAGTGTGGGAAATGGATTGAACAACGAGAGTTGCGTGATGACATATTCCTCTTCAACTCAGACTTGATAACTGTTCATGTTGATACGCCATGGATGCATATAATTATTGATGTTGAGCAGAACAAGGTCGCTACACCAGATGAATGTAATTATGCCACAATGAAAGTTCATATAGCCAATATTAACCCAGGACTCACGAAGGAGATGCAAGAATCTTTTGGTGGTATACTCTCAAGAGGAGATTTGCCCATTGAGACATATCAAGTCGATGGCCCATTTGGGACAGAGTACATCCCAATTCCAGAACCTGACACAGTAGAAGAAGTAGATCCTGGTATAATAGATCAGCAAGTTCCTACCTCTGGTGCAGCGGAGGGACTCCTTGAAGACAACATGCTTGGATTTGTGGCATAAGACAGAAGTATCATCATTAGACTAGATTGTAAAAATAGGATTAGGGAAATTCAAAGTCTTCTTAGTCTCAGTATCTTTATCTAGACGGGCCTAACATAATTACTCTCATCTTAGTTTCGTCCACTTACACTTCTGATTCTTCTTTCCTAATTGACACATCCATCCTAGCCACTTCTTTCGCTATCATCAACTCCCATCATTGCCATTAAAGTTGGATGTATAATGATCTCCGTTTGTGACTGCCGCTTACTGGCTTTACTACTACGCCGCCGACTAAACATCTCTTTGATACCACTCACTCGTCGCTCTACCTTTTCATTCAGTGCATCGTTGTGCCTCATTTCAATTGATTTCTTCCTCTTGTTGCGAATTGTAGCTGCTCGCTTTGCGGCCTCCTGAATCTCTGTTTCAGTAGCACCAAACTGCCCAGTATCTTCTCCCTCTCATGTTTAGTAAGCTTGATATACATTACGACGGGATACAGTGAGAGATCATATATCTTAAGACATTAGAAGCTCCAATCTAGACATGATATTTCTTACCTTCTTCTCTTTCATAAAGTTAGCGGACCGTTCTTTACTTCTTTGTTCCTCAAAGTTGTCAATGTGTGTCCGTTCTGATACATTGTAATCCCAACCAAGTTCTATTGCCACTCCAGATTTAACACCCGGATTGTCTGAAACAGTAACATCATACTCTCTAACCTCCACGTCGAAGAATCGTAGACTTGACGACCTCTCGGGTTTGACTTTACTCGAAGATCTATCCAAGTCAAGATTATGCTCTCTAAAGTTCATCATCTTACGAGTACTGAGAAACTTTGAAGCTCTACTAGACATTTTCTTCTTCATTTGTGACCGACGACGATTACTACTATCAGTAGATGAATTTAGAGAGTTCCTTTGTGTAGACACCTTCATTACACTCTTTCTCCTCCTTCTATTATTATTGCCGCCCATATTATGTGCTTCTTGAACTTTATTCATAAAGAGGCAGTACTCATTGAAATCTATCGATCCGCTGTTCTATGAATTAGTAGTATATATTGATGAGATAGACAGTTGCATTGCAATACATAATATAAACACAAATATATTGACATTGATACGAACACAACTCACATCCTTGTCAATGAATTCGAATAACGTATCGAATTCTTCCTTCCCCATGTCAAAACCCTCTTCATGTAAACGAGTGAAGAATTCTTGTGAGGTAATGGTACCGCTACGATCAACATCTATCTTATTAAATGCAATCACAAGAGGATCAATGCTCTCAGGTGTTTGTTGTTGAGATGACATATCGGAGTACGATATCTCTGTTTTCAATATTCCCTTACTATATCTGGATAGCAAATAGCATGGCGGCAAATTACCGCCATAACTACTACTGAAGCCGCTGACCAGCCTCTGCCGTAGTGCTCATCCAATACTAACCATGTTATCAACCTTGAACCGTTCTCTCCTTTCCACTGCTCGTATGAGCGGGAGAAAGATTGCAATTGCAACAACAAGGAGTTTATCGACATCGACGTCGACTGTCGAATCTGAACCAACAGATGCTATGGATATCTTTGATAGTATCGATACCAATGGTGATGGTGTATTATCGAAGGAAGAGTTTCAAATTGCTGTCGAGAAGATGCATTAGTAAGTTTTATTAAAGCATATCTTATATCAATTTAGCGGTCATATCTTACTGTGTCAATTATGTGCATGTCTCATATTCATATCTTATGTCTCTTTTTTTCATAATTGATACCACCATAACATTACAGTGTAAGTTACTCAAGTATGTATATCTAAACCACATGTTTTGGACATTATACTCACATTCTATATTGCAATTATGATACACAGACGGATCTACTCAAAATCAAAGATAGTTTATCTCGAAACGAATTGTCGTACAATCCGAACGCTGATGAGGATAAATCATTGGAAAGTACACATGCAAGTGTAATCGGTCGTCGTATGCAGGTAACTGCCGAGGTTGGTATTAGTAAGATCTTCCCAGCTGGATTTGGCTGGCAGACTGCTGCATACTTTGCCGAGAATGCAGGTATGGAAGCTACTGATTTGTCGTTCTATTTATCTACAGGAATTGGAGATGGTCTGGCTGTGTGTATGGGTCACACTGCCTACTGTGCTATTAAGAAGGGAGTTACTGGTAATAAAGATATTGATGTAGGAAAAGAGCTTCAAGTTGGTATCATGTTAGGCAGTGCAGCTGTTTGCTCGGGTGGCATTTGGCAACCAACTGTTAATGCATTACAAGGAGCAGGAGTGGACTTTACCAATAGTGTTATTGCAACTGGCGGTGTTGCTACATTGGCATTCTTTACTGGTCTTCGTTTAGCTAGATTGGCATATTCACCAATCTTTGAAGGTGTCGAAGAGGCTACTTATGCTAATCTTAAAGCTGATGCTGCTCTTAGTGTTGCTGTTGGCGGTGCTGCTGGATGCTTCTTGGGTACGGATGTCAGCTATGGGGCAGCAAACTGGATGGGTGGTGCAATTGGCATTCAGGATACGTTTACTCCCCTCGTATCTAGTGCGGTTGCTGGTACGTCAACAATGTTGGGATTCAGTGTTATCCAGACTGGTGAGAATCTCATTTACCCAAAGGACAAGTGTTGGGTTGATTAAAAGACAAGAGACTTCAATTAGGATGGGAATTAGAAGAGGTGAATGAACAGTTGATGATCTTAAATCGAATTGTAAAGATTAGGTATTTTGTTTAGAACAAACACTATCTTTCTCAAACATCTTGTAATATGCAAAACACAGTTCCCACTTCACAACTCTGAAATAACACTCTCATCATCGTCGGCGTCATCATAATCATCAACATCAACATGATACATTAGTAGCTCACTTTCATACTCTACAACCAAGTCATGTAACTTTGCCGTACAAGGTTCTTCAATAATATAGCATATATACTCGAGCAAACGGCAGTAGTGTGGATGGTATGGTTCAGTACTTAGTATCTTCTCGTTCCCGTGCATGCGGTATTGATATGAAGTGTATCTACCTATATTATTGGCTGTATGATACTGACCATATGATGACAATGAAGTATTTGCTGGAGTATTTGGATTGGCAGCACCTGATAGAATTGTATTTGGTGTAACTTTTAGTCTTCTTTTCTTCCTCTTAGGAGGAGATGTATCCTTCGGTTGAGTACAACTCTTGTCTTTAAGTTTGTTGAAAAACAACGACGCTTTCTCTGAAGGTTGCTCAAGTTCACTAAATGCAGTTTCTTCAAGAAAATTCATATAGTTATTGAGTGTTGATCCATTCCCTATCAGTTGGAATTGAGACTCGTTCCATGGTATAAATGACTGTTGTTTGCGCTTCTTCTTGGAGCCTTTTCTCTTCTTGGCTCTACTTCTTGCATGATGCAAGTTGACAACTTTCCATGATTCCCATCCCGGACATAGTTTGCATGCAATTACAATTACTGCTGCAACATGAAGTGGGCTGTATAAGTTGTCGGGTGATGCACAATCCAATTGAGGTACTGATAACAAGCTACTTTTAACTTGGTTTTGAAAGTCACTTGTTGATTCTTCATCATCACTACTGCTGTTGTTGTCAAACTCCTCTTGCTTATGCATTACAAGACGAACTTGAGATGGCTTTCTATCATTTGACAAGCCCGTGAGCGCTAATGTTTTGTTGAGCACTGCCTGATCAAAGCCAAAGTCTTGAATCAAACGAGCTGCCAATACAGGAACATTATACAGACTTGTTTGGTGTTGTCCATTACTCTGCTGTTGCTGTGAGTTGCTACTTTCGACTGAGTCGTCACTTTCAATGCTGGATGATACACTATTGTCTGGAGAGCTAAGCGATGAAGATGTCGATGCAGCTGATGATGAATGAATTGTATCAGGCAATAATGATATTTCCCCTTTGACATTATTTGACGGTGTAGATTCACCTGCCTTGTCATCATTACCAACCTTGTCGTCACCGCCCTGCGAACTATCACCAGTAGCACTAGTTGTTGTTGTTTCGTCGTCATACCAACTACAAGCAGTTGCCAACAAACATGTCATATAAGCAATATCATTCGCCGGGGGTACAAAGCTCCTCATAAAGAAATTCTTCCCCAATCCAACCCCGTCCTTTAATTGTTTTGGTAATAATCTATACCCATTTATACCATGTGGTAATTGTCCATTCGATACCCAATATGTAATATGATGTGATGCTATGCCAGTTTGTAAATGATGACATGCCAATTGTAATATAGATAATAATAATGTTATTGATGGTTGGATTGACAGTACTGCATGATGTGGATGCATGTTTTTGTATAATCCATTGGGATGACGTTGTTTGTTATTGGTTGGTATAACTGCCTTGTACATTTGTGCAATTGTTAGAAATGGTCGGGAGGATGAGATATGATGTAATCTTCTCTTTTTGTTAAATGTAGATGATGATGATATTGATTCAGCATCACTACTATCCCAATTTTCATCATCAATATCACTATAACTTGCAATACTACTACCACTAAAGGATATGCTATCCTCATCATAATCATCAAATTCATGATCAGTATCATACATCTCCTGCATACTTCCCAACAATTCATCTTCAACACATTTACCAATACTAATACTTAAATGTTTTAATATATATGCCTTACGTATATCTTCTAAGAAGTAATCACGGTATGATATTCGTAATTCTGGATATTTCTTGACGTATTCTTGTGTTGATGACGTCCATACTTTAAGGTAAGTAAACCATATTTGTTTTACAGTTTGTTCAAAGATGGAAGGTTTATATTTATCTGTTGCATCTTTATAATCAAATATTATTAAATCTGGATTTGATATAGGTTGTTGTTGATGTTCATGAATACCAATTAACTTTGATATACACTTGGATGCATCCCATAATAACCATTGGAAAGCTGATATACATGCCTCGACAGATGGTAATGTCTTACTTGAATCATATTCAATTAATGGTCGTTTTGGTCTACTACTACCTCTACTACTACTACCACTACCGCCTACATTCGAAGTACGTGATAAATGCTTATTACCAAATTGGGCAGCAATCCCTAACCCATCAGTAGCATCTAATTCTTCATTGGTCGATGTTAATAATTGCGTATAGCATGAATTACATGTTAGTTGTAATGTCGTTGGGTCGGTGTAGAAGGATAATCCTGTACAGTTTGGACATACTTTGACTTCTTTGTTGGTTGTTGATTTGGCTGGTGTTTCTTTTGCAATTGCTGATGTTGCTTTTGATGTAGTTGATTTGGCTGGCGTAGCGGCTGTGGCTTCCGAGAAGTCTGTTTGTTGACTTTGACTAAAGTAGAATGACATTATCGATTATTAAGATACAGATGATGTGCATAAGATATGCACAAATAATTGCAAGGCGATTGAGCAAGTTGTTGGACATATAATATCTAATCCGTCATCATACCAAATACCATGAAGCAGCTGTAATGCATTGGTTGAACTATTGTTTGCATGTGCATATCACTCAACTCAACAATTGATGGTTGATTGAAGAGAGAGTAAAAATTGGCGGTCACTCGCCAAAAGTTGTGAATTCGCACAGAACACCGAGTACCGCTTCAATATATTTGTTAAGTATTTGTGATCATACGTTTCTAAATCAAAGAAAAATGCAATCTGTCATGGTATCTTTTTTTTGCCAGCGAGATAAAAACAATGCCATGCAGCAAATAGTGCAAACTACTCCCTACCATTTCGGCGGCGCCTCATATTAATACCATGGCTACTACTACTAGAAGCCATAGTAAAAAAATGAGCTTACAAAATAGTTCAATCGAGGAGCCGTCGGTAGGCGGCGGGGGTACTGCAAAACGAAAGAGTTGCAAAATAGATTTTAATGTGATGGATATGTCAGTTGACAACAGTAGTATAGCAAAGAAGAAGGCCAAACTGTATCATCCTATCAATAACACGGTAGATGCGTATTCAAAAAATAATTCAATGGCAACAATTGCCATCAAGGACCGCCGTACATTAAGTTCTACAAGTTTGACATCACCAACTGATGTGCGCCGCGCTTCTGATAGTTTAGAAGAAAATGTAGGCCCAATGCCATCAAGTAATAACAATTGCAGCGGTCAAATCCAGATGTTACCCCCAACACTAAAGGGTATTTCTGATGCTGCAATGGTATTGCATTCATCAAAATCAACATCAACTTCTCCAACCAAGGATACCACCACGCTTGTATCATTCCCAACTGAGAGTGTATACATGTTAGCATGTTGTGTAAAATCTGCATCATCAAGGTCTGTTCGTAAACTCATATCAAGGACGGATGATTCACAGACTTCATTCAGTTCATCATCAAGTTCATCTAAATCTGATGAGGTTATAATTGTGTCAGAAGCATCATCTATTCAAGAACATCAAGGGGGGATTAGTATTACTTCTTCACTAAAAGATATTATCCATCCATCTAATTCATCATTAGATTGGATTGTCAAGTGTAGCAGTGGTAGTGATGGGGAGTTGACTAATACATCTTCTTCTAATCCACTTCTATTTGTTTTGGATGCACAACATGCCCTCAATTATTGTCACTTTACCAAACCGAGGACGTTTGCATGCTGGGTCAAATCTTCGTCTGCTGGTATACCGCCACCAACGGCACCTTCTACACCAATAGTCAAGAATTCTTCAACAACAAGAAATTCATTTTCTCCTCTTCCTGTTTACCAAGCACCTTCAACTCCCAAGCTTAGCACAGCTGCTACTACTAACGGAGGATTAAAGTGCCCTCCTTCTACACCAATAACTCCCGGTAATACTACTAATACCCAGAAGAAGTTATGTGCTGCCAATTTCAGTGAAAGTCGTGAGGTATTCCTCCGTCTATCATCAAAATTCTGGCCAGGACCTGTTATATTCAATGTTCAAGTTCGTGCCCTAGGGGGTGAGGACTTAATATCCCCCTTTGAGAATGAGAAGATGATGTCAACGTCAACATCAATGACATCCCTTCCCAGTTTATTGAGTAGTACGGGTGATCTTGTGGCAGCGGGGAAGACTTCTCCTACACCGATTAGTGCTGCTGCTTTGCCGATTCTACCCGAATCAGCACTCATACCTGCTGCTGAACTTTTACCAGCTCAAGGAGGGGTTAGTCAAGATGATGATAGATATTTCGTATCAATGCGATGTCCATCCCATCCTTTATCTCAGAAGATATTGAAGGAGATATATCACGGTCCATCTTCTCGGTTGAATACATCTTCCCCTACCGTGGCTCCATCTCAAAGTACCGAGTCTCTAATATCGATTTCATCCATGGATGATAGTAATGGGAGCAAGAGTAATAGTCGGCCTCGTTCAAGGTCAATTGCTGTGGTAGGTTGTGAAGTACCCACTGGATGTTCCATCAGTAGTTCTGCAACTACCGCTGCAGATGTCGATAAGGTCATGTCCACCAAGAAGAAGGATGGGAGTGTCTTTATTGTCAACGGGGAAGACAACCGAGAGATGTTTTCAGTTCCAACTTGCCAATATGGTAAATCTCATCCGATATCGTTGGTAATTGACGGAGACAATAAGACCATTCATTTGATCCGTCATGCCAAGGACCAAGCATCTCCCGTTACCAAGGACTCTGTCTACAGTGCCTTAATCAAGCCTGATACTAATAACAAGGAGAAGAAAGGAGATACCTCAAGTATTGACCGTGTCATCAGTGCTGTATTGAGCCGCTGGAAGATTGTCGAAAGCTCATAATTTCATTTCTTATATATTATCATCCTTATATTAAGTATATCACCCAACCCCACCCAGTCTTAGAAGGTGCAAGAAGAAAAGAAGCAGCACCACTTTTGTCTTCATTTTTATATGTCGGAAATTAATTGTGTTATTAGTAGGAAGTAAATGAATGATGTCCAACTAGTCCCTTAGTAATGTAAAATAACGGAAATGGATGAATACTATGTTGATAAGTATTTAGGTCTCATTGTAGGAGGACCATTATTCGTATGGTGCTGGCCCCGTATCTTTCCCTGCCGGTATCCTTTTTCGCAAAAAAAAAAATATTTCGATTTAAAGTGAAGTGTTAGGTATAGGTTGTGCGTTGTATGTTTGGATGGTTATTGCATCTATTATCGAATTTAACAACAAGCTTAGAGATTTTCCCGGTTGTTGTGGATAGAGCAAGTTGGCGCATCTTATTAACAAAGGTAGTTAGCTAAGATTATTATTATATAATACATACGATATGGTGCAAGTATCAATACATGTAAGGCCTAGAAATGGCTATCACTATCCAAATAAAATTGATCGTCTTGAGATTGATTCAGCTGATAGGTTAGAAACAATCCAAGAAAAGTATAGTTCTGCCGGCAGTACTACACGGTTGTATTATGGACGACATGAACTACCACTAAACAGTTCTATTGGTTCACATAATTTACCCGAGCACGCTATAATTGAATGTTGTAAGTCTCCAGCAATGTCTGCTGCGTGCTCTGCAGTTCTCAAGGATGTCGAAACGATCAAAAAGTTACCAGTAAGGGACAGAAATAGAGCAAATTTGATTAACATACTACAAGTACCAGCATCAATTAGAAATAATTATGAGCACGAGATATGGAGCAGTTGGACCAATGAAAAGTTAAAGAGCCGTATGATCAATCTAGCAACCATTAAAAGTGTATTGCAAAATCGATACAATGTGCACGATTTACCAAAGTGTGACGATTGTCAAAGGTTATTTGAGGAATTAGAAAGACATAAAGTTTGGACAGGAGGCTCAGATAAGAGGAGTTTTCTCAACCAACAATCTCATATCTTCAAGCCTGTTAAGAAAGATGGTAATCCCTCGACAAACTTTATACTGGTAGGAGAGAAACTAAATATACAACAACAAGTGAGGAATGATTTCTATAGATCACAATATGCACCGGGGTATGATTCACCACCGATTGATTGGTTAGAGGAGTTTGTGAGGCGAGATGATTCTCGTCATGGTACTATTACTAATGGACAAGGAAGCAACAGCAGGTCTCCTCGAAGGGCAATTAGAGAAGAAATTGATCCTTGTGCGGCATATCTTGCACCAACTCCTCCAAGAAGAAGTAATAGCACACCCCCAAGTCATTCTAGTACTACACCAGCTACTTCTTCTCGCAGAAGAGAATATACACCACACACCAAGCTATGCACTCAAAGCATAAATACTCCAATGGCCAACGTCTCCTTACGCTTTCTGAAAAGAATCTAAAGCGTATGGCGCAACCAATGTGTAGATCCAATTTATATGATAAGGGAAGAATTAGAGGGAGGAATGCTTTTCAGTGCATGGATGGGCTGATTGAAAAGCAATTGGTTAGAAAGGAGATAGTACGAGGATTAGATGGTGTAGAGACTGAGAAGTGGGGCCTCCTTAGAGGGGGTGAAGTGCTTGGGGAATGCTGTGATGCATTTGACCGTTCTATGAATCATTCAATCCCTGTTAAAGACATAAACAGTAGAAGTGCAGGTATGAATCTGGCATTATGCCTCGATACACGTGAGGATGTACATTTATTAGAGAGAATTAAACAGAATTGTGATGATGAGAATGTGCCTCATTTATCTAAAGATCTGCCTGCAGGAGATTACCTGTTTATCGATCAGAGTAGAGGTCAAGAGAATGTATTGCCGCTAGTGATTGAGCGAAAGTCATGGTCAGACTTGGCTGACAGTTGTCAAGGCAAAGGTAGAGCATCAAATAGATTGGACTGTGTGAATTTAGACGGTGCTGAATGCGGAGGTAATTGTCAAATCTGTAAAATGAAGCGAAGTGGATGTTCTCAAATCATTTTCATCATTGAAGGAGAAAGATGTCTGGGCAGAGATGGTAATCATAGAAGTGTGAAGAAGTGCACAAGAGAGAGTTGTTGTAGTGCGTGTCGGTTGCTTAAAGAAAGACATGATGGTATGACACAAGATGTTCTCGAAGGCGTACTTCATCGTATTCAGCTCGAGCAAGGTTGCTTAATCCATTATACAAAGTCCTACAACGAGACCATTCAATCGCTGTTTGATATAAGGACATTGCTACAGACTAATTCAACTTGCCTTCTCGGTCGACCACAATCATATGAGTTGTATGCATCGAAGTCAAGGAGTAGAAGTATTGTTGGTGATAGTACTTTGCAACCAAGACCAACTACTGTTCGTGAACTGAATGTTGAGGAAATGTTAACATTAGTTGAAGATAGAGAGTGGGATAGGACTCTGCTGAGAAATCTACTTGGACAGGGAACATCAAGGCTCGCTCAGGAACAGTCCTCTAGTAGTCGTAGACCTCGACAACCACGATCGAACCAAGCTGCAGATGAAGTTATTTGTCTCGATTTGGAGTCTACTGAAAACGGTTCCAAGCATTCGAGTTCTAGACCAAAGAAGCGGAGGAAAGCAAACAACAATGAAACCATCTGTTTAGATTCGGATTCTGATGACGAGATTACTCCGATTCGAGGTGTTGGCGGTGGTAGTCTTTCATCAGACGATGATGAGATTGAAGTAGTCGACAAGCTACAAGAGGCAACTATTGAAATTGATGATTCCGATAGTGATGACTCTCTCAGCGATCTTAATAAAAAGAAGACGGCCTTCAACAAAAGAAAATCATCAATAGAACTGTCTTCCCAAAAGTCTACTGAATCCTCTCAGCCCCTTATCATCTTGAATAAGTGGGATGAATATGAGCAGAAGATTAATAAAAAGGTAGATTCTGTTTGGAAGAATATTTACTCGACTGCGGTGGATAATAACCAAAGAAATGAGATCTACTCCAATTCCATTACCTGCTTGAATGATTTGAAGAGTTCAGCCTTTCCTGTTGTTCGACGACGAACTCTCATGAGATTTACGCTTTGGCTACAACTTGTTATGAAGGTGCAGTTACGCTCTGTTGTGAGATCATGTTTTAGTGAAGATATCAAGCGTCGTTTAGGGGGTGGGAGGAGTGCCACAACATCTACAGCTGCAACTACTCAAGTGTCTAGGAATCATACCCAACACACTGCTCTGGCACGAACAAGCTTTCCTTCTCAGCATAGTATGCCACATTCAACCCCAATTGCGACTAGACCACCAAGACCTACTACAATGTCTAGGAAGCCACCGCCACCACCGATGACCAAAGAGCGAGAAGCACGCCTTCGAAAGTTTGAGAAGACTACCAATACCACTGGAGCAATATCGTCTTCTGTATCTGCTGCTTCGGCCAGTCAGAGAAAACGTCCTCCATCATCTTCTTGGGCATGTCCAACTTGTACATTGGAGAATAGTCTGGAAAGTACGAGTTGTTCAGCATGTGGAAGAGCTTCACCCATGAAAGCTGCATCTACTTCATCCAGGGCTTATTCAGGCATATGGGCTTGCACACACTGTACACTTGACAACGAAGCACATTTAAACATTTGCTCCGCGTGTGATACTCCAAGAGACCTGTCAAGTCAAGTCCTAAGAGGATCATCCCTTGATCAAGATGATGATATTTGGGCAGATTACGATCGAACACGTGGCATAAACGCCCCAGGTAATTCTCATCTCCAACAGACAAACAACAACAGTAACTACTATCGACAACCACAGTCCAACACATCCGGTTATGCTGCCGCTGATAGTGTATCATCGAGTTATCAGGCTTCAAAGCCAGCAGCAAAGAAACGTGTGCGATGTGGGGCTTGTCACAATGAGGGACACAACAGAGCAACTGCAAATCCGATGAATTGCCCTGCTTACTATGATGACAAAGAAGTTGATCGAAGAGAGAAGCAGAAACTAAAGCGAGAGAATCAGATAATTCTTGAGCAGCAGAAGATTAAAGCCATCGAGCGAGAGTCTGATCAAGCCGACAAGATGCAACATGAACTCCAACGCCAGATCGAAGAACTGCAACGAAATAAAGACAGAGCTCAAGAGTTCAGAACTGAAGAGTTGAGGAAGAGGACTCAAAAGCTGAAACGACTTCAGAAGAAGAACAGATCGGGTTGAAATTGTATAACTTGGATTTGATATTAGCAAATTAGCTTGTCTATGTCTCTAAATCCTATATGAATGTTGTATTCCTAACTTGTTAAGCGGACTCTTTCTTGTAGTTGCTTTGCCTAAGTTTCTCCTATTCCTTTATCAAAAACCCCACATTGCTTCTGGGGATAGTCTATCATCATCTCCTTCATCATGTGTATTTAATCTAACAGCATGAGCATTCATATGATGTGGATAGTGATAATAATGGTTTACATCTCCTTGCTGTTGACTATGTTGAAGTTGTTCTTCTCCATTATTGTATACCCAGCCTTCGTGATACTGCGGTTCTACATGATGATCTGGTTGTTGGTTTTGTTCTAAACCTCCAATATAATCTTTTAGTCGATGATGAATCTGCGGCTTTCTTAGTCTATTTAAAGCCTTCGCCTGTACATTTCTCACTATATCACTCGACACACCCATTCCCTCAGATACTTCTCGTATACTCTTTGGTAGACCGTCGTGTAAACCAAATCTATGGGTAAGAACCTGCCGCTCGTCATGGCCTAGACTCTCTAATAGACCCTGTATCTCATCTCTTAATGCATCTGAAAGGAAATCTTCGTCTTTACATGCTACCTTGTCTCCTATTGTGCGCTTATCGTCTGTATAGGAATGTCTATCCACAGACTGCTCTAATGATAGCACATTTTTTGAAAGGTGTTGATACAAATGGACCTTATCAAGCGGAATATTCATTTCATGCGCCAACTCTGGTATACTTGGTCGTCGTCCGTTCATTTCCTCCAACTCTTTATTCCTTTTGTGCATATTCCGAACCATAGTTTGTATATGAACTGGTAGTCGAATCATTCGCGCGCTTTCAGCAATGGATCGCAATATCTTTTGCCTGATCCAATTTGTTGCATAAGTAGAGAATCTAAAGCCTTTGGTTGGATCATATCTCTCAGCTGGAAGATGCGCGTTATCGTAAATGACGGAAGAGAGATGATTGTGACATATGTTAGTACGTGAGGGTTGCAAAGGTGAACTAAGACCAAATGAAGTATGCAGACTTTCCTGCTTCCATAATGCCCAAGTATCCTTCTTGGATTAAGTCATCTAGCTTTAGAGTTGCATCTGTTCCTCCTGCTCCATGACTCAACATATTGTGATATCGTTTGGCAACTTGCGTAACAAGTCCGACATTACCTTGAATAAGTCGAGTCCGTGCTTCTTGGCCCTTTGACATTATATCATGTAGCTGGTCTACTGTGATATAGCATGCCGCTGCCAATTGAGAATCAGATGGCTCTCCGCGATGATAGGTGTGGCTGCCTCCCTTCCTTTGAATCTCTTTTGTCATATAGTCAATAATGTCGTCACGAGTTCTTGTCACTGATCGGAAACAACGTATATCTTCGGCTATTTTCTTTTCTTCTTCAAATGTGAGTAACTCTTCTTTTCTTCTTCTGTTGTTGCCTTTAGACATCATGGATTGGCGAGGTGCAAGTTTACCTTTTCTTCTCCATGATTGATGTTGCGGTATCTCATTATAATCGTATGTATCTTCATTGACTTGATCATCTAATACTGGATAACTAGAAGAATATGAACCATCTTCCATAGAGCTATTGCCATCAACGCCATAGTAGAATCCTCTTTCAATCCCATCATCTCTATTTCTCCGCATTGCATTGGATAGCCCCACATCAGACCTTTTGGTTGGATTATATGTGTAGGGGTGAGGATCATCTAGATGATATCCATTGGTATATGGATGTCCTTCGTCTAAATAGCGTAGTTGGGCAATGTTATTCCGAGGAGTGTTCCTTGATGATGATTGCAGTTCAAAGGTATCTAAATGGAGAATGAATAACATAAGATGTGCACATAATTGCAATGACCACATACATGCAATATAATAGTCAAACTTGACACATAGTAACTTACAACAAGCCCTGGTAATAGCCACGGCCACGATGATAGCTATTCTTTTTCTCATAATATTATCTTAAATAATACATATCACAAGTTTTAGTCTTTGGTCGGCGGCGTTGATACGAATGCTAACAAAACAACAATAGTGTTGCAATAATACTACCAGTCAACAATAACACATGTCCCTCACGTGTTAGCACACCTCCTTTTGTTCACTTGCTTTGTCATGCTTCTTCCTCTGATTGAGACTCTTCAGATTTCAGATGACATCACATCCAAATCGGTATCCTATGAGAAAGCAAAAATAGTCACGCATCTTTTCTTAACTGAGCGTGTGCAAAGGTTTATAACCGTCTCTAGCTTATTAGTCAATTCAATAAAAAGAGAGGTTTATATTAGGATCTCATCTATATCTAATTTCATGTGCATTAGCAGTATCTTGAGCATCATATCCTCAAAGATTATTATCCACATATATATTCATCTTATCGTCCAAACCATCTTCTTCTTCTATTTCTCTTCCCCTCAATGACGTTGCATGTCCATTCATTTGGCAAACTATTTACATTGATATCTCCCTCTACCCAAGGACTAGTTCTATACATCTCCAATTTAACTTTCTCTTCTATACCCAACTCACATAATTGTCGCAATACCATACCTCCCACCATACCATCCTTGGCACATTTTCTAAATAGTTTCTCGGCCACTTGATCTCTAGCATCACTTGGCGGCATTTGATTATTTATAACTTTAAGGTATGTTCCATAAGTGACTTGATCTGGCTTTGTGTATGGACTTTGATTCATCGCAACGAGCATAGCGTTGGCGATTTCCATAGCATGTGATTGTTCCTCTAAGTCACCAACAGAGTAGGCACATGCATTTAGAACAGAATTGTAAACTATATTATTCGGTCGGAGTTTGGTTGAACCTGTGCTTCGGAACAAGTCTTCCATATGTAAGAACAAATCATAGGCACTCTGGGCCTTGCCGAAGGAATGTGATCGAGCAAAGGCATTGATTGCCGTAGCAAATGAAGTTGCATCAGGTGAGACTCTGAGGTCACTACTTCTATCCAAATCAACCATACGCTCTAAGACCTCACTTGCATGCATTTGTGCCTCAGGATGACCACTCTTCGCCCAGGCATTCAAGACCGAGTTGAAACTACGAACATTTGGCTTGGCATCGATATTATGTCCAGTTTCATATAACTCCATCATATGTGACAAAACTAGCTCAGCTCGATTGGCGGCATCAATCTCCCCCGACTTTGCCCAAGCATCAATTATAGCATTATAGGTTGAAGTACGTGGCTTGATATTGTCATCACCAGTAGTTCTATGAAGAGTTTCCATCCGTTCTAATATTGATTCAGCGCGAAATGCGGCTCCCTCATAATCTTGACTTTTGGCTAATGCACTAATTACTGAATTATAATTGTAAAAATTGGGTCTGACATCTTTATTACCGGTAGTATCGGCTAACTCTTCCATAATGTCTAAACAGGCCTCTGCACGTTCAGCTCCTGATCCAACACGACCCCATGCCTAAGAGGATGAAATATTCAATCAGAATACATAAGATGTGATCAAAATGAATTAAAAGGGGAACTGCTAATGCAAAAGACCATAGCTCAAAATCAAAGCGACATCTTCAACAAATCAAACAAAAACTAGCTTACCATCTCTTCACCCTTCCATTGAGACCAGGCACTAATAACCGAATTCCAAGCCCTAGTCGTTGGCCAAACATTTAAATTCCCTGCACTTCTCAATGTTTCCATCTCATCAACTAACCGTTGTGCGGCATGTGGAGCATTTGGATTACTAGGTGTCGACTTTGCATATGCATCAATCACATATGTATAAGTGTATGTATTTGGATATATCTCATCCGATATCATACGTTTTAAGATATCTTCGGCTTGTTCACCGGCATCGTACTGTCCAGATCGAGAGATGGCATTAATTACTTTTGTATAACTTTTCACATCTGGATATACCCGTAGTTGAATGTTACTACTGTGATCACGTAATTCCTCCATACGTTGTAATAATGATTGAGCATAATCGGCTGCATCGAGCTCACCACTGTAAGACCATGCATCAATTAACCAATCGAATGTACGTTTATCAACCTTGAGTGATCCTGCGCCAATATCACTACTGCTAAAGTCATAATTTGACTCATCAGTATTATACAATAGATCTTTCGTCTTGTGTAATAATGTTTCAGTACGTTTACGGAGGAATTCAGGATCTGCCATGGCAACATTATTCTTCCGTGATTTGCGAATCTGTTGTCGCTGTTTGTTGTTCACTTGAAACGAAGTATTGCGTTGTTTGGATATTTGGTTGTGTAGCTGTTGTTTCTGTTGTTCGAGGTCTATTGCAGCTCCATTTGTGTTAGAGCTGACACCATTGGTGACAAGATCGACACCGTTGATATTGTGTTGTTCCACTGCTCGATTGAGTATGTCTGATGCATCATGTATGTTGTTGCTGTTAGCTACGAATGATGCAGTCTCATCATCATCGAGTACTGATGCATGTATAGGAGGAGGACTATGTGGTCTATTGCATGCTGTTGTTCTTCTACCACTGCATACTGCTATCGGCTGTGAGGAACTTTGTGATCGGAACGCTGATATCGAAGAAATGAGGGGGGAGATAAAGAGTGCTCCGACAATAGCGGCGCTCCTTCGTTTGCAATTGAACACCATGATATCATATACTTCACTGATAATAATAATGGCTTATATTACTGTATATTGTGTGGTCGCTGCCGCCGCTGAAGATTCTGCTGCAAACGTTGTAAGGAACACCTCATTTGATTTGCATTTACTTGCTACCGGCTGGAAAAAATTGGACCTTGGAAAAAACTGGACTTTTGGACTTTTCACCTAATAAATTGGACTTTATTACCTAGTAAAATTAAGGCCGACTCTATTATACATTAATATGATATATAACAACTGTTATTGCAATACCGACATAACCAACACTACCAGTATACTTATGAACAATAAATTAGCTGTATAGTTCACCTTACTGGTCAAAGGATACCCAATTTTGACTTATTATTGCATCCTACAGCCAATAATATCGTTGAACAGCCAAAACTGATTGCAGAAATGAATTCTACATGCAATTTAAGGTCATATATGGGTCGCCGATAATACTATTGCAATAATTGCAATGCATATGCATCATATTTTCTCGCTCAACGGCCAATTTTGTGCTATCACTAACAAATTTGTTACTAGGATACGCGGTCCGGGTCCAGTTTTTTCCACGAGGTAGCTCTTGTGCGTTCCTATACTTTTTTCACAACCAGATTGATACGGTCTACATCCGTTCGTTATTTACCGCAGATCGTCGTATGTATTTAGGGATGGACCCAAAACGGTATCCTATGAAACTTCGTTTAGCACAATTACAAGTTCCATTTAAATAAACTTCACTCATATTTATTTACTTGACATTGGCGACTTCTAGTAATTTATAATTCAGGAAGTGGAGGCCCAGACGTATACATCTCAGTAGTACCATTATAATTAATATATTGTTGTGGATCACCTGTTTTAGAAATATTACACACTGAGATAACTATTAAATAAATCCCGACTCAACTTTCTCACAAAAAAAATATCGGTTCACCTGAGAGTGCTTTGTTATAACCAACCAATATACGATGGCCAAGTCAACTAATCCTCCACCTAAACAGAAGAATCTCTTCTCATTCTTCTCCAAGAAAGCACCTGCGCCCAAACCCGCCGCGGCATCGTCTGCGAGTAACAATGATAATGATACCAAAATGTCTAGCAGTGCACCCAATGACAGTAACACCAACAATAATAATAAAGATGCAGCAGTACGAACAGGCACCAAAACAACAACCACCCTCACATCCTCCCAATTAAAAACACTATCTAAAATTACAATCGGTACCAAATTAGCAGTATACTGGCCAGATGATAATGAATATTATCCCTGCATTGTGAATAAACATCGTGGTAATCACGTATGGGAATTATTATATGATGATGGTGAGTATGAGAATGTTAATTTATCGACAGAGAAATTTAAATTGTTAAGTGGTGGTATTAAGAAGAAGAAGAAACGTGCTAGTACTGATGGTGAAAGTGGAGATGGAGATGAAAAAATGAGTGGTGTACCTTCTGATAATAAGAAGAAACGTCGTATATTACAAGATAGTGATGAATCAGAAGAGATGGAATTTGATATTGATTCATCAAGTGATGAAGAGGAGGATGCAGATGATGATAGTGGTAGTGAGTATAAAAAGGGTGATGAATCATCAATGGATGAAAGTTTACAGCATGTTGAAAAGGAGGAAGAAGAAGATGATTGGATGGCATCGGATGATGAGGAGCAAGTTCCAATGAAGAAAAAGAAGAAGATTGCTAAAAAGGTTACAATTACACGTGTGGGTGGTGGTGGTGGCAGCAGTAGTAAGAAGAATGATACCGGGGAAGGATCATTCGTTTCACCAACACCATTGAAACCGGATAATGAAGTACAAAAGAAGAAGAAGAAGATGCAGGGGAAGCAACATGATTTTGACAAGTATTTATCCCAAACTCCCAAGGAAAAGCAAGTTGCGGCTGTTTCTACTTTCAAGCCATCCTCTACTGCGTCCAAGCCAAAGTCTAATAATACCTTCCAATCGTCTCAGCCCTCTCCCAAGCCAAATGGTGGTACCCAATCTCCAAAAGCTGTAAGCATTCCACTTCCCGTAGCTGGAGTTGTCAATGCTGCCGGGACACATACCCATAACCATCTCAAATTCTTTACCACAAACCGTAAAGACATACATCGTAATCCCGTCGGACATCCAAATTATTCACCACGTACAATGTCAGTTGACTATAATGAAATTGCAAGTAAGCAAGATAATGGTAAAGTCTCACCTGCCCAGAAACAATGGTGGGAAATTAAGGCACAATATGCTGATACTGTCTTATTATTCAAGACTGGTAAATTTTATGAAATGTTTCATGATGATGCCGATGTTGGCGTTTCAGTACTTGGACATCAATATATGAAGGGACAGGCGGCGCATTCTGGTTTCCCCGAGGCTGCCTATGGCAAGATTTTGTGTCAGTTAGTTGAGGCTGGGTATAAAGTTGCACGTGTTGAACAAACTGAAACACCCGATGCGTTAAAACAACGGAAGAAGAATATGGGTAAGGGACAGACGAAACCTCAAGTTGTATGTCGAGAGGTTTGTAGTATTGTCTCAAGGGGTACACGTACCTTTTGTTACCTTGATGATACTACCTTGTTGGAGAAGGGTGAGGTCAGTACTGGTCCCTTGATATCAATTAAGGAAACTTTGGTTGATAATGATGATGCCATGGATGTTGATGATGACGAGGATGAGGATAAGGGTACTAAAGCAGTTTGTGAATATGGTGTGACGATTATTGATGCTATCACGGGAACTGTAACTCTTGGTCAATTTGCTGATGATGTCTTACGCAGTAGACTACAAACACTGTTGGCTAGCTTTAGTCCATCCGAGGTGAGACTTTTCTTAATATTGAACAATGTATATGTTTTCAAATTGTACTAACGCATCTTGTATCATACAATCTCAGGTGCTTTATGAAGGTGGCCAAAATGGTGCATCCAAAACACTAGTCAACTTGCTCAAATCAGTCTGTCCTCCCAATACTCTACTTGAGTGTATCAACCAGAAGGAACGCTTTCCGAAATCAACTGCTGTAAGCAATGAGGTTCGTCGGTCACTTGATCGTGACAATATGAATATCCAGCCGTGGGATGCCAACGACGCCGTGACGGAGCTACATCGCAAGGCATATTACCCCCGATCTTCTAGGAGGAGAGATGATGTCTCGCCAGATGCCATGGATGGTATCTCTCGATGGCCTGAGATATTGAAGCGTTGTATTGAAGGTGGAGCTAAACTGGCACTATCATCTTTCGGGGCAGCACTATTCTACTTACAACGTAGTCTTGTTGATGATGAAATCCTAAGCATGGGCATCGTGAAGGCATATGCTCCTCCTAATACTGGCATTGAAGCTACAGAAACATCAAGTGAAGATAATGATGATGCCACCAATCCAGCAAACCATCTTCAAAACATGTACAATGAAGAGGCTAAACGAGTTGAGGGAGTAGATCTAGTCGACCAGCAGCAGCAGAACGAGCAAGCACAACAGCCAGGAGCTGCAATCAACTTTGCAACTTCTACTGCTGACGAGTCTGAAGCGTATGCTGCTGAGGCTAACATCGATCACATGGCACTCGATGGAACTACCTTGTCTAACCTTGAGATATTGAATAACATTACTTCGGGTAGTTATCAAGGCAGTCTTCTCTCAAAGATTGATGCTACACAAAGTCCTCATGGGTCACGTCTACTTCGTGCTTGGCTACTACGTCCTCTATTTAGGAAGATTGATATTGATAGACGTGGTGATGTTGTGGAGGAACTTGCTGGTGGATCGCCTGCAATGGCGATGGGAGAAGCTCGGGCTCTACTAAAGAAGACTGGTGATATCGAACGGTTGCTGAGCCGCGTACATAGTATGGGAGGTGGTGGAGCACAGGCAAGAAATGGAGAAGATGGGGCCGCCGCAGCAGCTGCTGCGAATCATCCTAATAATCGTGCAGTGCTATATGAGAATGACAAGCATACCAAACGCAAGGTGGGCGACTTCTCCAAGCTTCTCAATGGACTCAGAGCTGCTGCCGAGATTCCTGAGCTATTTGCAAATGCCGAGATCACATCGCCTATGCTTGCCAAGATTGTCCGAACCACTGATGAAGGAGGGTGTTTCCCTGCGGACATAAAGGAGAAGCTTGATTGGTTCTTTGATAACTTTGATCTAAAGAAGGCATCTAAGGGAGAGTTTGAACCTAGTCGAGGAATGGATGAAGAATATGATAGGGCGTGCGATGAAATTGATGAGGTTAAGCGTGAGCTTGAAGCGTACAAGGAGGAAATGTGCTCCTCGGAATTGCAGCCAAGAAGTGTTGCACGATCATCCTGGAAGTACATTAATATAAAAGAGGACTCGAAGGATAAATATCTGATTGAACTTCCTGTGAGTGTTGAGGTCCCAGAGGACTTTTATGTCAAGGCCAAGCGGGGTAAGGGCGCAAAGCAGGTGAATAAGTACCGCACTCCGCAAGTTGAGCAATTAGTTGCACGATTGGAACATGCTATTGATATCAAGAATGCCGGTAAGGCTGCTGGGATGAAGCTAGTCTTTGCTAGATTTGATTCGATGAGAAGTGTTTGGATGGCGGCAACACATGCCACTGCTATGTTGGATGCTTTGGGATCACTAGCACAAATTGCAGGCCAACCAGGGTTCACTCGTCCTCTGATTGTAGACTGCCCTCCTTCAGCAAAGCCTGGAATTGAAATTGTTCATGGAAGACACCCGTGTGTTGATATCACCCACAGTGGGAGCGAGTTCATTCCAAATGATCTCATCCTCGGAGGAAAGCTGACGTCATCGCAGGATGCATTTCCAGAAGAGAATGGTACCAACGGAGACTCGACTGTCCTGCTCCTGAGCGGTCCTAACATGGGAGGTAAATCGACACTCCTTCGTCAAACTTGCCTCATTACCATTTTGGCGCAAGTCGGATCCTTCGTCCCAGCTGAAAGGTGTGCCTTGACTCCAGTCGATCGTATCTTCACCCGTTTAGGTGCCTCTGATAGAATTCTATGTGGCCAATCGACATTCTTCGTCGAGCTAGCTGAAACGTCAGCCGCCGTTCGTGGTGCCTCGAGGCGTAGTCTGGTAATCATGGATGAACTAGGCAGAGGAACGTCAACTTTCGATGGTACGGCGATTGCAAGTGCCACTGTCAAACACCTTGTTGAGAAGAACAAATGCTTGACTTTATTTGCAACTCATTATCATTCCTTGTTAGAGGATTGGAAGGATGAAGCATCAATCAAGTTGGGACATATGGAGTGTGTTGTCGAAGAAGACTGTGATGAGGACGCTGAGAAGAAGCACAATATCACATTCCTTTACTCTCTGGGCGAGGGTCCGTGTCCAAAGTCTTTTGGGGTGAATGTTGCAAGACTTGCTGGTCTACCCCTTGATGTACTCGAGAAAGCCAAGGCAGTAAGCTCTTCTTTTGAAGCTGAGATGAATGTTGAAAGTCAGCATAAGATTTTTCCTTCTACAGCTGAGAAAACTGTAAATGATATTTCCAAGCTATTGTTGAGCGATACCGACAAGAGTGAAGAACTGCTAAAGATATGGAAAAGTCTTCAGTAAAGTGTGTGTGTGAAGTTAAAGTAGGACAAATAAATATGTGATTATTAATTGTTATTATGATCAACAATAGAGCTATATGCTTTATTTGAATACCTTTTGCTTTTATAGTGATATGTAGAGTTCTCTTCCTGGCTTGAGGAGAAGAGAAGGCACTACTACTTGACAGCATGTGAATCATTATGTAGATCTTGTACTATTCGTCTCTCAAGATGTTTGTTCTTACATTCTTCTACTTTCCTTGCGCATATACTTCTTCTCCAATTATGACCTATCCTGGAAGATGCGCGTTAGCATGATTTATGGGTGATGAAATAGAGAAGATAGGAACTTTTGTTAGTCTTGTGGTTCAAAGGCAGCCAAGTAATGGAAAATGGAGACCAAATGAAGCAACTCAACAAGACTTCATTCAAAACACTCGTATTCATATCATAAAACAATACAAACGCGGACTTTCCAGTATGTAGGATATTGTTTATAACTGAAGATATTGAGATACAGCACTGAACAGAATATAATGATACAATCGCCTAGTAATATCAAGATTACATTTGAAGCTCCCCATCTTGGGTTTTTTGAGAATGTATCTATTATTTGTTTGTAGAGGATGGGAGGGGTGAGTAAAAAGTGAAGAATACATGATATATGGACAGTAGCAATATAAAAACTCACAAGCAAGCCCAGAAGACGGGGGATGCATGATGCCCATAAAGGCCACTGTAAAAAGATTTAGTAAACATTGAGATGAGTACAGGTATTCAGTCATTTGATGAGTATAACATAACACATGATATGCACTTACTTCCTGCGATTGCTGATGCTACTGCAATGGCCTGCTTCCATGATTGAGGTAACACCATACCTTCCCTGTCTTCTCTACTCTCTCTGTGAAAGTCAAAGAAGTCCTCCATGTCAGAATCGGGTATATATTGACACGCCAATCCGATAAATGCACACCACAAGTGGCTCATTACAATTTGAAATGGCTGACCGACCGGCGCGGATGTGAGCGCAAAGACAATACATAATGTAGATGACCACCATCCTGGATCATATAACCAGGGATCGCCGGTGTGATCCATTAATGTGTCATCCATTTTTATCAAGGCTAGCATTGTCATGAATACTCCAAACCAAGCAATGGCACATTCTATCAAGTTTTGTCTCTTAACTCCTCTTAATCCACTTCCCTTCCATTTCAACAAAGAGCTCTTGGCAACTTGAATGGCGCTGCTAAAAACGTATGTGATTGAAGTTAGTATACAATACGGTACAAAGAGAGGAGGCGGGCTTTTCCATTCTTCGGGAATTGTCTCTTCTTCTTCTTCACAATCTTGCGGTTTTGTTGTTGAGTTTGTTGAAGCGTCTCCATCTACTAATGATAATAATGGTGACGTTGTCCATCGCTTTCCTTTCTTAAGTTCAGAGTTAGCAGCAGCAGATATTGAGGTTTTCAATTTGCCAATCCCTGAATCTTTCTGCTCTTGTCTTATCCTCGAAGCCTCCATTCTAGCAATCCTTATCGCAAAGGCCGCGCCGATGAGGTCCGCTGAGCCAGTGATGTAGTTTTCGTTCTCTTTCGACTTGAGCATATTAATATTTGCAGTTGCCCTACTCATGAATAACACTATACCCTTTCGTCTCTGAAATGAAAAGGAAGACACAGCAACTATACCAATTCCCAAGTCAGACAATTGTCGCATTCTTTCATCACTAGAAAGTTGGATAAATGGATCGTCTTTCATACTGGCTAACTCTCTCCAGAAGACTCTGTCCATAGCGGTTTGGATCCATAATGGTCCCATCTCCTGGAATAGAGTACCTGCAAGACCTTCTCCAATTGCACAATCGGGTGCGTCCTCATCAATCTCCTTTGCCTGCTGTCTGAGTTCTTCTGTTGGCAATGATGAACTGAATGCTGGATCCTGGTATGTCATATGAGAGATAGGAATGATTAGATATGATATGAGTATAAACATAATAATAATATCATAAAATACACAAAGATATAAACTTGAACTTACCATCCAATGCCCGCCTTTTATATATATATATATGATAAGATAAGATATGATTTTAGCATGCATATAAAATTGTATGACAGAATACACACAAGATATAAGTTCTTACCAGCTGGTCTGATTATTCGTGTCCCATCTGAAGATGCAACCCATACCTCGGAGAATACAGTACCAAAGGCGTGCAATCCACAATCCGACATGGCACTGGGGATATATATTTGTGTGAGTATTTGATTGCAAAGAAAACCTAATAAACAAAGTACTTACCGAGTGAGCAAATCTTCATCTCGATGTGCCAAGTAGGGAGAAGAATAATCATAAATACTAGTACCACGATATGATGTATTATCTCGACTTTGTGTTGAGGTAGGTGGAGGACGAGGCCACATCGATTCCCTATGCATTTGATTATGACGATTTGACATGTTTATGTTGAAAGTGTATCTTTTGTGTCTTATGTGGTATCTTCTCTCCTATATCCACTATATCATAGCAGTGTGTTCTCTACTCAAATTATATGTATATCAAGTAACAAGTATAGTATCAAATCACAAGCAGCTCATCTCTACAATAAGAGTATGCCGCTACAGTCATTTCGAGAGGATGAAAATGATTGAACGGAAATTTTATTCTCATACCGGCAAGAATACCACAAGTGAACACTAACTCTTGTTGGCAGTTCACATTTAGTATATTATTATTACAATAATGAAAATAGATCATCTACTAAGGTCTCTGACCTTCCCTTATTGGCCGCTGATCTAGGCATGATGTCATCAATGTCAATATCAAAAGTATCCTGGTAGTCATCTTGCCTTCGTTCGTATCCTCTGGGCAGTGGCTCAGGGTCTTCCCATTCTCTTGTCGGTTCAGCACTCGGATTGATATGCGGTAAAGCTGTGGTTTCCTCTGGGCAAGTTTCTAATGAAGGTTTAATCCTTTCTAGTGGTATGCTGGGTTGTACAGAGAGTAGTCTTGGCTCAACTTCTGTAACTGTCTCATTCATAGATCTTATGCAAGATGAGTGATCATTAATTTCTTCTTCAGACTCGCTAGTCTGGATATACTGTTTTGATTCACTTGCTCTACTATCAAGCAAAGTTGAAGAAGATTCAATCTCAGTTAAGTAACTACTTCCTGTGTATGATGAGCTACTCGAGCCGAAACATTGCTGCCAAACTAACGATGCACTCATTGGTTGAACGTGAGATCTAGGCAAGATCTCAGTCGTCACTGAGGACGTACAACTAATACTTTCATCTCGTTGGCCACTACTATACCTTTCCTTCATATCTTGGTCGATAGTACTGGATGAGAAGACCAGAGAGTCAGTAGTCGACGAAGACATGCTTCTTACTTGCTGTTCAAGTAACTCTAACCTTTGTTTTTGACTGCTACTATCACCAGTATCTGTTATAGCCTCGTTCGGTCGTTTCTTATTATCGTCAATTCTGGGAGAAGAATCGTTAGTCTTATTAGTATCATCAGCAGTAGACTCGTCAAGAGAAGTAGAATTGGTTTGAGTATTATCTTTGAGTACCATCTGAGCAGCTCGCTCAACTATTCGTTCAATTTGGGTTCTAAATTTGCTATGATCGTCGTTGTCAACATTACCTTCCTCGGAGTTTGCAACAACCTCGGGTTCTAATACACTCTCATCCTTTACTACTGATGAACTTGGAGACTCATCTCCAGTCTGCTTCTCTGATATGAAATCCAAGTACCGCAGTTTAGTAGTAGTCGTGCTAGTGATTGTCTTGTTGTCGCTCTCCTTCAAGTTACCGTTAGAAGCTGGCTGAGATGAAGTTGTTTGATTATTGGTATTCTCCTTGCCTTTCTTACCACCAGATTTTGCTAAGTGCGAAAGCCTTGGCACTGGAGGTTTCTTCTTCTTCTTTTGGACAACAGCAGGCTTGTGCTCTTTGTCTTTCTTTGGGCTCTTCCTATTCTTCGCTTCAGATCTAAGAAATGAGACGAAATGTTTCTTATTCTCTGATTTCGCCATTGCTTCATCGTTCGATAACTTGTGACATGAAATGTGCTGACAGTAAGAATCCCATTTCTTTTCCTTCTCTTGGTCGGAAGACAGCAACTCATTTGAGCTATCAGTACTACGACTGCGTGGTGATACTAACAAACTATCAGTTTCATTTGAGTTATCAAGTAAGTACTGCTTCCGGCGGTGATGTTTCTCGGCAAGTCTCCTTTCATGGAGCAGCTTTTTGTTTCTCTCATTAACAAAGTCGCCTCTGTAACGATACTGCTGAGGCTTTGGTTTAGTTGCTAATTGCTGATAATGGCTGGGCATGCTCAACTTGTCTGCTGTCTGTGTGTAAGTTGTCGGGACAAGCCCCGTCCGTGTGCGAGGAACTCCTCCCAGGCTAAACTTAGTTGGTGTAGACATACTGAATGATTAATAGGCTGCTGCCGTATGTCAGTTCGATTTATGATGGTAGCCACGGAGAAGTGAGATGCTTGCGATGATGTTAAGGTTGATTGAGATCAGAGCCTTCGCAATAATGATGCAGCTGCTGATCTATCTGTTCAGTTATGGGTTGGGTAGTTTACTACTGCCTCTCAATGTAATAATGTAGGTGAGGGTGTGCTCGATACGTAGGTGGGTATACTTTTTTATTTACACACCTTTCGATTCACCCTCATTTTCGCTACAATAAATCAACACAACATCAACAGCACGATCATTCGTAGGTCAGCCTTGTCTAGCCAACGTTCACGTCATTAACTCAATACAATGACAAGAAAGGTAGTAGTCTTTGAAGAACCACTTTCTAAGCTTCACAAAGCGCCAAGGTCATCTCTCGCTTACCTCTTCGTCGTACTGTGCAATGCGTTGATACTGTTGCTGCCGTTCTTCCTGCTCCTTTATTCAGACGGAGGATTGTGGTTAAAGGAAGGAACCTATCGCGAACAACCCGATGTAAAGTTTCTCTACCAGTATATTATTACTCTCGAAACAACATCAACAACAGCAAAGACTAGTCGTACGAAGGAGATCTTTATTTCCAATCAAGATCATCTCACCATCCAAAGGACTGAAAGTTATCGTGTGGCCAATATTGAGTTCATTGAGGACGACAATGATTTGGACGGACGATTTGATTCATTCAGGTTGGAAGCAAACGTACCTCTTAGCGGAGATGAACAAGTAGTGGGTATGCAAGCAGTGTTGTTCTTCAATTACAAGTTGCAAGATCGAGTCAAGTTTGACACGGAGAGTGTAGCACACGTTTCATTTGATTCGGGTCTTCCACTAGCCGAATATGACAGTAAAGGTACACTCGAGTTGAGACAGGCCAAACCTCTTGGCATTCGCGACTACTCGTCGACGCTCTACGCGGAAGATACGCCACTTGTGAAAGACTCGGCGGCAAACATTAATCAGATCCTGAAGAAGTATCGCGAAAGAAATGTGGCTGTTGATTATAAGGAGCAATACCCAATCAAAACACGAGCCAATAGTTCTGAAGAGAACAGTAAGTTTCAATTAAAGATGAAGATTGATGTACCAGAGCAAAATGTAATGTATATTCCAACCCTAGTCGAGGTGTTGAAAGATGGATGGGTAAAATATCTTTCCGTGTTAGTATTGTGTTGGTATTTGGTCGAAACCATCAAGCGGTTTGTGTTTGGCAATCATCTATTGCCTTGTGCGATATTCAGCCCATTAAAAGGTCATGCTGAGTACTGAAAATAGTAATATAGAAAGTATGTTGAGAATGATAAGTTTATATACTCGTATTATCATACAATATTATCATCAGGCACGCACCCTGTTCAATCCAATCATGCAACAGCTCCTTGGCATGACGAGCCACTGCCGGCAGTACATCCAAAGCAGTGATTATCAGTTCGAACTGAATACTTCTTGAGATCCGTCAGTGCTTCAATATCAAATATACTCAGTTTTTGCTTCTTCTTTGAACTGTCACTCGTCTCGCTTTCACCGATTATTCCCATACCGAGTTGTTGATTAAAATCGCAGTCATACAATGAACCATCCCAACCAACACTCACGGTATTAAGACACATTAATCCTCCTACAGTTTGTGCATTATAATTATTCACTAGCAACTCCATATACTCCTTCATTTTCCCCTCTTTTGCCAGGAAATCTGCAAATCGTTTAATCTATATAAAAGAAAGAGGAGTATGTGAGTTAATATAGTACACAATAGACTATATCAATACCACCACATCAACTACTCACTGGCATGTTGGTAATGGTCAAAAGATTATTGAATTGGATGCCAAACTTTTCCATAAGTTCTCTCTTGTAATCCACTTCTAATGATGCTTGACCAGGAGGTAAAAATGGTCCAGAGGGATTGTACACCAGGTCCAACTCCAATTCTGGATGTTCTGGCGTACCATACCCAGCCTCGTTTAACTTTAATAAAGCAGCGATGGACCGCTGGAATACTCCCCTACCACGTTGAGCATCAACATTATCTTCTCCATAACATGGTAATGATGCAACAACATTAACTTGATTGTCTTTTAAGAAATCTACTAAATCTTCTTGATTAGGTTCAAGGAGTACAGTTAGATTACATCTGTCAATGATTGTTAACTTTCTATCATTCTCAGTAGCCCACTCCCTTGCCAACTTAACTAGAAAACGGAACTGTCCATTCAATTCCGGTGCTCCACCAGTCAAGTCTAATGTATCAATACTAGGCGTACTTTGCAATAATTTTAAACACTGTGCTGCAATATCAGCACTCATCGTCTCCTCCTTCCGTAATGGTGATGATTCTACATGACAATGATTACATGCCTGATTACAATATAGACCAATATTAAGTTGTAATATAGTTGGTTCATTTCGGTATAATTGTTTATTCTGTATTGGTGATGATGACTCATTATTAGTATTGTCATCATTTTCTGTAACAAAGGTCATAAAGTTAGGTATGCCAATCTCATCAAGAGCCCGTCGTCGTTTGGCACGCTCTTCCTTTGTCATACCATCTACGCCAATCTTTGCAATCTTCTTTGTAAGTTCTTGAAATTCAACATCTGATTCCATTTCTAATAGGGTATCAGCAACAAGTGAAGTGCCTGAAAGTTCAGGACTTGTCCAATCCTCTGTTGTTGAGTGTAAACAAGATGATATCCTCATCGCTGTTTGTGTGGAAGAAAACGCATTAAGAATAGTACATAATTGAGAGGCCAGGATAGTCGCGGCAATGGTATACTTCCCCATTGTATCAATGAATGGTTAGATACGATAGCGTTCGAAGGATAATTGTGTGGGGTATCCTTTTACACTCTTTTACCTACTTTGTCCTGTGTCCTTTGTATGTGTACTTTGTCTTTTTATGTCAGAGGTATGATGATAAGGCGCCTACTTCCATTCAGATCAACGCCATTTAGTGCTTTAGCTGCTTTAACATCCTTCTATACATCTGCTGAGGGTTTTGTTTCATCTTCTTTGTCTCTGTTGAACACCAGACATATCTCACGCACATCATCATCAGAAAGAAGATATGCTCCATTTAAGAATTTGCAGAGAATGACTACATCATCATTAGCTCTATCTACTTCATCGAATAGTTTGTTTCTCTTCGACTTTGACGGTGTGGTATGTGATAGCTGTGATGAATGTACCGTGTCTGCTTGGAGGACTTGTCAACTTCTAAATGTAATCACTGATACCGGTTCCCATCCACCACATTGGCTATTTGATAAAATGAGAGAGATACGTCCAGCAATTGAAGTTGGTTGGCAAATACCAGTATTATTGAGTGTATTCTTAGAGCAGAATATTAGTGATAGTAGTTCCACTGCAATGTCGGTACCTGAAATAATTCAAAATTATGAGGTACTTGTTGATGATTGGTTACAATCAAAACATCTGACGTCAGAAGATATGATAGAAAAATTTGGTAGAGTCCGAGATGATTGGATAAAGAATGATATAAACTCTTGGTTGGATATAAACACATTTTATAATGGGATATCGGATAGTATTACAACTTGCAAGGGAGAGACGGTATTAGTAACGACTAAGCAACAACGATTTGCGACAGCACTAGTGCGACACGCTGGTATAGACGAACAGTCAATGAGCAATGATGACATCTATGGCTTGGGTATGTACAAATCTAAAGCAGATGTTATTGTTGATAGAATGCAAAGGGGTCACTACGAACCAAACAATACTCATTTCTTTGAAGATCGATGGCCAACTATTCATAAGTGCTTAAAAGATGAAAGGTTAGAAGGAGTTAGATTCTATCTTTGCTCATGGGGTTATTGTACAGCCGATGAATTAAAACTAGCTGAAGAAGAGCTTAGAGTAGAAGTTTTGGACTTGAACCAATTTACAAGAGTTGTGATCAAGTGATTCTTTCGTACTTTTGAAGTAACAACATCATAAGGTAAAATTGTTGTAATTATATTAAGTATAGTTCATTATGGAGCATTAACAGCGCATTGCTATAGTACAAGCACGGTAGAGTAGAATGAAGGCAAGCGCACGCAGGACGTGGCAAGGGTGGTATCCTTGGTATCTTACACTCTCATATATTGAAAGATTGAGTATCTAGATCTAAGATCATTGAATTAAGTGATTGATTGAACTGGTGTCTATTAGGTAATGATGATGTCCCTCCGAAGATTAACTACCACTAGGAAGATGTGGCTACCATCTGCTGCATACTCCGTTGATGGCCGTGTCGCTGGCATTAAAAGATACTTCAATTCTTCAACACCAAACAACAATGGAAATCTTGCAGATGTTTGCAACCAATATGTTGTATCTTCACCATTCCCTCCTATTACCCCATCTAATATAATGTCAGTACCTGAATTCATATCATCAGAATGGAAAGGTGAAAATCTTATCAACAAGGTTGCAGTACGAGATGGGAGTACATTGGAAGAGAGGACATTCGGTGACTATCATGATCGTATGAATTGTATTGCAGCTGCTCTAGTAAAGGAATATAATCTCAAACCAGATGACACGGTAGCTCTATACTCTCCAAATAATGTGGATTATCTTCCCATTTGTCTTGCTGTTGGTATTTGTGGTTCCAAGGTCACACCGATCAACCCACTCAGCACTGCTACTGAGCTAACCAAGATTTTAGTGCCAAGTAATTCAAAGATATTATTCACACATGCAAAGTTACTTCCTGTGGCTTTAGAAGCAGCTGCTCAAGCGCCATATGTTGAACATATTGTTGTTATACCAGATGTAGAAAAGGATGTTGATATCCCACAAGGAGGAGAGGTTCTTGAAAGTTTGGCATCATACGAAGGTTTAGTAGATGATCATCATGTTATCACAGATGTTCATACGCATCCGTGGCTACTACCTTATTCGAGTGGTACGACAGGGATGCCAAAGGGCGTAACACTATCACATGCAAATCTTGTCAATAACTTACTCCAGATGTTCGAGGTTGAGGAAAGTGTGTTCCCATCGGATCACAAGCTCATTAGTCCTTTGCCCTTCTTTCACATTTACGGTATGCTGGCATCTCTCCTCTACTCTGCATGGCGTGGTCAGGAACTCATTACAACCTCGGATAGGTTTGACCTCGAGAGGTTTTGCCAGATTGTCCAGGAGCATCAACCCGAGAGAGCTCATCTTGTTCCACCGATCATTCTTGGTTTAGCGAAACACCCAGTGGTTGATAATTATGATATGAAAAGCATCTCCATGATTATATCGGCTGCAGCTCCTTTAGGATCAGACACTGAAGACGCTGTGAAACAACGGCTCGGGGTCGATGTCAAGCAGGCATGGGGAATGAGTGAATTGTCGCCAATCGGAACCTTAACACATGATGAAAATAAAAGAACAGGCTCTATCGGTCATCTAGTATCGTCTACACAAGGTAAGATTATAGACCCTGAGTCAGGAAAGTCTCTACCTCCAAACGAAGCTGGAGAGCTCTGTATCAAAGGATCGCAGGTCATGTTGGGGTATCTTAACGATGAGGAGAAAACAAACGAGTGCTTGAGTGATGATGGCTGGCTTCGAACTGGTGATATGGCTTTGTATGATGAAGACGGCTTCTTTTTCATAACGGATCGGATCAAAGAATTGATCAAAGTTCGAGGGTTTCAAGTTGCTCCTGCGGAATTAGAAGAACTCCTTCTAGGTCATGAGCATGTATCAGATGTTGCGGTTGTGTCTATCCCAGATGACGTATCGGGCGAGCTACCACGAGCATATGTTGTACTCAAACCGTCAGCAGACTTGACAGAGGATGAATTGAAGGATTGGGTGAAAGAAAGAGTCTCGCCTCACAAACGCATACATGGAGGTGTCAGGTTTATTGATCAGATCCCCAAGTCGGCCAGTGGCAAAATTTTGCGTCGTATCCTGAGGGATAAAGTCAAGGAGGAGTTTGCAAAATAGTGATTGAGTGGCAAAAGCAAGACCTTATCATAGTTTTATTCTGACCTAGAGCTAGCTATAGCAAGGACATAACGCTATAGCGTAGTCAACTCAACCTACTTTCTTAACCCCACGCTCTCAATTATTTAACCAATCATTGATATGACATCAACAGTTCGTTCTTCACGAGGTAGTTTCCTTTTCTTTTTGCCTCCTGCCTTCAACCTAGTAACATGTCTCCAATACTTAGCTGAAAAGTCTGATCCAGCGACGACATTACGCCATAAGAATATCCTCGAAACTTGTGCATCATATCGGTCACGTTCGTGAGGTCCAGCAGCTACCAAATTCGCTGGCTCCTTCTCCGCCCCCGGAGTATATGGCCCAGTCAAATTTAGCCTCTCGACCTCGGATTTGGCAACGCCCTCAAGAAACTTCTTGTCACGTTGAACTCTCGCCTTGGCATCAGCTATTAGCTCCTTTTTGGTTTTCTTTTGCTCTTGCTCATCTTTTTTTATCCCCTTCATAGTTCCACGGCAGTTCTTAGCTCCGCATCGACAAGTGAATTTCTCTCCATGCTGTGTGTCAAACTGATAATCATAGCATAAGAACTGACCCGGTCCAACGTCCTTGATGCAAATGATTGCAACTCGCATATAACCATTTACATTCACTGGTACAAGCTTACAATTTGGATCGCACGAGTGATTGATATACCGAGCCATATTTCCAATCTCTCGAGCATCAATATACCAACCTGGCTCAAGGTGCATGACATAAAAGTTGGGGTCATTACTGTTGTTTTGTTTGTAAACAGAGATGGGGGATGATTGTGGATTAGAGGTACAGGTGGGATAGGCGGGCAAGTATATTACAATTTCAATTGTAAGCATCAACTTACGGATGATCGCGTGTCCAGTCAGTCAACCGCTGCTCTTTTGTCTTCTCATCAATGATCTCGCCTGCGTACTCCTGAACTAAGTCACCTTTCTTAACGCCATTGATGGTAACTAAACCCCATCCCTTGATGAAATGTACATTCATGTGAGCAAGATATTTAGAAGCATATACAAGAATAACGTCCAAAACACATATTACACATAGATAAACATACCTTGCCATGTTCTCTTTGTGGCATACATTTAGCAAACTGTCTCTTGCTCATTGAGCGATTGCCACATGTTTTGCCACAGTTACAATTCAAATATGGATTATTCTTAGAGTTGTCCTTGTCCCCAACACACTCAGTATAATTCAACCTATTAAAACATCGATCACCACAAGATTTTACACCATCTTCAGATGATGGTTTACACGAGCACAGTTCACCGTTTGGGGGATGCCGTTTGGGTTTATTTTGTGGGTCGTAGCGATTTGTATTTACATGTGTATACTGTGGAGGCTTTGAATATACTTCATCTTTGATATCAACAGGGAGACAGTATTGGGATTGATTCTTCTTCCTCGATTGTTTCTTGTCTTCTCCCTCGTCATCGTCATCATTGTTATTTTGAAGATATTCTGCCAGCTGTTCCTCTCCATCTAACAAATCACTCCCGAGCATACCAGGAAGGAATGGATTCTCCTCTTCGACAGACATTTCCTCATCACTCGACAGTTCACCTCTCGCCTTTGCAGCCGTTCTTCTCTCTTCTCTCTTCTTCATCTGTTCAATCTTCTTTTCTGCATCGGCTTCCACACATGATTGTAATGAGTATTCAGCATCAAGGTAGGGTAATTTGGAGGTATATGCATGCTCATGACAAAGCATTGCAAGCTCATGGAAGGAACAGTTTGGTGGCATGCATGTGAGATGATATGAGATGGGACTGTAGATAGGCAGATGTTTCAATGTCAGAATGATATATATGATATGCACATATTGAAGAACATAAAAGTGTTTCTTACCACTCTAAACATCTGAAGAGTCTTTCGTTTTTAGCACCCCACAGAGATGATAATGCTCCACTCTTTCTCTTCTTGCCTCCCTTCTTCTTCTTCTTTTCAGATGACGTCTTAACAGGCGTATCTTTCTCGGAATCATCACCAACCAATGGCGCTGCTGCCGGTGGTGGACCACCAGAGCATGTCCAACACTCATGTGCTGGACATCTAAACTTAATCTTTGGTGGAGACTGAACCAAACCATCCTCATTAATCTCATTCTCATTCTCGCCTCCAACAACCTCTACAACTTCGGGAAAGACATTATACATGCTCAAACAGTTTTCATGAAAGAATAATCCACATCCTTTAACATCACAGCAGAATACATCTACATCATCCTTTCCATACTCCTTGCAAACAGTGCACTGATGTCTTCCCTCTTTACAATCGCCACATAGCCATGGTGCATCATCTGACGGTACTGATGTTAGATTGGCACACGGGGGATGAAATGGTCGATTGCATTTACCATCACATAATAATAGAGGTGCATCTGCATCTTCAAAGCATTCAGCCTCACGGCATTCAGTACAAATCCATGTAAATTCCAAGTTTGTGTCTTCTTTATCTTCTTCCTTCTTTGTGCAAGTTGGTTGTAAAGTAGTATCTGGAACATCAGAAGATGAAGGTGTATCATCATTTATTTTGTTCATACTATTATTATCGGTTGACATAATGCCGTAGTCTGTATTTGATATTGTGTGTTGCTTATAAATACTTCAGTGTAGTGGAATACACCAACACCTCGAAACAATCAATGCGTATTTTATGTTGTGTGTTGTTTATATATTGACCACTGTGTGAAATATTGGCCACCTAATTTGGTGAGGAGAGGCCAATAATTACTATCAATAAAGTTGGAAAGGCTCATTCTAGACCAGAATTTCAAGCTGAATCGATTGGTAATGCCGGCTTAGGACCAAATTTAACATAGGAATTAGTATTTGACTACTCAAAATCCCCATAGTGAACAGGGCTGAAAATGCATGGTAATATATGCAGTGCTGCCATTGGTACAGATACATTATCTACATCCATCCTAGCCTGTATTTGAACTATAAATATGTATTAGAAAAGGTAATCAACAATATTTTACCATATATAATCTATACTATTGCAATAAATCGAAGATACACTATATCATTTTCACTAACAAACACACTATAAAATAAGATACCCAAAGTGAGTTGTGCCGAAAATTTTGACTCATAACCTATTAGCTCGCCGGTATCCGATCAGGCGAGAAGGTCAATACCATCAATACCTTGAAGCATGAATCAATATTTTATGTAAATTGTTTGTTATGTTTGAAGTAGATCTCTGTCGTCTCAGCCGGCAAACCGGAGGAAAAAATATGATAAACAATATTACCAATGTATATGAAACCTAGAAGAGATATAAACAACTTCATTCCCTTTCAATACCTACATACACTCCATGACAACAACTGAGTCCGATTCCACAAAAGAAAAAGATACCACCTCCACCACCCAAAGCACTCTCGGTATCCTAGCAAAGTGGCGGCATGTGATGTGATCAGTAATAGAAAGTACTCCATATCGAGCAATTTCTCTACCTCTACCAGGAAAGTATGAACAAGTCTATTACATGCAAAATAATTGATTAAATTACTGATCTTATACCAAATAGCAACAAACCCGTCGAC
>Ga0214477_100280_pt1 | contig 36765 bp, 26 predicted proteins | sample M1_20Mar14CPVII9_FD_165058 | JGI IMG/M metagenome (GOLD analysis project Ga0214477, IMG submission 165058) | Marine eukaryotic communities from Monterey Bay, California, United States - M1_20Mar14CPVII9sort6BwellC16 | ecosystem: Environmental > Aquatic > Marine > Unclassified | place: USA... | reverse complement strand
GAAATCCGTGAAAGATTGCGACAAAAGAAAATGACTTGCGACAAATTAGGAGAATCTAATTTAGACAACTTGAACTATTCAATAACACTTGAAAGATATGAGTAAGAATTGAGGTGGCAATAGATCTTATATCTTAACCCTAAAATATAGGATACCGTATCTTTTTTATGATAAGAACTATAGATTGAGTACGAAGTACGATACTCACAACACAATCCAACAGTTTGAACAACTGGAGTTTGTTTTGGTTGTGGTTTGTTGGTTTGGTTTAAGGTGATACTACCCATTGCAATCAAGTATACTTATCGCCCTGTATATATTAAATAACTCGTCTGCGGCTCTTTGAAATATCAATAAGTAAAGGTACACATCTTGTGCACAAAAATTAGTTGTACGTGCAATAGTGTGGATTCATATATTGCAATTAAGTACATCGCCCCCTAAGTCTGATTGTCGAATTAGCTCGTTTGTGGCTCTAAATATCAACAAGTCAGTGAAAGGTACACTCGTGCACCATGTCATCTGGTCCACCACAAACTCCAAACTCAAACTCTCGTAATATACCCCATGATGATACACCACATCCACAAAGTAGAAATGATACTACTACAGAAGATACTGACGCTAATAATAAACCAAGTTTATTACGCATAGGCTTATCAGCTGGATTTACTTCACTTTCTCAACAACAATCGCAACTTATTGGCGGATCACCTACAAAGGGATATTCAACTGCTACTACAACTACACAAAGTACTAACACAAATACAAGCAGTAATAAAACTAGCTTACTATCATCACCAAATGAAGAAGAAATTACATTATCATATATCCGTCGTGCACAAGACATAATTAATACTACTACTTCAAATAACTCCAACTCTGATAATAATAATGTGAATACTAAATCATTATCAACATTGGCAGCATTATCAAATATGGGTGGTGAAGTCAGTCAAAATAATGAATTGAGGGGAGTTTTGGTGAATGTTATTGATCCTACTAGCGGACCAAGTAGTCATATTGTTGCTGCTTCCCCTCCACCACCGCCACAAGTTCCAGATACTCCACCTTCAGCTACTCAAAATAGTGGTGGTAAAGGATTATTTGGTAGATTGGCCGGTGGTGGAGGTAATAATAACGAAACTTCCAAACCAACCCCACCACCAACAACAACAGTCACTCAAAACTCTAATATTGAAAATCTAAATATATACAATAAACTCACCACACAATTCAACAACCTACACAATTCAACACTCCACTCACTCCCCTACAAACATCCACGAACCTCACAACCCCAATCAATATCTACACTACCAATAAACTTCAACTTAACATCAATACCAAATACAACACCTCAAAATTGGCATTTAGATCCATATTGTCATGTCTATGTCGCCACTGTACAAAATATTGATCATTATAGAACTAAAGTTCGTCCTGCTATTCGAGCATTTGTGAATCAACTTGAGGGTAGTGGTATGGTTAGTGCTACAAAGCAAACTAATGGTAATAATAGTGGTAGTGGAGGTAAAGATGGTAATGTGAAGAGATTAAGTATTGAAGCTGATGATAGTCATGCAGTTCCACCTCCTCCACCGTTGAATACAGCTGCAGCATCTCCTGCAACTACACCAAGTCGTGATCAAAAAGGTAAAGCTGGAACAAAGGGAAAGAAGAGTGCAAATGAAAAGGCATTAGTGAAGGCAGGATTGAGTGTTGGTAAAACGATAGTTGCTGGTAACTTTGGTTCACGATATGTTATCATATTTGTACCTTTACTTGGTAGTAGTGGCAGTGGAAGTGATGGAGGAGGACTTGATAATAAGAATCATGGCAATAAGAATGGTGGAGGAGGGTTTGGTGGATTCCGAGCAAGGAACAAAGGAGGACAGCAGCAAAGTGGTGTTGTATTGTCAAATTCCAAGGATACTAGTATAGATAATGATGCATCATCGGTGGTTACTTCTACTACATCTACTTCGACACAGCAACAAGATTCTGGTTCATCAGCAACAACACACCAAGGTCAACAGCAGCAGCAACAACAACAACAACAAGTAGTACCGACAACATCCCAAACAAAAGAAATTAAAGAATTATATCATAAATTTCTAAAAGATTTTCCAAATGGTCGGACTGTCATCATGGGATCATTACTTAACAATAATGATCCTGAAGCACAGCAAGGAGTAGGAGGTAGACCAATACAAAATCAAGAATGGAAGGCATTCTTACATAACTTGGGTAATGCAATAGTCGATGGGTTTCATGATCGTGTATGTCGTTACTCGGAGGAATTACGACGGTTGGATAGTAAACGAATTAACGCTACCGCCGACAGTAGTAAGTTGTTTGATTTAAGTAACTTCTTTTTGGTGAAGGAATCATTGGCATTTACATATGAACAGATGCAGTTGTATGAGGAAGCGAAGTTACAGTATGAGGAATTATATGCCTTTTTACCTGAGGATGGTTGGAGAAAGTTATTGACTACCGAAGCAAGTGATGGGGAAGAGAATGATAACGAAGAAGATGGGATAGCATCATCGTCATCCTCTCCAGCAGACCTTGCCATTGCAGGTGATTCAACCAACTTTCGTCAATATATACAAGTATCGGGTAAAGATTTACAGGGCGTCTCTCAATATCTACCACAATACATGTATGCACGGGAAGTTCGATTGTTATTTCAAATGGGTGGTAGTGACATTGGCAACAGTAGTAGGGGAGGAGGAGGTAGCAGTAGTGCTGCTGTGGATGTACTCACTCTATCCACAAACTTTATACAACAGAATTATCACAATAGATTATTAAATGTTACTTCCGAGTACAACAAACGATATAAGGAAGAGATTGAAGATGTTGCATTAGTTGATAGTATGAAGAAGAATGGCGAAGAAGAAATAGTAGGTCGACAGAACAAGTTACGAAGAGAACGATTATGGAAGGAAGCTGAAGTTGAGGCTTGGGCTCTTGCATCTTGTTGGGATATCAAGATTGCATCCGGACATTACTTTACATTTGATAGTATGGAATCATCATCTTTGTCAAGAAATAGCAGTCCAACTAGGGTAGCAGGAAAACAACACGATAGCAGTTCCACTGAATCGTCTATTGAAGAAGTACAGGCGTCACGATGTCTTGCTGAACTGCTAGAGTTTGCTATACTTCGGTTGATGCGTCTGGCTGATTTGGTATTGGGTGCCAACGAAGAGGATGGAACAACAACAGGAGAAAGAAGAGTCAATCCTATCCGAAGGGCAACATCTGAACGTCCAGTGGATACATTGAAACCTTGGGAGCCATGGCGAAAGTTACAAAAAGTACGTGATGGAATCAAGACTAGACATTTGAGGAAGGGCAACAACGAAGAGAATGAAGCATGGCCATCGATCCTTCCGATACACGGCATTTCACCGTGGATTCACAGTGCTATGGAAAACGCTACAATTTATGAAGAAACCTACCTTGAGTTGGCTGAAGCCGCCGTTACCTTAAATCGGTTGGCAGGTCGGTTCCGATTTGCCTCTCGTCTCGAAGATCATCGTGCCGAGGTTTTGATAGCCCGGGAAGAGTACACCCAAGCGGCTCAAGTCTTATCGAGTAATGTTGGGGCATGTGCTCGAGATCAATGGACACGAGCGCATTACTGGCGTATCTTTCGATTGGCATGTTGTCAACGAATGTCGGGAGATGTACTTGCCTATCTCGAAACACTTACCCAGAGCTTCAATCCCAAGTTGTCAAGTGTTGCCCCGAAGAAGACTGCATCATTATTTCAACAGGATTTGGAGGCAATTATAACAGATGCAGCTGTGGCTGAGCCACGGTGGGGAGCTTTTCCGTTTCTCGAGACCGAGTTATCAATCGAGTCAGAATGTGCTGGCAAGTCAACTCAACCACTACCGTTCTTAAGGAGAAAGCTCACCAAGAATCTTTGCTCCGTGGGCAATGAGTTGAAGTTCTCGCTTAGTATACACAGCCATTTGCCTCGACCTATTGCTGTTAATGGTATTCGGCTCTATCTCATCACTCTTGAACAATATGAATTTGTCTACCGTCGAAACGGAATCGTGTCGGAAGACGATGCATTCCGAATACTCACCATTGATACCCCGACGGTTGACATCATGCCTGGTAAAAATGAATTCTCCTTCTCGTGGCAACCGATGACCTCCAATTCGTATGTCTTGGCCACAGTCGAAATACAATGGAAAGAAGCATCCTTCTTTTATGATAGTGCATTACTGCGAAAGCCAATGATCGGACTTGACATCCAACCCAGTGAACCAACCCAAACGATTGAACTTAATCCGCTATTTCTAATCCCTGGTCATGTTCAAAATGTTCGATTGGTATTTCACTCAGGATCGGATTTCATTACTGAAGGTCAAGTGAAGCTTATCTGTTCAGAAGGACTCTTAGTTGTGCCTCCCAAGACAGATCCATCCAAACTAGATGAAGAATGGAGTGACGAATGTATCATTCCTCTTGAGTCAATCGGACCAGGTAAAAAGATTGTTATTACAACTTTGGTAAAGAGTTCAACTATCAAACTCGGTGATAACACCGACCTTATCCAAACAATGTGGGCAAAGGTTGAGACGAGGTATCGTCAAGAGTCATATGCAAGTGTTATGGAGAAGGGCGAAGAACCAGAATCGGATCCAATGAAAACTCTACTGGAAGCGATGGTTACCACTCTTGATCGACCAGCTCTTGCAGTTGATGACGCTGAGGCATTCCTCCTTGGTGATGATCATGTGATGGTTAATATTGCATTGCAGTGCAACTCACCAGTTCCTTTCTACATTAAAGAATGGCATTTGGATGTACCTGCACCTCTTTCTGTTGACGAGGAGGATGGAGATCTTAACAAAGGCATGTTTAAACATGCCATTCCAGAAGGAGAAATGCTACTGTTTGGGTTCAAGTGCACCCGCAGTGAGTTATCGGAAGATCATAAAAAATGTGAGAGGCCACTATTGAGGGTGGTTCTTCAAGATGAATACGGCAAGACATTTCTACAAGTATTACCGGTTTCATTGGAAGACATTTACAAGAAGATACGGAAAGAAGATAATTATGCAGAGGTATTTACCGCAACCGCAGAGCTTACATGCACTGTAAATGAAGGTGCTGTCGGCCTTCCTGTTCCATTTGTATACGATCTGAATTTACAATCATTAATTACACCCAAACAACGAAAAAGAATGGCAAAGGGGAATGCTGCTTCGGTATCTTCAGCCCATGACTGTCCGATTCTGTACACTATAGTTTCAGATGATTGTGATTGGATAGTCAGTGGAAAGGTACAAGGTCTTATCAAGCCATCATCACTAGGAGCAGAGTCTCTTTTACTTCATTTTAGAGGTATACCAACTCAGTCGGGTATCCTGCGCAACTTTCCTCAATTATACCTTGAATACCTCCCAGCGAATGATAATTCAAGCTCTGATTTAGATATATCACCACCCATTACTGTACAATGTCATTGTCCAGACTCCTTCCAATCCTTTGCATATACGTCATCGCTTTCATTGGCAGTTCCTGCAATAATAGATGAGTTTTGAGCACAATAACACAGAAGGAAGATGATAGTAATACAAGTTGATCTTAAACTTAAAAGACTTTGAATTGGTCATAATCTAAGTAGGTACGTAGATATATAGTGGCAAGCAATTGGCAAAGGAACTAACCACCAATAGATTGAAATACTGACGAATGGATGGCCGCCTCTCGCAGATACTGCGACATTTGACATCTGTTACGACAAAGCGTCACAGATGCTAAGAAAGAAACTATTGGGGATACTGCAGTATCGCCAAAATATCTTCAAGCAACATGCACCACTAACAACTCCACTCGTCGCGCATTGCTGCGCTGCGCTCTACTTGCGCTGATTATCCTAACCAACCCAGTCATCATATATTTGTTAAAAGGTGAGAATATTTTGATGAGGTGTCAATCATAGTGGGAAAGATGGCCGCGCTACTTTTTATAATGCGTTGTTATTGCAAATCTTTTTTGATGGATAAGATATGGCTGATGTATGTATCTTAGTTCAGACTTAATGAGAAGGAGATTATGATTGGTTGCTGATGTTGATGGGTGTCATGTAAATACATGATGTATAATCTTATTCTTAATACCATCAGTGGTCTGTTCATATATGTCATAAGTTGTCGGAGATGCACATCATGGAGAGACACATCATCAAAAGATACGATCACGTCAAAATCTTTGGTATCAAGTTGAATTGATGGTGTGTGATGGCTAGAATGATGTCAATCATGCATTGGTTTATTTCTTTAGCATTTGTTTGTATCATTTGTATTACAACCTGCTGATATGTTTTGGCTATCTCGGAGCGGAGCCATCAACTGATAGATACATCGGAGACAATGTGTGGTGATGATGAAAGGATGATTTGTGGTGAACTTTTACATCAGTATTGCAATTTAATCATATCACACTAACCTCTGCATCTTTGGCATCACATCTATATACACAGTTACATCATCTCTGTATGGCGGCGGCTTCGATCACCCCGTCGTCTCTCACGCCGTCGTCTTCTCTGTTGACTAACATGTCGTATAACATGTATGTCCCTCCGCAGTCAATCCTTCTTGATCCAACAGAGTTTGCACTAGATGTTGAGCAACGATTGGGCAAGGCAAATGGTAATACCTACCGACGTCAACCAGCAGTTGAAAACGTACATGATGGACAACTAATGGTGCGTCTCAAGAAGAAGAGATTCATCATTATTGATTATGGCTATGTTCCCAATGCTACTGATCACGAGATGATTAGGAACAATCCTTATGTTACCATCCCCGAAGGTGCTGGTACTAAGAAGTGCAAAGAAAAGACATGTAATAGGATTGGTGTGCCAGTTTTGTTATATGATTCGGAACCCGATCAACCTCCATCACTTTACATCCGTACAGGTCTCTGTTATTGTTGCCAAAGGAATCTGAATGAGAAACGGAGGACACAGCGTAAGCGTAAATCAGATGGACGACCAATCGGTGAAGTCCGTATTGGTGGTATGTCATGTGCAAGTATCTGTTCAGCTCCCTCTTCTGGGTATATGTCTGGTCGTACCAGTAGATTCACTCACAGTGATACTCCTGTGCAGCTGAGCCCTGATGCCATGGTCATCAATTGTCCCGTGGAAGGGACATCTCCTCATAGTCCAACCTATCGTTGCCCAGAGATTGGTTCGGATTTACTCCGTATTACTAAAGAGCTGTCTGACGAGACGTCTTCTCTTGTTCAACACTCAAGAAAGAGACAAGAAGTTGAGGCGTCGCCCACTCCAGAAACTATTGAGCAGCAGTATGAGAAGGCATTTAAATCTGCCCAGAAGGCAACATTCCTTCTAACTCAATGGAAGGCTTCGTATGATACGCAACAGCGTTATTATTCCCAGCAGCAACCTCAACTGCCACAACCTCAACCTCAGCAGCCTCAACTAAAGGAACCTCCGATGCCTCAACTACAACAGCAGCATGAAGCTACTGTGAGCAGACCTGTTCCAAGCTTCAACTCACAAGTGCTAGATGATGCCGTGGCTAGTATAGAGAATGCTCTTGGTGCCGAACAAAGTTTCGGCCATCATGCCCAGTCTGCATTTGATGGGTACCAACAAAATATAGATCTTCCAAATGAAAATGAGGCTGCAATGAATTCACTCATGACATCTTCTCCAAATGCTTCTCCGAATGGGTCACCTCGTCAAGGAAACGAATCGATCGCCCCGGATCATTTTGATTCAATACTCTCTGATAGACTACCCGACGGCCCAGGTAATAATGTAAACAACGGTACCAATCCCTCCAGGGTGTCAATGCCATAACAAGTAACACCTACTTGTAAGACACACTCGCTATTCGCTATAACAATTTAGACTCTACAAAGAAGTGGGGATAGAAACATACCTTACAGATGTTCTATGCTTATTTGAGATAGATTTAGATTATAATGTAAATATCTCCGCTAGAAATTAAGTTTATTGAGTTCTATACGCATATGCTTCTGCTTGTGTTTCATGGCTGGTGTGGCTCTTTATATGATCATCAGCTGCAATATCTATGACCACCTTACCATGAGCATGTTTTGAGTTTTGAAGCTTCATTGCATCTCGTACACCATCATCGTCAAAAGAGAAAGGACCGGCCGGATCAAGAATTACTCGAATCTTTCCGTCTTCTACATCTTGCAATACTGCTTTAAGATCACTGGCTGCAAATCTAATCCTTGTGGTGCTATCCATTTAGGACATCTTGAATGCACCTTTGAATAGAGTGATCGTAACATTATAGATGACATGAATCTTATAACCCCAAAGAATGATGATGCATCAATCTCAGTCTCCACTCCCGTTAGGAGTTGTGCATATATTGTATCCTTGCCTTTGATAACTGAATTGTTCTTTGAACATGCACCCAACTGCCAATTAGAGCCATTTACTAAATCAACAATCAAATCGAATGGTTCATCAACTTTCATCTCCCACCAGTTCTTAGTTGTTAACACGATCTGCACCTAATGATATAACTAGATCTTTTTGAGTTGCAGTAACAGCTAGATAGCTTGCTCCGAGTAATTTGACGTATTGACAAAGGAATGTACCCAACCCACCTGATCCGCCGAGAATGAGAACTCTGCAATCCTTCTTGATAAACTTTTTCGATAATAATCTAGCAGCTGCCGCCGATGCAGGTAAAGTGCACGCTTGATTTGCTGGTATTGAATGAGGACACTTTTCAGTAAACTTTGTCTTTGCACATGCATACTCAGCCGCCATGTGGCTCATCAAACCTTGCGATTACTTTATCTCCGATTTGAAAGTACTCTTCGGTATCATCCACTTCAACAACTATACCACAAACATCTGAACCAATTATATATGGACGTCCACTTTTTGGTAGTTGCATCATATCAGTTTTACCACGAAATAACCGTACATCGCCTGGAGCTAAAGCACATGAAAGAACTTTTATTATGATATGATTATCATCATCAAGTTGTGATACTAATTTACCAGTCTTGCCATCAATTGCAGTGGATAGCGTCGGTTGAGGCCAGTCATCTTGAACATGTATAAATTTATCTATATCTTGAACTCCCGTTGCGACTGCTGCTCTCGTTGTAGGATGATGGTAAAGTCTACTTGTACCTATGAGAATCGAGATGTCAGCTTTTCAATTTTGTGCATATCATGTGCACACTATTTGCACGCCATATACGACATCTCTACGTCAGCACAGCTGATTATCATCCAATACTGCAATGAAGGAAAGTACTCTTCTTTAATGCTACTACTAGTAAGTACTTGCAACTTCATAGTTCAACAATCACACTCCTAGTGGTCAGGCGTTGGCGCTAGTTAATGAGCTATTTAACTAGCCAGTTAACTAGTAAAAGATACCGGAATTTTGGTGAGTTATTCTGTTATGATAAAAGTTCCCTAGTATAAAAGTGAGCACATCGGCGCTTAATACACATATTCAAGATATCGGATTATCTATATGGCGGTATTTCTAGATGATTAACTAGTGTTTTAAAGCATTATAAAGTAGCATGTAACAATAATTTTTGCTAATTTTTGCAAATTTACCATAGAGGATCGAACTCGGCTCGAGCTAGTTGAGCGGCTAGCTAGCTACGTACAATTTACTTAGTAAAATGGCAATCTCCTAACTAGTTAGTTAACTAGCTCGTAGAAAAGTACGTAGGAATCAGTACAAAAATTTACTAGTTAACTAGTAACTAGCGCCAACGCCTGACCACTAGTAGACATGCTTTGATTTCTTTTGTCGGGCTGAAATTTCAGCTTACTGAAGTTTCCTGGAATAAGTTTCAACATTTCACCCCTTTCGCCGGCCTTTGCCGCTGCCTCTTGCTGTAGTAATAACAGGTAATAACCGGCGGCATAGTTAGTAGGCACTATTATTGTTGTTTCTTTGATAATACGGGCGGATTTTGTGGCTCGTTCGGAAGTGCGAGTAATTGCAGTAAAAACTTTATAAAGTCCTAAAAACTCAAAAACAAACCCAACTGCAATACAAGAAAATAGGTATATCATGCAACTACTTGATAGTTGTCCACTACCACAAGTACAATTCGCTTCCCTATCGGTACTACTACAGCTACATTTAAATCACAATGATACTACTTCTAATAATAATGTCGATAATTACAGCCCACTTAACAATGAGCAATGTGATACACCTCCAAATAATAATGAAGCAGATAAATCAGGTGGACCATCACTAAAAAGTAAATTTATACCAAAGTATGGTATATTAAAAGAACATATATCAGTAATAACACCTACAACACTCTTATCAAAAGATACAACTAATGAATGTATTGATAGTTTAGAATTAAAAGTTTGTCAAGAGTTTGGCTTACGTGATGATTTTACTGCCGGATTGAATGGTAGTGGTAGTAATAAATATGAAGAAAGAGATGATAAAGAGTTTTATTTAGGTGGTGAAACATTTGATAATGATTCACCAACAAAGAAGAGACGATCATCATCTGTACGATTTTCAGATGGTACCAAACAACCATCACCCACTTCCTCTTCTTCTATTAATAATTTAACTGGTACACTATCTTCTTCATTCAGTAATAATTTTTCTGTACAGACATATAAACCATCAAATTTAAATTGTTCATTTGGTATTACATTATTTTATATTGCAGTTAATGTACATGATTACATGACAAATGATAACAATGATGTTGATGTTAAGACATTGCACAATTGTATCAAGGTATTACTACCAGATATATCATTAACTGAATTAAATAATGCTGGTGATCTCGGCAAGTCAGAACAACAGCAGGGTATTATATTATTAACAGTGGGGATTAAAGGACCTGCATATGATATATTTGGTAATTCATCAGTTATATCAAATTTACCAATGAGATTACGTGATTGTATATCAATGTTTAGTAAAGTTGATACTTCTCCACGAGAGGTGATATTAACAGTTCAACAACAAGGGAAACAAGAGGAGAAGGATGCACAGTCAAGTAGTGGTGGTAGCCCTAGAAAGAAAATGTTTGGCAAGAGTACACAGCAGGTGGCAGTATCGACAGCTCAGCCACAACAACAAAAACAGCAGAGGGTATTATATGATTCGGATTATTTTCATCGATTATATATTGCATTACTTGCTAATTTGATTGATGATGAAGACGGATTATTACAAGATCACGATGTAATCATTTCATTATCACCAACATCAGCAGTGGAACAAGCAGTCAATCGGCCATTGACCGAATCTACCACAGGCCTACTTGCCAATCAAAGTATCACAAGCAGTGGCACTATAAAAAAGAAGCGATTTACATTCTCCCGTAGTAAAAAGGGTAGCAGTAGTAAGAATGCCCAATCTGAGTATGAATCGGGTGAAATGATATCTGGTGGGGATGATGATCCATTTTTTCAATCTGACAAGGCTGCGAATAAGTCTGAAGAGAACAGAGGTGGTATGAATAATGCCGAGATTGTACGACGGACTGCACAACAATTAGAGGTATTATCACTTGTCGAAGATGATATGGCACTACCAAAGTATACTCATCATGGCGAAAAGAGTAAAGTACCATCATCTCCACGGGGTCTTGCATCACCAAGAGGACGCAAGAGTGGAGTTACTGCTGGACGGTTTGGAAGACTGCCTGTACCATCTGATCTTGCTGGATTTGAATATCGACCTCATATTCATGGTTCGGGTGGTATGTCAATATCAGGCACGGCATCCACTGCAATGGGATCAATATCCGATGATATGTCAACTACAACTGGTGGGGATGATACTGCCACTGTAAATTCCAAGTATACCGTGAACACTTTTAGTTCAGGACTGTCCACATTATCAGCAGTACCAACATTATCAAAGTCAAAGAGAGATTCGACAGGTTCTAAATCAAGTAGATCCAGATTTATGAGGAAGAAGAAGAAGAAATCATCAATTGGTGGTAGTCCAACAAAGAGTATCAGCGAAGATTCACCAAGCAAATTGCCTCCCTTGGCTCCAATCTCGACTACTCCTCAAGCAGTCTATGATCCGTTTAGTATTGATGAGAATGATGCCGAGGAAAAGGAAGAGACTGCTCCACCTTCACCTGCCATAAATGACTTGAGTAGTATAGCTTCTGTTTCCGTTTCCACTAGGGATACTGAACAAACTCCAACCACTCCTCTTCAAGGCCAGGACGAGGCACAATCATCATTAACTCCTGCCACACAAGAGAACGTCGAGATTCAATCGCCTGTTACGCCACAAGAAGTTGTCGAAGAATCTCAGCCCACACCGCAAGATATTGAACCACAGCCTCAAGTCATCACTGCAAGAAGCCGCAGTTTCTCAGATGATGAAGTGACGGCAGAAGGTCGACAATTAGATCTTGCTCTGCAGCCTCATGAAGAAGAACCGGCAATTATTCAAGAGGTAGAACCAGCTATGATGGAAGAACCTGTGAAGTATCTGGATCTGAACCTGGCCTTGAATGAGGATCTAACATGCGAGTATAAGCGGTCTAAGTTATCATCCCTTTCAATGGAAGGTACACTTCAAGTTCGTGTCAGTACAAGCTATAAAGACGGAGGCAGACAACAGCAAGAACAAGAACAGTCTCCTGTACCATTCTCTCTAATATTTCAAGACCATTCAGGCCATATTAAGGCGTTACAAGAGAATAAGAAGTTTGTTGAGAATGTTTCACACGAAGAGGACGTTGCAAGAAGAGAGTTCAATTATACCATCAAGGTACCGAGAGAGGAGGAATACTTTCCCGTGGTTCGATACAAGTGTGGCAGTTCTCTTCGTCCTGTTCCAATTCGTGTACAAAGTCGTGTTAGGACACAGGGCAAGTTCTGCCGTGTTGCACTTCAGATTAGTTCCAATCCAACGAATCAATCTGATCTAGTCCATCTAACCATCATCATGAGCGTTCCCGAAGGAGTACGAGGCAGCTCTGTTCAATGCAACCCTCCCGGAGGCGTGTGGAATGAGACCAAGCGTGTTGTTCTATGGTGTGTATCAGAGCTTGCTGGAGGTGAGAAGTTTCAGCTACAAAGCATCTTTGAAGTTGAGGATGAGTTATTGAATAGCGGAGAAGACCTAACGTCAAAGTTGGAGTTTCCAGTTTTAACTAGATGTCAGTGTACTGGTGCTCAACTCAGTGATGTTGGTTTGGAAGTAATGGCGATGTCACAAAGTGTACTACCAGCAAAGAATATTATTCGACGCTTTCGTGTTGCTCACACTGAGTCAAATAAATAGGGTTGTACTTATGCTGAGCCCCCCCTAATCCTATCTCTACTGCGACATGAGAAGGACATGAGCTATTATCAAAGTTCAACATACAAACAGAGACACGTACCTAACAACTAACATCATCTTCCAGCAATGGTGATCAAATCTTAGCAGTAGGATTGAGATTTGCCTGCAATCAGAAGGACTAACACTACTATTAACATTAGCAGCAGTTGATTCACATAACAAACATCATCGTCAGTCAGTATGTCTGGACACGACGACCAAGGAGTGATTTCTCAGGAAATAATTCCAGTTGAGGCATTAGAACCAATGTTTGAACAATGGAGAGAAGGAAATGGCAAAGCGTTATCCATCATTCGCGCCACAAGTGCAGTAATATCGACGATATCATCTTCTCTTTTAATTTGGATGCTTGCTCGATCATCTAAACGATTCACTACTACACAACATCGAATACTTCTTGGAATGTCAATTTGCGACATTATATTCTCATTATCTTATGCACACTTTAATGCAATGGCACCATCAGAAATTAGTTACATGGTTTGGAATGCTCGTGGTAACCAGACGTCTTGTGTAGTTAATGGATATTTCTCACTTGTTGGATTGATCAGCGTTCTCCTGTACCAGTGCTCGTTGAATGTGTATTATTTATTAGTTGTTAAATGTGGTAAAACCGACAGATACATCCGAAAGAAGACGGAGCCCTTTCTTCATGGAGTTCCAATCCTCGTGACCTTGATATTCACCTTGGCCCATATCCCATTCAGGGGTTTTTACAATAGCAGCATGGATGGATCTTGTATCTGGCCGAGTTATGAACCACCTCACTGTATTGGATATGAATTTATGGAAGTGCGCGAAGGCTTCAGCATACCGTGTGGTAGAGGACGTGATAGCCCTGAAGTCTTTGGTTATTTTATAACATTCTTCACTCTTGGTACTCCTATATTTGTTGGAGTTATTCTCGGGATAATGTATGTTCACGTACGAAAACAAGAGAAAAGGATGGCAAGGTTTGGGGTTGGGAGTTTGAACTTGAATGAAGGGGCTAATAACAGTACTGAGGCTAATGGTAGTTCAATTTGTTCTCGGATTAGAAAGTGGTTCACAAAGAAAAGATCCTCAAGCCCAGAACAGTCTAATAGCCGAGGGATCTTACATCAAGCTGTGGCGTTCTCAATCGCATACTTTCTGACCTGGGGATGGTTCATCATTTACAGGATTGTAGGATATGCTGGTGCTGACGTACCTCTGTGGTTGGGATATATGGTAAACATCTTCTCAACTCTGCAAGGTTTCTTTAACTTTCTTGTATTCATCTATCCAAAGGTTGTGAAGGCAAAAAGTTCTCAAGATGGAGATCTATCTTGGTGTCAAGCAATCGGGAAGGTCTTTCATCCTAATGGCGAATGGGGAAAGAAGAAAAAGCGTCCCACCCATCCTGTATCAGAAGAAGCAAGTCACCCAGGCAGTATGCAAAACTGTGTTGAGTTAGAGACGGGGGGTACCAATGAGGAGTAAAAGGGAGAGAGATTGAATGTTTATGTCGAGAAGAAGATGATAGTGTAGAACCAGATACAATAGTGTAGAAACCAATTATTTGTTAACAAACAGTTTTATTATTTGTAATGCACACTCCCTGCTTCCTCTAAAAGGATATCCCATTGTGTCTTCGTCAGTAGGTATTTCAAAGTTTCCAAAACTTAAGGCAATACCTTACTCGGTCCTCTTTCTCTTCTTTGCTTCGTCCGTTTCATCAACTTGTATTCCACTAAGTACGAGATTTGGATCTGCACAGAGGAGCCGGAATGAAGCACCAATGTTATCATTACTCGCAGCAAGCTGGAAGGGGAAGAGTCCTGACATGGGGTCACTAACAGAAGCAGCTTCTGGATTCGCCTCCAAGATATCCACAACGGAATCAAACGATGCTCTACTACTAGCAACTGCATAATGAAGAGCAAGTCTGCCTACTCCATCAACTTTACTAGCCAAAACAGGAACTCTTTCTAGCATCTTGCGGATATGAATTGATGGCGGAACATTCCCCTCATTGTCCCATTCGTCACGAGACCAACAATATTTGTACGTTACAGAATTCTGAACTAGGCTCTTGTTGAAAACGTCAAGAAGTATGCTCTGATTCTTGGAAGAGAAGAGCTTCAGCAAAGCAGAAAACAGTGCTCCACTTTTACAGACGATTCTACCAAAATCACGTTGACTTGACTCTGTGCCGTGTTCAAAAAGGGAATAGATCGACATCAAGATCGAAAACTTAGAAACATTGGTTGCTTTTCCACTCAAATGGTCACTTGCCTTGTTTATATCACTGCCCATTGACGTGACGAAATCAGAAGTAAAATCAACAACGTGTTGCTGGAGGGAGCCTGGGAGGCACTCTTGTAGCCCCTGAATCTTTCGAATGAGACTGCCCCTAATCACGACTTGGTCAATTCGTGGTCGAACTCTATGAAGTTGGGCTAGAGCAGCTTTCACGACGTCTTCTACCACCGCCCACCCATGCCTTTCAATCATTTCCAAGATGCTGTCACGGATCGTTGATACTCTTTGATTACTACTTGTACTTGCATGAGTGGAGAGATCTCGGATACTATTCTCGACGTAATTGAATTGATTTCCAGGACGTTTGTTTAACTCAAGAATAAAGTTGGCTCTACAAAGGAATGACGAGATTTCATGCTGCCTCAAACGAGTAGTGTCCGACAAGAGTTGTAAAACGGACACCGAGAGGTTTTGATGCCCGAACTTATCCCCAGCAGTGAGGATTGTTGCAAACAGCTCTTTACTGGGCTCGAATGAAGTTGCCAGGCCGAGTAATATCTTATTCACCTTATCAATATTGCTGCGGCTAAGCGCATCTCTTCGGCGCGTCGTCAACTCTGTCACCATTTCCAATAGCTGTTGACAAGAACTAATATCAAACTTGCTCTCATTATCAGATTCAACTACTGATAACAGTCTATCCAATAGACTGCAGTCTTGAGTAACAACGATTTTAGAAGCCACTGCCGATACACCCTTAACGCCTCCTAAACACATCAGATCAACTTCCGCGGCAGTATCATAGGCAAGCAAGAAAGTATCTTTATACTGATGTGTTGTTGTACGTGACACATCACTATCATAGTGGTATCGCCCATATCCATATCCATCAGAGTCACTGTCATAACCAGTTGACTCATGAGATTCACTATGTGCCACTCCCCAATTGTTTGAACATCCTTCAAAATAGGTGTAGTTGTCCCCTTTTGTGGCTAATAACATACCATCCTCATTGTCTAATTGAACATTGCCCGTTTTTCTATCACGTTTTGACACACAGTCAAATTCGGCAATATCGAGCCATGCCATTGACTCAGTTACGTCATTTCCTTCTTCATCGAAGACTTCAATAATCGTATATTCTTGATCAACATGGCTCCAAGTAGCTTCATAGCCGTAAGATGTTTCAGTTCGTTTCATATTTGCATTGACGATTAATAGCTTCCACCCTTTTCCGGCCGCTTTCACGATCTCGGCATTCACCCTATCACATTCATCCAATGCATTAATTCCCTCACCCAAGAGAGTTTGTGCAGTATACTTGACGGAAGTATCCTCTGACCATTCGTCATCAGTTGGAAGTATTATCATCTTCTTGTTTTGAGGGAGAAGTTTTAACGATCGAGTAAGTGGCTCTATATCTTTAAGCATGTTGGTAGTAGGCATTTCCCCACAACCAAAGTAATGAAGTGAATATCGAAGCAAAACTCTCGAACCAGATTTTATCTTTGCCATTTCATATTCACAATCTGCATAGTGACACATAAATTGGCATGAAAGGTTATTATCCCCGGTACCACCGAGATTGAATTCATTAATGTCCTCTTTCTCATCCCCAGAGTAAACGTTTATTTCTCCTCCAGAAAATACCGAAGGGAGTTGAATATACAGGGTGCCAAATGCATCTTCCTCTTCCTCAGTATTGACACATCTTTCCATACTGCTACCTTTTTCCATGTACCTAAAATAATGATAAATACATACAATGGTGAGAATATACAACTCAGTAAAAGTATACCAATATAATAATTTGGCAGTTGTTCGTTTCAATAAATATACTTACAACAGCATATCAAGCTCAACAGACAAATCCATAGGGCTCACACCTAATTTATATGCAACGGTCTTTACAAGAGAATTAAGTGCTGCTTCCCATTTTGGATTCTGAATTGTAATATCTTCTGGCTCAACTTGAAATATTTTATTGTATGAATCATTTTTTATTTCCCAAGAGTTTGACTTTATTGCTTTCCCCTGGCGGCTGCTAATTGGAAGAGATATCTCACCAATACCACTAATGTGTAGTCCTAATTGTTTATTAGGGAGGGAATGAGAAACATTGGCAGCACATGGACTTCCGCCTCTTATACAATTATTATTACATTTTTCGATCTCTTGAAAGACATCAAATCTCGTGGTGGCTGTTGTTGCCGCCTCATCCTGCTGATCTCCAGTCAATACTCCGATATCAGCATCAGACATATTTAACACTGCTGTATTCTATTTCATGATGTGCTTCCACGCCACTATCAATAGAGAATCAACAACAACACTACAATACATTTATTATCAATCTAAAAAAGAGGTTTGCTGAATTATTCGTGGAGGGACTCGTACAGTCACGAGTAGCCTATGGAGGAGAAGATTAATATATTTGCTACTCTAGAGTACGTGGCTCTTTAGCGGCAAAGAAGAATGAAGATTGCCTTACTACTTGCAAGTATAGCGACGTCAACAACAGCAGCTAATACCGGTCGTCGTGTAGCCAGTATCGCCTTTGCAAAATCAAAATCATCATATATGCACATGTCGTCTTCTTCACAAAAACAAGCATTAATATCTTGCCCTACAACTCCACTACGTGATGGTACACCCCATCCAGTGATTGGATTTGGTACATATAAGGTTGGTTTTATCCCGGCTAGTGCATCTGCGGCAGCTACTGATAAATTAAACCAATCTCAACGAACAGCAGAGGAATGTGTATCGGATGCACTCGATTGTGGCTATAGATTTCTAGAATGGTATGTTGTTAATCATGTACTTTTGTAATATATCCATTGCAATGTCTCACATTTTCACACTGTCTTTATATAAAACCAATTGTTTCAATGTTCTTAGTGCTGAGTTCTACGGAAATGAAGCAGAGGTTGGCAAGGCAATCAAGTCAAGTGGCATCAAAAGGGAAGAGTTATTTCTATGTAGTAAAGTTTGGACTACTACCATTGAAAAGGGAGAGGAAGCAATTCGTGCCCAGTTGGACAAGACACTTAATGATCTAGGTACGGACTATATTGACCTCTATCTAATCCACTGGCCAGTACCCGGTAAACACATCGAGGCATACAAAACATTAGAAAAGTTACAAAAGGAGGGCAAGATTCGTAATATTGGAACCTCAAACTATGCTGTGGAAGATTACAAAGAACTTTTGGACGGAGGTATCACATTGAAACCAACAGTGAATCAAATTGAAATCAATCCATTCCTCTACAGAAAGAATACAATTGATTTCTTTAAGGGTGAAGGCGTTGTATTACAATCATATCGTTCTCTTCGTGATGGAAAGGCGATGGATCATCCAACACTTGCAAAGATTGGTGCTGCTCATTCGAAATCTCCTGCACAAGTACTTGGTCGGTGGTGTATTCAACATGGATTCATCTACATGCCAAAGAGTGTGAAGAAGGAACGAATGGTAGAGAATGGAGAAGTTTTTGATTTCGAGCTTTCAACGGAGGAAATGGAGGAACTGAATTCGCTCACTACTTCTGACGCCTTCAGTACCTTCAAGAGTTTATACCAGAAATGTGTCAACAGAGATACTACAAAAGATGGAAGTATGGACGGAGTCAAGATGGATATCACAGTAGATTAAGCTCAACCTCTATACATATGATATGAGGCAGAAAGATTGCCGCAATCATCATATGGATATTGATGGAAAGTGTTCTTAATTGAATGTATTAGATACTAGTAATGAGGTAGAAAGAAAGGGTACAATTACAGCCTTTATATATCATTTACCAATAGCACCTAAGTACTTTGTATTCTCTCTTTCTTCGCTCTCTCTTCTCCCTGCTTTATCTTTATGCCAACAATACATACACTAGGACGGAGATTTCCGAATAAAATTTAAACGGTTGCATACTTCTCTATTCTCATCTCACAAAAACTAACCTCAATCATGGCCAGTAATAGGGCTCTCCTATTGATAGCGGCAGTCCTCTCTATATCGGCTAGATGTTGTATAATAATATGCAATGTACAGGCGTTTAATGTAGTGGCTCCGGTCGGTACCTCTAGTTGCAATAAACAACAATTTCATGCACCTACGTCAGTGCCATCAATATCAGTGCCATCATCTTTCTCCTCATCTTCTATTGCAATATCATATATATCATTTACAAAGCAATTCAAGAGGCGTATAAAACCAAATCATACTCTACTATCTGCTGCTGCAACGCCAGACAACGATATAATATCAGCTCCTCCTACTATTAGCCCATCAAACAACAAACATCCAAACTCAAATCTCAATAGGAATGAACCACTCTTTCAGGAACGTATACAGCAATTACGTACATTTCAAAAGAAGTATGGACATGGATCAATACCATCACCGTACAAACCAAATCCATCATTAGGTATATGGGCGGCCAACTTACGACGACAACATACACTATCACTCCGTGCAGAAGAAACTAATCGACCATACATTGGATATCTAACCTCAGAACGGTATCAAACATTAATTAAAGAAGGATTTGACTTTACTAGTTTAACAGAACGTCAATTTCAATTACGGTTAGTGGAATTGCAAGAGTTTAAGGTTAGATTTGGACATTGCAATGTACCTGAAAAGTGGGATGAGAATATTGCATTAGGTGCTTGGGTTAGTAATATACGAAGTTTATACAAACGACGGCATATACAACAACAAACTAATAATAAAGCAGTATTAAAAGAAGACACTCCAAAGAAGCAGAAAATGGTACGTCGTAATAGAAACATACTACTACATAAAGCACAACCAAATATAAAGAAACGCAAACGATCATCAAGATTTTCACACTTGGATGATGAGCGGATACAATTACTTGAAAGTATGGGATTTGTATGGAGTGCCAATGATCGTAAATGGTATGAAATGTTAGAATGGTGTAAGGTATATGGTATATTGAATCGTTATCTTGATGATAGCAAGTTGATATCACATGATGTGGATAGTAGTGACGACTCGAATGGTGGTGAAATAGACTTACAGCAAGCCACTGCCGACATCAAAAATGAGCTGAATCATACACTTCTACTTGACAAATATCATCACTTTATTGGCAATATACAAAATCAATCCATCATATCAACATTCCATCCTCCAGATGAAATCTTACCACTGTTCCTGGATGAATCATATGCACAACAGAATGATGTAGAATACATCCCATCATCTCTAGACTATCGCATCTCACCAAATGATACGTTACATTATCCACTCCGCATATGGATGATTAACCAACGATCAAACTACAACCGGCTTGATCGTTCATCATCCAGCAGTGAGAGACAACAGCTACCACCAACCTTCTCTTCATCAATGATACCATCTACCATGACACAACAACGTCAAGAAGCATTAGAATCAATAAACTTTCCATGGTCGGGACGCTTTCCCAATCGAATGAAAGAAGTACAATATGAACAAGAAAAGTTGGCCGAGATTGAAAGACAAAAGGAGAAAGAACGCCGCATAGAAGAAAAGGAGAGGAAAGAACGTGAACGAGTGGAACAATTAACTTCTAGGAGAGATGATGTAGGTGGAGTTAATGAGCCTGTTGATGTTATGGCGTTGTGGCAAGCTGGAGATGATGAAGACGATGATGATTGGTAGATTATCTATTTATGGAAGTAGAAAAGATAGGTAGTTTACTCATAGACTACTTTGTTTAAGATCAAATCTAGTCATGAGACACAAACCTAAAACACATGTAAGATCTCTCCTCCGTCAATATTGCAGTAGTTGTATACCAAAGGAGACCAAAGGCCATCCATCCACGCCAACTATTGCAACTGTTCAATCAACAATCACAACATGAAGCGAGATTTCAATGCAGGCTATCCTTTTGCAAAGGATACCCGCGGCCCCTGATTCTTTAATTGAGTGAGTTCAACTCTCATACTCAATTTCAATCTTTAACCTTGTGATGGTTGATACATACCTATTTATATATCTATACTTTTGAGAATGGCGTCTGCACAATCTCTTGCGGTTAAACAACCAGTTTTCGTTATTGAAGATCCATCATGTAGTGATAACGATATCCATCAAAAGAAGAAAGCAAAAACATCACCCATCACTTCTCGAATACTACATCCAAATTCCAACAAGTTACTTGATAACATGTTACATCCATTAACAAAAGAAGATTTCTTAAAACATCATTTTCGTAAAGATGCAGTACATATATCAAGGAATCAATCATCAAATGCATTAGAATTAGTATCTGATATAAGTGACAACTATCTATTTGGTCTTGATGCACACGCGCTATTTACAGAGACTAGCTCGGAGAATGTATTCCTATGGCTACGTCCTCCATCATCTAATACTGCCACTCTTAATAGTGTAGAGATTTCAGATCCCGATACGGCATATGCATTACACATGTCAGGTAGACACAGCGCTTATTGCAGAGCACCTCCGATATTAGAAAAACATTTAGTAAGCTCATTATTACAAGCTACAGGATTTGGAGGTGGTCATTATCATGCTCCACATTCGGTTTCGGAAACAGTAACATTGGGTGGTAACACGACATTAGGGCGGGGGGAGGTTGAGTTGTTCATTGGCAATGCCGATGGTGGTGATAATAACAAGAGAGATGATATACAGCAACATACCACAGGTACTGATATATGCCTCTGTTTGTATTTACTATGTGATATTGATATTGTATACTGACTATTTCCTCTTTCAGGATGGCACACAGATTTTCAAGAGAACTTCACAATACAAATCAGTGGTGTTAAGAAATGGACATTACGAAGAGGAAGAGTAATGCATCCACTTCGAGCGACGACTCCACATTATGCAAGAGATGCAAGTGTAGTAGAAAATCAATTAAAAGTTGCCCGACTATCATGCTTGGGTGGTAATGCAACCTCAAATGAGAATAGTTATGGATTTGAATATAACGACAATAATGCAGTTGGAGAAGAACAAGTTGTAACACTATATCCAGGAGATTGCTTCTACTTCCCAAGTGGTATGTGGCATACTGTTGAAACTATCGAGCCTGGAATCTCACTGAATGTATCATTGATGGGCACAACCTATGCACAGCTAGTTAGTGAAAGCTTGCAACATTTACTTTCACAACATGAGGAATGGAGAGAGGTTGTTACATCTCGTCCTGGTGATAATGAGGAGACTGGATCAAGTCATTTACAAGGACTATTAAGTGGATTAAGCCAGGTAGTGGACGACTTTGTAAACAAACAAGGAGGTGCACAAAGTATATTACCTCCTGCATTGTGCCATCCTCCATTACGTCAAGAAGGAGACGATGACGAAGCTGAGGATACATTATCAAATGCGGATTCCGAATGTAAAGAAGATAATAGTAGTTGTGATGAGAAAGATGAGGCAATGAATGATCAGAAGATGGATCATATGAGTGATAATGATGAGGATGAAGAGGATGACTCTCCTGTATCAGGAATGATCATTTCAATCGACAACTTTGAGAGCCCAGTTGGTTGGTCGTCATCTCAACCTTCAAATGCAAAGCTCATTAAGAATCCACTAGCTTGCTTGATAGCAATGTCTGATATTGATAGTGATGACGATAAGCAGAAGCAAAGGGACGTCAAACAGTATATTCTTAATGTCAACTACTGTGGAAATGATATGATGGAAAGTCATATACGAGTCATATTAGAATCCACCTCACCAAACATAATTGATCAAATGGATTGGTACTTAGAGTGCGAGGCAAAGGGTCTAGATGCAGGGCAGCTATTCAACAACTCAAATGGCAATGCCTCATCATCGAGCAGGTACTTACCTCCACCACCAGTGTTATTTTACTTTGGATACTTCTCATGGACGTCCTAGTAGTAGCAAATGTAAATCTATAATATTGACAATATAGGTTGAAACAAACAGACTGCAATAACAATTGTGTTCTTAAATTTATAGTATTCTTTACATATATAATGCTTGACTCTTCATGAAATACAGTCATCATTCCATAAACAGCACCTCCGAGGAAAGTGCAAATTAATGACACATGAGAGATCCAAATCTTATTTCATTCGAAGATTGATATAGAAACCAACAACAAAGGCTTCATCTTCTACTCATTGTACTTTTTCTTGAACATAAATCTAAATTCGTTCTAGAAGATTGATATAGAAACCAGTATGGCTTCATCTTCTAACACTTATATTCCTAATTCCACCAGCTTTTAAACATAGTGAATGCACTTTGTGGAGCAACCGCCGCCGCCGCCTTCGATGACTTGCTTGTTGTAGATTTAGAACTCTTACTGCCTGAGCTCGTAGTAGACTTGGAACTCTTACTGCCTGAACTCTTTGCACTCTTGCTCATAGTAGGAGAGGTAGAAGGGCTGGATGAAGGCGCTAATACATCATTAGTTGGTGCAGGCGTAAGCTCATCATTAGTTGGTGCAGGCGTAAGTGTATCTGTAGGATTAGGTGTTGCAAAAGGATCGGGTGTAGGAGCAAACGGGTCGGAGGATGGTGATGGTGAAGAGATCTCAGAACAGCAGAAAGCTAAAACACCAGTGTTAATTGCAAACGAACATAATGGATTGTCCGAAGAAACTTGCACTGCACCATCTTGAAGATCTTGACATGTCTGTTCCCCAAACGGACATGGTATCTCATCCTCACCAGTTCCATCATTTCTAGCATCGCAAATTAGACGATTTGGATTAGGAAATTCTCCAAGTCCTCCTCCAATTCCAGGACAGGAGAAATCACATGGTTCATCATCTGGAGGAAATGGGTCGAAGGTTGGTGCAATCGAATCGGCGGTAACGACAGGCGTAGGCCCAGAAGAAATCGGATTGATGGAAGGTGAAGAGGAAGGCTGGATGATTGAATGAGAGAGAGAGGTATATGAATATGTTAGATTTGTATTTTGCAATTGATGATACTGATACCGACATGTAACTTACCTCAAGAGTAAGAGTTTGTCCACTTGACTTGCTCGATTTACTACCTGACCCTTTACTACCTGATCCTTTACTAGATTTGCTACCACTACTAGTAATTACAGTAGGAGATTTAGTAGATTTACTACCAGTGGATGATGCTTTGCCAGCTTTTGATAGGTTACGATGGTGGTATCGTGCATATGTTGTTTCCCATTCGGTAGCGGCGACTACTCCAATGATGATAAGTGAGCATGCAAGGATGGTATTAGACTTCATTATAGACAGTTGAAATGGTATATATATTGTTGATGTGAAATGGTGTAGGGGAGAGGTATATCGAGGACGATGATTGCAAATTATGAGCATAAGATGTGCATAAAACAAGGTGGAGTCAAACTCAATTCACTCAACGCAGAAAGCTATCGCTCAAATTTTCTCCGCGGTAGGTAGCTAGTACCTATGTCCAGGGGTATACATAGTGTTTTTGGAGTAATTGCATTCCTTATTGAGTAACAGTAATAATTGCGGCAGGGGGGTACAACTTTACACTGGACTGACTTCGAGGAGGGGGGTATAGTAAATTTTAGGGGGTTAGACAAATTATACTTTCTATCCTACATAGATACCCAACGCATTTGAGAGGCACTACTCAATGCTACTCCGCTCTTTCATGATATCGACAAAAGCAGATGCTCAACAGCAACTATACAATCACCACCTCAGAGCGATGCCTTGGTTGATAATGGTGGCGGCGTTATGCTCTGCTCATAATATAATATTAGTTACTTTTGCAATAACATAACCTCAAAACTCTACTCCTCACGATATAAACATTGCAAATCTCAATCATGACAACGAACAACAAACCTGATGCAATGGGCAGATTACTGTATGGAAACGGTGACCTATACAGTGGACAATGGAAAGATGGCCGACAGGATGGTCATGGTCATATGATATATGAAAATGGTAGTGTATACAACGGCCAATGGCGTAACAATAAGTTCGATGGATATGGTACATACAAGCATATCGACGGTTCTACTATTTCAGGTATATGGAAGGAGGGTATTCTACAGAAAGATCAAAAAGAGAAACGATTAGACAATAGTAGTGATAGTTCACGCCCGGTTATGGAAGCTCGTCAGGATAATGATGGTTTAATATCAACTCCAAAGCAAACTAGTATCAAGGTTATTGGATGAAAGATTTGGGTGAAACAAAGGTCGATAGATGTTATATGTATGTAGTAAGAATAATATATGTCGATATGTATACGTGTGAAGAAGAGTGTGATTAAACATCTAAGTAGAAGGATAACGCCATTTAGGAGAAGTTAAAGTTTCAAAGTTCTTCTTAATAGTGAATTGAAACAAGTAACATAAGAAGTAATAGCTCAGTTTATTGTAGTTGCATTCAAAAGATATCTTGAGACGGGGCAACATCTGCATCTATACCAACCCAAGCATCTGGCCATTCCTTTGCGAAAGTATCTATATTGACATTGTGCCACTTTTCATGCATGAGATGCTTCTGATCCTTTTGACCAAAGTGCGAGTTCTTCATTGATACACCATAATATCCTCTCAATCTATTGATATAGCCGGAGAATGTAGATCTAAACGTTCCGGCAAAGGCTCTACCCCTAGAAGAGACAGCAACATCTATCATACCCTTCCAGTTGGGATCCATATTGTCTAATCCAGCTAGTTCAGTAAAGTCGCTGAGGAAGTATAGCTTATGTCCAGCTCTACGAAATGGCTCAAAGGATCCTTTTGTATCTTTTTCATCCGTTGCTATGTATAGCACTTCATTCTTAAGCCATACATCTTCAGTATTCGCATACCTTTAGTGAATAGGAGATGCATGTAAAGTGAGACGTAGATCACAGTAGAACCAAAGATACCAATTGCATGAACGTACCATTCCGAGTCATCAATCCTCATCTTTTTGTACTGGAAATCACCACGGCGTACATGTAGGGAAGAATAACCTCCACCACCTTCGGCGTCTGTTGAAAACCCTTGCTCTTTACCAGCCTCTTGAAGGAACTTTACTATCTTACCTGCAGCACAAAAGATTTCATGTCTAAAGTGAAGCAAATCTCGAATATATCGTTTGTAATAGTTCTCAATCTTGACATCAGTGAAGTGTAGATAGCCATAGTAGTGAGCGAGCATTCTTGTTGGGGGTTTTGCTCCTTGAATATACTGAAAAATAGAGAGGAGGTTAATGTGTGAGAGAAGTATATATCATAAAAGGTCAAGCACACCACAGTGCAAGATGCTTACCAAAAGCGATGGCTTTTGCATTTGCTTTGTTACATAGACAAGTCTTCTAGTTTTCATCTTCATCTTCCTGTCCTGAAAGCCTGGACCATATTGGTCTTCTCCGTCACAGAACTGCTTTGCACCTTCTGGATCATCTGGGGTGCCTTTCTCATACATACCCTTATCAAATATCAAACATTCGTGATGTGTGGCTGTTATGTTTGGTGTAACGGCATGTGATGCTAAATACTCATGAATCAGGTCACAGGATTCAATTTTACCTCCGTTCTTAGTATGAACGCATACCTTGGACGCCTTGAGTAGTCTCTCCTTGTTCTCTGGGGGTATTGGAAACTGTCCATATGGGCGTCCTTCAAGTAGTAGGAACTCTTCCATTGACATGACCTTCACTCTTTTTCTATAATCATCTCCGTCCATGTCAAAGAAGCCATCTAATCCTCGATGTTTCTTTGCACCATCGTTTCTCAATAGATACATGGGTTGTTCAGGCTGGAGAGATTTGTTAGAAGAGAAGGAAGTGAGAGATGGGTTAGATCAATAATTGAGAGAAGAAGAACAGAAAGTAGATAGTTGCTTACAGGTAAGACAAGTATCCTGCCTAGTGCTGCAGCAATAATGAAGATGATTTCAAAGCTCATTCTAATGTTATTGAAGCCTCCCTGTTCATGTCGGTGGTAATCAAGGATCAAGGTGTTAGAAAAAAGTCATGTAAGCAGTGAAATTACAGGCATGAGAGACAACTGAGTGTAATGCTCACCTTGTCTGGAGTGAATACAAGATATTTGGGTTTGGAAGAGTCAGCATCAGCAAAAGGAGTGGTAAATGCCATGTCTTTGTCACCTTGAGGCTCATTCCAATATGCCATGGAGTTTACACCCACATCACACTGTATCTTTCCTCTTTGGGCGCCTACAAGAGCAGGTGTGTCTGCCATTGGCCGGCCTGACACTCCTCTAGCTAATTTGTTAGGCTGGCCTCCTTCTTCTCCTTTCGTTTGACCTCCTTCGCTATATCGATTGGTAATGATCTTTGCAGTAACATCTGCCTTTAATCTATCCATTTCATTTCTTGGAAAGATGGGAGCTCCTCGTATCCCGATATGTCCCTGACCTGTTGGTTCATTATCATTATCAACAAATGTATCACCATCTATACTCGTCCAACCAACTGGATATTCTCGTGCGTACACTGATCCTTCCCCGACATTCATCCATCGGTGCATAAAGTACTTTCTATCAAGCCAGGAGTAGTATGAGTAGAATTTTGACATTCCATAGTATCCTCGAAGTCGTATTATATACCCCGAGAAGGTACTAAACCAAGTGCCCGCAAAGACGGTACCACGAGCGGCAACAACTGTATCAATCATACCATACAATGTTGGATCAATGTTATCCAACTCTGCAACTTTCTTGTAATCATTAAAGAACCGTAATGGTCCTGAATGTCGATTTCGAAAATCATTAAAGAAGGTTTGATTCATTTCATCGGTAGCAATGTACAGTATCTCTTGTGGTTTCCATATCTCTTTAGTATTCTCATACCACTGCAGTGATGAGAATTTGACTTCCTTGAATTGCAGATCGCCTCGTCGGATGTGTAGTGATGAGTATCCACCTACCAATTCTTCATCTAGATCCATCTTCTTCTTCAAGGCGGAAGAAGAATCAAGTTGCAGTTGTTGATTCCGTAGATAATCTTCATACTGTAAGCTCAATATAATCTTACCAGCTGCACAATACACTTGATCATGATATCGTAAATGATCTCGTACCAATCTCTTGATATAATTACCAACCTTTGGGTCAGTAAATAACATGAAGACATAATAATGTACCAATAATCTATACCGATCACTCATTGTTTCAAAGTGCCATAATGGTGCGGCATGCATAGTTTGATTATAATAGAATGGTTTACGTACTCCATCTTGTTTTTTACAAAATTTCATGATACGGTCTTGTACACTTGGTGATAGTTTTGATATGTACTCCTCGCCATGTATGAAGACATCAACATCAAATATGAAACAATTCTCATTAGGAAATTCGGCACTAACTGGTGATAATTGACCATGAGATAAGTAATGATCATATAAATCTTCACAGTATACATCCGACTTTTTACGCTCCTCGCACCATTTGACTATATCCTTTAAATGATTTTGATATGTACTATTATATTGTGTCAAATCGACTAATCCACCTTTTCCACCTTCCAACTCTAAAAACTTTTCAGATGTTATTATCGGTACTCTTTTGAGTAGTTCAGTATTGGATGTCAAGTTGAAGAAATCATGATAATTCCGTCCCTTCCGTTGATCACTTTTTTTAGGTTCAAGTAGGTATACTATTTGATCTGGTGGTAGTACTAATGTTCTACCTGATACTGCGGCTAGTGTTATTACATTTTCTAATGACATTCGTATATTGTTCCAGCCGCCTAAATGTAGAATCAAATGAAGTAGAAGTTTGAGCACGAGATATGTCAGAGATGGCGAAATAGATATCAAACCGCAAAGCTTTGAGTTACAAAACAACAAACAAACTCTTACCAGTATCAGGTTCAAAAGTTAAATATCGTCTTCTCCCTTCAGGATTAGTATTAAACACACCATCATTATCACTCCTCGGTGGTGGTATAAACGGGTGTTCATTCATCGAGATCCTACCACCATCCACATCATATGGTAAACCAGCATTCAAATCTCTCGTACCCCTTGGTGCATTCCAAAATACTAGCATTGAATCCATTACAACTTGTATTTCTGGTTTAGTATTTGGACATGTTATAGTTCCTCGTTGGGCACCAATTAATGCAGGTGTTTGTGATATCGGTAAGCCAGAGAAACCACGTGCTGTATGTGATGGCGGTATTGATTTTGGTAATATGTTTGAATTTAATAATGTAGTTTGTAATTGGGTCCATGTATATGTTGTTCCTATATCAAACTTGTGTTGTTCTTTTTGGACTTTATTGTAGTTTATCCTCTTCTCCTTCTTCTTATTGCTACTACTATCAATATCAACATGACCACTAGTATCTCCATCACCATTATTAGTAATATCAGTAACCATCTTAATAAAGTTAGATTCATTACCACCCTTCCATCCATTATTAATAGCTTCCTGTTTACTTACTTCATGTCTTTCCTTTTCATATTTATTTAATAGAAAATTTGCTAAATCCATTTTATGTTTAAGTGCACTATTCCCTGGACTTAGTTCCCCACCACTACCTGTGCCATATGTAGTAGTATCAAAGGTATCAAAGTTAGTTGAATCATCAGAACTTGGATGATGTGAATGATGTAAGTGAAATAAGTAGATTGTTGTTATTAATAATATTATTGCAAATGTTGGTATTAGTATTGATAATAGACGGAATAGTATTGGCTGTGGTTGATTTGATGTTCTACTATTACCTCGAGATGATGAACGATATCGTTTTGGTGAGGAGCATGATGGTGATGTTGGTGGTGTTAATGAGTATATCATGTTTTATGTTGTAGTTGTATGAGTTATGTGAGAGTACTTTTGAAATGTTTGTTATATAAGTTACTCGTACTAACCACTCCGCTACTGCGCTACGACGATACCACTACTAACCTATAGTATATGACAGTGTTATGGTTGTGGTTTACACTCTTCTCGGTAATATGATCAGCCTCAAGCCTCAATATGTAGCCGATTGCAATTATATAAGTAACGAATCAACTCTCCGTCACGAAGTCGTCACCCTAAATTATCTGCCGTCACAGGACCATACAAACTGATACTCTAGCCAGCCGTCATCTCAGCCGTCATCTTCGATAGCCATTTAATGCTATGTATTCCACTATCCTTTGTCACATGATTGTACACAAAGTCACTATCTTGCTAGCCGTCAGCTCAGCCATCATCTCAACTAACCATATAATCACCTATAATCATAATATAGCCAGCTGACATCTCAGCCGTCATCTCAACGGCCATTTAATGGACTTGTACCAACATGTATTCCTTCACTCATGATTCAGATGTCACCACTAACACTTTCAGCCATTGCCTATTAATCTTTTCAGAAGCTCATTCTCTATAGCTTGTTCATTTGAAGGGATCGCATATCCTCCTCCATATGTTAGCACTCCTCTTACATGTACCATAACTGCCTCATCGATATAGAAAGCACATTTACCATCTGCCGGACTCGTTTTAATGACATCGGATATGTTTGTCTTTCCCTCAGACAAGCAGCTTCCAGGGGTATGAAATGAATTGAGGAAAACATTCTTCGTTCTACTGATACTCTTTTGCCACTGAGTGTTAGTGACGTTTGCTCTCTGTGGAAAGTCCAAGACTGCTAATCCAATAGACTCTTCTTGTGGTAATCCTCCACCTGCGATAGAACTCTTAATTGTAACAAAGCACCAATCGTTACATTCGGTATGATCGATCGCTCTCAGTATAGAAGGAAGGCTTTGTTTTTGTTGTGTATTTCTATCTATATCCTTGAAGAGAAAGTATTCATCTAAATCCCATGTCCCAACAAACTCAGAGGTGCTCTTTGCTCGATACAAACACTGTTGATAGAACGAAATCTTGGGCATGTGTTGATACTCACAGTCGATACCAATAGAAGCTTTATTCCAAAGCGCTGAGACTGTCAGTGTCCCTGCATCTATATCAGGTTTGTATAGACGATTCACGATATGAAGGATTGTTTCGTCTTCTCCTTTGGAGTGTTGCATAAAGACACCAACATGAATATGATCGATACCAACCACATCATGATGATAACGAATAAATTCATTCAGTTGTGTGATTCCATTAACATGAACCACAACACACAGAGTCATATTATGTCTTTGTTGCAGAAAAGGTTTGTTTGATGATAAAGGTGATGCTACCTCATGTACCCCAACTGTAGGCTCATTTATTGGGAGATAAATCTTTATCACTTCGCTGTATGTATCATTTAGTCTGTCTTTATGTAAAACATCTATTCCCAATGCCATATTATCATTCACTGTATGCCGATAGAGATTCTCTACTTCTGTTGCTGACAGGATTGAGTGAAGAGGACATCTGTACAATTGTAGGATATGATTTGTGTTTGGGTCGGCGCCGATGGTTGGAATTAATTGCAATGTTGCTTCCCTTTTACCAATTCTACAGAGAAATATTTCATTTTCGATCTCATCCCATTGTCTTAGTGGAAGTGTACCATTATCATATAGCGTTCTGTTAACTTCCTCGTTAGTGAAATGACATTTGCTTTTCTCGAGCATAGAACTACCCATTGCAAATACCTGGAACCATAGTTTTCGTTTATCATGGTAGTCACCCGATATGGAGGCCCCTGATATCAAAATTGTTGCGTTGCTAGATGACGTGCCATAATTGTATATGCCCGGTCTAAACTGTAGTCTCTTCTCGATAACATTTGCAAATGAAACTAAGATGGACGAAGAATTGTTATTGAATGTTGATGATGATACATGGCTAGTAGATACACTGCTTTTTTTGGATTTGCTACTACCATGTAAGAATCCTAACCGATATAGATATGTACCAATAATGACAAATAGAACTATCTGTTTCAAATGATTCAATGAATATTTCCTTTTATTATGTAATTTCTTGATCATTTGGTACCGATTGCTAGTTCAGTTTCTTGGAGGGTATCTTACCACTACTCTTACTATTTACCCAGTAGAATGAGCATTGACATCTATCAACTTCACACGCCAATACTGCTATATTGAAGCCAATCCATCGATTTGATCTGCCCAAACATTATCGTACTTCGACAACTACTTTCACCTCGCTCAATCAAAAGATATTTTGGTATCCTTTTATTCACAAACCATGATATCTTCTATCAATCTACTCTAGAGCTTCTTCACTACTTCTTCCGACCTATTATACTAAAGCGCGTTAGTAGTACTGTAATTATGACTTATCGATGCTCTTTAGTTGCTTTATCATTGTTAGTGTTAACGGCGTTGATCCTTTTCATGAGCACAAGACGTCAATTGCAACTACAAACAAACAATATAAACTCAGAGTTGGGCCTCTCCTCTCACCTTCCTCATACTACATTTGCTGCAAATGAAACAATATTTACCACACAAACACAACAACAAGGTCGTCGTCGTCAACTATGGATGCACATGGGTAACTATCAAGATCCAAGTTCAATAGAATTACGTCAACCATTTGGTGCTAGTGATGTACATCATATTAATAATAATGACATGTCTGAAAGTAGATATGACTTGCCAAAGGTCACACCATACAATTATGATAATGTGTTCGTAACAGCACCTGCATTCAATCGAGAGTTATTTCTATTGTATTATAATCCACAGTTAGATGAGTTTCTTGTATATATCAATGAACATAAGGATGTAAGTTTCTTTTTGTGCTGTGTGTTGCTGTGTGTTGCATATAAAGATTCTCCGCTGTTATGAATGATATGATACTGTATGCAAATTGTAGCTGTGTTTGCATTATAAATAAGATTCTCCGAGTCTCACATATATGCATTTCCTTTTTTCATGCAATATATACACAACAAACAGCCATATGAATCTAAATACTTCTCAGCAGTATGGAATAGATTACACACAACATTACCAACATTAACATATGCACTACGGAATCATTTTCCAGAGCGGTTTCAAGGATCTACATCATCTGAATTTATTGTTTACATTTCAACAGGTGACACGCCAAAGTTAAGTTGTGACTGTGTTATCAAAGAAGAACGATTAAAACGACCAAACTATTGCCAGAATCAGAACTTTGCACCTATATTGCAATTTGGTAGTGTTTATAGAGATCCTTGGATATTACCCAGTGTTCAGACTATGCCAGTTTGGCCGCATTTACCTTGTTTTGCAGAATGGCAACGAGAGGGTACAATATGTGAAGAGTTAAAGTTACGACGTGATGTAGCAGGGAAGCTTGGAGGTGAGGAGCCTCTAGATGAATCATCCTCAGTTTGGTCTGCACTTATCCCCACAATAATTTGGCGCGGTAGTGATTACTTCTTCTTAATATGTATCCATCCCAATCTACTTCCTGTCGAGTGGGATAGAGATATAAAACCTCGATCCGAAAGTTTTGGCAAAAGTGCTCGAGGTGTCGTTCAATCGTTACTCGACATGTGGAATAACCTTACTCCGCGGTGGAAGGGAGTAACACTAACTTCTATTGCCAAATTAGACGCCGAAGAAGCTAATCAACAACAATCGACAGTACCATGGATTGATATAAAATTCACAGTCAAAAGTAAAGTCCATGGGCACGAAGTAGAGCCGGACATTATAAGATATGAACCCTTCCAAGACTACGGTATAGATGCTACCAGTGAATCAATGTCATTAGCTCAATTCAGTCAATACAAGTATCACATTGATATAGGTGGTGGTGGCGGAACTACTTGGTATGGCACGGCAGAAAAGCTTGGCATGCCGGGGGTGTTATTTCACCATTTATCAGAATCAAAAGATTATTTTCATGACGATTTAAAGCCCTGGATTCATTACATACCAATAAATGAGGACTTGTCCAACCTACGGAAAATGTTTGATTGGGCCGAAGAGCATAGTGAAGCTGCCAGAAAGATATCCGAGGCAGGGATTGAGTATGTAAAGAATCAAGCAAGGCCTGAAGTGATGAAGGCAAAGTATGAGAAGTACTTCTTCCATACACTGAAAGGAGTAATTGACGCCTATCAACCTATACAGAATGATGAGGCTAAGGCCCAAGTCGATAATTGGTTATCAAACTGGTCTTTAGTTGGAAAATGCAATGGACATGATGAGATTTGTGATTTGAAGAATTGGAGAATCGAGGACTAGTTACACAATTGTTTCATCAAACAGTCATTACTATTATCAAATCATATTAGCTATCAAACACACATATCAAGTGGCTCGTCAACAAACAGAACATTAAAATAGTCACCGAGCCACCATTTACGTCAAGTATGTTATGTCTATCACAACATCATGACACCACCAACAAGCAACAAAACAGAAAGAGCGCTCAAAGTTGATTTGACTCTACTTCCATTCCTTGGCTTTCCTTCCACATTAGAGTTCGAGCCAATCGGCTCGCTTTGAACAAAGTAGGGACTGATTAAAGCCTTGGCCTGAGAGAAAACAATGGTGTTTTCTTCACTCTCTTCGGGTTTAGTACCATCCAAGTGGCACTCACAAAGATTAAGAAGGGTAGGGAAACAGAATTCACCATCACCACATTCATCGTCCGAGCCACATTTGTTGCCGCAATATCCCCGAGCTGAGGCCTCGTCAAACCCGCAACGCGAATCATTATCGGCAAGATCAAGATCCGTACAGATTGGATGTTCACCCTCCTCGAAGGTATTGCAATAATTCAATTGAACACCCCAACATTCCTCACCGTCAGCACACTGTATATGATGAGTACATTGAGATTTGCAGTTACTTCGAGCATCTACTTCGGTTACACCACAGCGGAAACCAAACTCTGGCTGAAGAGAATCGGGCAGTGGGGACCTCTCGACTACTGATTCGTCAACATCATCAACAATGTCGCTATTGACTCCAGTACAATAGAGCTCATCAGTTCCACAGAAGCCGACTGTTGAAGAGTAGAGCGAAATAAAGTTTGTGTGAGTTGATATACCAACCGTATTGAGAGGAACAACAACAACAACTTACATTGAGAGCAACAAAGGCTTTCATCTTTGCATAAACCGTTACCAACTCCTCCACCGCCGCATGTACCTCCATTATCAGACTCGGAGTCTACGTCGATTGATTTAGTTACAAAGCAGTACTGCTCACCATCACCGCAGTATCCATACTGGAAGATGAAGATGAAGAGAGGTGATTGTGACTTAAGTTAGTACATGTGGTTTGTAAAGGAAAACAAATCAAGGCAAATGAAGTTCAAATGAAGCAGCAGTATTACTGAGACTTCATATTAAACACAAGCATCTCATGATAAAATAATACTAACGCGGACTTTCCTGTGAGCAACAAGGAGCATTGTCTAAAGGACAGAAGCCATCTCCTGAATCACCACCACCAGATCCGCAAGTACCTGCGTCAATCTGAATGGTGGGAGCTTGTGGAGCTCCCTCGACAGAACTTGGTGTAGGAGCAACATCCGACGAACAATATTCATCTGTGGTGCCGCAATAGCCCCATTGAGAACAGCAGTAGCCTTCAGTTGGGCATTCACCATCACTAGAAAAGTTGGGGAATGAAGGTTAGAATGGTACATTCATCAGGGAAAGTACAATAGCAAGTCAAACTTACCCTCGATCACCACCACCACAAGTTCCCGAGGTCACTAGTGGCTTCTCGTCAAGACTGATGTCTGGGGTTACAAGACAATTGGGGCAGGTTGGAGACGGAGTATCCGGGACAACCGCATCTGAAGGAAATGGCGTAGGAAGTAGCGTCTGGCCACTACCTGCTGCAGCGGTACTTCCCGTCGTTGGTACACTTGTTGTTGGTGCTAAAGTAGGCGCATCACTTGGATGAGATGATTGAGATGGAGAAGACGATGGCTCAATGAATGCCGTTGGAATACTGGAGGTAGTTGGCCTAAGAGAAGGTGAGGCGGTTGGTGTGTTGGTAGTAGGTGAGCCAGTCGGGTCAGAAGTACTAATGATTGGGGATGAACTTGGCTTGTTCGATGGAGATGTTGTTGGACGCTTGGTGGGTGAAAACGTGATGGCTCGAAGAGGATCAATGATACCACAGCTTTCAACACCTTGGATAAGATTGGGATAGTTCTCAAGAAGGAAGCCGAGGAAGTCTCCTTCTTCAAAGATGCCACTGACGATTGACGAAATATCTTCATCTTCAAACAAATCACCATTAGAACCGGCAATTGGCTTGTACCAAATAACATCAAAGCC
>Ga0214477_100279_pt1 | contig 36774 bp, 27 predicted proteins | sample M1_20Mar14CPVII9_FD_165058 | JGI IMG/M metagenome (GOLD analysis project Ga0214477, IMG submission 165058) | Marine eukaryotic communities from Monterey Bay, California, United States - M1_20Mar14CPVII9sort6BwellC16 | ecosystem: Environmental > Aquatic > Marine > Unclassified | place: USA... | reverse complement strand
TCACCCATACTACCAATTAATGGTTCATAATCTTCTTCTCTTTTATATGATTTATCATACTTTAAATAACTATATGCACTCTCAACTCGGTCTTTCATTGTTTGTAATTCAATGTTGGATCTACCTAATATCATGTAGGATACACCGATTGATAAACATGAAATGAATAGTAATCGTTTCATTATATATGTTGGTAATGGATTTTGAGAGTTATTAGTATCGCCACCACCATTATTCTCTATATCACCATTATTATTTGATATCATTATTGGTTTCATTCTTTCTTAATGTATGTGTAAGAGTGCACCTTTAGATCTATCTCGACAGTGGCTTCACAAAAAAAAAGAAAGCAGCTCAATAATGAATTTATTGGTAACAATATATTGCAATACATACCCCGCTAGCTGCACAATAAGCTAATTGCCACCTACTGCGTTGCTTTCTGCCTTTTGTAGCCTTTTTGCTTTTGTAAACACTGTACCACCGCACTCATGTACAACGGTACGGGGTACGAGATACTCAGTATTTCACGAAATTAGTTATCTATCAACATCAACTCTATCTGTGCAATCACTGACGCGGTGTTGTTATTTTATTACTTGTAACCAGTACAAACAAACAAATTATACCACATTAGTATATAACATACACATAGTGAACATAACAGAAGTAGAAGATGTGGTATACTTCTGTTCTTCTTCTAATCTTTTCAACAACAACACAAATACAATGTAGAGCTTTCCCCGTTGCATCTTCTTTTCGAGTTCAACATTTGAAACATTTCAAATCATTACAAGTACGAGGTGGGGAAACATCTCCATTGTCTGCAACAAGTAGTGCTGTAAATGCAAAGGAAGTAGCAGAAGTATCTACACAACAACGATATTATAGAATTGCAAAAGAATTGGGAAGACATGTTTGGCCATCAGTTCCTTCTAAGAAGGAGATTACATCAAAGAAAGATGTTGATGTTACTACAGCTACCAACTTACAAATAGAAAGAAAGAAAGCTATATCAATTAGATATCGAGTAATTGTATCACTATTATTAATGTTGGCTGGTAAAGGTGTGACGATTGCAACTCCGTACATATTCAAAGCTTTAATTGACATTGTACCGAGTTATGTTGGAAGTAGTAGTAGTACACCACCCATTAGTTCTTCATTTGTCACAAGTAAACTGCCAATATCTCTTCCATTACTACTACTAATATCATATGGTATATGTCGATCACTATCATCATTCTTTCGTGAAGCAACAAGTGCAGTGTTTGCACATGTATCACAGTATGCAATCCGTAGATTTGGCAGAAAAACATTTGATCACGTACATTCATTAGATTTATCCTACCATCTAAATAGGAATACTGGAGCGTTATCCAGAGTCTTAGAAAGAGGTAGTCGAAGTATTAGTCTTGTCTTGAACGCCATGGTCTTTTCAACTATACCGATATTAGTTGAGCTGGGTGTAGTGCTGTTCTTACTCTTCAAAAAGTTTGGTGTGCTACATGCATTAACAGTGCTGTTGACAATCGGTTTTTACTCTGCTTATACAATTTTCATAACACAATGGCGGAGTTCAATACGAAAAGATATGATCGCTTTGGAGAATCAAGCATCAGGCAAAGTGTCAGATTCTTTATTGAATTATGAGACGGTGAAGTATTTCGGCAATGAAGTATATGAAGGTCATGAATATGAGAATACTCTTCAAAAGTATCAGAAGAGTGCTATAAAAGCCTCTAAAAGTCTGTCTGCTCTCAACTTTGGTCAAACGGCTATATTCTCTATTGGGTTAACAATTATGATGGGCTTGACTCTTCAAAGTGTAAAGGTTGGCAAAGCAACAGTAGGTGACTTGGTATTGGTCAATGGACTTTTGTTTCAACTTTCCGTACCACTTAATTTCATCGGATGGGTATACCAAGAGACAAGACAGGCATTTATAGATATGGAAGCTACCTTTGAATTGTTAGACACGGTGCCAGAGATAGTTGATAGACCAGATGCAGTCGATTATGATCCTGTCAAAGATGGTACCACAATCGAGTTGGAGGATATCGAGTTTGGATACAAGACATTTGCACAATCTTCCTCTGATGCATCTACTGTGGGCACTTCAACCTCATCTAGCACTACCTTAGAGCCCCAGCACGAAGAGCAAATTCCAACTACAAGGCCGATATTAAAGAAAGCCACCTTTACAATACCACAAGGCAAGACAGTTGCAATCGTTGGAAGTAGCGGCTGCGGGAAGTCGACTTTGCTTCGAATACTGTACAGATTCTACAACCAAGACAAGGGCACAATGCGACTAGGGGGAAAAGACATCTCAGCCTATACAACATCATCAGTTAGAAAAGCAATGGCAATAGTACCGCAGGATGTCGTTTTGTTCAACGACTCAATTGGATACAACATACAGTATGGCAACTTAAATGCCTCATGGGAAGAAGTTGTAGAGGCCACCAAGAGGGCACAGCTACACGAAATCATAATTAAACTGCCAGATGGCTACAATACGATTGTCGGGGAGAGGGGACTGAAACTTAGTGGCGGAGAGAAGCAAAGAGTATCTCTAGCTCGGGCTATACTCAAGAAATCTCCTATACTCCTATGTGACGAACCTACTAGCTCACTTGATATGCAAACCGAGCTGGAAATCATGAACAACTTGAAAGAGATAGCCAACGATAATGATGTGACTGGTGTTATTATAGCACACAGGTTGAGTACGATTCAAGACTGTGATATTATTGTGGTGATGGATGAAGGTAAAGTTATTGAACAAGGCACACATGACGAGTTACTCAGGTTAGGAGGTAGATATTCCGAGTTGGTAGCATTTCAAAGGAGTACTTCAACAGATGAATCATCAATCAAGCAATTGGCATGAGCAAAGTATAACTACTATTAGCATGTTCTTTTATTATCATTAGTTGAACATGACACTTATTTACTCACTGCATGCACTATCTAGCTCATCAATAGGTATCCTTTAGTACCTACATTTTTCCAACTCTCATAATTTTTTTTAAGCAGAAGAAGGTTACCATATGCCACACAGATTAATATGATGGTACCACTCCGCCAAGCAGGTATAGCAGTCAATAGGACGGCCAATACCCAGCGTTGCTTATCTTCTTCTGTGCCCAATAAAAATAAACCATGGTGGTCTTTAGAATCTCTGCACAACAAAATGTAAGTACAAAATTAGTGAAAATATGAAGGTGCACCTTACTTGAAACTTTCGATTTGTTGTCTGCATATAAACCAACCAGTATCGGAGTTTGATATGATATAATTCTTCTCTCTATTTTTTTGTGTTGTATTCTTATGTATCCTTGCACCTTGACACTTTTATAAAATACTTTACATTCATATAACATCTAATGAAATTACCCACACATGTCTACCTACCACAATACCAGAGCAACTATTATTGCAACATCTCTACCTGACGAATCGTTGTCTGCAGTACATGAATCTTTGTCGAAAAAGTTATCTGCAGCAGATAGTCACAAATCAGTATCTATTAATGAGGCGATCGTTAGCGCTCAAGCTCGCGAGGCACATCATCAATCAATAAATATATCATCTCCGAATAATGGGTTAGTAAATGGAAATAATGCCTCTTCTCAACTAAAACAAGAACAAGTTGAGAAGGAGATTGAGCAGAGAGCACTGGAAAAAGCTCAAGAGAGGATGGAGTTGGAATTAAAGGCAATGAAAGAGCAATTACAACGCAAGGAAAAAGAACGTATGCAAAAAGAAAGTATTGAGAGAGATAGGATTGAGAGAGAACATAAGAAGGAGTTTCAATTGGCATATCAGAAATGGAAGAGTGATGCTGCAAAGGAGTTACTACAACAACAAAGAGAAGAAGAGACAAAGGAGATTAATGGTTTAGATAAGGAGACAGTGGAAGATGAAGATTTGAAAGAGAATACAATCAACAACAACAATGATCATCATCCGATATTAGGACCACAAATTGCAAATCTACCTTATAAACGAGTGCATCTGACTTCAGCGGCTACTCTTGCATCACTTCCGGTGTACGAGAAACAACGTGCATATCGTCATGATCGAGCGGCGAAGATGGCAAAGGATAAAAGGAAGACTCTATGGATGGGAATTCCTGGCGCTGTAGCACTATATGAAGAAGATGATGGGAGATTGTCAATATTAGATGGACAGCATCGTGTTGGTATGATGGCTTTGTTAAAAGAGGAACAACGGAAGAATAGTGGAAAAGGCAACAAGACCAGTCAAACATCGGAGGAGCTTGACAATCTTGATTTGGACAATATAGTAGTGGAGGTGTTCTTTCCACGTCAACCGTCTGATGACAGCGTGTCATCCAGTAGTCAAGAGCAAGATGACAAGGCCATCATATTTACAGAAATCAACAAAGCAGAACCAGTTAAGCTGATTGATCTGCCAGGAGTTACGTCAAAGTCAACACGAGATATTATTGATCATGCATCAACTCACTTTTATGATACATATCCTGTCATGTTTTCTCCATCTGCAAGATGTCGTGCACCTCATTTACACCTGGATAGTCTACGAGATGCTCTCTTTGCATCAGATGTAATATCGCGCGAGAAGATTGGTAGTGGCGGAGAGTTAGTAAAATGGATTGTGCAAAAGAATAGTGAGTTGGGGGAAAGATATGGTACTTTGGACAATGCAGAATTGAACAACGGGGACAAGAAAATAAGTGCTTCTGCATTAAAGAAGGCGAGAAAACATGACTTCTATTTAGGCCTTGAGAGTAGTTGGTTATACAAGTAATTGCATTAATCAATGAAACCAGCCTTTAAACAAAACTCAATGATATCGTCTAACGTCCTCCATATTCGCATGCTCTGCCCTTTCTTAGAAACTCTAGTTATCTCTTGCCATTGCTCTTTCAATGTTGCGAGAGTCTTCCTCTTGCCACCCTTCAAGGTACTCAGAAACTTGCCCAGATCCGAGTCTAAACTACCCTCAAACGACAGGAACTTCTCACCTAATTCTGTGAGACTGTGGCCAAACGGATTATAACCTGCGGGGAAAACATTAACCGCCCCTCCCCTCATTGATGATAAATTGGAATCATAATAACTTTGCGATGAAGAATGTGGTACAATTGCAAGTTCACTATATCCCGCAGAGTAGTTTTTGTTAGTTCTCCTCAAAAGTGATGGAAAGAAGCCCGATCCACCTGCAGTATTTCTCCCCTCTGACACTGTAAACAGAGATAATAGAACGATATACCATACTATTGCAAAGAGGAGATAATATGAGAGTGTGAGTTCTACAAATGTATAAAGCAAATAAACAATAATAATATATTTACTGCAATGTAATACATTTATTCATTATATATGCACTTACAAGGAACATACTTCCATTTCATATGTAGCCTCGAACCACTGCCATTAGATCTCTTTTCAGAGTCAATTGTTATCTCGGACTCTTTCATTTATAAATTTAGAAATTATTTTATTTGCTCTGACTACAATACTCTATCAGTGGACTACTAATCCTATATCCTTGTATCAGGTGTTTTATGAAGATGATAAGCCGTGTATAGATTTCCAAGTGGCTATCGTAGTGTTTTGCTATCACATCTAGCAAGTAGGATATCGTAAAAAAAAAGATCTTTACTAGGATACCATAGGATACCGTATCTTTGGATAATGGACGGATGGAGCGAGTTGTTGAGCTAATGTTGTACCTTAGGATTTGCGATAATGGATGGAGTTGATGAGCTGGAGGTGTTCATGTTTGCGATAGGATGTACCTTAGAGGCGGCAACTTCTACTGTTGGTCCTATTGTTTGTTGGGATAGGCTAGCTGCATTAGAGAATAAGTGATATTGGACTGCACACTATGATGAACTTGTTCGAGTAATATGCACTAGCAGCACAATACACAACTTGATATGATATCATCTAAATTTACAAGCACTAATCTACTAGTTTGGCGCATTCAGTTCATCCCAAATTTCCTGCTCATCTTCTACGGACGCTGCCTTCTTTTTTATTTGTTGGTACTAATGATAAGCAGAATGGATATGTTAGTTTGATGTCAATGCATTCCAAGACACAACAAGGTATCATTATATCACTTACCTCCTTCATAGAAACAGTCTTTGTGGATGCTAGGTCTTTGTGTTTTATCTCATCAATCACGGCTACTCTTGCATCTAACCTCACATGTCTGACTGGTCTTCCGTCAAACAGCAACGAACAATCATTATCGGCTTCTTCTCTGTCACAATATTCCAGATTGATATCATCTTGCTCAGCAAACACCTTGATCTCACGCTCTGGTCCACAAGCCGACTGAAGAGCTCGTTCAGCCAGCATGAGCTGCCAAAACTTACCACCAATAGCATCTACAGCTAGATGAGCAGATACACGTTGAAACGCTCCAGCTAGGATTGCATCGACGCCACGGTTTCCCCAGCATCCAGCTCTCCATACAACTGAGCTGTATCCCGATCGTCTTCCTAGATGTTTCATAACATCAATTGGGTCTCTCCCTTTGAGAACTTCTACCTTCACCCCAAGATTGATAAGACGTTGCTTTAAGTCTTGAGTCTTTTGAATCTCTTTCTGAATATACTTATTTGATGCCATGGCAGCTTCCTGACACTAGCAGAGTTGTGGGAATGTTAGTAAGTGTGTTTATCATCACAATACTCACACATATCACACAAATAACAACTTACCTCAAGTGCAGCTTCAGCCGCTAACTCCGCATCTCCTGTTTCTATTGCTTCCTTAGCCTTTTGTGATGCCTCGGCTGCTGCCGCTGCGGCTTTCGCTGCTGCATTTGCCACAGCAATCGCCCTAGAATTATCTCCATGACGAAGCAAGACCCTACATGGTTTTCTTCCGTCAGCTTTCCAGAACTCTTCAACATCTACTCCATGTGGAAGATTAGGGTCGTCATTAGTCAGGGGAAGCTCTTTCAAATCTGTTGCATCCATTACCAATACTCGTTCAACAGCAGCCGGGAGAGATTTCCCATCAGTAGCCAGCCACTTAAGCCCTTTCAACCGACCTTGGATTGACGGATCACCAACTGGACCGTTTCCAGCTCTTGGAAATGTGGCAACACTGAGTGAAATAATATCAGTATATTGTAAATTCAATAAGTCAAATCATTCTTTCATATAAACAAATTTTTCTTACCATGCATCCACTTGTTCGTACCAAGGCATCATAGGATTATCTCCTAAATTTCCCTGTGCATACTCATCTTCGAATTCCATATTGAAGAAATCATCAACCTCTGAGGTGAACTCATCATCTTCCTCACCGTTATCAGTATTTGCCCAAACAGACTCTGGAGGAGGAGCTATCTCGTACATACCAAAGTCACGATAGGAGAGATGTTGTCCACCAAAGTTCTTCCCAAACGAGTTACCATTGCGAGCAAACGCTTCTGCATCATCACTATCAATAACACTGCAATGTAAATGACCCATTGGCTATAGTTTGTATTGACAATACAGTATCAGGCAAGAAGAATTAGTAAATGTATGATAATCTCACACAGTCAAATGTCACAACTACTTACTCTTCCAAATCTTTTCATATGTTGTCTGGCCATTCTTTGCATTTTAGAGTTGGCAAGTTCTGTGTATCCCTCAATCAAATGTTGACAATCCTCTTGCAAGACTCCCATTGTCACACTCACACCAGATGCATGTAATTTCTCAGCACCTTTGAAAGAGTTTTCTTTGATTGGATCTTGACAGCCAATAACTAGACGAGGAATATTGGCCATTTCGATTAGCTGTGTGATTGGTGGCTTTTCTTCTCTATAATAAATGCCAACAGTTCGATATGAGTCAAATAGAACGAAACATGCGAGTAAGCAAATCAATCAAACTAAAACTCACCCTTGACGCTCATTACTTGGCTCTAATGTAACATACAATGTACTTTCGAAAATATCTTTACGAAATGCGGAATCAGATGGCCAAGATACACACCACTCTCGTAATGGTGTCGATTCTATACCAGCTTCCTGGAAAGCAAATTCTATTGCATGTCCTGCGTAGTTCGACTTTCCCTTTCCTAGAATCTGTTTGTATGTGTGATGGTATGTTAGAATAGTTGAGCATATGAAAAGAAGAATATGTAGCGAATGCATACATAAAACAATTATATTACTCACTCTTCCATCCTTTGCGACTAACACAGCACCACATCTTGGCTTTGGAAATGGTCCATGCGAACCACGCTCTCCTCCACTTGATGCCATATTGATTGCCAATAACATCATTTGTTTATCATTTTTCATTTCTTCAGTTTCCACATCTTCCTCTTCTTCTTCAATGTTATCTAAAGCAGTGATGATTTCACTTGCAGTATAAGGTTGTTCTTCTGCAATAGTTGTTGCAACAGACCCACCGTTTATCAACTCATCTACATCTGCCTCAGTAGCCTTGTTTACACTTTTGTTCTTCTTCTTGGCAGCTAATTCAATACTACCCACTCTAATATCGTTTGATGTTGAATCTGAAGTGATGGGTGGAATAAAAGTTGATGTATGATGTGAAAATCTTTTTGATGGCGACGGCGGTACAAAACCCAAACTACCATTAAATACCGTCAGTATACCGACAATAGATATGAACGATAAGCCCGTCATGATAGAGAGATATGCTGCTTATTGAATATGATAAAGAACAATGTTAGCCCTGCCAGATCTCGCTAAGTGTGCAGTGTGGATCCTTTTTGGTATCCTTTATGAGAGTAGAACTCAGTTTGAATGATTAGTTAGATGGTCGATGTTGCTAGTTGCTTAGCTGATGGCTGATGTTGCTAGTTGCTTAAATTGATTGCTATTGACATTTAGTAGTGTTAATAAGTAGAAGTTGGATGGTAGATTCTTGTAGTGTTTCTTCACTAGCTATATAGTTATATTTTCACAAACAACAAACGAATAAGGACAAAGATATTTCATTACAAAGTTTAGATACAAATACTATCATTAAATCATAATACCATTTGATATGTTTCGGCAATCAGCAATACGACTGTCAAGTAAGGGGCGAACAATTATAAGAGATCCGAGGAAGACTAAGAAATTACATAAACAGAGACAATCAGCTGTAGTTGCATCTAAAGAAGAACATCAACCTCAAATACATCAGCAACAATCTGTCAGTAGACCTCGGATGGCGTTTGAACCATCAACAGAAAATCAACAATCATTGGGTTTAGGATCGTATATGCTAGCTGGAGTTGGTGTAACAATGGGTGTAACCTTAGTAGGCGCTATATTTGGTGGAATAGGCTGAAAGAAGTTAATTCGTTTGTCATCCTACAAGCTATCAGCTGATATAAGTATTCCTAAGTAGCTTATTCGAGATGTCTTCATTTTTGTGACTTGCAATAGCTGTTTTATCTACTCTCTTTACCTCCCAAACATATGTACAAATATCTCTCTCTAGCCCCAATATACAATTACCTTCATAACCATTATCATTAAGCTTTGGCATCATCGTCTACTCTTGATACACTTGATATTCTTGATGTTCTTTCTAACAATAAGTCAAAATCAATATATGGCTCATAATGCGACACCGCTCTCGATACACGTCTTATATCATCTACCTGAAATTTGGGTGTCATCGTCCTGATAATCTTAGCCGCATCTGCAGGGGCTTTTCCAGCAGCGACTAATACCGGAGGTCCGCTAGATCCACTATCGGTAATCATTTCCACTACTTCTTGGCTCAACACTACCTTGTTGGGATTTCCCATGCCGTCATCACATCCTGTACACACAACAAGAGCCGATTCAAATGGTATATTCCTTCTTTTTCTTCTGCGATACTCTCCCAAGAAACCCAAAATGATATCATCTCTAGTGGCATGACATACATATATTGTTCTACTTCCTTCAGGTTGTCGTTTCATTGTTCTAAGGAATGCTGCTAGATCAGTAGTTACCATGGACATTCCAAGCATCCTACCCTGTACATTTGAGCCTACATCATAATGCCGATATCGAAAATCTGCACCTGGAAGATGCGCGTTTCACAGTTTGTAATAGATGGAAGAGAGATGAGAGTAACTTCTGTTAGTGCATGTGGTTTGCAAAGGCATTCAAATACAGGCACATAAGATCAAATGAAGTAGTCAAATCACCGGGACTTCATAATAAATGCTTGACATCACATGATAAAACAACACTAACATGACACTAACGCGGACTTTCCAGATAAAAGTGTAGTACCAAATTGACTTTCGATATCGGCGAGTGCGGGACAGCCGAGATATGGACGATCTGGTACACACCCCAATATGGGTACTTCCTCTCCAATGTGATGTTCAATTGCTTTTGTTAGATATTGTCGTGTCTGCTCATACTTCTCAGGATCGATTTTGTTAACAACAACACCTGCAATATTCACTCCATACTGTAAAAAGAGTGAACGATTGACTTCGAACTCGTCAAATGCTCTGGAAGATGCGCGTTTCACAGTTTATGAAGGCGAATAGAGGAGATAGTAACATTTGTTAGTACATGTGGGTTGCAAAGGTAATCGAATAAAGGCAAATATAGGTCAAATAAAGTAGTCAAATCGCTGAGTCTTCAATCATATGATAAAACAATACAAACGCGCACTTTCCTGCCTAATCCACCGTTGACAACTAAGATAACATCAGCACCAAGTTCAGCCGCTACCCGAGCGTTGCTAGCACCGACAATCGATCCAACACCAGCATGACCAGTTCCCTCAATAATTACGCTAGATGAATTGTTCGATGTACTTTTGACTATATTCAAATAAGCTCGTCTAATGTCTGCCATCTGTTCACTGTGATCGATTTCCCCATCTAAATAACTCTTTGTATATCCTCTTGGTATTAATACTGGTGACATATCCGAATAATGTAAATGATCCAAATGAAAATGATCACGGATTAATCTGCAAAAACAAGGTGTATTGTGTACTTATCTCATGAGTAGCTGATATAAAGAACACATGATGTGAGCATAAAAAATACCAACTCACTTGACATCTTTGTCGATGATAACATACTGTCCTTCTTCACGATCTAACCCATCTGATGTAGTTCTTGATTCATCCCATACTCGTAGACATTGCTGACCTACTGCTTTCATATATCCAACATTTTGTTGTCCGTATCTATTGCAAAAATGTGCTATCAACGCCAAGCTGACAGATGTCTTCCCTACATGCTGTTTAGTAGCTGCAACATATATAGGACGCTGATGCCTTATGCTTGTATTATCAGTACTATTGTTAGTATTGACATTATGTTCCGTAGAAAAGCGACGTGTTGGTGTATTATGAAAATTATTATCATTGCAGTGAGTTGCCGGCAAAAAAGATATAAATGGACGGCGACGTCCTATAGTACGCCGAAGACCGGTTGATATAATTGTATACTGCATACTGTTTATTATATATGTAGCTGTCGAATAATAATATCGGCGGCTACTTTGAGACCTAATTTTTATGAGAGGAGAAAGCTGCCAGCATGCCGGTATCCTAAAATAGGGCTGATTAAAATAAAATGAAGATCAGAAGCTATGTATTAATGTTGCATATTGGTCTTACTAGACCATTATTGATCTCGTTTGTATCCCGCTGTCCTCTATTTCCAAATCACATTGTCATTTGCCACGGTTTGTTGTGTTTGTCTATATATTTTCGTGCTGCTAGATATTTTCTTCTTCCGACAAAGGGTTCAAATGTGATTGGATCTAAGTTCTCTTGACATCCATGCATACCACCACTATAGAAACATCCTAGTTCTTTATTCCATTGCCAAGCATGACACTTTTCTGAAGCACAGCATGCTTTCATACATTCTAGTGCACTGGAAGATGTGCGTTTGCATGTTTAAAATGATATAAGAGAGGAGACAGTAACTTCAGTTAGTATACCTAGTTTGCAAAAGCATCAAACCAAGGCAGCCAAGCACAAATGAGCAGCCAAATGACCAAGACTTCATATTGAACACACGAAATTATATAACAAAACAATACAAAGCGGACTTTCCTATTACTAGGAGTACCAGGTTTGACATCGCCCAATCCAAAACATTGTCCTATTTCTTCATTTGGATTCCACGTCTCTTCATTGCAGCCTTTTCGGCGTACTTCACTATCTTCCATACCTTTATGTTTCTCTTTATGTACTTTAAGATATGCACCATTCCATCGATATGGTGGGTGATCACTACACCAGGCAGCGACGCCATCTTTCTCTTGTCCTAATCTTACATCTTTTCCTTGTAGACAGCCAACATCTTTTCGGTATTGCCAGCTTATACACTCACTATTATCACAACATGTTGATGCACATGTTGATATTGAAGTTGCACCACTAAATGGTTTGAGATCTCCAGGGCATTTGCCCCTTAAATTTTCGCCTTCTTTCCATGGATTAGATGGACAGGGTGGTATTTGCAATTGTTGTGTATTAGTATTACTACTGTCATTACTTTGTCTTGTTGTCGATTGTTGCATAATAATCTTGATCGGAGGTTTCAAGAATACAGAACTAAGTAATGCTGTGATAATCATGACAATGAGCTTGCCATTAATTATCATGTATCGATGGAGACTCCCAGTATGTTTCTTTCTTTTGCCATTATGATCTACTTCTGCAATTGTCGAAGATGAAGATGGCGGCGGTGATGAAGAGGGCCGTTTGATCATACTAATATTTGATTCTTTATGTCGAACAACTTATTTATATGTAATAGATATATCATGTGCCGATACCTTGCGATCTAAAAGCTACCAAGCTTGCTATTTCTTCCTCAATTCCCAACTAAAACACCACTACCAAATAACAAACAGTAAGATCAGTCGATATATTATTATATGACGCCAACGGGATATTGCAGCCGGCACACTTTTCCTTCCTTCAACATTCTGACTTTATCTCATCGGGTTGCTAAAATTAAAATTTATGAGAGTATATCAATTTACAGAGATATGTAACACAATCATGCTGCCGCTATATTGTCAATATAGATCACAGTTATAGAATTGAAATATAAGATCTTTATATGCGTTGTACGGTCAATATATATGTTGTTTTCAAATGCTCTAATTAATTGGTAGTGGTCTTGTGTCATTGTCAGGCGGATGCATGCTGCCTACTTACACTACTCAGTTCTAGTTTCAACTTGCATGCAAAGCTTCCTATTACTTTCTTCTTGCTCGATTGTACCTCATATATCCCATAGCAATCATATATTTGCCAATCTTGAATAATAGTATCGGGAATTGTTAGTTTGTTGAGATTATCTTATATCTTTCAGTTCTTTATACTTTATTCAGCAAAGCCTCGAGCGATGATAAACTTTATCTACATTCTGATTAGTGTACTGCAAATATATTACATATCTGCATTCCAAACATTGATTAGCTATCGGCGGAATAGATATACCTATTTGCAACAATCATCAGAATCACCACAAACTATACAATTACCAACCGATGTTGACTTTAACTCATTAATGATAATGGATGTTGTTTTATTTCAACGAAACGATGACGATAATAGTGATACTAATTCAAAATTAGAATTAGGAGCTGTACAAGATAATGGTAACGTTGCTCCATTGAGTACTTGGACATTAGAAGCATCTTACACATCATCATCAGGTGATGATATTCTAGAATTTGTTGTGGACGAAGAAGATACGTATCCCGGCCTATCTGCAAATGAAGTTATAATACACAAGAGAATAGATGTAGATTATGGATCTCGACAAGTTGGCGGTGGCAAGGGTCCTGGAAACCCTCACGGTGAAGAAAGTGAATTGACATACTTTATAGATAGAGGAGTGATAGAAGGAAAGTATTGCAATGCAGAAAGTGTCGATGATCCGATGACAATTGAGATTGTTATAAACACGGACCTTGAGCATGTATGGTAGCACATGATTACAACATCAAACTGAACAGTACTTGGTGGTGATAAAGTATACTGAATCCAAAGAACTACACAGTTAACTTGCTAGGTGATACAATTATACACAGTTATACAATTATGTTATGTGCATGTTAGGATATTGACAACACTCTTCATCTTCGGTTTAGAATCTGTCGAACCATTCGTTGGGAGTGTTGATCAGTACTTCCGTTGTTAAGTCCACCTTGCTGCTGCTGAACAACTTCTTGGCCATTCTTGTCGATACTGCATACCCATCCACCAGTCTTGAGGCGCAACCAACTTCCAGTTACCTTCTCAATTACAATAATCTCTTGTCTGAATATCAACTCATCAACAAGTTTTGCATGTAATGAAGGACCAGAATGAACATAGACAGCATTACAAATCACAGTGTACTTCCATCCGATGCGGTTCCGTTCAACAACGGGAGCTTCTGAACATTCCTCTAGTAATTGCTGACCATTTCCATGAACTTGAACCCACTCACCAGGTGATACAATTGATTGAAGCGAAGAGAAATGATCCAACAATGGTTGTCTGTCACCGTCATGATTGTTCTGTTTGTGATTACGTCTTCGATATAACTTTGCAAAACATTCTGAAGCACTATCTTCCCCATCATGCGACCTCTTGTTGAAAACAGTCATTACCTCTGACGCTCGAAGAAATTCTCCACACTCAAAACGAAACGATGTGTTATCGTCAGCTTTTATTACAGGAGCAAATTGTGATGGCCCATGCTTTACATCTAATCCAGACTTTGACTTTACTCGAAACCAGAAGGATCCAACCTTAATATCCGGCTTACTCACTTCATAAGCATACACTTCTTCACCCAAGCAACGAGGTATCCATCCCTGGCCATTGAAAAGACGAGAAAAACTCTTTACACTAGCACTTGTATCCCATGGCTCAACAGGAACGACCATTCCGCAGGGTATGACCGGAATCACTTGTTGCTGCTGTTGTTTGTTTTGTGGTAACCTCAACTTTGTCTGTCCATTGTCATGCTGAGGCCTATCCTTTGACGGAGTAACTCTACTCCACACGGAATCAAAGAATGAATTACTAACTACAGAAGAGGCAACTTCAGATTCTTGAGAAGTGGATGTATTTACTCCATGCTTTGGTGGTGTTTCTCTTTTCTGCACATGTGGGCTAGTAGTGCTAGATTTCTGTTCTTGAGGAGGTGGCAGTAGCACTTTAATACCATTTGACGGTGCAGCAATTCGCAACCAAACTATATCTTTTAATGACCGATCCAACAATGTACTGTCTTGTATCTGTTGTTGTTGCTTCGGTGGTGTCATTCTATACTGTTGTGAATGTTGTTGACTAGATTGAACTAACGGTATTACAGCATTACCAATTTCCTCATAAGCATTAATACTCTCAAATGATGATATTGATGTATTGGCATTGCTACCCTTTATCAAGTCTTGTTGATGTGGTACAATGGCCCATCCACTTCCATCTGCCAACTTAATCAAGCCCTGTCCATTGGTGTATAGACTACTATCACTTGTATTATCCATGCGTGATAATGCTTCAAAGATTTGACCTCGTGGCAAGAATCTTACTCTAGGAGTGAGACGTTTTCTGCCTGATGCTATGGATGTTTGTGTTGGTGAATTCTCAGCTGAACCAATCATTGCATTAGTCCGAGCAAATGGTGATATACCAGGTGATGTTGGGCTATGACGAGGATTCATGAGCTTATGTGGAGATGGACTGTGTATCAGACTTGACACTTGAAAGTGTGGAGCATCGAGAATCTTCAACCCATGTGGCGCAAGAACTCTCATTAAATAGAAAGACTTGGTCTGTGGTTCATCAATTGAAACAGATGGATGTGATGCAACATCCGTCCCACCTCCAGTAATGGATGAATCAGCCTCCTCAAACGACGAATGGTTGTTATGTTCCCGTACTACAGATGATGGCAATGATGCACTCGTCAAAGGCTTTATTCTACTTCTTTCCACAACACCCCGTCTATTCCTTCTCCGTCGTGTCTTTATGCTTGTAGGCGTTGCCACCGATGATGCAACAACAGATGCATAAAATGACGAGTTGGCTGTAGAATTCAGTGCTGATGAGTTGAGTGATGATGTATCCTCAAAGCTTTGTGATTGTAGAGAGCCATCAACAATCCCATTCCTCCCTCCTAACAGACTAGCATTATGTTGCTCATCATCTTCTTCATGCATGAGATAAGATACACGAAGTTTATGATCATCAATAACATCAACTCTTCTATCAGCAAGCCATCCTCGTCGTTTTGACAACCTGAGAAATGTTATTTCGCCAGCCGGATCTTCATCATCTCCAAAAGTGTCATCAATACCAGCACTACCCAAGCGATCATTATTATTGTCATCGTCCTCGGGAAGTGATAGTGGTATGGAAATACGAAACGATACCTCATGAACTGTATCAGGTAGTAATCCCATTCCCAATGGAGTAGCATCGACAGCAGGTCCAGATAATACTTGTATGGGTGAAGAAGAAGTGACACGATATGTAAATTGTCCAGTTTGATGTTTTGTATTTGTTGTTGATTGCAGTAAAGTAGAAATGGATGATGGCAAAGGCTTGGCAATGGTAGATTGTTGGGATGTTAATAATAGATATCCATAATGACCTTCTGTTGCGTTGTTGATAGTTTCATCTACTGATTTGAGCAAATCTGAAGTGTCAATGAAATCAGTGCCATATCCCCCCGTTAATATTGAGTCAACACGAATTGCTCGTGCAAATGTCTGTTTCTTCTCGGAACTACTTCCATCATCATTATTGTCATTATTTTTGGGCAGTGGAATGATTATTTCAGGTGATGTTGTTCCCAATATCTCACCATATCCAATATATATCTTTGTCTTTGCTTCAGACAATTTGTTTTGAATATTTGTTTCATCTCTTATCGTCTTTGACTGTTGTATATCATCAAGACTAGAAATCAGTGAAACAACTCCTCGAAAAGTAATTAGATAATATCTTAATTCATTTCCACTACCAATATTCTCATCTGATGGATATCTTATCTGTTTCTGACTACTCTGTTGCTGTTGTTGTTGATTCACAGTACGATGCCATTGTTGTGATTTCCTTATATTCTCATCTGATGGATTTCGTTGAGGTTTAGTTTGTTGTATGTCATTTCGGGGTATTTCATGTCTCAACTTTTGCACGGGTCGACTTGTCTTTTGTGCAGGATTGATGCTTTGCTTGACGTACTTTAAATCAGCTATATTCTCTTCATGCATTGGTCCTCTCTTCATTTGATGAGCAAAATGTTCTTGCTGAATAGATGATTCACCAATAGCCTTCTTTTTATGTTCACCAACAGGTCGGACATGAATTAATTTACTCGTCTCCTGCTGTATCTGATCATTTCTAGAAGGACTACGGCTAAACGTTCGTATCCGATCACTAACATTACCCCGTGCAATCTGCAATGTCGGTGAATCACCATCTCCTCCTATTCCAATCTCATACTTTACAAATTCGCCCCTTTCTGACTGTTGTTCTTCAACTGATCCAGGCGAACCCCGAGAGGGAGAGGGAGGCGGTATAACATGATTATACTTATTTGCAGTTGCCTGCCATTTGCTATTGATTTTTAATCTCTGTTCATGACTATTACTTCTACTTCTTTGAGTGTTTGCATTTATTGTAGATGTATCTCTAGCTGAAGGTTTTATATTCAATCTTTGTAAACTATTGTCAATTGATGCAATATTACTACTTGTTGTATTACTACTTCTATTTAACCTAGTATTTGATCTGTTAGTACTTGATTTAGTTATTCCAACACTACTATATTTCATACTATCATCATTACTTATTTTTTGTGGTGGTGTATTAAATTCATGTATTGGTCGGGAACTAGTAGATAATACTAACGGAGATAAAGAATTACCAATAGAAGATTGATGTTGAATAGGAGATATACTAGATAATGAACTCTTGAGTTCATTTATTGGTGTACCGCCAACTGAAAATTTTGATGAAGATTGAGATGTATTTTGTATAGTTGGCGAATCGGGTGATGATGTACTGCCAAATGAATTATTATTTGCAGATATATTAGACTCTTCATTTATATGATCTCCTGATGTATTAGTTGTTTTATCATCGGTACCAATTATTGTATTATTCTTTGCCTTTGCTCGTTTTGCTGCTTGCAGTAATCGCCTTTGACGGGGCGAGAGACCAGCGTTATGTCTACTACGAGCTGGTGACGATGTAGATGATGATGTACTACTACCATCATTATCTTTCTTTGCCGGAGAACTATACATTGTCCTAACACATGAGTAATATCACACGCCGGCCAGCCACTTTAAACAATAAATGAAATGGCAAGTGAGAAGGTATTATTACTGGCATCTCACTTTTTGTTAAAAATATTTTTGGATCTCTTCGTCTCATAATCGGAGAGTGCTCTAGCATCTCTGCAATCTTCATCATGATGACATCTAACAGTGAAAGCAACACAGCTAAAACCATTAACAGTGCTCTTCGTAGAGTGGAATTTGCACAGAGAGATTTGATAGCAATACAAGAGACAGATTTGGGCATTAAGAGTAAAAGGTTGGCGTGCGATGTAAAAGATAAACTGGAGAGGACGACAAAGAGTCTTGAGGCTACAAAAAGATTACTCATTCAATGGAAAAACAGAGATGATGCACTGATCCGGGCTATACGAGGTGAAGATGATGATTCAGTGCAAACTCTCGATTCAGATTACTTAGAAAAAAAGCTCATCAGTTGCCGTCCTTTTGACGAAAACACATTGAAGGATGAATTCGCAGTTATTGCCAAAGATATGATTACAAAGAGTCGTTCAAGCAACAAACAATCTAAATCCGAGTGTAAAGACAATAACAATTCTGAGGATGCTAGTGTTGCTAGTGACGATTCATCTCTTGCTTCTTCAATCGATTCAGACATCTTTCGTCGAGAGGTCACTTTCTGCAACATCACTGAAGATACATACAAAGAGGAGCTTGCTGCATTAAAGAACAAGTCTCTCACGAAGGCAAATCAGCCTCGGTCTTCACAAACCGATGACAAATCAGTCAATTCAGACAAAGGACTTGAATCTCTCACCACATGTAACCTAACAGCGGATACATCCCGGGATTACATTGAGAGTAAATTGACTGGATGAGTGAAAAGACGAAAGCAAAGAAAGATAAAAAGCAAAGGAAAAGAAAGATAAGAAAAAGAAATAAAGAGAGGAAAAAATAATCGAGTACACAGAGATTATACTCACAAGCATATTTTCATCAATTTGATTCATTGTATCATTATATCTCTATTGGCAAGTATCCTTTATGTCCTGAGGATGTACAATATCCATGAAAAAGTTCTGGTTGGAATGAACCTGTAATATCAGGTAACTGTTTCAATTCATCAGTCCTTGATTCCTCAAAGCTTCTCCGTATTCTAAACCAATTACTATGTAGCTGATAACACAATGTTTGGGCGTGATTATCCCAGTATTGATGACACTCCCATGGCTTTTGACATAATGTTAAATGTGCTGATAATATACTAGAAATGTCAGTTGTTCTACAATCTTCACATGTTTTTCTTCCATCTCGGCATTCGCCAGCTTTCTTCTTCTCGTTTTCTTTAAAGTAAGGACTGTCTACCATTGAATTTATCCTGCAGCGATTCAGCTCGATACCCTTCTCTGGATGCTTTTCACCATAGTAGTAAGCACAAATACCTTGGATTTGCATACCTATATAAAAGAGAAGGCACATTTGTGAGCATTGTCAAGTAACACAATGGAGAAAGACATTTGTGAACAATATGAACATAGAACACACCTCCAAAGAAGTAACCATACTTCCCACCCCATCCTCGTCCTTCTCTATAATCTCCTTCAAGAATGATATCAACATACTCCGAAAACACTTGCTCACTAGGTTTTACCATTAGGAAGCCGCCTTGTACTCCAGCATGCTCCTCGCCTCCTGGATTGACCATATTGTAATCCCTTGTATAGAAAGCTTCTACATTCTTCATGTTCTTCTTTGTATTAATGCCATCTTCATGTATTGGAATATCATTGCTGTATTTTCCTGATATCAATGCATCAAATAAATCATCCAATGGTTGCAATATCAACGAATCTAAATCTAATACTACCGCTACTGGATGTTGTATTAGTGTATATGCGTATAGTTTAATGTATTCTTTCCTACCACAACAACTAGCACCATCGACATGCTCTCTCAAGAACTTAGTTTGTATATCATCAGTATCAAATGGTGTATTTCGTATTAATGTAGTATATCCCAATTTGGATACAGATGATGAACATTGTTTAGCTGAGGGATGTACTAATGCATACATTTGATAATCATACTTTGAATTGGCATGTGCAAGATGTATCGAGTGTTGAAGTACTGCTGCCCCTTGTGTAATTAGGTTCATTGCATCTTTTTTCTTATATCGTTTATTATCACCACATCCTGTTAATGTTACTACATATGCAATCACTTGAGATTGAGTAGTACTTTGAGATGTAACCACATTGTTATCAGTATTGCTGTTGATATTGTATGGTGATAGATAATTTGAAGAATGCTCATCTATCCGATGTATTGCAATGAATTGATAAAATATGCTGATAATACAAAAGACGAATAGCTTGAGAATACAAAGCGAGAATATTGTGCGATAGGGTATTGTTGCAGGAGCCATAACATTCAACTTGAGTTCTGCAAACGAGTAGCAATCAATCAACTATGTAACACTGATATGATATTGACCTATACTAATTACTGTCGTATATGCATTGTACCTTCTGCCCTTTATGTCATTTATTCTACATCAAAGTCTGGCCGTCGTTACTGCTCAAAACTCAAAAATATAAGTAGTATTATACTACTCGTAAACAAAGAGGGATTATCAGGCAATAGTTTGTCCATTAGTATAACAGGAACCCAATATATTACTAACTAATAGTATTGATTATAATGTCACTGATAGTAGATTTCACAAGGCGGCGGCGGTGTAGTACATCGTTACTTGCAATAATAGTACTCACATCAAAGTTGATGTATATTGTTGATGGCTTTACTATAAACTCCAACAATATAAATAAGAAGAATTGCAATACCTTTACTTGTACAAATAACATCAACTCATCATCACAACAAATACCATCATCACAAAGATCATCACAATTGTATATATTTGCACCACCAGGATCAGGATATGTCCGTTCTGACGTAATAGATGATGACGAGATAGAACCATCAACCCATCCAGAATTACAAGCATCCGACATTGAACAAATCTCACCGTCTATATATCCCAAAACATATGAACCAATGCTTGAATATCCAGGAACGATGCGTCCCGGTCGTACACCTGAAAATATGCCGTACCATGATTTACCCGGTTTAGATATTAATGATCCCGATCCAGTGCCATGGCCACACTTTCAAGAAATTGAGTGGCATCATAAGTGGGATCCTCCACATGAAAGTGCATTGGCAATGGAAGAGTTTATTGAAGTACAGGGACGATGGGCAAGTGTGGAAGAGGAGGCTGAAATGAGAATGGGCATGAGAAGGGGTGTGCGTGAACGTCGTGAGAATGAAGAGAGTTTGGCGGGAGGTAAAGGTGGTGCTGGTAGTGAACAAATGGTTATTATGGATGATGACGATGAAGAGGAAGATGACGAGACAGGAGGGACTAGTAATATTGGTATTGGATTGGGTGAGGGCGTTGAGGCATTGTTGCAAAGTAGTACCGATACTGATGAGGAAGAAATCGATGATGAATCAGATGATCAGGATGATTCAGACGAGAGTGATGATGACTTCCTTATGGAGCTTGGGCTTGGAGACGAAGATGACGACGATGAGGAAGAAGAAGAAGAGGAAGAAGTAGATGACGATGATTTCTTGCAAGATTTAGGTCTAGATCTTGGAGAAGAAGATGAAGAGTGAGTCTTTATTTGTTTTGTATGTCGTATGATATTATATCTTATAGATAACCTGAACTCAAACATACACACTTGTAAACAGACTCGAAGAGGAGGAAGAGGAAGAAGATGGAGACTTTATGGACGACGATGAGTGAGTTTAGACTGTGTGCTATCTTGTATAACCTTTTCCTATCTCCTATTAGCTAACACTGTTCACATCTTCTTCATATATAGGTCTGAAATCTCAATTGATGATTACAACAGAGAAGATGATGGAGGAGACGATGCTGAACTAGATGATGGTGGCTTTGACTTCGGAGATTAGAGTATACCTAGAGTTGCAAGTATGTAAAAAGAGAGAGATATAAAAGACAGCAATGAACAAGTCATTATAGACCTAACTTAAGCTGTTATCAGCAAAGCTATTCTAGTCGTGACATATGTGCTTGAAATGTCTAGAAGATCACTGGCCTGGACATCTAACATCGACCAAAGTCTCTAAAGCATATCAAAACCTAATCATCATCATAATCCCTCTTGGTATAGTTCACTAATCTCGCAGAAGTCGGCCACGATTTGAAGATTCTCTGCATCATCTTTCCATACTGAACCTTCAGCCAAGTGTGGTCGTGAATGGTGTGCCTTCCGTATTTGTTGTGGACTTGATGAAGTTGCACTAGATGATGAAACATCAGTTTTAAGACGAGCAAAGGCAACCTGGACGTCTGCAACCTGTGGTTGAATCGTTGAAAGAGAAAGATGGGCATAAGATGTGAGCATGAGATGAGAGAATAAATTAACAACGACAATTAAGTACACTTACAGCAAATAAAGCCAATACAACGAGTAAGAAGCGAGACATTGTTTGTGTTGCAATGTGACGAGGAAAGAATGAGCTTGATCCATGATAGCATTACTATTATCGTTGGTTATAAGTCAAACAATGATGATGTCGTTTAAATATAATTTAAACGATGACAATGATCGTTTGAATTTAAATATGATTGGCCAACTGTCAGTTCAATATCTTAATGTGTTGTACCAAGCCGAACATAGCAATACTACTCTCCAAACCTAGTTCTAGCTATAGGGGAACTCTAGTCTTCATACTAATTATCTTTACATTAATTTTATGTATTTGTACCTGAACTTAATAATAAACAAGACACACAGCCCAGAGTAAGAGTTGATAGTGCCGACTCTACTTGCAAACTATATGAGGATGAGATCCTCAAAGGGATTGAGATCCTCCAGAGAGCACAAGTAGTCTTCGGCCCATTTGACTCATTCTTCAATTCGCACATTAACCCTCTTCATTCACACCCCAACAGGAACACAGCCTGATCGAACATTCCTTAACAAATCCTCAACCTCACTCAACTTTACTGGATCTGTTCCATCACTCGATGGAGAGATATTACCAGACGAATCATGATAGTTTGACAATTGCACATCATCTTCAGGACTTGAGATTGATCTCATGAATGATGATCTTGTACTGCTCGTAGCCGCGGTAGACACAGTGCTATCACACTTACTAGCACTCTTGTTGAATGACTGAAGCATCTTCATAGCACGAGATGTCGTGGGTACGGAAGATTGATTCATACCCAATACACCAAGTTTAGATGTACTGGCAGGTGTATTGTAAGTATGGTCACGAGGTGTTACCATTGATGAAGATTGAGACCTACGAGGACGAGGCAACGACAATGGTCGCATGCCACTAATATGTTGAGAAGGAGGAGTATCCGTGGCATGAGGAGTATTATGACGTCGGTTGTGTTCCTCGATCGCCTGTGAGGTAGTTGATCCGATCTCACTCAAGTTTGGTGACGAGGGATATTCCAACTGCGCTCTTCCCCTTCCCTCTTTGTAATAGAAATCGTCTGATTCCATCATTTCACTACTCAATCGACTAAATTGATCCAACTCTTGAGCAATTGTTGGGTTACTTGGCCTCATCAAATCTCCAACACATTGTACTAATAATCTTACACCTTGTGACATGTATGTTTGACGTCCAGCAGCATCCGTCAACGATCCCTCACATCTACTAATCGCAACAGCAATATCATCAATATGTAACCTAACATCACCAATATCATCCTTTAATCCCAATACTGATCCATGTGTCTCATCCTGCTTGGCACTTAATTCATCTTGCTTACCACTAATAACAGCAATCTGTTCAGTCAATGCATCACGGACTTTAATTATCCCCTGTCCTAAACTTGTAACTGCATTTTCGAAAAACTTGCGTGTAACTGGCATTAATTCCTTAATCTGTTCTGGTAGATAATTCGAGAATAGTATATATGCCATCCAACATGCTCCACTTCCAACGCCCACTTGTATTATTAATGTTGTCCAACTTCCATATTTTGAATTTGGTGCAGCATGTGAATGAATAACAATTGGTTGTTGTTGTTGATTATGATTATTCGACTGTAAAGAAGAATTAGCACCTAACGCAGCCTCTCTAAATAATGTAGATGTTGATGGTAAAGAATCACGTCCAGTTACTAAACGAAAAGCAACATTCGCTAGCTCTTGACATGCTTTCGATACTCCGTTGTCGCCTGTAAATAGCGCAAATGTTCCTAGCCCAATAAAGACATATTGACCTAATGCAGTTGATAATGGACCTTTTGTTAATACCTGTGCACCAACTTGTGCTGCCATTCTATTCTAAAATAACTATTGTTTCCCCCAGAATCGCGTGGTAAAAAGAACAATTGATTTTCTGGGGTGTAAACCGTTGCAATTAATATTAATTAGTGTCTGACGCGATAGAAAATTGTAATACTTGTAAACAATTCCTCCTCGACCTTATATAATGGTTTGTTTGTGCTCTATGTCTGATATACCGCCTCTAATAGGAGCTTGATCAATCACTGCGCAGAATAATTTCATGCCGTCAGTTTTCACTCAAAAGCAAAGAAAACTCCTTGAAGGATACCAAATAGAATTTTACAAGTGGAATGTCACCTCCCCGTCAGCACTATGTAGACTAACAGATGGTTATAATAACGTTTGTAACACAACAATGTTGTACCTCATTTGTGTTTGAACAGTATGTGTATATATCCTTGACCAAAATGATAGCTTATTGCTTATGATACAGTGTAGCAATGCTATGAGGAGCCGTATCCGGACATATAATCTTTAAATCCCCTTGCCATATGAATCCGTCGTCTTCTGATAACTTTCCATCAATAACTACAACTCTACATCCTGCAGATAGACTGGTGGATAAAGCCTTACTCAATTTAGGGAGTCGTCTTCCTTGTAGACTAGTACTTCGTCTTTTATCGTCATCGTTACTATCATTGTTTGCATTACCAGCACTCCATGTTGTTGCAAAGCATACAGCCAGTGTTGTTTCTTTAAGTATACCTTGGAGCTGTTTGTCTGGTGTATGTATGTCGCCGAGGAGAAAGTTTATCTCTGATTGATTGTCGTTCAATATACCATTTGATGACTCATCATCGTCAGATTGAAGTATTCTTTCTAGATTCTTTGCATGTACTATACTTCGTTCAACCAAGCCTGGTACTATATCAACTCCATAGCATTTTTGCATTGCATTTCTTCTTCTCCCCTCTCCCCCACTTTTCTCCTCATCCACATCACTATCACTACTTCTATCCGATGCATAAAGTAGAGATGCTCCTAATACTAACGCTCCATCTCCTGATCCGATATCTAAAAATACATCATTGTCGTGTACTCCTACAGCATCTAATATCGTTGCCAATGTAGGCACTGATAACTCTCCATATACTAATTCATTTTGGGGTATTGATGATGGAGATTCATTATCATCATTATCACTTTGAAAATCACTCACAGCATCTCTTGCAAGTGTATATCTACTACTTGAAGAATCTTTACTACCAGTATCGGCAAAAGCATATCTACCACTAGAAGCATCTTCATTCCCAGTATCATCATCAATAACATCTCCTAGTGCAGATGATACTAGTTGTGAAACTTTAGAGAGCTGGGATGGAGATATTTCTGGTACAATTTCAATTGGCGGAGAGTGAGTGATACCTCCTACGAGAGCCCACGTCGGTGAAATAACAGTACATATTATTGATATCAGTGTAATTGACATGATATGATACCTCCTATTATTCCTTTGATTGTCTCTTTGTTACCGCCATCAAGCAAAATCTCCTCCCTTATTTCAATGCAAAATGCCAAATGGTATCTTTACTCTCCCCTTTTTTATTCAACGATGACATCATTGTCTAATACCAAGCTACTCCTTTATTAAACCATATCCCGCTCTCTTTCTATATTGATATAATCAGAAATAAGTTCATCTCTCAACGAGTTTGCGCACGGTCGTCTATTGCCAATAATAAGCCATAGAGGATACCCCCTGTCTGCATTCAAGTTGACGAGCAAAGGGAGGCATCTCCTACTTAGATGATATAAAATCTCTATACCTTCATCAATACTACATTCAATACAATATAATATCTATTCAATACATCACAATATACTGGTATATAAGTATGAACACCATATTTAGGTTGGCATTGGATATCGTACTAATATATTATGCATTATCCTACATTAGTTTTCCAACATGCAGTGCATTTAGTGCATCATCAACTCCCCAACAACCACCATTTCTACATCCAGCATCTCCAGAAGAAGCTGTGCAAAATCAATTACATTACTATCAAACAAATCAAATAGAAAAAGTGTATAACTGCTGCTCGCCAGGAAATCAAGAAGCAACAGGTGGTATAGAAGAGTTTAAACAACAATTGCAAATACCTCCGTATGATTTGATCTGTGGATTCGAATATGCCAGTGTGTTGCTAGAGCTAAGACCAGACAGTGGCTTCGATAAATTGAGTATACAAGAAGAAGAAGAGGAGGATCAAATATTAGATGTGGCATTATGCTTAGTATGTATAAGACCAAATAGGAAGGCGAGGAGACCATTCCCTGTCTGGTATTGGTGGGAGATGAGTTTACATAGAGTTGACGATACTCAAAAGTGGTTGGTGGATTGTATAATGCCCGACTTTGACGATTTGGACTTTGAATCTAAAGCTTTGTCAATAGATGACTTCATGGACGACGACGATGAAGATGAGCTGACTATATATTGGGATATGAATGAATAAAATGGTTTTCATCTTAGTCGTTATTTGATAGGCTATGGCACTTAAATCTCTCAGCCTTCTACTTTCAGTATCAATGTTTTTGAGACTTGTTAATTACTCTTGAGCTCAGCCGCTTAAATAGCTTTTTACTCTTCCTTCTCATTATTACTCTTGCCTTACTTGGCGAGCTGCCCTTACCATTGTCATCTTCATCCTCGCCTGTATTGGAGGATGTAATCTCATACTCATTCAAAGAGGGATATTCCAATACTGTAGAGAATGTAGTTGACTTGTCTGAAGAGTTGAGTCGAGGAGAGTGCATCACTTCCACACTACACCATTCCAAATCACCAATGGATATGAGCTGATCTAATTGATCAAAGTTTCGTTTGTGTTTTGCAAACAGTTCAGCTTGTTTTGCTACCGCTGGTGTTTGTGTTGGAGGTAACTTTATTGGCGGTGATACTGGCGATACTCGTTTCTTTGTGTTAGTTGTATCATTTGTAACTTCTTTTGATAACCGCAGCCGCTTTTGTTTCTGCTCCTCAGTGGCCTTTAATGCCTTTGTTGCAGATTTACACCACTCAGTAACTACCTCTGTAAATGTTTCCGAAGCCTTCTTGCGTATCTGTGGTTCCCATGAGCAAGACTTCAACATTTGTACTTCGGCATGGACTGTGAGTTTGCATGTTGCAGTGGGAAGTGTAGTATTGTTATCAGTAGATTGTGATTTCTTCGACACTTCTTCCTCAGGCACTACTTCTAGTATCCAACGCTCCATTACTTGAAACCGATCAGAAAATGGTATGTCAGAGAGTTGTGTGACATTTTCAAGAACTAATACCTTGCCATGTGCTAGTTGTGTCGCACGTTGTATCTTGGAAGCTTTTGCATAAGCAGGACCGAAGTATGATTTTGTCAGTGTACTGAATTTCTGTCTTCGTTGTTTTGCCGAAGACTTGGGTGGTAGCGGAGGAAGTTTCAAGTTTAATGTATCCTCATTACTGCATTCTTCCCATTTTCCATATACAATATCCACATCTCCACGCTTCTTTTGGAAGTCTCGAAATGAGTATGGTGCATCATCTGCAAAGAATACATCGAAGAACTGTTGTGTAGTATTGAGATAGGGTAGCTCCACTGATTGTATAACACATATTTCTAATGGCGGAAAGTGTTCATCAATAAGTTTGCTGTTGGCTGAAGTAGACGACGAGGCAGATGCTGTTGAAGCTTGCTTCTTGACCTTCGGCTTTATCGGTATGGATGGTGGCTTGCTATTTGATACCGGTGAAGACTGCTGTTTTCTATGTTGCTTCTTGGATGTTGATGACTTGACAGATATAGGTGCCGATTTGATTCGTCGTAACCCATACCCTTTCTTTAATGGTTTGGTACTCACATCAGTTTCTTTCAATTTGCCCTTCCTAGATTTCTTTTGAGGAGTAACTTTACCAGACTCTTCATCAACTTTCACAACTACAACCTTCTCACCCAACTTGTGTCGCTCATGATCTAATGTTGTTGCAACTGAAGAGACAGACGTTGCATCTGTATCATCTATTGAGCTTGGTTCAGCACAAATCATCTTCAATCCTCCACTATCATTATTATTCTTATCACTATCCTCCCAAAATAATAAACCAAACTCTTCGCTCCAGATTTGGTATCCTTTATCTAATTCATGAAAGAAGCCGACAGCCCACATTGTTAATGCCGTAGTTCCAGCCGCAGCACTTGCAGTAGCTACGGCACCGATTAATGCCAATGGATGTACAACTAATACGGCTGTTAGTGCCGCTACGCCGGGTGCACTATATCGTATAGTGGCGGAAGTCTCTTGTATTGCAGTTAGCCATGTTTGTGAATTGAAATCGGATGGATCAAAGTGTGTAGCTGTAGATTGTTGATCATCTATCTCTTGATCCTCATCTTTTTCATTGTTTTCCATGGTATTGTTATCTGTTGAATCATTACTTTCAACTTGACCGCAGAAGAGAGAGAATGAGGGAGATATGGATCTTGCCTTGGTTGTTAGTAAGAATGGTTGGTCTATATTATCTGATTCACATGTTGATGATGGAGGCACTGATTTACACCGTTCTCTATCATTGTTTTCTGGTGTATCATTACAAGAGTTGGCATTATTAATTGGAGAGACTCCTCTACTTGAAGGAACTGAAGATTCACCCTCTTCAAGTTTCTCTCCCTCATTATCCTTATCATTATAATTTGATGGTATATTATTATCATCAACACCAAAGAATAAATTAGTAACAGCACTCTGCACAGTATTACTAACCCACTCCTTATCAAAGTAGGATGTATCATCACATACATTATTGTTAGTAGGTGATTGTGGTACAACTACTTGTTGATAATCTATTTGTTTTTCATTTTGTTGTTGAGTGTCAGATGCAGATGCAGTGGTTAATGTTGTTGGTGTGGTAGAACTTGCAGTGCTACACAATAATGAAGGTGGATCGGGCGATGATGATATTTCATCATCGTGGGATTGCTTTGACATCTTGTATTGTGTTGAGTTTATGTGAACTTCACTATGACTATTGCAATGGATACATATTATTATAAACTCAGTATTTTTTTGTTGTACTGATATAATTTGCAGAAAAGAACACACCAGTAAATGAAACCCTTTTCATCTCCTCTCCGAGCACCCACCTATCTCTGCAAGAGCATTAGTGTACTACCCCACTCTACAATACTACTTGCCAAACTTTTATGAGGACATCGAATCTGAAATTTATTTGATTTTGGATACTAAACGGCCGCTGGCCGCTTACTCTCATATATAAAAACTAGCCTCGCTTCGCTCGGCTAGCCTGCTTGCGCAGTAAAGTTGCCTTATATGAAGTATGTTGTATTAGTGTTATCGTTCTTTATCTTGTTTGGAGTGGAGAGATCAATTCGTCAGGTGCCTTGTGTGCGAGGTCGATGGTAATGTTTAGAAGAGAGCTACCAATAGTATCAGCTAATGATATCCGATGAAGTTATCATGCATAGACAATACGAGAGGAGTAATTCAAAAGGAATGCGGTACAACTGCGTTGCGGAGGAGATGAGAGCTCTAACTTTTGTTAGCATGTTTGTTAGTGAAAAATGAGAGTGGTCACAACTAATAGACGGACAGACGCTTTTAGCGATCATTTGGTTACTTTTACTAATAGGAGTTCTACAGGTATAGTGGGACAAAATTTTGATAATGGCTTATTGTTGTGGAAATATTGGCTTTGATGGAAAACCTGGCACACATTGTTGGACCTTATGATATGTATGATAAGATCCTAGGAGGATTTGTAATGATATTACTTCCTCGAGGTACACTAGTAGTGTTAAAGTAGGGTATCAGCTAAGAGTGGCTTCAGGAGTAGTGGGACAAAAGGATACCACCCGTAGAAAGTACTAGTTCCTACGTTAAAAGCTCAAAATTGTCCCAGTCGAGAATGAGAAAGTTGATGTTAGCATGCTATCGACTGCTCTACTGATGCCCAGGCATTGCAATTCTGTCAATTATGCATATAGACATAGACATGTTTATTAACATCATATCCGTCCTGTGTAAAGTTTCTATGCATTGGGGTTCACTGTAACACACACCACACACCGATTCTCTTCAACCACCCCCTGATTTGCAACATCAAACTATGTAACTATTGAAGGGTTGTGTGTTTATTCAATGGCCTAAATCATCATCTTTTAGTGGATATCATCCTCCTAACTTATCTGATTGTTGTGTACTGCATGATTGGTATGTTCATATACTACAAGGTGATGATAGCACCACTAATCATCCCTCTCTATGATATTTCATAACTTAGGTTGTGGCAGCAATATTGTGTAGAGAGAGTCTAATCATACCCCTCCCATTGCAATTACTACTTTAAACCCATCTTGATGATATATAGAGCCGGATTACTGATGGATATAAGAGGAGGTACTCGTGGCAATGAGTGTCGATCGAGTAAAGGGTGATAATTGAATTATCGAGGAACACACATCACTTATATTGTCGGCGGTAGATGACGATGTTAACGGCCTATATGGAGGCTATAATGATACCAAAGTCAAGCCATGGGTTACTACTATCAATTGATACGGCGGAAGCATGTGATGGGAGGGTATATTCATCGTATGGCGGGGGTAGGGCTCATTCTCATGGTTGACGGTAGCAAAGTGAATTTTTGCTTTGTCAAAAAGTGACGAAGTTCAAGCTGAAGATGTGCAGTGAGATATAGAGACCCCTTATCATATGAAAGCTCATGCAAAGAGGAACAATATGGTATGCTTGGATAGTTTGTACTAGTTCCTATGTAATAAAATAGGGCAATTCTAACTTTTGTCCCACTATTATGAGAATTTTGGCCTGTCCCACTAGCAGGTAGCCTGTAGAACTCCTAGCAGGCTTCTCGTTGTATAAGCGACCTCGGTCTAGGATACGGTATCCTAATTCATCCTAATTCCTATGTAGGTCTCTACGTGGCACATTTTGGGTTTACTCAGATTTTGCAAAGAAAAAAATTGTGCACATCATGTTGTTGGTCTTGTAGTAGTGGTAGTATATGCTCTCATACACAATTGCAATTATTAATTATTGGTGCAATACATATCTATACAACCCCTACACAATATCCATCGCCGGCTATATACAAGAATTTAATTCAATGGCATTAAGGGCTTCTTAATGTTGATGTTTGCATGGCCCCAATGATTCATCGAATCCAACATAATAAAGTAATCATCTGAGATGACATCCTTGAGGCCGCTTGTGTTAGTAACACGTGAAAAGGCTACTTCACAAGTATACCTCAATTTGCAGATCGTCCTATCTGCCGATACCTCCTCCACTGTAAACTGTGCTCTACCGCTAAGAAACTTTGGTGTCAACTGCCTATTGAGGTTTGGATAATACCGTGCTGTATCCCAAAATCCTCTATCAGATAACATTGCCCAACCTTGTGGACACTTCTTCAAACGTGGTCCCCATAATTCAACAAGTTTCTTCTCGGATACTCGTGCCAAGTATAGATGAGTATGCTCATAGCTGAGCCCCATTGGAGTACACCATGATATACAACGAACTGCACTTGCATTAACCTTATCTGACCAACAAGCACGGGTAAAGAGTGTATTCTTCCGTGGTGTGAATATTTTGAAGTCCTTACCATCAGGGATGCCGCATATCTTTTCAAGGTTTTCATCTTTATATGCCTGCGGACATGTGGCCTCAAGAAATTCAGCAGTAATATCAAGAATTGATAGATCTTCTCCCGCTTCTCCCCACTTCTTCACCCACGGCTTAACTTTCTCACCAACATATGAATCAACTGCTTTTAGTCCAAGTATATATCCAATTGTACGGTAAGACATACCACAATTCATTCGGATCTTAGCGGCCAGGCACCATTCAAATTGGGTAATGTAATCATCGGATTTTGGTTGCTCTGTTGGGGGGTATAGTCCAAAGAGAGCATGAACATAACACACTGTCTCTTTCCAGTTAGTGAAACCAAACAGTGCGGTGGCAGAAGTTTTGTTCTTCTTATGCCAGTCTCTGTCTGTGATTGTCAACCGTGATAGGCCACCTATTTTGTCGAGCAATGTATTCATCTCTTTGAGTCTAGCCTGCATATCCTTCTCTTTTTCAAGTAAGGTACGTTCCCTTTCTATATACATACGTTTGATCCTATTCTCGTCCTGCTTGCACTTCTCTTCTCTCTCATCTAATTCCTTTTCCTTTGCTTCTAAGAGTATCTCCTTTGCTTGGATCTCTCTACGCAGCATATCCATCTCATATGAATATGGATTGCTAGTTACGGAAGAGCCGGATCTTGTCATAGCTGGAGCTGGAATGGTACGAATAGTTTCTACTTTTTCTGCTGCAATAACTTCTGTTTCTAACACGCTAATATCTGCTTGTGCCTTTTCAATTGGATAGTCTGGAAGAGCAAAGTAATCGTTGGATGGTGATGATGGTACCTCATCCTTCTTCTCAAAGTTGAACCCGTCACGTTTTAGTTTCAACCCCAAAGCCCGAGGTATACTCTTTGGTAGCATACGTCTGGGGGGATTATTGTTTGTCAATGTTGTTAAGGAGAGAATGTTGGGGTGTACGTGAATTGATGCAAACTGTGGCTTGGTTTCGGGAGAGTAGACTTCCCTTTGGACTATACCCTCGCCTTGATTCTTAGAAGACAAGTATAGTGCAACCCTGCGTTTAGCATTCGTCCCCAATGCAGTAACAAAGCAATCATGCTTCTTCTGTTGGTCAATTCTGTTTACTCTTGTTTTATTTCTAAGCCCCTTCACTTCTTCTGGTGGCATAAGCTTTGGAGGTTCGGGAACATTAAAATATGCATGAATACCTTTATTCAACTTCTTGAGCTTATCCATTAGGCGATCACACTCTTTATTATCACATACACATCGTGCTCTTTCTTTGTGTTTTTGTGCCTTCTTTCTGTTGTCTTTTGGTGTTACAGCATCAGCAGTCTTCTTTGGAGTTATGTTCCTCTGAGGAGAATTCCACGGGTTACGCTTCTTGCTACTAACGTTATTGGTGGTAGGATTATTCATGATATCCAACAATATTCAATTGGGCAGTATGACAGTATGTGTATTATCTCTATTGAAATCTTACTTTGGCGCATGATATGTTTCAGGGCAGTTGCCGTAGACGTGTGAATCTCTCATGGTATTAGCACGTGAATCTCTTGTGGTATTAGCACGTGAATCTCTTGTGGTATTAGATCCGTCCTATTGCCTCAACATACGAACATAATCCTATACAATATAGAATATCACATACATCGTAACCATGGGTATTAAGTATTTCTCAAAACAGTTTAAGGCTACTAAGCAGGGCAGGATTGACACATTACTACTAGACAATAAAGATTGCGAAGATACCAATGCACCATCGATCATTGCCAATCCGAAAGTTGATAACAAGCGCCTTGGATTAGATTTCTCGGTACTTCTACATCAAGCAATTGGCGTCAAAGCGTCGGCAGAAGAGTTTCAGATACTTCCCAAAATACCAATCACTAAAGTAGATGAGATGTGCACAAAGTTTATTGATCTAGCCCGTCGTGCAAACATTGAACTAGCCGTTTGTACTGATGGTCGTCATCACCCATTCAAACAGTCTGTAAATGAAAGCAGGAAGAAGATGAGCAAGGATGCACAAATGAAGTTGAATGAACTATACAACAAAGAAGATAGCCCAGAACGTACCTCTGAAATAAACAAGTACATAAAGAAAGCAGTATATGTACGGGAAGACATCTTACACCAAGCACTCGAAGTATTCAATAAGAATAAGGTGGAGGTGTATGGTGCCATTACCGAGGCAGACTTCCAACTAGCATATTGGGAGAGAACAGGCTTTACCCATGGTACTATATCTGTCGACTCTGACATATTTGCATTGGGTTCAAAGTTCTTTGTAGATGCACTAAAGGTGAATACAAAGTTAGGCAATTGTATTTTCATTGAACGGCAGGAAGTAATGAAAGAGAATGCATTTACAAAAGAGAGCAGCAAATGGACAGATGACGACTTACTAGCATATGGAGCTCTCATGGGATGTGATTGGCTTCCCCGCCTATACAACTTGAAACATGATAAGATAGAAGAGTTCATGATGAAATGGATTGTTGCCGAGACAGATGCTGACAGGCAAAGGCTACTCGAGTGGATCAGTAACGGTAGATTCTGGCCAAAAGGTGGAGGAGATGCAGGGAAAGGGAAGGGCGAGTTAGCGTCAGATTTCCCCAAACGATTTATGCAATGCATCAATTTCATGAAATACGCACCTGTTATTAGAGTAGACAATACGAGCTACTCAATTGGTCCCCTACAAGATATCCCTTCCTCTGAACAACGATCATGGAAGGAGCTAATTGGGTTTGATCCACTTGATCAGATACGAACCATTGATGTCGAAGCTTGCTATAACATGCGTATCTGGGCAAGAACCGGTAGGCCACTTAAACCTCTAGCACTGCCAGAAGATCCAATTGATGCAACAAGAACACTCCCACATAATTCAATTATTGACTTTGATCAAAGACCAATAAGTATTATGCCGACTAATGTTTTGTTGAGTTGGTTGTACTATCACGGATTACCTATGCCAAAGGGTGCGTCAAAGGCAGCATTAGTACAGAAGGTGAAGTTGGCACTGGCTCATAATCAAGAGTTAGACCGTGAGCGTATCAGTCTTGACGAGGCCGTGAACAGAAAGTCATACATATCTTGGGAGACTATGTCGGAATTGAAGGATATCGTTTGTAATCACTCAGCAGATGAAATACTCCAACTTATCCGCAGTGATAAAATACCATGTGTAAATGAAGAATATATCACCACTGTTTTTGGTTTAGGGAAGAATGGGATACGTGAACGTGCATGGAAGAGGTTTGTAAGTGGTAGTCTTGATATGAATACTCTCAAAATGGCAACCGCAAAGGATGGTAGTGGTAATCCCGTTCATATTATCCAAATCAAATGCACTCCAAGTATGAAGAGTGAAGTGTATGATGTGTGTATCGTATTCACAGCTGATGGTATATATATGCCAAACAAATCAAAATGTGGATGTCCCAATGGTTGGTTATTTTGCAGTCACACACTTGCCCTCTTCATTCTAATACGTCTTATTCAGATGAAGAACTCATGGACATATCACAACTTGTGTACTGTAATGCCACTGCCAATCAAATCACTACAAAATCTACCAATACCTGCGGTGATGGTTTTTAAAAGCCGTACTAGGAGGACAACAAAGGCCATCGGTAGACAGATTGCAAAGGAAGTGCCTGGATATTCAGCAGTAGATGATAATTGTAAAGATACGGATGAGAAGGATGAGACGACAGCGTTGCAGAATGACCTTGAGGAGGGCAAGGATGTAAAGAGTATCAACTTGTGTAATTTGTTAGATGATCATTTGGCTGGAAGTAATGACGCAATGCAAATAGATGGTGGCGATGTAGCTGGTGTAGATACAAAGGTCACTGCAAAGATAACTTCTGATGATATTCACAAATTCAACCAAGATATTGTTCACCCCTCTCCTACAACAAGCCGCCGATGTGAGAAACTACTACGGCACAACCGCATCCAACAGATGATGGACGATGGTATAATCAGCAACAACAACGCACTATCATACCATCTACACCATTTTGAGGGCGATCGTAAACAACAACTTGCAGAGTTTGCAAACTCAAGAAATGAAGTAAGTTTGGCTGATCATTACGATAAAGAATTTATGGATGGGTACTTCAAATGATAATATTTAATATTCTAATGTATTGATAAATGATATATAACGTCTATTGCAATGTATGATATGTCTACAACTCTCAATAGTTAATGCAAAGGGCCTATCGTCATGATGGTTTTGAGTAAAAATGTTAGTGGAGCTCGAGTAAACCCAAAAAGTTCATATTATCGCTGAAATTCTCCCCTGGGACTTTACGTACCACTTGCGCCTACGCGCAGACGGTATCGTTGAGAATCCCAGGGGAGAAATCGCTGAATGGCTTTTTGGCAAATTTCCTGCTTGCCCTCTAGTGGTCAGGCGTTGGGGCTAGTTACTAGTTAACTAGTAAATTTTTGTACTGATTCCTACGTACTTTTCTACGAGCTAGTTAACTAACTAGTTAGGAGATTGCCATTTTACTAAGTAAATTGTA
>Ga0214477_100278_pt1 | contig 36839 bp, 32 predicted proteins | sample M1_20Mar14CPVII9_FD_165058 | JGI IMG/M metagenome (GOLD analysis project Ga0214477, IMG submission 165058) | Marine eukaryotic communities from Monterey Bay, California, United States - M1_20Mar14CPVII9sort6BwellC16 | ecosystem: Environmental > Aquatic > Marine > Unclassified | place: USA... | reverse complement strand
CAAAGCCGTAATAGCACAATGGCGTATTCAGTGCCAAGATGACAATTCCTATTTGCCTCCCGCATATCACTCCTTCATGGACTTTATGCTCGGTGTCATCGGACATAGACTGAATATAGGAACCAACTCATTGACTTTGAGTTACAATCTGGATGCCTACTCGTCACAATAGATTAGCCTCTTGTCTGACAATTTAAGGTATCTAGACGACTGTCTTCTACTTTTGGAGAGTTGTATGTGACTTTGTGGCGATTGAGTGGCTGCATAGCCTCTCCTTTTAATGACTTGATGTCGATAATCCCCTGCCACGTATTTTCTCTTCAACTGCCTTGTGAGTAGTCGACCCACCTTGGTATATCGCCTGTTGATCTCAAGTGCTTCAAGGATAGGAGAATCAAACTTTGTTTTATCATCGGCACTGCCACTACCCAGATTTAAATCTTCTAGCGTATGGTTAGACTTGTAAGTATTTTCAATGGATGATACATCATTCACTAGCGTCAAAAAGGCAGTATATCCCTTTTCTTTCAATTTGCACCCCCTCAAGAGGAAATGTTTCATTTTGGTATTGTTCTTCAGTGAATGAGCAAGGATTTCTGCTCCCTCGTCATCAATATCAGTATGTTCTATTAGAATCTGCTCGTTCTAGTCGTTATGCATCCTTCCCTTCCAATATCATTGTCATTCAATTTCAATATTGCAATATCCACAGATATTGATTATAGGATTCTATATTGCTCTCGCCTCACTAATCAACAAATCAAAGCATTCTGTATTGAAGTTAGTGTGAAGTATTTCTAAATTCAGCGATCTTTGCAATAACGGAATCATACTCCGCACCCCATTTATACCAAGTTGTTTGCATCCAAATCCAGTTCATCTAATGAGTTGCATTTCCCCAACCCCTTGAACAATAATTTTGTGCATATGATGTGTCATTATTTTATTGGCCACTAACTACTCGATTCAATATGCCCGGGCCAACAACACCGGTTGAGATAATAGTAATACTTCCACAGCTGCTGCTACGGCTACTGCTAATTCTGAATCTGCGGAGATCAAAGTCTTAAACTACTAACTAGTAGTACCATTTCCGCTTATTCGTGCTCATTTAAGGATACCGCTTGCGGCCAAGCGAGTTGAGGACAACATGAATTGCAACAATTGATTGGTATAGTTGGTGATCGTCCTCTATATAGTAGGTCAAATATTAGTGCCCTATTAGTAGTAGTTTCGAGGATCGAGCGATTAAAGTTGTTTGGTTTTGCTTGGTGGTGCATATGACGAGTATATGAACTTGGTTTTTGGGGGTTTGTCTATTAGGCAGTTGCTAATCCTCCTCATAACATTGGTAAGGTTGCCACTAAGTATATTTTACAGCTTATTCAGACGATTTTCTTTGTGGATATTCTTAAGTCAGATCATTTCAGCAACCTCACAATTCACATCATAATAACAAACTTACAATTAATTTTAGGTGCACCTTACTAACTAACACTACTCAACATCAATATACCAGTGACCACACTCAATCGAATGATATAATAATGTGTGATAATATCTGAATAAGTTACGGTATAAGCTAGTAGTATATCTAGATCTGCGCAGCAGAAATGGTATACCATTATTGAATAGAACTTCATATCGAAATACCAAACATATAACACATCACATACACACATTTGCAATTGCAACTAATTTAATATAATGGGAAAGAAGAGCCGAAAGAAGGGTGCTAATCATAATAAGAAAAAGTCTAAGAAGTCGTTAGTGTCCAGCGCACCGCCACAGCAGCAACAACAGCAGCCACCTAGTAGAGATGAAACGTCAACAACTAATACCACTAACAAACGAGAGTTCTTTGTGGGCGATAGAGTATGGTTCATTGGGGGCAAACATCCAACACAAAATCAAGGTTACATTAAGACAGATGATTTTGATCCAAATACTTTTAGAGGATATGTAAGAGAGATTCGAGAATCATTTGTTAGTTCTCAACAACTTGGTATTATAACATTCCATTCGTTAATTGAAGGGAGAGAGGATGAAATTGTATGGGGTGAGTTAATTGTTGTATGTTTGATATGAGTGATATAAAGTTTCTAACTTATTCATATACAGTCGATGATTGCGTCGCTATACCCGATTTGTGGGACAGCATGGTACTCCGCTTTGATGTGGGTTTTCCCGTTTTGATTAAAACTCAAATTGGATGGGAAGCATTAACAGTTAATAGAGTCTGGCCCATCGAACGATTAATCTCCACTGCTCCTTCAATCTCCACTGTTCGATTAATCTCCACTGCTCCTTCAATCGACATCACCACTGCTATCCCGCATTACAATTGTGACCCTTACACGGTATCATTAGACTCTGAACATAACATTCGTGAACGTTGGACAGTATTCAGATTTACAATTGGAGAATCTATCATCTTTGATTCAACGACTGCCATTGGAACAAGTCAGAGCGCTAGGAAATTACTATCTAAAGCAGATAGATGGGTGAATGGGATTGTAACGGCAGTTGATGTAGTACAGCAGCCATATGCTCCTTATATGTGTTCGTTCGATATTGATGGAAAGCCAAAGCAGTGCTACATTGTTATAGATGATGATGAACATATCACTGGGGCAGAAACAACACCAAGGGAAAAACTATTAGATGCAATCTTTACAGATTGCACTCCTGAACATCTCACTTATCTTACGTCCTTCTATTCCATTGATATATCTGTCATTCGTGATCTCGTTATTGAAAAGGCAATCAAAGCAGGAAGCTACAATGTGAGTATGGTACACAAGATATGAACACACTTTCTTTAATACTCACAGCTCTGACGATTTCACCTTTTTTTACTACTGCTTTCATCATTAGACACTATTCTGGCTACAGGATTGTCATTCTCTTGATATTGAAACCATCAAAGATAACAATGGGAATAATCTCTTGCACCAAATTGCATCATCGGATAGTTCCGCCAGTTTTCTCCACAAAGCAGCTTATCGATATTCATTAGGAAAGCCAAATCAAAGTCTTTTGAACATTATGAAATGGAATTATGGCAAGAATGTAGTGTCCATGGTAGAAGAAGTGAATAAAAATGGCCAGACATGGCTTGAAATACTTGTCAGCAGGAAAGTCCGCGTTTGTATTGTTTTATCTCGTGTGGGAACTTCACTTGAACTTACATGTACTGACAGAAGGTATTCTCATCTCTCTTCATCTTCATAAACTGTGTAACGCCATCTTAAAGAGAAAATGTGAAAGCGTTTGATGCTGCTTTCTCCCCAAAACATGGCTTGGCATGGAAAATGATATCACATGGACTGCCTGATGATAAAATTGAATCATTGAGGGCATGCGTCAACAATTCTAGGAATGTGCATATCAATTCAATCTTCCAAGCATTCATCAAACTTAAAGACGGAAGGCGTATGTATGATCTATTGAGTAGGAACCATACAGAAGAAGCCTTGTTGGCAAACGAAGAATTAGCAAGTATAAAAGATTCGTCTGAAAATCGAAAGAAGTTCATTCAATTCTGTCAAGATGTCGGTGATCACCACCAAGCACGGATGGGTATGAACATTTTCCATCATTTTATTCAAGAGGGGTTTGTCAAGTTGTTTCGAATGTTCTTTGAAGATAACAGGGAGCGGTTTATTAACTTTACTTATCATGCACATTCAAGAGTAAATCAGCAAGAGTATATTCAACCAGAGCTAAGCACATTCCATGATACTTATCCACATTTGAATGAAGGTGTTGATATCCTATCCGCTACAATAATCGGAGGAAGTGGACATGTTCCTTCAGGATGTGACCGCGAGGAAGGCATTAAGAGAAAGAGTCGATACTTTGAGGAGCTCTCGAATTATGCAAAACCGATCATCCCTCCCTCTAATGGACCTTGTTCTTGGTTAGTTTATCTGAAAGAACGTTGCTGTGTCGATTTTGATTTGGAATCATTAGTTGAGTACAAGATTAGCTTGCTAGAAGATGACGAATCATTACCTGGCCGACTGGATATATTAAATTACCTTATTAATGACAACAAAATCAAGGCAACATATACCAAAAACCCATTTAAGTACGTGATGACAGCTATTCGTTTCCGTCAATGTGGCATGTTGAGGTGGTTGATTAAGAATAATCATTTCGATTTAGACTTAGATGAAGAAGTATCAGAGTGCTCAATTCCAAATATCATCACGGCATATATAGAGGAGTTTCATTTTGCTCCTACCTCATCTATAACAGTGGGTGAGTTCTTATGCCTCGTTTGTGTGGAATGGGATGACTTATATTCATTGCAATGGCTCCATGAACAATGTAGCGATCCTATCAGGTTGAATAATGGATTTAATTTGCTTCATCTGAGTGCCTTCCTTGGACGGATAGAGATCGTTGCCTGGCTCTACACAACACATCAATGGGGTGCTCTTGTCAATGAGGTGTCCAAGCAGAAGCCCTATACCAATTGCAAGGCATTACATATTGCGGCAGGGGAGGGTAATGTCCTCATCGTAGATCTTTTAATCAAGTTTGGCTGTGACGAAGAGGAGTTAGTAGATGGTAAAACCCTACATGATTTCGCCTCATCCTCAGGCCATGATTTTGTTCAAAAATGGGTCAAGAAGAGGGGGTCCAAGAAGGAGATAATGAGTAATAAGCCCAGTTCGCTTGAACTCAATGTGCAACAATTGCTTCACCTTTTGTCAACAAGTGACACGCCAATCGAAGACATAAAGCGGCATATCATCGATACTAAGTGCTTGCATATCAATTCATGGGGATATGGAAGTAAGTACGACACATCAAGCTTATTTGGTATGTCATTTGGAGAAGTAGTTAATGAATGCTGCAAGAGAAATGATCTTGTTTTATGGCTGTGTGTAAGAATGTACTTCTGGCGTTCACGCTACGATCATATGAGGTTCTGGAATACAGATCATATAATAGAAGACCCAAAAAGGCTCGACAACAATGAATTGGTGGCTTTGTCAAGAGATATGGGGTTAGACAACTTGACCCACATCCTATCAAAACAATGGACAAAGAGTATATCATGCATAGATCCATTGGCATCAAATCTCTTCTCATTATCATCTCTAAAAGATGACAAATTATCGTCTACAATACAATCAAAGTTACTAAATGCTACATCACTAATGAAACTATCTGGGGTGGCTCACGATCAAATATCATCTCTTCTTCGAAATAGAGGCAGTAGTGAAGATATAAATCAATTAATCATTGCATACAAAGATATACGATCATATTTGGAGGAAGAGGGATGTTTGAGTGAAGATTTAATAGATAACAACTATCACATCAAAAAGATTGCTGAAAACATGGCACTAAGTATGAAAGGTCACAAGTATTCCAAAGATTTAACATTGGAGGACCATCCTCTCAACCAAACAAAGTTTAGTGATGGCAAAAGCTTGAGTAAACTTTGCTATTTACATATAATGATTGCAATGGAAGGATACACTGAACTTGTTCGGTTCTGTAAGAAAAACTTCTACGGTTGGACAAATGAACTGGAGTTTGAGGTTACCTTTGTGGCAGCATATTATGGTCACTATGAGATTGTTGATATGTTTCTCAGTGGTGCAGAGGACGTAAACCTTTCTATAACATGTCCAATGGAAACACGTGTATTAGGAGCCATGCTTGGTGCAAGCGAAGCTGGGCTAGGAGTAACCAAAGACGATGTCTTCCGTAATCAGGTAATCGATAACTACTGGAAGTATATTGATGAGGGCAGGAAGGAGCGTGCGGCAAGCGAGTAAAGAGTATCGATACTTGTAGAAAGTTTGGATGCTCGGGCCTCGGACTTTATTGAGAACATGATTGAGATCACGACGGTGTGTGATTAGATTTGGATATATATCGTTTATTCTATTGTGTACCAACACAGAGAATGAATAGATAAAGCATACATACATATTGTTGTAATGATGTGCAAATACTAACAAGACATCATTCACTATAACTCATTACACTTACTCCCAATATCAGATCCTTTCAAACAAGATATTACCAAGGATACATCCACTTCAAATTCACTGATATTTACAACTGTCCACGCAATATTACGTAACACTCATCACAAAGATATAAACGCCAAATCTATGTTAGAGGCTATTAATCTACTTGTCGATCATTTAAAGTATATTGTTGGAAGTCTACTCGCAGCAGTGGATAAAGTCATTAGTCATGCACATGTTGGAAAGACGTATCAGACTCCACAAGAGGCAGTACTTGAAAGATCTCTGGATTTTTTCAATGTAATCAAGATGAGACTTGGTTCTGATCTAGTAACCCAGCACAAACATCTGCTGAAATCTGTAGAGCGTATAATGGAGTTTGTTTTATCAAAACTGCCCAGCGAAGACGTTAAAATGAGCGATGATGACAAGGAAGTCTTTCGTTCGAAAGTATTATCATGGCTGAGTGATTTGATAAAGTTAGGCGCTGATATACAGTCACTTAAAGTGGACTATGATCATTATTCAAGGAACGACAACCACCAGAAGTTTCTCGAATCTCTCAAAACACTGCGGCAAGAGCAAGTTGAATACTGGGCTCAGTTTGATGTTATCAAGAAGAAGTCTCTTTCCCATGTACAAAGTGCATTCGACAATGGGACCCTGGATATTGAAGGTCGTGATAGAGGCGGTCTGCAGCTCACCCATTTGGCAGGTGAGTAACTCAAGCATGTTATCTGTTTTATGCTTCCTTTCTGTACTAATGTCAAACAATCATCTCTTTTAGCTGTGTACAACCGAACTGATATACTCGAATGGCTTGTTATTACAAAAAGGATGAGTCTAAACACTTTAGATGGCACCGGTAGGACCCCTTTAGAAGTCGCTGACGCCAGCAACGCTGTGGATACAAGATTATGGATAACAAAGTATAATGCCAAGCTCAAAATTCAGTCATTCGTGAACCAGAATTATAGAAGGATGCTAGTTCATCGGGAGCAGCAGAGGCTCACTAATGCAATCATGGATATTCAAAAGATTATTAGAGGAAGACTCGTCCGTAAAACATATCGTGGACCTCTTTTGATGCGACTTGATGAATCTCAGGCTTTTAATGCTATATGGGAAGGTGCAATCAAAGAAGTTCCAACAAAGTGTGAGGCTCTATCTGGCTGGGCACTAGTATGTGAACAAATTGATGCAAACAGACGACTACAGAAATTGGATGATGAGGGCAACCTTGTGGACGAGATGCTCACTCAAGCTGCAACGGATGTATTGAAGAATCAGGGCATTGACGAATTGGAAGATGATATGACAGCTTTATCAATCAATACCGAAGAAGAAGAAGAGGTACCAACAGCTGACTCGTCCATAAAGATTGACTGGTCTCAGTTTCAGATGTCAAGTCATGTAGTCAAATTTCTAAGACAAGGCGATCCAAAGTATCGTGAGGTGAGTACTAGTTCGTGTGTTTTGTACATGTGATGTGTTCTTTTGTTTATCTAACACACAAATAAAAATTTTAGATCTTTGTCAAGCGCCTGAAACAGCTTGCCAAGGGTGAGAGGAGCCACAAACTTCAGAAACCTCTCAAGGGCTGTGACTCTATGATATGTGAGTATCGGTTTGTTTGCTGTCTGTATTGGTAATGATTAACGATTGTTATAGTGCTCAAACATTGTATTGCCCAATTATATTCCATATTACATATCACAGATGAAACATACTTGGAACAGAAGTCAGGCTTCCGTATACTTTGGACTGAAGAAGAAGGCAAGATCCTAATCTGGTTTGTCGGTATGTAGTCAGTGTTTGCATTGCATGAACAGTTAGTTTGTTGTCTGACTATCTTCTACTCTAATCTATTCAGCCAAGCACAAATCAGTTTCCCGTCTTGCAAAGTTGATCGATGATGCTAAAAGTCGATCACAACTTCAACAAGTCCCCGAAGACGAGATCGTATCGGCCGAAGAAAGAACCAACGATTGCTCACCTACTAAGCACACTGTCCTGCTTGATGCCCTGGGTAACGTACCTATGAAAGTGTATGATGTCAGTTACCAAAACATCGATGAAATAGCAACAGACTCATGGACCCCCAAGATGCACCTTACAAAAGAGGAACAAGAGATAGTAGAAGCCAAAGGGACTGTACTTCTACTCGGTCGTAGTGGCACAGGCAAAACGGTGTGTATTATTAACAGGATGGAGTTTGATCGTTATATATCAGGGAATGAGTCAAATTTCTCTCAACTGTTTGTGTCGAGATCAAGCAGATTATGTAGATATGTTGAGACTGCTGTCGGGGGAAGTGATACAAGTACATTTACAACATTTGACAAACTCTTGCATCAACTTGACTCGGCCCTTCCACCGATAAACACCAAGAAAAGCTTTCTCCCAAGTCGACGTGTATCATTCCCAAGATTCAAGAGAGAATTCTATGATGGATTGAAGAGTACGGATATACCTGGTGGTGCACTTCTAATTTGGAAGCAAATCAAGACCTTTCTCAAAGGGTCATTAGAGGCATATCAAAGTCCTGATCGAGTATTGACAAGAGACTATTATACCTCGGATGCACTAGGCAAGAATCGATGTCGGTTAGCTCCTCATCTTCGTGATGGCTTATATGATACATTCTTGAAGTATGAAGAGTATAAAGAGTCGGGACGACTATGGGATGAATGTGACCGGGTACTTGACATTCTATTAAGACTTGATAATGTCAAAACAACCGAGCCGGAACTTTTTGATGAGTTGAGGAAGAGCAAGATATATGTTGATGAGATTCAAGACTATACACAGATTGAGATATTACTCTTCTTTTTCCTCGGAGGGCCAGGTGGGTTATTCCTCGCGGGTGACAGTGCTCAATCAGTTGTGGAGGGTACAGAGTTTCGATTCGAAGAGATTCGTAGTGTTGGGTACTATATTTCTGGGAATGGTAGCAGACTTGATCTCATTCCATCAAAGCCAAAGATAGTAAATGTCAACTTTCGAAGCCATCGAGGAATCCTAAACACTGCATCATCCATTTTGGATATACTCTTCTCAGCATTTCCCAGTTCTGCTAAACGACTAGACAAAGACGATGGCTTGTTTAATGGATCTAAACCAGGGTTATGCTATTGTGTGGACACCAAGCTACTATCATCGCTATTAGCAGGTAAGATGAACGGTACCGTGGTACTAACATCTGACAAGAGTGCCTCCCGATGGAAGCAGGTTCTTGATTATGAGCTTGTCATGGGAATACGAGAATCGAAAGGGCTCGAGTTCAAGAGCTGTATCATTCTCGACTACTTTGCTGACTTACCATCAAATCTGCAGAAGCCATGGAGAGAGCTACTTCGCCAAAGAGCGGATGCAAACTTCTTTGAACGAGACTACCCTCTTGTTGAGACTCAACTCAAGCTGTTATATGTTGCAGTAACACGAACAATAGAAAGACTACTCTTCGTAGAGACTTCATCTAGTATTGCAGGTGATGCTGCCATTCGATGGCTGTGCTGCAAGACAGAAGATACCCCAGCCCTGGTAACGAGAAATAATGTCATGGATATCGAGGGAATGTCATTATCTGAACATGACTTTTTGAGTCTAGCAATTGATAACATACAAACGGTCGAGTCGCCTGAGATAAGATTAGACGAGGCTATTGCACTTGTTAATCGGTCAGTATACTGCTTTGATAAGGCAAATGAACCACAACTAGCGGCAAAGGCGAGGGTACATCGTCGTAGTATTGAGCTTAGAAAGGAATTAGATGACATGGCCGGCCTACCTTGTAATGACGTTGTTGAGGCAAAAGCTGCACAGTTGGTCGAGCTACTCCTGAGAGAGGGTCTTTTGGAGGAGTGTAAGTCACTTCTTTCTACTGTCATTACAATGCTTAGCGACTACGCCAGAACGGAAATTGAAAAGCACATACTATCATTGATTTGATTAAAGAGTAAATCTAGAAGTTCTCTTACACCTATGCCGCCGGAGCAGAAAGTTGCTTGGATGAATTTATCCCACCACTCTTGGATGCCAGAACAAACGTCAGTAATTCGTTCCTCGGATTTACAAACGATACTCTGAGCCATAACTTCTTCCCCTCCTCTAGCTTGCCAGTCTCCGAAAGATATCTGTGCTCTAAACCAAGCTCATAAACATAGATCGCATACTGAAATCTATCTCTGTTGACACAACCCAAAACTATGCATTCGAACATGACTTCATCGTCACTTTCATTAATCATTTGTTGTATCTTTTGAAACATCCAATATGTGCTGGATGATGATTGGATTGGCCGTGCTGCAAAGATCATACCAAGACCAGACTTATAATCAATGGTATCGATTGCAGTCGGTTGTTCAAGATTCGATATATCATATCCCAAGTCCATACTTGTAATCTCTGATGGGATGGAGGAACCTGCTTGTAATAGCTCATTTACACGCTTCCTTCGAAGATACCGTTTCAAGGCCGAATGAACTTGTAAGTCAGTAAGACGTCGTATAGGACTCGTCCATTGAACATAGCAATCTAATCCCATACCAAAGTGTGATCCAGGCTCTTCTGATACAATAACCTTGTTGAAGAATCGTCGTGCATACCATGCATGAGGATATCGTTTGTTCATTTCTAACAGAAAGTTCAAGTGTTTTGTTTCAGTCTCTCGTGATTTGAAGTCTGGTGGTTGATGAAACATGCCGAAAGGAAGATGTGTGAGTTGATGAAAAGGTAATATACTATACTGTCAACTGAAGTGTTCTTACCAGGAGCAGGCTGTCTTCTAAATGGCAACTCCAATTGATTTGGTAGCTGTGTCAAACTGTCTACAACCTTTTCATCATGAATAGGCTGCTCACTTTGCCACTTGCCAATAGCCTCACCAGCTTGAAAATCAAGGAGTCAATAGTTTATGAGCATATTGAGACAAGTATTACAAGCAATCAATACACACTCAAAAGCACTTACCTAAAATCATCATTTCTGTAACAATCAACTGAGAAGATGATATCGGAGAGCAATACGGATCATAATGCAAATCATCATCATTACCACTTGATGTAATGTTCGCTCCCGAGTTGTGTGATGTTTCAATCTTTAATGAGATATCATACTCATCTGTACTACTTCCATCATTGGAAGGCTTTGCCGATATTTGACCAGAAGGAATAGGATACGGTACCATACCCTCAGTGGAACCTTTACTAACACGATGTTCACGTCGTTTCCGTGCCGCATCTAATAAAACACCAATCTGCCATTCCTCTGTATATCCCACACCCTCATCTAACATTTCATCAACATCATCATATGTTAATCGATACTGTACATTGATTAAACTTGATGTAAGTATAATTGAACTTGGTATAATCGTACCATTCGAATGTAATTCGACACCCAGTGACAAAGCACACCTGTCTTCTCCTGACTCTAATGACATTTTATTTTCAATACATGATGGAAACATGGTTATTGTTTTAGTTGGTAGATATAACGATGTACCACGACGTTCGGCAACTTTGAGGAGAGATGAATCGCGTGATGCATATCGATCTACATCGGCTATATGTATCCAATATCTATACCTTGTTGTTGAATCATCAGTGTCTAACTTTTCTACAGATATACCATCATCAATATCAAATGTACTAGCACTGTCAATAGTATATACCTTTTGATAACGTAAATCTTGTCGTATATCAAGTATACCATCTGGGTCTCTACTATTATTTGCAGCCTCTTGGGCAACTTGTAACTCATCATTAGTAAATCGAATAGGGAAACCCGAACGTAATAATGCAGTATCAACATGTCTATTCCATATTTGTAAATCAATTAATAAATCAAATGCACCTTGGGCTGTGCGTTTACGAATTAACTTTGCTAATAGTTGTTTTCCCAATGATATATCTCTATAGAATTTCAATCGTCGTATTGATGTACTATTCCAATTATCTATCCATGTACCAGATGGTTCCATTGGTGGATCAGATCGACGGAATAAATGTCGTATTAACTTCTTTTGATGTTCTTCTGAACCTTTGACACCTATTTGCATACCGTAGATTAGTAATGATTGGAGTGTTGTTATTGCATGTTGTATTATACGAATTTGTGTTGATTGTGAGGATAGTTGGAGTGATGAGGAAGATGGGGAATGTAGGAATAGATTTTCGCATGTTTGTTCATCTTCTAGTGTGGTTGTTAGATCTATGAATCGTCCTTTGGCTAGTTGATATGCTATGCTTTTGTCATCGCTATTGTTTGATATCTCTTTCTCAGTATTGATATCAGATGGTGAGCTATCATTATCGGCGCCGTCACCATTCTTCAAAGTATCCAATCGATGATTGATAAGGTTAGCTAAGTACTCCAATGATCTATCAGTGATATCTTCATCTGACAACTCCTTATGATCTTCATCGTCATCATTTAAGTTTAATGACGCACTAATGCTCGAATCGTCTTCTGGTGATTGCAATGAAGAGTATAACACAACATTTTGCTGTGGTGACAAATGGAACTTATATGGAGCTAGCTGTTTCGTTAGTCCACTTCTATGTGATACATACGACGATATTCTATTGCAAATATTATGTTGACCATCAATAATTGATGTTTGCAATGATGATGAAGTTGATGTGCAAAAAGATGATGTGAAACCAAGCACATGATGGATCAAGACAACTGCAAAGAGCAGAATATAACAAGACATCATATTCTAGACCAATTGACAATGCATATGATTCGCCATCGCAACTGGTATGCGCTTCTAGATATGAGTAACCAACTTACAACCAACCAGCATTCAACCGACCTCACACTCAAACTCGCTCACTCGTACGTCATATGCACCACCAAGCAAAACCAAGCAACTTTCGCTGATTCGATTCTCAAACATACCGACAAAGTACTATTAATTGTCGCTATAAGGAACTGTATATTCGATCTACTATATCTGATACTATCATCAACTATTATATGTGAACAAAGCCAGGATACCTTGTCGAGGTTCAATGTAATTTTTCATAAAATTGCTTCTACCAGCCCTCACGGCGGCAATACTTTCATCATATAAAGCGCATATTATACAGCTAGACCATGTCTTCTCCTCCATCTAAGAAAGATGTTTCATCTGAAAAGAACTACTGGAACGATTTCTACAGGTATTTAGTTTATTTTGAGTGGGCTTGTGTGTGGTGCATGTATTTTGCAATTTGCAATTACCTTTTCGGTCGCATACCTTACATAATACTTCTAACTCATCTGATATATCACTTCATATCACTATACAGCAAATTTAACATTGCACATCCATCCCAATTTTGTGTAATGACAGCAATTGAGGCAAGTGAGCGCTCTCATCCAATTATCGAATTTGGCTGCGGCAACGGACGTGATTCGATATACTTTGCAACACACGGTTTCAAAGTCTACGGATGTGATTTATCCAAAGATGCTATTGAGAAGGATACTGCCAAGTCACAAGATGTCGATGTCATATTTAAGGTTGTTGATGCTAGTAGTAATGATGAGGTGCAATCTATTGTGAATACGGCACGGAGTAGTTGTACCAATGGTAGTTCGAATGTTACAGTATATACACGTTTCTTCCTACATTCAATTGATGAAGTACAAGAATCAAAATTCTTTAAGGCATTATCAAATGTATTAGTTGCTGGGGATATGCTATACTTTGAATTCCGTTCCAAGGAAGACGAGGCATTAGATAAGGTACATGGTAAAGGACATTATAGGAGGTATGTTGATACACCTGTCATGTTGGAAAGCCTCAAGACACTTGGGTTTGACATTGGATATTACATCACTGGACAGGGCATGGCCAAGTATAAGAATGAGGATCCATTCGTTAGCCGTATTACTGCAACAAAAGTTTAAGATGGGAAATGAAAAGATTAACGAGGAGGTGCCTTGGGTAAGTAGGGCATCCACCCTTGCAATTACTAACTTAAGCTAAGGTTGCAATGCTCCTACTTTTATCTAGATAAACCAGAAACAAAAGAGTGTCTTACGAACACTATTAGTCTTTATTTATTTACATATATATCTTAGCCCCTGAGCAAAATACCACACCAAATCACAATCCCTTCTTAAAAACCTGGGATCAAAACTTCATCGTCTTCTCCAACACGCCCCAAAACTAATCCTACGAAATTTGCTGACCACCACCCATCATACCACCACCCATATTATTATTATCACCCTCATCAAATGAACTAGGCATATCCGAACTCGGTCCTCTATAAATATCCCTCCAATTCTGAGCATGAACCTCATCCAATACTAATGAAAAACACTGCACTAATGCATCCCGTTCCCTTGGTGAATTAGCCTCTAAATCTAACGAACCTTCCTTGGTTAATAATGAGAAACATAATGATTCCGATACTGAAGCATTCTCAACACGACGTAATGCCGTAGTCTGTTTACCAATATCAACATACATTATATGACTTAATGGTACTTGATGTAATTTTCCCAATTTTAATTCTTTACCCGATGATCCAGGCGCTGATGATTTTTTACGCATTTCAGTACGCCACGTAATGGCAGTTTCAGTTAATACTAATCGGACAGTCTTGGGTTTACCACGTGAACCATGAGCGACGATTAATACGCCCGGGTCACGTAATTGTTGCATTGCCGCTGATACTACAATATCTTCATTGGTACTATTCATTGATGATCCGGTATTACCACTAATGGCTATATTGTTAGTATGTTGCGAGCCAGGTGTACCAATAATTCCATTTCCGCCACCATAAGGTGTACGTTGACTTCCTGATATAGAACTACCACCGGTATAACTTCCACCATCACCACCATTTTGTTGTTTACGACGACGTCCAGATCGTGACCGTGCACTCCAAGCGTATCGTTTGGGATATGAACCAAAGTATTGTACACGTAAACCACGGGGTAAGAGGAGATAGAGTACGAAAAGGAAGAGTAAGGTGAAGAGACTTGCTGAGAAATGGAGTGGATTTATACCCAATGGTCCCATAACACTGGCGGTTGAGGTACTACTACTACTACTGCTGCTATCTGACATGATTCTACGGTAGATAAATATATGATACGATCCCAAGCAAATTGAATTCTTAGTTCATTTTACTGCAATTCAAGGATACCGCTCGAGAGATATGATCTTAGTGACCTATGAGATACATCAATATCACAATAGCGAGCATAGTATCGATCACCTCTATATAGTAGGTCAAATGTGCCCTAATAGTAGTAGTTTCGAGGATCGAGCGATAAAGTTGTTTGGTTTTGCTTGGTGGTGCATATGACTATGATCGATGTCTTCGTATGTTCCGAGAGCCATAAGTATCGGTTGTATTGTTATAAGTTCTAGGTTTTAGTTTTATATAGCTGCAAATCTCAGAATAGACACTGGGGATATAACAGATTGCCGACATCAGCATCTTGATGTACTGTCTGTATCTTTATATATTAATACTAATACTAATACTCTTCTCTATCTTCCTTCTTCTTTTGTCTGTGCTTCGATATGTCGATAGCCCAACATATGTATATCATCTCAGTAACGTCTCTCGACCATCTTTATTTGGCATCATCATTGGATGCCACAATACATACTCTCTTATGCGTCTTCCATTTTCGCTTTTGGCACTCCCGACTACAGTCTGATTCAATAGCGCGGTTTAAAGAAGAAGTGGTTAGACATATGGAAGCCTTGGACAAATAGACTGAGTATAAGAAACACTTACAATATACATTCTTGCACCTCGCACATCGTTGAAACTTTTTCATACTGCCATCCCGGAATAACTCATCAGACCAACAACCGCAGTTATCACACTGTACAATATCATTATTTCCCTCTTCGATAAATGCCTTCACCTCATCTGAATGCCAAAACGACGGATCACCGATCTTTTCTGATTTCTCATAAAGCTCATCCAGCTCCTTCTTCTTGACATGTGGTCGCTCGGGATCTGGATTGCGATCCATCATCCACATCCTAGCATTTACACCCATACTATCTGTAATATCGACATCGGCTCCTGCATAGAGTAATTGAACAGCCATGTCCCTAGCTACCTTGTTGTGCTCGAGACTATCACAAGATACAGTCATGATAAGAGCTGTTTCACCGTCCCCATTATTCTGACCGTCAACTCTTGGACTTTTCTCTACTCTTTTTGCATTGACAGCAGCCCTTCCCTTCTCACAAGATAGTAAAACTCTCAATACATCGTTCATCTTGCGACTGACGACACAATGAATGGCATTGCATGATTCTTGTCGAGCCTCCAATGATATGAATTTGCCAGGATCTGCCCCATAATCGACTAGAAGTTGAACCATTTCAAGACGATCCTCATCAGAATACTCCGGACCACTAGCTTCTAAACATGCCCTGAATAAAGCAAGAGATTCATTCCTTGGCCCATCTATTTCAATAATCTGATTTGGATCAGCACCTTTGTCCAATATCTTCTTAGCAATCCTCATCCGAGCGGCATGATTTGTCTTAATATTAACTGCCGAAGAAAGAGGAATACCTCGGCCAGGTGACATGGTATGTACATCCCCTCCTCCCTCCAATAATGCATTCACAATTTCTTCAGCACTTCCCCCGCCGTCTTTGTCTATCATATCAAACATCATTACGGCCATATGAAAGTATGTCATATTAGCGTCCCTCATCATCGGAATACTACACACTTGATTAGGGTTACCACCGTACTCCAATAACAACTTCACAATATCTGCATGACCATAGTTGATACCACCCGAAAGAGCAGCATCTCCGGTAGCGTCCAAGATTGAAATTGCTGGAGTAGGATCGCCTCGACGTTTCATAACCTCTAATATCTCACGTGCTCTCACAGCATCGCCTTGTAATATAGCAGGAAAGAAACCCGCAGTCTCAGGATCAGCTGCCTCCCGTTCAGCTGTGGATGTTACATCAAGACCGTGTCTACGAAGAATCTCCTTCCCTACCGGATCACGAGCAATTGTACCAGGACCAATATCATGCATTACTAAGGAATCAGAAGTTAATTCCACACAATGGTCACAAGCATATCCAAAAGAGAGGGAGGTAAGGGGGTTAGCATTTGTTAGTGAAAGTGCAAAACCATTTATATGCACAATTCAACTCAGTCAATACTACCTCATCATCACATATATCTTGGTTTCATAATCCGAACCCAATGCTCAAATCAAAGGGTGGTCTGTGACCATTGTGCACAATTAATTTCTACTTACCTAAATTCTCCCTATTTAATGAATAAGATTTGAGCTTGCCAGTAGATTTATTAACTCCTGGACGTATTTCTTTTCCTTTTGTTTCATCAAATTCCACAGTGACTTTATATCTCCCATCTTCCTGTTTTGCCAAGTACGGGTTACTATTACCATCATTCTTTTCATCACTATCAATACCATTAACTATTGCTATACGGCCATTAAGATGACGTCCCTTTTCAGATGTTAATCCAACAATTTCAACTTTATCCATTGCCTGTAATTCCCCATGCTTAGATATCCTATCTATTGCAACAATCTCCTCGCGGCTAAAGTTATTTATATCCATGATCTTTCTTCTGTTTTGTTATTGCAATAGAAATAGAAGTTTAGTCTCGTGTATGTATATTGTTTGAAAGTACATTAAAAAGCAATACTATACGGTATAATAATATTATTATATAACAATGCATATCTCCAGTATACATAATATATAGTACTACCTACTACTCAACACTACCAACTGCACAACTAAAAAAAAAGATACACATCATGTGCACTTTTATTTTTTCATACACAAAACACAAGATCGAAGCACATATGATCACCTATTCTTACCACAGTATAAATTTCAGATAAATACCACCGCAATCGCAGATATATAAATATAATAACTAGAGAGCTCTTCGAGACAATTAGGATATCTTAGTACATTCACTTACATTTTCGTTCGATCGCCACTTCCTCGTCCCCCCAGCTAGCTCTCCCCCATGCCAGCTTGCACTCAGTAGCAAAGTGCTTCTATTATATATACAATGATTGGCCGTACCCTCTTCTCTCTCGCTCTATCCCTATCGTTGGGCTCAATATCGGCATTTGCGCCAGCGACCTGCTCCCACAATGCTGTATCTCTTAAGGTGTGCAGTGTATCTTTATAAATTTTTGCAATGAGTTGGTGCATCATTGGCTTCTTTAAGTACTTTGCAACATATATTGCTCACAAATTCTTATATTCTATATCAATACATGAATTATCTATAATATGTAGATGGCAGCAGAATCTGAGGTATCATTCTCAGATGATTTAGATGGCTCAACTGTTCGTATTGGTGTCCTACGCACTCGTTGGAATGACGAACATGTGTCTAACTTGGTTGATGGTATCAAGGTAAGTATTGGTCGTAGTATTTCTATTGTATTATCATATTGGGATGATTATATCTTAAAGATTTTATATACTGCAATGATACATCAATAATATTTAATTAATTCATGCTAATGGTGACGAATTATACAACATACAACACACAACACAACATTATCCCAAAGGCTGGTGTTAAAGACTTAAAAGTTGAGGAAGATAACATCTTCATCAAGGAAGTACCCGGTGCATATGAATTACCCTACGCTGCAAAGTTATTGGCCATGTCTGGAACAGTCGATGCTATCATCTGTTGTGGTGTATTGATCAAGGGTGATACATACCACTTTGAATACATCTCAGACGCAGTTACAAAAGGAATTATGGATGTCAACTTAAGTACCATGACACCAGTAGTATACGGTGTATTAAATTGTTTAGATGAAGAACAAGTGAAGAAGCGTAGTTCAGATAAGAACGGTGGACATAATCATGGTGAAGATTGGGGTAAAACTGCTGTTGAAATGGCATTAATGAGACGTGAGGCAATGAGTAAGGGTGGTGGTACTGGTAAGGTTAAGGAATTGGCTGCTATGGGATTCCAGGCACCCAAGACTGGTGAGGATGCTGGTGTTTCAAAAGAAAAGCCTGGTTTCTTTTAGATCATATTTTATAGAGAGGTTTGTATAGGAGTTATGTGCTCGGGGTTAGTGATTGTGAAAGTGAGGGGAGAGAAGAATGAACATATTGGATAGATGGTTTGACAGTTATCTATTAGAGAGAGGAAAAGAGAGCATGAAGAACTGGTCACCCCAGTTAATAAGCAACCTACTGTGTTGGACTTCATTCTTCTAAACTAAAGCCAACTTATCATTGGTTTATTTTACTAATATGATAACTTTAATCTGTTTAGGTTCTTTATTGACACAAGCTTTCGACTAATCGTGTCATATCATATATATTCATGGTTCAAAAGGATGCTCTTCTCCTGTAATCTCCTTGAACAAATATCTTCTATGCAATACTTTAGTAATAAATGACAAGTCATCATATCTTATCTCACATAAAGAAGCACATTCTGGATGGTATCCAATACTGTTCAATCCTTCTGCATATATCTCTATATCATTCTCATCCAATGATGGCAGTACATCTACTAACCATTGTTTAACTGCAGGATCAATCTTTGGTATTATTTCATTCCCTCTAAAGTCTTTATATGTATTTGATGTACCAACTCCGATATCAACTCTCCCGCTTTTTATTAATTCTTCATTGAAGAGCATACTCCCCACGCCTTCGAATCCTATTGATGTACCGGTATTTATATTGTTGATATTACTACTAGAAGTATCTTCTTCTTCTGTTTGTTCCGATGCATTTACACCGAAAATTGCAAAGTCTCCATCATCTGTCAAGCCACTCATCATATCATTGTTGAAATTTGACGACATGTAAAGAGAAGAAGATATAATAGTACGTCGACAGTCCTCGAGATTGCATGACATATTATGTGAGTATGAAAAGGCTAACGCCCGCATAGTCATAAAAGTAGATAATAGTAATACTACTGGGATGTAAAGTGATAACATGTCGAGCGTATCGTATCAATCCATCATATCTAAAAAGAATAGAAGAGGAGAGATGGGGGAGAGAATAAGTAATACCATAATATGAGAAGAGTTATTTCTTTTTTTGCAATTAACATCATCCCAAATAGATATGCTACTTACCCTTTTAACCTACGCTGTAATACTACCTACAATATATTATCGCCGTCTTCCCGGCCCTGCCCACTCCAATTGGACTCCATGCTTCGTACAAAGCCAGTACGGAAAGGGAGGTACGGCTTTGCGAAGCAAAGACTCCACGGAAAAATCACAAAACTAGTGCTAAGCGAAATTATTATTTTTTTTATTGCAAAGTACAAAATTAGATACCTTTAAAAAAATACTATTTTCACACACGGCTAATTTCTAAAAATATCTATAATCAAATTTTGGCCTCGCGGGAATAGCCTTACTTAGTAAACGGACAACATTTCACGTACAAACATCGTCGTTCACGTCGGTGCGTAGGGCAACGCCGGATCTCATTCTACCGGATAATCCTTCTAAACTTAAGCTGTCCTATACATATGTAACACATTTTCGGCGTTGGTGGGGCTGGTTCAGTGTGTGTTTGGCCATAAGAAACAGCCTTCTCATCAACAATATTCTGTTGATGTATGTGAATAGTAGTGATTTGTTGATGGTACTGTTGACCACCAGATAGAAGTTTGACCATGGCTGCCTTTATCTATGTGTTGTATATATAGTGATTGAGATATTCTATACATATGAGCAATTCTAATATAGTATAAGACACATAAAACATGCCTCACAACCAGCCCTAATTAGACATGATTAGCAATAATTAGTAGTGATATGTCAGCAAGGCTGCCGGCGCTTAGACGATAGTTACACCATGGCCGCCGTTGTCTATTGATTATTAACATAATAATCGAGGTCCCCTTAATTGGATTGCAATGTTAATACAGTATAACATCTAGTTTAGCTGCCATGCTTTATTACTTCAACATGATGAGCATATGATGGAGACACTATTTGCAATACAATATCTCAGGCTCTACTATACCTACATCCACCAAACCTTCAACCATACTGCTCAATAATACCTCCTAAAGAGTTGTCTATCAGCAATAGTCACCAATCCTACTATAGCCGCCGGTGGAGACGTCGCTATAATAGGGCCTATTGCCGTAGTTGTGCACTAACAAAATTTAGGCAAAATATTACTACGTGGAACTTTTAGATATTTGGAAATTCGATGTGATTTTTCTGTGGAGTCTTTGCCTTCGGCAAACGGTATCCCTTCCCCGTTTAGTCCGTAGCAAAGAGTCCAATTGGAGTGGGGGCAGACAATGTTAAAGGTGAGCCTACCCACATGCCCGCTATATTACTAGTCGGCTAACGAATTATGGCATACATGCATAGAGTCTACGCCGCCGCCATGCATATGATATATAGATTGACTACCCGTTCTCTGTAAACGCTCTCTCAAGAGCCGATCTGATTTATTAGCAGCGTTGGTTTATAATAACTTATTGAGTTGTGGTATTTTAGTTGTTTTATCAACAGTCGCGGTCAAACAACGACAACATATCGTAATCATAAGAAGTATCGGTAGATAGTGGTAGTTCATCATCACTCAATATGAAATCATTCGGCAGTGCAGCTGACTTCCGATTTATACTATTTATTGGATCAATTCTCTTTCTTCTACATATTGCACATGACAAAGCTGGTAGCAACACAGTTATTATTAATCATATGTCAAATACTACAATAAAGAATAAGGATAATAATGCCTTGGTGAATTCGATTAGTTTAAATGATTTACATTTACAAGTGGATAATAATGTCGTTGCAGTAGATGATGTAGATTCAACAAATACTTCTGATATCACACAGAGCTCAAATGAAAAACAAAATTTGATGCAAATTAATCGACATAATATCTCAACAGATCCAAGGAGAAGTTCCAATATATCAAACAGTGGCAATATAAGTATTCCAATATATCTTATTAGTGACGAATCTGGATCAATATCTGCTTTAGATTATCAATATCTAGCCTCAATTTGGGATAGAAACACAACATATGATGACATATTACAACAAGCTCAGTCTATACCATATCACTTTACAGACAAACTATCAAATTTCACTGCAATAGATATACTAAGAGAAAAACTTAAAGGCTACAATGTTACAGTTATATTTCACACGTCACCAAAGACTGCCTCGTCTACACTTAGAGATGCATGTATGAAAACACAACTTGAAACCTGTGGTATAAAGCCCAGAGGACAAAGCACTTGGCCAGGAAAGTCCGAGTTAGTATTGTTAATCATGTGCATTCTTGTGTTCAATATCAAGTCTCGGTGATTGGTCACTTCATCTGAACTTGGTTTGCCTGTACTTAATTGTCTTTGCATATCATATGTACTAACATAAGTTTCTATCCTCTCTCTTCGTCTTCATAAACTGTGAAACGCGCATCACAGACGGCTACAGAACGCCTAAGAGGTTAACACAGCTATTCTCACAATGTCCAAATACATATCACTTCTGTGTCAAAGGGCCTGTTGCAATTACTAAAAACTTTACACGATTTTACAATGAACGGACCTTCTTACATCTCCTGGTAAGTTGAACTCTAGTTTTGTATATAATTATGCCGTTATTTGTTTAATATTTATATTCAAATCACACACAAAACCCTATCCACAATTCATTACAAAATTACAATGGCACACCATTTGGTAGCCTTTTAGGAATTACGATGAATGGGCTGTTTCGGCATTACATCAATTAGCTTTTAGAGATGAACGAGATTTACCGGACGTTCGTGAATGTGATCAAGTAGATGATTTATTGAACAAGTGTCAACCTCATCATTACGAATTAGACTTTAAAAAGTATACCAAGTCTATATTAGCCACATTTCTAGAGTCCTATCGATGGGTATATGAAAGAAAAGGCAAAGACTTATCAGATCATCATCATTTGCTACTCTATAATTATTTGTATTTGGATGATACTTTGAAATGGTTGAGTGAACTTGGAGTAAAGCATTTACCCGGCAGCGAGAAGAAGATCAATTCAGTTAGACCATCTGCTTCCTGTGAACATGAAGAGATATTGATGAAGAAGTTCCATAATTGCTTTAGCCATAAGCTAGTCGGTTTACAATAAACTAGAAGGAAGGTTATCTATGCCAATTCATAACCCCCCAAACACTCATGGTTATAGTAGATATATATGTTACTACTCATGACAAACAGGCAGCAGTCTAAATGCGTCACAAGCAGACATGCCTTGTATCTATAACAATCTAAACCAAGGCATTTCCGTCTTCATCGACCAACTGACATCATACCCAAACCTTAGGTACAAACACACCTTCATTAGAATGTGCATATCTTGTGTGCTTTTTTGAGATACCTAATCTCTATCTCATGTTGATTTCATGTATGTTCTATCTTCACTTGTACGCACTATATATACCTTGGGTACAACACACTCTTTGATTGATGGGTGGATTTTAGAAAATCCGGTTTAAAATCAAGATGAGATAGAGACATAACACGTTGCCATAATCATAATACATCTCATTCCATACTCAATAATGATGTTCACAAATAGTATGTCTACTTTTTGTCAAAGGCACCCCTTTCTGCCATGATGCAGACGATGGGTAAGTTGGGTGGTGCTCTATCTGATCTGATATCAACATAAAAGAATGGTTGATCTTCCCATTCATCCGAGCTATCCTCGACATAGAGAGGGTTGCTTACTTTCAACAACGCATCTTCTTTCAAGACTTTCACTGTAAGGTACGATTTGTTTGGATTTTTAGCAACATCTTGTAGATATGCCTTGATACATCTGAAACATGATGTATCAAGGACAGATGAACATTCAGCAATTGTACGAGTCTTTCCCGTATTGCAAGTCTTACAAGCTGAATCTCTAGTAAGTTTATTTTTCTCCTTTTCGGCATCAGTACGATTTGCTCTCCATTTTGCACCACGCTCACGAGATTTCTTCCTATCAGCTTCAGCTTGTGCCGGAGTACGATTTGCTCTCCTTTTCCGACTATACTCAGCCCGATCGAAAGGCATGGTGTACTAATATATACGATAGTAAATAGAAGCGTAGAAGACAGAATAGATAAGATACCCGCGCGGAGTGTAAGAGATACATTGCATATATTACTATAATACTCAAGTATACTTACGATTTTCTATGGATATTTGTATAAGTGAGAGAAGTTGTGTTGTATGGTTGTTGTAGTGTGTTTGTTTTGTGTTGTGTCTCTATGCAGTTTGGTATGAGTCGACTCCGCGGGGGTAAACTGCATAGAGGTTATGTCTCAAGTCAGTCCGGGATGACTCTGCTCGTGCTAGCACAGAGTCAAACAGCACAGAGAGATAATAGCCTCTCTCTGAGTTGAGTCAGTTGTCGAATAGCCTGTTCGATAAATAAACTGCATAGCATAGACAACACTGCATAGCATAGCATAGCATAGCAAGAGAGTAGGATACTTGGCTAATGTACGAGTCGAAGATACCTCGATTATATATCATTACTCTACCGCTATAACGAATACTACTACCATTGCTAGCACATTATCGACGTGCAAGAGGTACTACAACAAATCTCTTACATCTGCATTCATCTACTACCACCACTAATGAAGATACTAGCTCATTAGATGTCATCATGGCATACAGTACTTCCACTACTATCACGGGAGATACATCTACCTTCCCCTCATACTTGGATGATAAAGAGGAAGTTATGGAGGGCGAAATGAGCCGGTTAGAAAGTATATTATGAGCTCATTTGCCCTTCTTCTCAAGAATAATGGATGTGTTCTTGACGATGAGGACGTCATCATCACTTATCTTCGTCCTGAATGGCTTGATCCCAAGAATCAACACGAGCTTGAGAAGTACATCAAAGCACTCATCCAAGATGCCAAAGAGAAGGGCAAGATCCCTATCATTGTTATTGCACAGCATGATATAGCACAACAGCAATGTGCACGTGATATTGAAAAAGAATCCATCGAGACTATCCAGAACGAAGGATTCTTATCTACTGAAGGACGTGATTACAGGGACGGAGGCTCTAGCGACTCTCCTATTGCTTTCAGTTTCCTCGTAGTCGCTATCGGGACTGTTACCGCTTTGGAGGAAGGGCGTATCTCCTTAAGTCTCGGAGGTACCTATTGTTTCCAAAAAGAAATGATAAAGCGGACTGCAATTGCCCATACCGAGGACGTTTGGGTCTTCCCAGTGGTAGAAACAAAAACAACAAAGAGTAAGCCTACTCTTAAAGATACCTCCCCTAAGACTCTTCCGTCAGAGCTTGCGGTTTATAAAGGTGTTGACTTCACTGGAACTTTTTCTAGGTCCTTATTCAGCAAAGCATTAGCTCAAGTAGAACTTAAAGAGTTGAAGGAGTCATTCAATGAGGAAGGCAAGACACTTGTAGTTTTTGGAAGTGGAAAGGAAAGTTTGACTTACACAAGAGCTAAGGATGATCCCGATAATTATGTTATGATGCAGGCCGACGAGTTCATGCGGTTTGGTTTTGGTAAGAAGTGATTTAGATCTAGTCGTTGGGGTGGCTGGGGGTTATAGTACTTTTTGTAATAAATGTTTCGTGTGGGGGTTTAATAGTAATTGTAACTTGTAACAAAGATGAGTTCTACCCGTTACAAGTTCAGCAATGCCTACACAACCAGACCCAACAAAAATTGGGTTCGAAGAGTATCTTCCTCCGTAGGTTCCTCTTCACTACCATTCTTACTCTCTTCATCCTGATCTTCCTCCTCCTCCCTTTCCTCCTCTTCTTCTTCTGAGCTACTCTCAGTCAAGTCCTCCGTATCAGATGTTTCACTATCTTCATCATCTTTATCGAGCTGTGAGAAGATATAGTTGGAACTACTTGTTCCTGATTCGGCTACTAGCTTTTCAGCCGATCGTCGCCTCCAAGCTAGAAGCCTTGATTCTACTGTTACTGGAGAGTAGTAGATTTTGACACTAACATCCTTCTCCTGCCCATAACGATGACAACGAGCAAAAGCCTGCTGTTCTTCCTCCTGGCGTTGGAAAGGCTCCATCAAGAAGACCTTTGATGCTTTAGTTAGCGTCAGCCCGCTGGCGGCAGCCCCAGCTTGAATGACTAACACCGGGCCAACCATCGAGGTATTAGCTTCAGTAGTCTCCCATGTTGAGACACACTTTGATGTCTCCGCAGTTTTCTGCCCAGTAAATAAACTAAAGCACTCGATGCCCTTGGCTTTGATCACCACAGCAAGATGCAACACCATTTCCTTTGATGCACAAAATACGACCGCATGTTCACCGAATGGTAGATCGTGTAATAGCGTTTGAATCTTACTTGATAGACCTGTAGTGATTGGTTGATCTGACGAAGGAGCAGAGGACCGAGGCGAATCGATTCGCATTCCACAAGCAGCCCTGAAGTGAGCTAATACATCTCGTCGTAACGCTGTATGCAAATGATGCGGCGAATTATCAACATTCGTAGGTACATCAATCGACAAGAAGAGTGATTGCCACATATCTGCATCAAGGATTCCATCCGAGGTGGCAAGAACCTTGGATGCTTCGATAACCTTGGCCTTTGCCTGTGTTCTTTGTTTCAATTCTTCCTCATCATCAGAGGCCAAATGATCAATGTGGATGACATCACTCAATCCAAACCCTTTATTAGGGAAGAAGGGGAGGTCGGGGCAGGTGGAGTTAGTTAAGAAATGGCACATCAACTCAATTACAAGAACTTGGCTTTGTGACTTACCTTGACGACAATTGGGGCATTTTATTCGCCGCATGTTACTGGAAAAAATGGAATAGATGAGTATGAGGCTACTACCAGATAACAACAAATAATATATACCATACACACCTTATAGCCGAATGAATATGAGTATCAAGGCATCCGTTACAAAAGAAGTGGCCACAAACGATCATCGAAACTATCTTTGCTACTTGTGTCGGATCTTCATCAGCGTTGTCTCCAAACGGTCCAAGACATATGGAGCACTGCGTCTCAGAGAACTTTTGCTTCCTGAGAGCTTCAAGCACTTCGTAAGCAGATTTCTGTCCGACATCTTCTACCCCTCTCGCCATTATCGGAAGCAAACGAGAAAGAGTCGATTCGCCCTCTCTCAGTTTACTCATGGCACGCTCTAATGACTCTGTAGCTTGCTCGATACTGTTATTACATCCATTAATCATGCCAGCTTTTGATGGCGGAGCAATACCTCTTAGACCACCAACCATAGCTTGAGATACGACAACATTGGAAGTTGTTGAGGCAACAGCTGATGTATCAAAGGACATGGTAAGCCCAAGATTTGCAACTTCGAGAAGCTTCTTAGCCTCGGCCTTATCATTCTTATGTTTCGTACTAGGATGGACATTATACTCAGCCTCACACTGATCAAATCGCTCTTTTGCCTTCTTCTTTTCAGCTTCAATATGCGGAACTGCCGTGGCACTCGGAATAGAGATTCCTACTTTGGATTTGGCATTGCGGAGGAATTCTTCCCCATCATCTGCCAATAGCACGTATGCCTGCCAATTCTCAAGGCTGGTGCTCGATACCTTGACAACTTGAGGTCTCTGCAACTGATTATTATCGTATGCAATTGCTTCCTGGAGTAGCCCCTCTGCTTCTGTAATCTTGGTTTGGATATCTTGTTTCTTACTCGATCCCTTTGCTTTTTCTTTACTTTTTTGGAGACTTGCAATCTTAGCTCTTACTCGGGGTTCCTTCTTTGATCCCTCAAATACTCCAGTTGTAATTTCCTCCAGTGATACTTCAGCTGGAATATTATCAAGCTGTAGACAACCAGGTGAAGCCCAACGAAAAGTTGGATTTGATATGAGCAATTGCTTTGCAAACGACGGTTGTGGCCTCCACCCACGTAACAGGCAAGGGTTATCAAGTTGAGCTTCAAGGCCAATGAATATACTTCGCCACTTCCAGAGGTTTCGAATCGATGGCTTCACTCTTGACAGCGAGTCTTCATCACATAGCACTCCCGTTGTGACTAATTCCAATGCAAGCTGCCACCTCTTTCTAGCAATTGTCTGTTTTGAGGAGACTCTCTTCTTTGTTGATTCATTCACGAGCGTCTGAGCATCGGCAACAAGTTGTCCTATATCTTCTGTTGCTCGTGTCCTGTTGGAGACGCCTTGTCCCCTTCCGACACGCTGATCACTGACGAAGCCTTCTTGGACATTAACAGCTTTGTCTGCCTGTGACAAAAACCTAAGCGCTTCAAGCGGGGACATCGTTCGTGTTGTCTCTGTCCGTTTGTTTCTATGACCGTCTGTGAGCTGGTGTAGTTTTTCTTCTCGGGCTAGGATTTTACGGTATAAGCCATTCAAGACCTTCATTTGTGATTGTACTCCTAATCCACCATTGATCATGACAGGAGAGAAGCACACTTCTCGTAATAACCTGAGGCAAAGAGATTTGCTTTGAAGTGATTGTTTATTCTCTTTGCTCTCAGTAGAGTCTTTTCTAGACACCTCTTGAGACACAACACTTTCAAGCCAACAGTATAGGGCGCGCTCGCTGTCAGTCTGCTCAACAGAGACGAAATCTACAGTCAATCGTTTCTGATTCATGATTGATGCTCCCGTCTGACAAATAGTCATATCCTTTGACCGGCGGAGGATAAGTAAACCCAAGATACGTAATGTTTCGAGTCCATGACTACTTTGAACGTTCCAGTGGTTCATAATACTGAAGTCGAAGAAGCCGTCTTCCCACTTTGCTGCATAGGGTGATAGTCGTAAGAAGTTGAGCTCTCCTCGAAGATCTTGCACGCCCTCAAAGAGAGGCGTGCCGCTCAACATCCACCGACGATGACAGACAAGACTCTCACAGTTCTTGGCAATCTTTGTTGTCGAAGATCGTATCTCCTGCTGCTCATCTAAAACTATCCTACCCCAAGACCAACTCGCTAGATATTGACTTGGCTTTGGTCGATCAAGGGCACTGTAGGTTGTGATGAGAATATCACAACCAGTACCACTAGAATTGACTTGACTGCTGATGACTTTTTCAGTTGTGTTTGCATCTAACACATCGACAACAAGTTTGTCACCACAAGTCTTTTGAATCTCTTTAACCCACTGAGCAACTAGAGCGGGTGGTACAATAATGAGTGTTGCATGTGTACAACCCTGGCCACCATCCTTGGCTTCAGTCTTGAGCTCATCAAGGCTAGAAGCAATCAAGGCCAACGTTTCGATCGTCTTCCCAAGGCTGTTATGATGGGAGTATAAGTGATGTGAGAATACGGAAGACATATGATGAAACAAGCAAACATCATCAGAATGTACTCTGCTTACCCCATTTCATCAGCTAAGCAACCACCGACTGTTACGGGAGGTTTATTCAATCTAATTTGGCCCAAGGCAGGAGAGTAGTAATACGATCCGCCATCTAAGAATCGTCTCTCTTCCCACAGGATGCTATTGATTCCGAATCCTTCCAAGTGCTCCATTTGTGTCATCCAGCAGAGGGCATGCCGTTGATGAAGCATGAGGTCCAACTTGAGATATTGAGAGAGGGATTTGGCTATCTCGGAATACTGTGAGATGTCATTCCCAGTATTTTCTAATAGTCGAAGATAACCTTTGGTACTGAATGCACTAACAGTCTTCGACTCTCTCGTACTTCCCCCCAACGCAATGTCTTCTTGCACATCGTCATCATCTTCCTTCTTCTCTTCCTCCATCAATAAGTCATCTTTATCATCAATGTCCATGAAATCTCTAGTTGGTAACTTGACAATGGGGTATTTGCTACTTTGGAATACGGGATCATTGTTATTTCTGGTTGGAGGCATGTGTAGAGGTTCACTGGCGATGTAGGAGTTGTCATCAAGTGCCGACATGACACAGTGTAACCTGTGAAGATAGATTGAGAAAGGTGTGTGTTAGACATATGTTTTCCAGGATAAAATAAAACATCAGTTGCATACTCATTGAGCACTCACGTCTTTGCTGTTAGAACCTCTGGCAAAAGTCTGTTCATATATACACCAATTCGCACTTTCCACGTCGTTTTACTTCCCTTAACGACACGAGAGGCAACTGCATACGGCGTAATTAATGGAATCTTGTACAGAGAGTTGGGGCAAGATAAATCAACAAGTGACCTAAGGACTGTCAACGCATCTGTAGGTATGTGACAAAGTCCATTGTACAAAGACTTTACCCTTCCTTCATACAAATCAACAATTTGATCCCCACCTTTCATCCAATTTAATAAACATAAAATTGGTACATAAAATTCCCCATCAATAGAGGCTTCTCCTCCTACCGCATCACGTCTAAATCCACCATCTTTAACATCCCAACATTCATCTAATGGTTTTGTACTCTTCACAACCTTCCAATAATTATAAATTTCTTCAGCCTTTTGTTCTAATTCAATTTGTAATTCCTTTGATAATGATTCAATATCTACATCTTCATCGTAACCTAATTCGGAAATTGCCTCACCCAATGCCTTCTTCTTGGAAAATTGTGTTGGTGGATTGCACATCTTTTTGGCAGGCTGCCTTCTAGCCATACGATTACATGCCTTATCACTATACTTCTTCGATTGGTCAAATAATGAAGATGACCCCTTTGATGCTTTCTTTCCACCCTGTTGATATTTATATTAACCACAATAAAATGTAAAGAAATAAGGTATATTATGATAAGCAATATTGGATAAGGCCATAATAAATAATTCTGTTGTATGCGGTGCACCTTTTCATTCATTATGTATACATCTCCAAAACAAATTCTAATTCAAACAATAAGTCTAATCTCACCTTTTCCTCAAATAATAGAGTAATAGTCCCTAATAATCGTACCGCATTCATTGGTGAACGTCTCCTACAGCAGGCCTGAGCAGCATATGCATCATTCCATCTTGATGAATCATTCTTGGATAGACTTGGAAGAGTTGGTGCTGTATTACCATGAACACGTCTACGGGTTTGAAAGTAATTGCTGGGTAATTGTACCACCACTTCTTCAATACCATTTGCATCAACATTGGAAGATGTAGGAGTAGGTACAAGCATACCATTCGTGTAAGTTTCATCAGTATAAATAGTTGGTGGAAATAGAGTTGTTTCTTCTTGCTTTGGTATAACACTCCGATTATTGACTCCTCTTGAACCACCACGAGACGAAGAAGGCCTATGAAACCTCAACATAATTGCCCCGTCAATAAATACCAGTCCGTCGTGATAATAATAGAGAAGGCAAAGTCTGTATATATTAGAATAATGAATCAATACGGACGGGAAAGACAATCAAGCCAACCTGGCGTTGTGGTGAATACAAAAGAGTTACTAGTTAGTACTAGAGTATGAGTTGTCTTTATGAGGGTGGTATCCTAAAAAAGAGGTTGTGGATTTTAGTCTTGAGTCGGCAACTCTCCCTGCCTGGAGTCCTGGCTGCGTTATGTATGGGGTATTGGCAAGGTGGACAACTCACTTGCTAGTTTCTGAGTGCATGTTAATGGGGCGTTGGTAAATTGTGCAACTCTTCTTTTATCTTTTAGGTATACATACACATAATTCAGTGCTCAAATCTGTTTTATACATTTGTTACTTCTACTTATAAACAAGGGAAACCATCAAATTCAAAACTCCCTCATTGTCTGTACAATCTATGTACAATGAACCAACTCAGTGTCTATAGAAGCAAAATTGACACTAAAGGCTCGAGATATGTGCAGATACAAACTATACTCATCAACCCCAGATCAGAATCTTTACTCAGCAAGTCGACAAGTGTCTAAACGAGGATCATGTGGAATAGCACCGCCTTCCTCGGAGATACATACATCCTTCTCGACAACTCTGATACCCTTTGCAAAGTGTTCAATATCACTTGGAGGCCTATTTTCGTGTCGAAGATAAAGCACAAGTAGCAAGATTGGGTTAGTCAACGCATAAAAAGTCTGTCGACTTGAGCTGAAAGCAGCCTATATACTCACCTGACATCTCGATCAAAGATAGCAAGAGGTACTGCAAGAGTAGCGACCGCGTTAGGAACATCTACTATTCCAGAGATCCTCCCTTCACATGGACAGCAGCTCAACAACAGGTACACTTGCTCCTCGGAGTATCCAAACTGTGACAGATACTTGATACAGTTTAAGACGGCCCGCTTGTATGCAATGGTTGCATCAAGGTAATCTATAAAGAGGGAGATGAGTGAGTGTAAGATGGACAAACACATACCGACAGAGAATACTTCTATATCTACTTACGTTGTTTACCCTGTTCATCAACGGAGATGCCTTCAAAGACTAGCCACTCAGAATACCGAGGCTCCAAGGGTCCTATTTCAAAGATAGGGTTCACGTTGAGCTTGCTAGGACCCACGGCGGGCAACATCTTCATACCTCCCTTGATCACTGAACATCGAAGATCTAGGAAGCCACTCATCTCGATGGCGCCGCAGAAGCTGACCTCTCCGTCCCCCTGAGAGAAATGCATGTCACCCATAGAAAGCTTTGCACCTTCCACAAAGACGGGAAAGTATACAGTGCTATCAGGAAGAAGAGAAAGTGATTAGAGTTCAGTACAATGTGTGAACATTTGGTTTGGAAGAGATACCTGACGTCAAAAGATGTACTTACCAACCTCTTGATAGATTCTTAATGTCACAGTTGCCACCGTTCTCGCGACCAGGTACTGTTCTAGCTGCCTCACTTGCTATCTTATCCCAAGCCTCGTCAGTACCACTCTTCTCCACGAAATGGCCAAGCTTACCAAGCATTGCACCCTTTGCTTCAGGAAGGCAGGCAAGTGGACGAGTTGCCAAGCAACCTAAGATTATGAAAACATAAGTAGAAATGTGAGATAGTATCAAACAAGTCTTGCAGGCATAAACATAGTTCAACCAAAAGTATACTCACCGCACAACGTCTTCTCAAGTGCAGTGCCTTCCTCACTAACAAGAGTAGCCTCACGATCGTTCCAAATTTTCAGTAGCTCGGCACTGATATCATGAATGGATGTAGACATATCATAAGATATTAGTTAAAGAATTGATATAAGTAGTAAGATACAGCCACTATTCTCTTACCTCGGTGCGGTCCCGATAAGGCCAGGGTGAATTAATCCTGCGAACTTTACGCCAGGAATGTGACGACTAGTGCAGTATACACCGTGGATGTCCCAAATTGCTTTTGTTGCTTTAGGAAAGTGGTCAGTTAGGAAACCCCCTCCATTCTCCTATGAAATGCAAAGAAGATAATCATTCGAGTTAGAGTAGGAATACAAATACAGTACTATATCATATGCACGTCATATCATACAATGCACTATACATACCTGAGCAAACGTTCCAGTAAATCCCCATTCATTTTCCTCCAGCGTCCCAAGGTTGAGAAACTCGACTTTGAGGAGATCCCCCGGCATGGCACCATTAACTTCGATTGGACCCGATAGATAATGTACTTGAGAAAGATCAACGTTCTTAACATCATCACTCGAGTCGTTATCTTTGATTTGACCACCCGTCCAATCAACACACTCTACACGAAACTTTTCTCCCTCCGATACTTTTGCAACCGCTGGCTGTACATATGTTTGATATGGGTAATGATGGGGTTAGATATATAAGTATTTTGTGCATATCTTGAGGTAGATAGGAAATAGATTTCATAGAAATTGACTTCTGAAGTCGTAAAGCTAGCATATCAATCAATCAATATCTTTGTGCATATCTTGTGAACAAATTTATAGCAAACTTACAATATCAGGGTGCCACCGATTGTGTAGCGGAGTATCCTGATTCCACGGCTCCTTCTTTGGATCTACACTGATTAGAGTCTTCGGCATTGCTATTGTTGTTGTTGATGATGATGATCGACTTGATATTGATAAATAATGAGATGATTGTGATGGATGATGCAATCTTTGTAAAGTGAAGAATCTTTTTCACGCTATGTTTATTCTCAGGGAAAGCAATGTCACTTCCTCTTTTCACAGTGGTAGTTCTGCATCCATGGAGTGGACGATTGTCGCCTTCTCCTTTTCAGAGAGGTAGTTCTTACGACGGCGCTGTTACCCTACTACATTTTGTTCTTAAGCCGGTTGTGACTGGATCGCCAAATCCGAGAAGGATACTGCCCAAAATATTACAGAGTTTAGAGAATATGCTGCTAGTAGGAGGTCCTCTGTCATATCTACTACCACAGTTGCCGTCGAATTATGTAGAAGCTATCCACTACTAATTATGTCTCGGAATTCTATGATGATGAAAAGCTCGTCATCGTCGTCTAACATGGGGACTCTGTGTAAGAGGAGAAGGGGATGTTATTTGGATCCATCACAATCATCACTCCATAATTTTGAGTTGCTCTCAAAACAATATCCACTACTACTACACCCCACCTTCTCCGTCAAGTAATTGATTATCATCATGTCTTGCATCGTCAACGACATTGCAATCGAGGGCGTAGGTATGTATATCGTCTGTGTTTTCATAATATGTTTTCATATCTTTACTATATTATCTTATCCGAATTAACTTTCACTGTTTGTATATTATATTTTATATTGCAACAAATAGACGTCTGCCCACCATCATGGGAGGAAGATCCACAGTACCAAGGCATGGAGAGTTACTTTGGAGGTTCTCCTCCGCTCTCTAAGGCTGTTGGTTACCTCGTTGTTATTGGCTTCGGAGCTTTGTTTTCCCTCTTTACTACTTGCATCGTCTTTTTGGATAAGAAGTTCTCTGATAATGCAACTATCACATCAGAACAGTTCAAGTGAGTATATATGATTTTCCTTTGCCGACTATTACTGTTCTTCATATCTTTGCAGATTGTAGCTCATATCTTATATGTGGTACCCTCTTCTCGTGTTCTCTTCTCCCTCCCTCATTATTCATTTGCAACACACATCATATGATCATCATCATTCATTATTATCAATCCACAGCACCGCTGGACGTATGGTGAAGACTGGACTAACCGCTTCAGTGATCATATCTCAATGGACATGGGCTGCAACTCTCCTACAGAGTTCCAATGTTGCTTGGCAATATGGTGTTAGTGGTCCTTTCTGGTATGCATCTGGAGCTACAATCCAGATTCTTCTCTTCGGCGTTTTAGCAATCAGTCTCAAGGATGTAGCACCTTCTGCACATACCATGTGTGAGATTGTCCGTGCTCGTTGGGGTAAATCAGCACATCTTACCTTTCTCTTCTTTGGCTTCTGTGCCAACATCATCGTTACTTCAATGCTTTTGTTGGGTGGTGCCGCAACTGTCGAGGCCTTGACAGGTGTCAACTACGAGTTGGCAAGTTTCTTGATCCCCTGGGGTGTCATCTTGTACACTTCAGCCGGAGGTCTCAAGGCTACATTCATGGCTTCGTACCTTCATACCATGATCATCTTTGCCGTCCTTATTACCATGATTACGATTGTTTACCTCAAGGTATACTCGTCAGATCAGATGTACGACTTCTTGGACAACACCGTGTCTTACACAACCGAGCAATGTCAAGCCATCTACAGTACCGATGGTACTCCATCCACATCCTTCTTCCAAGACGCTGACGGCAAGAAACAAATGGCTTGTGGACCTGTAGCTGGTAATGAACAGGGTAGTTACCTCACCATGCTCTCGGGCGGTGGTCTCATGTTTGGTATCATCAACATTATTGGGAATTTTGGAACTGTCTTCGTTGATCAATCCTACTGGCAATCAGCGATTGCCGCACGCCCTTCCAGTGCAGCCAAGGGATATTTACTCGGTGGTATCTGCTGGTTTGCTATCCCCTTCTCCCTTGCCACTTCCTTGGGGCTTGCATCAACCGCACTCATGCTCCCAATCAATGCAGGTGAGGCTGGTTCAGGCTTAGTGCCTCCTGCTGTGGCTGACCATTTAATGGGACAGGCTGGTTCCGCCTTGATTTTGATCATGCTCTTCATGGCCATTGTATCTACTGGATCAGCTGAGAGTATTGCAGTCTCATCATTGATTGCATACGATATCTACCGTGAATACTTCAACCCCGAAGCCACTGGGAAGCAGATCCTTTTTGTATCTCGCATTGTAATTGTGTGCTTTGGTATCTTCATGGGTCTATTCTCGGTAAGTGATACTCCTTTTGTATCGATTGATATGCCCTTATTCTCTTGATGTGTTGCTAACATATCACTTACATCATGTCACTTCTTCTCGAATAGATTGCCCTAAACGCCATGGGTCTTAACCTTGGATGGGTATACCTCTTCATGGGTGTCGTCATCGGATCAGCTGTTATCCCCCTTTGGAATATGATGACTTGGACCAAGGCGTCTGGTAAGGGTGCCGTGATTGCCGCTTGGTCTGGTTTTGCACTGGCCGTCATCGGATGGTTAGCAGGCGCTCAAATCCAAAGCGGAAGTATCAGTGTTGCTACCCTCGGATCGAACGAGGTTATGCTCAGTGGTAACTTGATTGCCATCATCTCCTCTGGTATCATCCATTACGTCTACTCCAAGTTTGTCGATCCCCAAGACTTTGACTTTTCTACTCTTGATAGTATGATCCATCTCGTCGAGCAGGATCTATCAGGTCTTGGAGCTGAGCAGCAGGACAAGACCGAGCTTCGTCGTACCAAGCGTTGGATCACTCGTAGGGGATATGTGCTTACGTTTGTCCTTGCCATCCTCTGGCCTGCATTATCTCTACCAGCCAAGGTCTTCACACGAGATTACTTTGCCTTCTGGGTCCTTCTTTCAGTTGCTTGGGGCTTCGGTGCTGCAATCGTCATCTCATTCCTACCCTTGTTTGAGAGCCAAGACGAAATCATCCGAGT
>Ga0214477_100277_pt1 | contig 36915 bp, 23 predicted proteins | sample M1_20Mar14CPVII9_FD_165058 | JGI IMG/M metagenome (GOLD analysis project Ga0214477, IMG submission 165058) | Marine eukaryotic communities from Monterey Bay, California, United States - M1_20Mar14CPVII9sort6BwellC16 | ecosystem: Environmental > Aquatic > Marine > Unclassified | place: USA... | reverse complement strand
GTAGTAGGAAAGACAATGGCACAACCTTAGTATTAAACTTATGCAGTGGATGGTACATCTAAATATAATATTAATTTAAATAATTGGTGTTGTACAACGATGACAACGACGCAACAACAACAACAACAACAACCTTGATCATCGAGCTATAACAACGACGATGGAAACAATCTGCCTGACTTGATATGATGATAATGGAGAGCTAGTATTGATATATAAGATGCGGCTGCAGTGAAGATATACCTTGGCGTATACCAAAGGAACGGCATCTTCTACTACCACCAAAATAAAGACGATTGTACTCTATCCGTGATTGTACTGGATCAATAATTAATTATATCAAGTACTCATGTTGATAATTGATGGATGATGTATATATGAATTCCGACGACGACAACTACAATCTAGCTGCAAAGAATAGCCGCTTTTGCAATTGATAGTACGGCAACATTTATGGAGGGAAATCAGTAAAGTCAATGTTTTATATCCGCAAGAAAGAAGTAATTGACGTCAAATCCAGGGTTTGATGTTACTATTTTTACTGTAGAAGCATAAACAGCGAGAAAACTGGGTTACACAGTTTTAACATTTGAGATTTTGAGTTTAAGAATTGTTCTATCTTACCACTACCTAACACGGGTAAACTGCCCCCCGCCAGAGCGGGCATGCTTGATATTTGTTGGTTACTACTTCGGTTGTTTCACGGTTGGTGGTTATGATGCTGGCCAATTCCACCCAATTTTTATTATTAATATAATAGTCGTACTATTATATGCCACAGTTGCAAAGGATACCAGGATAAGGGTTGTACTTCGACCTTCCCCGCAACCAGTTAGTAAATCACGCCCCGAATTAACAGGCAGGCGCAATGTATAGTCAACACGAAATCGCTCTTCCCAAAAGAGCAACCGAGTACTGTTAATCTATTATGATCCCCACACAGAATGATTCCGTACCAACTGATGTGTTGTATGAGAATAATGGTGATGACAGCAATCTGTACTGTCTAACAATTCTAATGGACTTTATGGAATGTCATGGATTTATCAGCCCGTGTTCGGTGCCGTCCACTACAATTGTATGTTGTTATACACACGATAATAGAGTTGAGTCTATTACAATTAATCGATTGATTAGTTTATTTGTTTGTTGTTTGATGTTGTTGTTGAGCTCATTCAAACCATGAGTATGCACCGTCTCTTGAACTGGATGCGTATCTTGGTATCCGCTTTCGTGCGATATCCTAATATGTCACCCAAACAATCGAATCAATGAGCTCGATTTCCCTCGAAAAGTCGGGACTCTCTTGTCTTTGATGTGTAGCCGTCTTGTTGTAACTCCACCGTGAGTGATGCATATGCTTCAGTACACATTCTCAAGTCCTTACCTATACATGGGATGGCTTTGACAAGCACTGGCAGGAAAATAGAGCACAACAAGGTAGTGGTTGTCACCCCCAAACAATAAAACAATCGAATCAATCAGTTCAACTTCCCCCCTGACTTTTGGGCCCTACAAATATGCTTTGAGTCTTCATCACATTGTTGTACACTTAAACAATGCCATCTGTCTCCACCTTCATGAGTTTTTCGAGCCACTTAAATCAAGTTTTATCACATTCTATGAATGTCTTGTGGGTGTGTATTGTTGATTAGACACCAGATTTTTGTTTTCTGTGTTGCTTGTGCAGGTCAAGTGCATGTTCATTTAGGGTTGGGCTTCAATCTTTCAATGCTATTCTGACTATCTTTGCCTCTAAGCATAGAACAACCACACTGTAGTTTGTGTTTGAAATCTCTGAGTGATTCACAAAGGACGCTACTCATAGGAGGAGTGAGTGTAGAGTTGGGGCTGCACAAAAATGGTACTATGTGTTGTCACTGTCACTGATTCTCTCTACTATATATATCAAGTTATGAACAAGTAAGATATATGAGCTGCCTACAATATGCCTAAATGTGAACACCAAGTCAAATTGGCAGACCACAACAGTAACACCACAACAGTAACAGGAGAAATGAGGATCCAAGAGGCTCTTTGAGATGTGTGCCCACATTTGCAAACAAATCTGCCCAAAAGGTCAGGCCACAGTGAATGATATCATCATTCACATAATATGTTATCATCACAAAAGAGGAGGGGCTGATTGAAGGAGGTGGAAGAGGACAGAGGGTATTTTTTTTGAAAACTGGCGGCTGTCTTCTCGCGGTAAATCTCTTTCTCGCTCCGAATGTTACTCCGCCTAAAATTTTAACTAATTTAGCATGTAATAAACCCCTCGGTTAGCAATAACTTCCAGCACTTTTTTTACCTTCTTACCCCATACAAAATACTTGCTTAATACTCAGGTAAAACTGGGGTGAACATTTATAAATATATCCCTCTTAATCTTATCTAGGGTACTTATTGGCTCTTTCTCGCGATTCGGCATTTGAATCTACATACCATTTTCTACGTAGGAATAGTACATACCACATAAAAATTATAAATTGTTGGTGTCATGTTTTGAGATGTGACAGTAGGAGTTGGTTTTCTTCCTTTTCTTACGTTGCTGACCACATATCACATAACGACCAATGAACAAGCCCATAATATTATTACTGTAGATAGTTAGTCAGAGATTAATAGCAATATATATTATCAATTAAAGAATGGCAGCAATGAAGAGTGTAGCTATATTAACAACAATGGCAGCCGCCGTCGGCGCCCAACAATCCCTACGCGGAGATTGGGAGCAGGGTGTTGAAGAAGTTGGTGAGCAGATCGAGTTTTTCCCCAATGAGATGGAGTATGGTATGGAAACTCCCGATAGACGGATATTACTAGCTGAAGAGTCTAATAATAATAATTCCGTAGAGGAGAGTATGATGGCCGAGCGTATGATGGAGGAATACTTTGAGGATTTTGAGGTTACGCACACTATTGAGGATGCTGCTGATTATGAAGTCGAACCCACTTATGTGGAGGAAGACGAGGCGGACTATCCCGATATTGTAGGTACTATTATCGAGGACGAGAACGACGATGGCACGTATTATTGGGATGAGGATGAGGAGCCTGTCGTCAAGGAGCAGTATACACCTGAGGAGGGTGTTATTACTGTAAGTTTTTTGAACATTGTTGATTTGGTTTATTTTCCCGCCGACGATGTAATCTCACCCCTCTACCATGCACCTCCCTCTATCCCCTACAATTAATGCAGCTATCAGACCATGTGAATCTCCTCGGTGAGGAAGTTGAAGAATTCGATCAATACCATCGTGAGGAGGCTGGTAGCTGTGGTGATAACAAGGCCGAGATTCGTATTTTCCTCAAGACGGATAACTATGGATATGAAACTAGTTGGGCTCTCCGTAACCAACAGGGCAAGGTTATTGCCAAGGGACCACCCCAAAATACCAACTATGCTGATAAAACATCCTACTCCGGAAAGTGGTGCGTCAACCCCGGTCAATACCGTGCCGTTATTAATGATAAGGGCAGAGATGGTATGTGTACGGGTAACCCAAACATTTATGGTTGTGGTTATTTCAAGGTATACCTCGATGGAAAGATTGCCGGTCAGGTTACCAATGATAAGACTAGGTGGCCTCAGAAGCAGATTGGTATGAATGCCGCACCCATCTCAGCCCGTATTGATGGTACTGCCACTACCAACAACAACAGTGGAAATTGGTGTAACAAGGTCCGATCTGTTATGAAAGTTCCCCAAGGCACATGTACTCTACCCAATGGACAACGTGGACATCGTGTCCGTGTTACCACCAAGGTTGACAAGTACGGTATGGAAACATCCTGGACTATTAGGAATGCTAATGGTCAAATCAAGATGAAGATGGGACCTGTCATCGCCGCCAACGGGCAGAAGGCTGTGGAGGATTGTCTCCCCGCAGGTAAACATAACATCATATTCAATGATTTGGACGGTGTTTGTTGTAAACACGGTCAAGGTTTCTGGAAGGTCCATGTTGATGGAGAAGAACTCATGAGTGGGGGAAGTTTCATCAGACAAGACAAACGTGATTTCCACCTAGGTTATGATTGGATTAATACCATGAACGAACGTGATTGTGAGTGGTGGTTTGCACACGATTACCGTCGTCGTGATTGGCACACCCGCTGTTACAGTGGCCAATACTGTAATAAGAGTTACAGACATCTCAAGTGGAACCCAAACCTCAAGGCCTCTGCCAAGGTATATGCCAACCAGTTACTCAATACCTGTGGTCAGAGTGGTATCAAGCATGACGAAACCGAGGAGGGTGAGAACCTTGCCAAGAATTTGGGCAGCGGTGCCTGGGGTGCATTGTACCCTGCCGAGAAGGTAACGAATCGTTTCGTTGACCACGAAGAGTTCTGGGGATGGAATAGAAATGCACATTTAACCCAAGCTATGTGGTATCCCACACGGTACATGGGATGTGCCGATAGTGTCAAGGATATGGGCAATGGCAAGATGTGCCGTTTCCAAGTCTGCCGATATGCCAGGGCAGGTAATTGTCTGATGGGCAAATTCAATGCCGGCACCGGTAATAACTGGATGAAGGCTATGATGTCGGATGACTCGCCTTGCGGGCCCGATTGTCCCAAAAATGGTTGTCACAGATAAATTTGGTGATAAACATGAAGTGCTACCCACCTCCTCGCTCTCTTACCCCAGCCATCCATTTGATCTTGCTAGCAGCCTGTTTGTATATATTTTATTGATGTTTAGTTGATCTGTAGTTGAAAAATAAACGAAAAAGAGTTGAAAAAGAAAACTATATACTTTGTATCTTCATCTACTTTATAATAATTAGCTAGTCTTTAGTTATGCAGGTGTTTGTTTCAAATGGTCAATTATTCGATTAGAAGTACAGCTTCAACTCTGGAGCTTTATCCAAGTTGTTCTCTTTTGAGCTATACTTGGCAACCCACGAATGATTCTGCTTGTCAGACGAAATGCGTAATGTTGCATACTCTTCATCATCTACATTCAACATTCCGGTCACATCTACCTCAATCCAAGACTTGGAATGTGTTTTGCCAATCACTCCTAGGACACTTCCTGCCTTGGGTGCCGATGACCATGTGACTGAGGATTCATCCCAATCTCCATTTGACGATGAAGTTAAGTGTACCGTACCTCCACTGGGCGAGGAAGTTAGTGAATATAGACGCAGTACAGCCTTGTGTGCAGTGTGATAGTCAGCAACAGATGAAGTCAAGTCGAATTTGAGCAGAATGTTAGTATCCCCCCCTAGTTGGACACCAACAACGAGTTCATCTTTTCTGCCAACGAGTGCCATGCCTTTCTGTTGGTGGATAGTGGCATCTTCCAAGACAGGTACAAATTTCACAGCAGTGTAACTTCTTGCAGGTTTTGTGCTGCCATTGTCAGCCTGAGCAGTACCGATGGAGCTGCCCCTTAGGAAAGAAGTTGCAGACGTTACATCGGGCGCTTGTTGTTTGCCGCCACTGCTTATTGCTTGCTCTTGCTGATCAGTTAGACTTGAGACTGAAGAGCGATCAGCACCAGACTTACTATGCAGTATACTCGCTGCTGCAGAGACTGAAGCGCGGTCATTTGTTGACTTTGAGTGCATACTCGACGCGGAGTAGGATATTCCAGCGGAGACGGGCAAAGGAGTTTGGCGTTCTTCTTCTTCTTCTTCTTCTTCTTCTTGCTGTTCTTGTATGTCAGCAATCTTTGATGCCGTTGATTCTGCTACCTCGCTAACCAGCTCAGTTGTTACAGGATTCGGTATAAAACCTGCATCTAGAATGACATCTAAATCAGTGCTTTTGTCACTTCCAAACTCTATACACGTACTCCGTCCAGATGCACCGTCAATATCACTATCATATTCAGTGTCAACGAGCCAACTTTGCTCGGTGCTTAGATGATATCCAGGACTTACTGTTATTTGAACATAATAAGATCCTGGAGTGGATAGCGTATCAAAGAGATATGAACCATCCAAGGATGTACGTGTACTCTTGATCCAAAGGTTGTTTGTGACGGCAGCAGTAGTGCTATTACTACTGCAAGAGTATAAGTCAATTAGTACATCACCTACGCCACTTCCCATTGAGCGCTCATTCGAATCTTGCCATGAGTTACCATTGATATCTTCCCATACTTGTCCACTAATCCTTCCCAAAGTGTGGTTGGCATGTATTGCACTTTGTACTGCACACGATGATGTTCCTTGATAATGCAAATCACAGCAGGAATCGATGGTGGCAAACTCAAATGTCGGATTTCCTTGCATGTAAGATGGTTGATGACAATCTTGAAGGCAGTACGATAGACCTAAATTCCAACCTGGATAGTATAAACAACTGACATCGTCATCATCTCTACTGAGAGTATCAGTTGTCGACGATGATGGCGTGGATGAAGGACTATCCGATGTTGAATCAGGCATTATATCATTACCTTCGAATGGTGTTAGCCAATTCGTCATGTCTGCTTCACTGCCGAGCAAAGCATCGCCATTACCAGCAGTATCTTCAGTACCATTACATTCCACTCTTCTATAGACATCATAAAAGTAACAGTTATCCAATGATTGTTCAGTGTTACATTCACCGTCTGCATCACATAGTTCACCAATGTCTATAGACGAACAATCTCCCAATAGCCCTGGTATACTTGGACAATCAGATGTATCAATTGCTTCTAAACATAGATTGGTACATAGCTGTAATGTAGTTGTAGGTTGCAATGTTGGCGATTTACTTGTTGGTTGAGTAGTTGATGGTGGAAGTGTACTCTTTACTGGAGATTTACTTGGTCGTTGGGATGGTGCACTCGATGTGGGTCGTTGAGTAGTAGGTGGTGGCGATGATAATGTTGATTCATCATTCTTTGGTGCTGAATATTCACTCTCTAGAGTTGTCATGCTGGCAGCACTACTTGTTGTACTATCGCTAGTAGCTGCTACCACTTCTTCTTCTACCACTTCTGGCAATCCATCAATACGAAAAGTCATGACAGTATCACTAACACTAAAACCATATATTCGTATACCAGTTTCAATAACAATACCTTCTTGATATGTATCTGTATTTGGATATTGATCACTTCCTCCCTTTAACTCTGTCATCAATACATTGCTACTACTACTACTAGTAGTTCTACTCCACAAGTCTGTTTCATCACCTTGATTAATCCCCCGTTCTAAATCATAATTCCCATCAGGTGATAATAAACTAACTTGATAATGTTTACCATTTTGTGGCCAACTATTATTACTATCTATACCAGGATATCCTCTAGTACTTTGTCCATTCTTAACATTATCATCAATATGATAAATGGCAATGCCACCACTACCAATGATCTTGGAATCATAACCAATTGGTTGACGATTTTCAAGTAATAGATATTCTCCGTCTGGATATCCGTGTGTTATTTTGTATATAACATTACTGGATGTACTATCCTGTATTTCATACTGACCATTGGTTTTAATAGTAATGACCGTAGCCCAATTAACTTGAACTTTACTCCAGGCACTTAAATTTGGTGGATACTTGCCGCTACCATCAAATCCCCATGATTGTGACATGAAATCATACGCACCTAAGCCAGTACCGTCAAATGTCTCGTCATATAAGTCTGGCAAGCCAATGTAATGACCAATTTCATGACATATCACACCCATTCGTACAATGTTTGATTTACATTTCCCACGGAGTGCTGATGATACATAATATCTATTGACATTCACTGGTTCGGGTGATGTTGTTGAGGAAGAGGATGTCCATGACAGGCCGCCTTTATGACTCCATACTCTATTCTCATTTTGGGTATTATAACAATCAGCACCACCAAACTCGGCACCATATCCCGAGTGTAATACGCCCAATCCATCTAACGTATTATCATCATCAATATCAAAATTATTATAATCAAATATTGATCCATCCTCTAAAATGTAATTATTATCAAGTTCTTCTAATACTTCAATAATAGCCTCCTTGAATTTTGAAAAACCATGATTATTATTGGTATAATATGCTTCGGTGTGTTTCACAGCTATCCAATCAATCACTGTAGTTTGGATTGTAAATTTATTGTAAGAATTGAGTGAATAGACTTGTCGTACAGAGCCTGTTGGTATTATATCATCTTTACTTTCTTGGTTAGCTGAAGAGTCTAGGATGGAATATTCTTCAGAATTGTACAGACGTGAGATATCAATTCGACTTGGTAATTTACGTTCTGTATGGTCTGAGAATCTAATTAGTAATACTAGATTGTGGAAGGTACCTTTTGTTGCGTGTGTTAGTTTTCGTCTATTGTATTGCTGTTGATTATTAGTTGTGGAGGTCGTTTGATTAAGATAGGAAGGATGTGGCTTATGCTGCAGCTTGCGATAATTATGCGAATACCAATCACTATTATCATTGACACTATCAAGTGATTCTACATCGATTGTAGGAGGTACTGGTATTATATTGTATGTATGATGAGTATTCGTGTCTACATAATTTATTTGTTGTTGTGATTGTTTTTGCTGTTGACGATGAACAGCACTCGTATCGACGAGACTTGCTGTGGTTAAGATAAATGTCCCGAGTAGATATATCGAACGCTTCATCTTGTATCAGGTGTAGTTGGTGCCACTACTCTATCACCCACCTCTCGCCTCATCACTCATCACTCATCTCATCAATTTTTCATTTTTCGATTTTAGAGGGCTGTGCTAATAGAGTAGCCCAAAAAATGGTCATTTTGAGGTAGACGGCTCGGCAAATCAGAATGTACATATCGTAGGTAATGGACTGACTATCCAGACGGAGTAATGTATACATAAAAAACATATACTTTAAATTAGGCTCTTCCTTCTTTTAAGACACTTCCTTTATAAATACCTCCCATTCGCAACAGTATGAGTGCCCGAGGCTGAAACAAACTCAATCTCCACAGGACCTTCAAACTCAACCTTAACAGGCTTGTCTTTTGATCCAATCTTATCAATACCTAATTGGAATCGATCATTAATACCACTAGCATATACATTATTATCATCAGCGACGAAGAATACTGACTGAGCCGAGGGTCCAGAGCCAAGTTTCTCCACCTTTGGTTTCAAGTCAACTTTTGAAATTGGTTTCTCTTCACTTGAATTGACAAAGTCTCCATTACCAAGTTGACCTTCATCATTCCTTCCACATGACCGGACTACTCCATTATCATAGAGAAAGTATGAACTTTCTCTATTGGCATATACTTGAGTCACCTTATTCTTCATGCCGCCAAAGATTACTCGTGATACCTCGATTGGTTTCGTAACTGGATTACCTTCAGTGAAGGCACATTGTTGATTATACAAGTTTGTACCACTGGCCCACACCTCATCATCATTCTCATTAAGATACACAGCAAAGCCTAGTCCGGTAGCCAAATCTGTAATGCCTCTCAATCCATCAATCTTTGTAGCACTTGGTGCATAGTCTACATTATCTCCAAGACCAATTTCCCCGACTTCGTTTGTACCGCAGCCGTAGACATTACCATCTGAGGTTAGTATGAGTGTAAACTCTTGTCCTACCGCTCCTCGTCTTGCATTTGTGATACCCTTTACCTCATGAAAGTAATCAACATAATCTTCATTTAAATTGCCCAGACATAATTGTCCTTTGTTATTGTTGCCGGAGACGTATGCTCTGCCATCTTGAGATATCAGCAGTGAATGCATCTCACCTGAATCAGCTGGTACGCCCACTCCTCCATAAGCTTTGAGGAATCTTGGAGCATCAACAAGTCGTCCAGTAGCATCAACTACCTTCTTGATCGGCATCGGATCATTTGTATTCTCACACAACTTGTTTGGATCACCATTTGGCCCACAATTCTGCACAGGTCCAAGTCCGAGATGACCCCTGTAACCAAAATCAGACTCAATGAATCCAGCTACTTGTACAGTTCCATCATATTCAATTAAAAAGGTATGTCGAGAACCTGCAGAGACATCGACAATTTCACCTTCAATCTCCAGCGGAACTTGAGTATTCTGTCCTAGAGGTAAACCTCTACCTTCGTCAGCACCCCAGTAATACCAATTGACAGCTACGAGACTTGGAGACATTGTTGGTAGTAGAGTAGGGCTGAAGGTCCTGTTGTTTTGTAAAGTATGTATCCATATTGATCAAGAGATGTCAGATTACTGCAACATTTACATTACATTACAGTCAAGATACACATATCAACAAGTGTATACTCACGGTATGAGGGTAGGAGGGTTCGTCATCTCCGTCGGGCTTTCTGTCGGGCTTTGTGACGGTGAGAAAGTTGGGGAGACTGATGGATTTAGCGTGGGGGCCTCGGTTCTATGAAGATGTAAAAAATATACAATAAGTGTGAGATATTTATGCATGTTAATACAACAAGCATAAGGAACTAAAAATATACTTACGGTGTTAGTGTAGGTGATTCTGTTGGACTCTCAGACCTGGTGTACATGAAAGAAAAGTGACAAGTATCAGATTTAACACAAAAAATATATACTCATAAGTATGCAAAATGCAAACATATAAAGTAAATCTTACGGCGATTCTGTAGGCGATAGAGTAGGTCCTTCTGTCAATCTCGTTGGATGATCACTTGGGGACGTAGTTGGATGCATAGATCTAATATCATAAAGAATATAAAACAAGAGGAGACTCATATGTGAGAACAAGAACAAACGATTCTTACTCATATAAACATACGCAAAAAGAAGGAAGCAAAATTAAGTACTTACGGTTCAAATGTTGGATGCATCGATGGCTCAAGAGTTGGTGTTACCGTGGGCATATCAGTGTAAAGTTCACAACTAATGGCAACCGTATGAGTACCACTACTTGATATCTTGACAATCTCATGTAGTGGTGGTCCTTCATCAAATTCAACGAGTACTGGGAACTTTTCAGACCCAATCTTTCCCAACCCAAGTTGAAATCTGTAGTTCTGTCCAGCTGCATAAACGATATCGTCTTCGGCGACGAAGAATACTGATTGACTACTTGCTCCGGAACCGAGGGTGTGAACTTTGATATCTTTTGAAATATCAACTTTCACTGGAAGATGCGCGTTGTTGAATTGTCATGATGAAAGAGAAGTTGCAACATATGTTAGTGCATGTGGTGTAAAGGCAGTCAAATGAAGACTAAAGAAGGTCAAATGAAGTAGCCAAATCATCGAGTCTTTATACTGAACACATAATAACACAAGACAAAACAATACAAACGCGGACTTTCCTGGTTCGTCAGAATCCACAAATGTTCCATCTGCTAATTGTCCTTCATCATTACGACCACATGATTTCACTGAACCATTTGGGAAGAGGTAGTAAGAAGATTCTCGTCCTGCCATGATAGAGGAAACCCCACTAACTATAAGCTCCATGGGCATATCTACAGGATCACCTTCAGTACTCTGACAGAGCTGACTGAATAGGTTACTGCCGCTCCCAAACACAGTTCCTTCGGCATCACCAAATCCTTTCTGCAAGTACAAGGCAAAGTTAAGACCCGCAGATACTTCGACGATATTACTCAATCCATTTCCATTGTTTGGTGTGGTAGTATATGCAACATCAGGGCCGAGGCCGATTTCTCCATTCTCATTTGAGCCACAGCCATATACTGTTCCATCTGATAGGAGTATTAGTGTGAAGTCTAAGCCAACAGCGGCAGATACTGCTGGCGGCAATCCGTTCACCTTTGTGAATATATCTCTATCCTCAGTATCACCTTGACAAAGTTGCCCTTTGTTGTTGTTGCCAGTTGTATAAACATTACCGCCGGCATCAATTAATAAAGAATGCATATTTCTAGAGTCGCCTGGGGCGCCTGCGCCAGCATAGACTTTCATAAAGTTTGGAGGTTGTATCAAATTGCCACCACCATCGATTACTCTGTCTATAATCTGAAAATCATTTGGACCCTCATTAAGTAAGCTACGATCAACACCAAGATGTCCAACATAACTGTAGAATGATTCGATGAAGCCCGAGACGTATGCTTTTCCATTCTTGTCAATAATGAAGGTATGACGTGACCCTGCAGATAGATCAACTACTTCATTATCTTCCCCTTGGAATTCGGGTGTTTCTGTATTCTTACCCAATGGCTCTCCTCTTCCTTCGTCTGCCCCCCAATAAAACCACGGACATGCTTCAACAAGTACTGTTGGACTTGGCGTACCGATAGTCGGACTGTATGTGGGTATGTTTGTTTGAATCATATCAATCTTTGTAGGACTCTTAGTTGGACACGGACACATTGTTGGCGCCCATGTTGGATTCCATCCCCATCCACTACTTCTATCCCATTCATTCCATGATGGAGTGGCCCAGTCTGTAGTATGTGGTGTGCCCGCATAGCCAGGTACGTTACCCCATCCTGGACTCCAGCCGTACTCGCCATAACTAGGAGCCCAATCATCATATTTGATGGCCTTCATTCCATTGTGAACTGGACTATTTTGTTTCTGAGACTGCCATCGAGGACCCGTCGGTTTCCAAAGTCTTCTCTTACCATTTTCATCTCTATTCGCTTTACCTCCACTTAGCACTGGATGCAATGGATGAGAGTACCAAGTCATACTACTACTAGTAGGTGGTTTCTCTTCTTCTGTCTCTGAGCAAGGGCAGAGCTCAGGCTCTTCATTAGGCCAAGTGGGTATCCATTCTCGATGCCAACTACCACCTCCCGAATGACCCTTCTTACCTGACTTTCCACCACCAGCTGCCCTCCATGACCATGATACAGATGCATCCCATCCTGTTGAAGAGTAGTCGTCGTCTTCACTATCATCATCTGTAGTTTCCTGTTGCTGCTCTTTCATCTTTTTGTTTTTCATCCTATCCTTCATTTTGTTTTTAACTTGTTCTCTGTACAATCTCTCTTCATTTACTTCCTCTTCCTCTTCTTCCTCTTTCATACCACCACCATATCTAGTATTATTATCCTTCATATTCTTCTTATCCCTTTGAGTCCCCCCTCCTCGGTTCACAGGTTTTGGTTTCTTATTATTCCTTTGTATAGTCTTATTCCTCTGATGTCCGCCTTGATTCTGCTGTCTTTGTTTGCCCCCCTTCTTCTTTGCATTTACTCCTCTTTTATGTCCTTGTCTAGCTTGTATAGCATTAGTAGCAGTAGAAGAGTTCTTCTTCTTCGTCTTATTATTTCTCACTGCAGTGATATCCCCTACATTTAAATCTGACGCTCTCGATGCTATATGAAGAGATTTAATTTTATTTATACCAGGAATATGTCCCTTTCGTTTCTGTTGATATAAAGCCCTGCTTTCACCTTGAATGGTATCAGGCATTTGACCCTTGAGTAGTAACCTAGCTTGATTATGTTTTCGTTCTCTATGGTGATGATGGTGTGGTTCTGCTGCCAATGATACCAATGACGACGACGATGGTGACATATCCAAGTTATCTTGTATCTCATTAGTTTGTTGACGATGCTCTCGTAATCGATGCCTCTCAGCGGGTATGTTATCATCGTATATTCCACCACTATCGTTGGACTGCAACTCTGACGATGAAGAAGCAACGACCACTGCCGCCGCTGCCGAGGCAACCAATGGTATTATTACTCTTTTGGAATATCTTTGTTGTTTCATGACGATCACAAGATATGTTTTTTTCAACTAACGAGCTGCAATGAAGTTATACCTTAACACAAAGCCTATCGACTCTACTTTGCTCAAGTATTCATTTACAATGCCTTCCGTCTAAACGAGTATCACTCTTGCCATCATTATCGTTCATTATTGAAGGGGAGAGGAGAGATATCGAGTCCGTTCATTTTTCATTTTTTCATTTTTTTCAGCATTGGTATCCCACAGCATACGCCTTGCTAGTAACAAATTGCGATTTAAAAGTCTGTCTGTCGTTTTCCAAAATTGGGGTAAGCCGTACAATACTACTTATCACATTTGACTACGTAAGCGTACTATACGTTTCCAAAATTGGGGTGGGCTATCCGATTAGTGTCATTTATATCCGAATATCATCGTAAATATCCGTTTACTTTAAAATCGCTTAAGCGTACGCTGTGATCCTTTAGGTCTTTAACGCTTTATGTAAGTACAGTGAGAGTCTCAATCAAGATCTACTTAGTTTTAACCTAAGTATATCCTATATTTATGTGTTATGCTATGCTATTATGTTTCCAGCTCTTCAGGGGTGTTAACAGTTGGATAGTAAGTTGGATACCAGGAAGTTGGAGCTTCGGTACCTGATTCACTCTTGAGTTGTTGACCACCTAACTCGATTGTACCATCGGTAACAGGGGGTGGAGTTAGAGCTAGTACTGGACTATTCGTCAATGGGGAATCAGGAGGTGGGATAGGTCTTGAGGTATCTTCCTCATTATCCTCACTAAAATCGATTGTAAATGAAAGGCGTCCAGTATGATATCCCAGAGTAGAACCCCAAGCATGTAAAAAGATGTTCTCTCCGTCTTCCAGTATTTCAACCTCATCATCATCCTCAACCAGAAGCTTTGTAAACTCCATAATTGTCTTTCCATCCATAGTAGTGAGTGATGCATCTTGCAGCGTTTGTTTGTCATCAGACATTTGTGTTGCTTGACCTGGAGCTAAATCATACTTTAAAACTGTATCTTCATCGTATATACCAATAACTGCCTGACTGTTCTCCATAGTACCAGAGGGAGAAAAACCTAGGCCAATCCAACCATCATTGTTCACTACCTCTAGGCGTGCACAAAGTATACCGTTGTTTGACTCAACAGGGCTTGAAGGTACCATTGCATAGTAAAGTGTGGACTCAGAATTAATGTTATATGATTGAACAAGCTCATCAGGACATGTTTGAGACTTTGATGAAGTCGAGAAAGTAACAGAAGGACTCTGGGTATCTAATAATAATGATGATGGCGAAGTCGTGCCAATTACTGATACCGAAGGAGAGGTAGATTGAGTAGCATCTGAAGGTGTCGTTGTTGAACTGCTAGGTGAGTTTGTATTAGCGAGTGTGGCTACCTGTGGTGGACCACTATTACTCGTAGTAGGAAAAGAAGTGTCTGTCGGCGCCGTACTATCTCCTACAGTTGGACTCATTGATTCAGTGCTATTTATACCGTTCGTTGGAGGAGGGGTCATTGATAAGATCGGAGAAGGGGTATCTATGAACGACGGTGTATCTGAAGTGTCTTTAGAAGGAGATAAAGTTGGATCAAATGAAGGAGAGCTGGTAAACGTTGGAGAGCTTGTAGAAGGTATACTGGAAGTTGTGGGGCTGAAAGATGTAGTTGTGGCTCCAGTAGGCCTATGAGCGAGAATAGCAAGATAACATATGAGTGTGTAAAATGGAGAAGTCATATACCACGACAGGCATTTAGAGACTTACGCGTACGTTGGCCATTTATAAGTCGGTGAATATGTTGGCAAAGAGACTGTTACTGGTGAAGTGGAAGGTTCTGTCGTTTCAACTTCATCAGCAATGGAAGGTTGAACAGTTGGCTTGTCAGTTATAACTACGACTTCTTCCTCTTCACTAACCGATGGCGAAAATGTCGGATATGCTGACGTAGGAGAGTATGTTGGTATCATTGTGTCCACAGGCTTTACTGGCTTGTCAGTTTCTGAATTAGAAGGACTGAATGTTGGAAGCGAATATGTAGGACTGAAGCTTGGGAACATTGTTGTTGCTTTTGGGGATGGCTCGTTTGTAGTAGTTGTAGGTGACCAAGTTGGAAAATATGTTGACGGAGGCTCTGGAATCTCTTCTGGCTCCGTAGTTGATGGCGTGTAAGTCGTTGGTACTGCTGTAGGCGGCTGTGTCTTGCACTGTTTTGTCGAGAGAAGATTAAAGTTAGAGTCATAGATTTCATGATAAGGTACAGTTAAAGTGAAGCAAATCATAACACTTACTGGACATAGCAATGGTATGCCATTGGTATTTGAAGGTCCTCCCCAATTACTCAACAATCTCATACTATCACTGTTACTTTCATAATCTTTCACCTCCTTTCTCGTACCACCTGATTCACGTAATGCTTCTTGAACTCTTTACGAGATTTCTTATTATTATTGACAAATGCATTGGCATGACTTTCAGCTTTACCTCCACTTAAGATTGGATTAGATGGATCCTTTGCAGTATTTTTGGTAGAGTAAGGCATCATTTTATTTGGAGGTTGAGGAAGAGGCATCTTTGGTTTGTTTTCACATGGACACATTTTGATTCCAGATGGAGATGTATATCGGGATGTAGTACCGGCTTCTAACTCCTGCTGTGGCTCCCAGCTTATAGGTTTAGGCTCCATCTTTGGCGGTGGCTTCCAACTACTATTTGATGGATGATACTGAGGTGGCTTTTCCCATGTAGAAGGAGATATCCATGTAGGAGGTGTATCCCATCTATTCCAGTTTATTGAACTCCAGCTCGGCTTCTTCCAGGATGACGGTGGGCTATAATGTTGCCATCCAATATTGGTATTGACATCTGATGATTCACTTCCAACTCCATATTTGCCAGATTTACCTTTGCCTCTTTGTTTGTATGACTTGCTACTGACTGAATATTCTCCTTCGACTTCTAATAACTCTCCCCATACTCCTTGCGATGGCGGCGGTGGTGGATTCCAACTATAGGGAAGTGGTGGTTTATACCAACCTTTTTGAGGTGGATATGGTAGAATTGGCTTCTTACCGCCAGTATTACTTGTAAGATCTTGTATTTGAGTTGGTGGGGGAGACTTGGCAGTATTCTTTTCAACACTTATACTGCCGTATCGATTTCTCATCTGATTATTCTTTTTCTTCATACCTCCTCTCCCTCTACCATTACCGTTATTAATGTTTTTCTTCTGACGATATGCATTTCCTCTTTTCTTATGTCGTTTATATTGAATATTGTTCTTACGATTCTGTTGACGAACAATATTTCTCTTATTAGCCCCCCGATGATGGCTGACACTTGATGATTGATTCCTATTAATACCAGGTGCATTGCCTCTATTGTGTTGTCTATTTATACCTGGTTTGTTACCTTTATAATTGTTGTTGACTCTATTGATTCCTGGTGGATTTGCCAATGATCTATTGATATCATTGATATCTTCTTCATTCGTTTGATCATACCGACCAGCTACATTCTCTCGGTGCTGCTGAAGACGTTGTCTTTGAGATTGCTCATTATTTCGTGTGTCATTTATACCCACAGAAGAAGAGAGAGAGACGACTCCTCTCAATAATATCAGAAGAGGTATTATTTGTTTCATCATGTGTTTGATATGATATCTAAATTATGTATTTGTATCCTTAGTGTGGTGTACTTCAAAGTACTTGCAAGTATTGATAATATATAATAATGTGATATAATAATGTGAACAAGTTGTCAATACTCCAGATATCCTCACAAACACTTGCAAGTATTGCTCATATAATATGTGAACAAGTTGATCAATACTTCAGTAGTCTATGGTCGTCACTTCATGAATTGTTTGTTTATCTGTCACCCCATTGCCAATTCAATTGCAGACATCTCCGTTTGTTTTTTGTTGCAATCAAATTTTAGACACGCGCATGTCACAATTCCTCGCCAACCATCTTTATTTTATCTTGGCATTGTCATCCATCCCTCACCACCAATCGTCATCTTTGGTCTATTTAGAGTTGCAATTGCAGTAGATATCCATTGAAGAGCTCTCATAATTTGCTATATTATACCAACAATATAAATCATGTCAACTCCTACTAAACCTAAGGTAATCCTTGCATACTCTGGAGGTTTAGATACCTCTGTCATTCTCAAATGGTTGTGTGAAAAAGGATTTGACGTCATCGCCTTCTGTGCCGATGTTGGTCAACACCATGAAGACTTTGAAGCAGTCAAGGCCAAGGCTGTATCATGCGGAGCATTAAAATGTGTAGTAACTGATTTACGAGCCGACTTTGTTGAGAATTACATCTTCGAGGCATTAAAGTGTAATGCCATTTATGAAGGACGATACCTACTTGGAACATCAGTTGCTCGGCCATGTATTGCCAAGGAGATGGTCCGTATTGCCAATGAGGAGGGTGCTGAATATGTTGCACATGGTGCCACCGGTAAGGGTAATGATCAAGTTCGATTCGAAATGTGTGCCCAGGCATTAGATGCAAAGATTAAAACCATCGCGCCTTGGCGTGATGCTGAATTTATTGAATCATTCAAGGGACGTAAGGATCTATTGGCATACTGTACCAAACACAGTATTCCCGTAGATGCTAAGCCAAAATCGAATTATTCAATCGACGAGAACTTATTCCATACTAGTTATGAAAGTGGAGTGTTGGAGGATGCCGCTGAGACATATGAAGAGAGTATGTTTAAAATGTCTGTTAGTCCCCAAGCCGCTCCTGAAACTAGTACAATGGTTGATATTGAGTTTGTAAAGGGTATTCCTGTTAAGTTGACAAACAAGACGGACGGAACTGTCAAGGTGAGTTTAGTTATGTTTATCGTTTTTATTTTGTACACATCTTATGTACATTTTCGATACAATCATATGTGCACTCAATTTACGATACTCATTTTATGATACTCACTTGATTTATGATATCTACTCAAACTATTGCAAACAAATACCCGGCATAATAGACCGATCCTCTTGAACTATTCTTATACGCTAACGAAATTGCCGGAGCCAACGCTATTGGACGAATTGATATTGTTGAGAATCGTTTTGTTGGTATCAAATCACGTGGTGTATACGAAACCCCCGGAGGCACACTATTACGTGACGCACACATGGATCTTGAGGGTATCTGTATGGATCGTGAGGTAAAGCGTATCTCTGAGGGAATGGCAAGCGAATTCGCACGTTTGTGTTACAATGGATTTTGGTTCGCACCTGAGATGGATTTAATTCGTCATTCAGTAACATACTCCCAACAGGATGTAACCGGTGTTGTTAGTTTGGAATTGTACAAGGGCAACATCATCTGCCGTGGAAGGACATCACCAAATGCATTGTATATTCCTGACTTGGCTAGTATGGACATTGAGGGTGGAGGAGATGACTTTGATTACAACCCCAGTGATGCTGCTGGATTTATTAGGATCAATGCTGTTAGGTTGAAGACTTATGCCGCCCTTCGAGCAAAGACACAAAAATAAGGACACCGAGTGAGTGAGTTAGAGATAACAGAAGAACGAAAATGGAGTAAGAGTTAAATATGTGTGCGGAGGATACCCTAGAGGATACGATCCAAAGGAGTGCTTAAATTTAACACACCGTTTAATGGTATTAGTTAATATGTTACCAAGTTAGAAAAGAGCAAGTGGTGTATGTTAGCAGGACGAGCAAGAGAGCACTCAAATGGTACTTCCTTCTACTCTATGTTTGTTAAATCGCCAAAAAGACTTTTCGTTCACTCATTACTCATTCATTTTGGATGATATTGATTTAATTAGGTAGTCGAGGTATGTGGTATCATCTCATCGTCATCACCATCGATCAACCTCATTATAATGGCTACGGCTCTCTCTACCAAAACGATTGCAATGATATCATCCTCAAGAATGATGATATGTCCCAAATTATCATCCAACTCTGTCAGCAATAGATGTAATTTAATGTCAAGAAGATATCTATCAAACAACAGTGGCTCTTCTTCTTCATCTACAGTTATACAAAACCTTGCAATATTTGCAATTGCTGGCGGACTTGGCTACGGCGCGGTGACTCTTTTTAATAGCTCTGATGGGGTTAACAATGACGAGCCTGTTCAACCCTCTGCGCCCATCACGAAACGAGTTTACTTTGACATCAATGTTCAAAACCAACCATTAGGGCGAATAGTTATCGGATTGTATGGCTCAACAGTCCCCAAAACAGTGCAGAACTTTGAAACACTATGCAAAGGAACGAAAGCAAATGGTCGACAAATCGGGTGAGTTAGTTTATGTCATATATTTGCGCACAAACTTTTGTATATGTATTTTTGTATAATATTATACATAGAAATTGAATATACTTAACTTATTGTTGTTGATACCATGATATCTTCAGGTATAAAGGGAGTTCGTTTCATAGAATAATCCCGTCATTTATGATTCAGGTAAGTGCAATACAGTGTGTATAACACATGAACGCTTAAGATATATTGTGCTCAAAACATATATTTTGTGCATACCCAATATCAATAACAACAACAAAGGGAGGTGATTTCACTAATCACAATGGTACTGGCGGTATGAGTATATTTGGTCACAAATTCAATGATGAAAACTTTAAACTGAAACATACCGGTCCTGGAGTAGTATCAATGGCTAATAGGTAAGAGAACATTGATAATGACTTACTGCCGAACGGAAGTTGTATTTTGGTATTATACTAACAGTTATTGGGTCAAACTATATAGTGGCCCCAATACAAATGGATCTCAATTCTTTATATGCACAACAAAGACACCTCATCTGGAGGACGTCATGTTGTACTTGGAGTTGTTGAATCAGGCTATGAAGTTGTGAAAGAGATTGAGTCATTTGGAACAAGAAGTGGGTCCCCACAAGCAAAGATTGTCATTAGGTAAGAAGAAAAGATATATGTTGCACTATTGGTTGAAACCTATATACAATGCTACAAATACTATTTTTTAAGAAGAAAAGATATATTGGAACCTGAGGTTGATGAAGACACTGCAACATAACTATTCCTCACGCATTCTTCATTTGATCTTTCTTCCTTAGTGACTGTGGTATCTTGGGGGATGACGATAAAGCGACCGAGAAGAAAGGAGAAGAAGCTAAATCATAACTTTGCAAGCAGTGAGTGTTTACATACTTCGGGTAATCGGGGTAATGGTAATGGAATTGCCTGTGAGAGTAATTACACAACAAAATGAGATAATGACTTCGGGACACATCATTTTCTGCAAAGGGCTTGCTAGATAGAAGAAAGAGGTTTGACTTAAATGTTTGATCTGTATGCTCATTAACACATCCCATCCTAAGCAGATAAGCCGCCTTATTGATGTTGTAACTACCACAATGATTGGTTGACATCTTCCTTACTACTTTCTAACCTATGTAGGTAGGTACCCCTTTGTGACATGAGGGAAAGAAGAATAAAGTCCTGTCGTCTTCTCTTTCTTGTGAGAAGCCATTCTCCTTACAAGCCTCACATTTTGGGTTTATTTTCGCTCGATGTTGAACTTCTTTAGATTTCATTTATTAGGTATGTCAGCACTTACGATAATATAGAGTGTAATATAAAATATAGATTTAATATGGAACCTCCTCCTGAAGACCAAAAGGCAGGCGGTACCAGCAGCAGTCCTCCACCCCCGTCAAACTCTATGTCTATTGCTAATAATGATAACAACCAGGCTACTACTACTGCTGAGAAGGTAAACCATCAGGCAGAACAACAACCACTTGAGGGATTCCCTGATGGATGGACTAAAAGAAGAATACCAATAAATACCGGGGGTACTGAAGAAACATACCTTTATTCTCCTCTTGAACAGCATATCTTCCACTCAAGTAAGTACATATGATATGTTTTATTTTTTTTGTTTAATAGTATGTTTTTATTGCAATAACCTTATACACCATATTATATTATTGTTATTATCTATCATTATGTTTATTAGAAGCGGAAGCATCGCGTTTCCTAGTATGGTTGGATAAAGCTAATGGAGATGAGAATTTAGCATTAGAGTACCATACACATAAAAAAATACCACCCTCATCCATGGGCAATACTATGTTGACATCTACCAACACTGAACACAACCATTCTAAAGAAGATGATGTATTATTAAATAAACCCACGGTAAGTATACTACATGTCAGAGACTCACAACCCGATCGAGACAGTTACACATTTGAATACAAACCAATCATATCCCCACTTTTCTCACATCTATGTCTATATCTAACTTTTCAAACCATAAACATTTAATACAGAGCCGTACTCTCGTTGCTAACTTGGCCAATGGCAAACAAGTTGCCGTGAAAGTTAGATTAGGTGGTAAAGAATTCGTTAGACCTCCCAAAGAACTAAAGAAGATCAAACCTAAAGGAAAAGAAGAAGTTATCGAGAGGGTAGACACCAAAGAACAGGAAACTGCAGATCCACGCTTTCCCAAACGGAAGAGGACGAATGTATATGCCTCTCTCGATCCAGCTGTTATTCAAGGTCAGATAAAAGCATCAGCAAGAGAGTATGCTGAGGCAGAGCCAGCACCCCAACTAGCGCACAAAGTCAAGAAACGAAAGCAATCATTTGACGTGAAAGACAAGAAGAACAGTAATAAGAAGGGCAAGAAAGAGAAATTCTCCTACCGTCCGCCTGTAACTGGATCAGCTCGTAAGAGGGCTTCGCTCCTGGGAGGAGACAACAGGATAGGCAAAGACGGGAACCTCTTTTATTGCAGGATATGTCTCGGGGTAGGAGAAGTTGTGTGTTGCGATTCATGCCCAAATGTCTATCATCAATCTTGTCTACCCTTTGGTCCTAGTAAGACAAGTCTCGAGAATGACGATGATCCTTGGTTCTGTCATGAGTGCATGAAGAACAAATCTATGATTCCTACCCCTACCAAGAAACAGAAAACAGCCAGGGAGAGGTGCTCTGAATGCCGTCGCCGAGAAACAAAGACGCATCCTTGTGTTCCCTGTGCGGGAGGGGGCTGTGATCAATTCTTTCATCTTACATGTCCAAATGAAGCTCCTCCTCATACTAATAAAAACTCTCCTCCGAGATTACTTTGCACCACCTGCAAAGCTGCTCTTGAGGAGAGCACCAAGATTGGAACGTACTTTGAATATGATCAACGCAAGGTAGATCAAATATATGTAGAACAAAAACGGCAATTATCGACCACCCACAATAGGGGTAGAAGTAAAAGCAAGAGCAGTGGCAAAGGTGTTGGTAAGAACCTTCTTCGCCGTATGTCATCATCCGAGGAGAGAATGAGGAGAAGATCAAGGGATTCCCCAATAAAGAGAAGAAGTATTATGCGTAGTAGAACAAGATCATCTGGATATCAGTCTCCATTCGTTGAAGATGACGATGATGCGATAGGCCCTCACTCATTAGATCATATTGAACATCCAACATGTTCCACACCGGCATTCTTCTTCTTCCTACTTCACAATCGATCTGGTATTGAACGATCTCTTTACAAGAAGAGTCGACTCTTCCGTGGATTACCTAAAGGATTAGCAAGGAATGAGAAAGTGGCAAGAGAAGGAGCTTCTATCTGGATGGGAATGCGAAATGACGATCGGAAGCTGTGGGTGGACGTCTCCATTAAGGACTTCGAAGAACGACTCATCGCTTGGAAAGAGAAGGAAGTTATCCAGTCCATGATGGAGCTGTCGCCCGGAGAAGAGAATGGAACGTCACAGACAGAAGAATCAGAGTCGGGCGAACTGTCTCAATTATCACAAGTAGATGAGGCATATATTGCAAGCTCCCGTGCAAGGGTAAATCAATTCAACAAGCATAAATCACAGCCAGTGAGAGTTAGTGCCAATCCCAATGGGAATTCTATACTCCTCGAGCTGCTTAATGATACTCGATTCCGACCCCTGCCACTCGTCAGTGTATCAAGGGCACAGGAAGATTTGGCATCAGGTAGAGAAAAGTCCAGAGAATGGAAGTGTGGCAAGAGTATCTTCACGAGCAAGGATACAGCTGTTGAACAGTTTCATCCGATCGGACCGTTCTCTACCGGACTTGGAGATGTTTGCATTGGCTGCACTAGAGGATGGAATCACTTTTGTACTGTATTGAAAAGGCAAATACCTTGTGCTGAACAGAGAGCAAAGATACAGCCACCGGTAAGTTATTCCTTCATTGCACATAATGCAACACTCTTGCTAATAACTATGCCCTTTCTTCCCCCGACTCCTTTTAGGTGAGTTCATTATCAGCAACTCGAATTGGATTGGGCCTGAAAGTTAATTTACCTAGTGACAAGCAACTAGTTGAAGAGAAGGAGGATATCGCCAGCAGCAGCATATCAAAGTATGTCCCAAATTACCATTCTCGTAATGGCTTTTCTCTCTCCACGCCACAAACTCGTCTTGATGATGTAACCGCTTTCATCGAAAGTGCAGCAGCAATGAGAAATATGCAGATAGAAGCTAATGACAACGGCCATGTATCAGATAGCCCTACTCAAGGGAAGAGCAAGATCAAGTCTCGGGGTCTACTTCCAATGAGAGGACGAAAGAAAGATACATCGAACGAGACAGACAGTGCTGCTCTCACTAATGTATCCGTTTTAGATTCATCATTGAAGAATAACGGAGATGACAACAAGAAGACAAAGTATAGATGTGGCGGATGTGGTAGCATCCAGCAAAGTACACTCGGTTGCTTATCATGCCGAAAAGCCAAGCTTATTGCACACGTCGCGAAACAGAACTCTTATCCCCCAAATACAGTTGCTGACGAGTTTCTCAAAAGAAGTAAATCTCTTGCTTCGTCTCACTTTGGAGATGGGTTTGCCAAGGCGACGGCAACGATGCTAGGTAGGAGTAGCTTGAATGATACAGCAGCAAGCAAGCGCGATGAAGAACAGGACAAGATTGGAATGTGTATGACGCGAGAAGGTTGGAATCCTAGCGTTATCATGCCACCAAATAAAAAGCAAATACCAACACGCAAGTCAGTACAATTGAGTGATAGTGACGACGAAAGTAGTAGTGACGATGAAGAAGAAGAACTAAAAGCTAGTGAATGCTCTAGCTCAAGTGTAATAAAGAAGGAAGAGGATACAAATAAGAGACAAAGTAGTCCTCGGAGTTGCACATCTAAAAGAGATGCATCAGAGATCTCTCAAGATAGAAATGCTTTGGCAGTCAAACACAAAGACGATGCAAATGAGCTTGCTCATAAGTGCCTTGAAATTGCATGTTCAGGGATACTGTGTGGAATGATTCGAAGAGATCCTCTGAGGCTTTTTGCTGAACCCGTTCCTCAAGACGTCGCCGAATACCACCAAGTCATTCAAGATCCCATAGATTTCAGCACAATGAGGAAGAAGATTGTGACATCTCAGTACACATCTCTTACATTATTTATTAATGATGCAAGAAGGCTGTGTATAAATGCATGCGTCTTTAATGCCGCTGAAAGTTTGTATGCAAAGACTGCGAAACAGATTTATGATTCACTTGAGATAATGATCAAGAGAGCTAAAGACTGGATCGCATCTCTCAAGAATGTTCACTCATCTTCATTTCTTCTTGCTGCCAATATGGACAGCGCGAAGGACAATGTTGACATGAATGTATTCAAAGATGTCAAACGCGATTGGCCTGGCGCAGTCGAGTTGCTCGAGGATGGAGACTGGCTGAAGAATCAAGCCGTGACTGATTTCACCAGGACAAGAGAAAATGAGCTGGCATACTACGGTTCGTTGGCAATACAGAGAGCAGCTTCAGCTGCGGCAAAAGCTTCTCAAGAGTCAAGTGATGAGGGTATGAAACTGCCTGTGGTCAAGAGATCTCATGTACAAGATGACCTCTTAAGGAAAAGCATTAATGAAGCAGTATCACTTCATGTAGGTCCGGTTGAGTTAAAAGATGAACCTGATACGAGAGAGCTGCAACTTTTCAACTTACTAAAGGCAGTGCAGAAACGTCGTGAGGATGGAAGGCTGTCTTCAGAGAGTGGCTGTGCTCGCTGTGATGGAGATAAGATAATCAACGACGAGATGAAGTCCTTGCGCAGCTTCAAGATCAAAAAGAGCGACGTAACGAAAGCTCGAGTTGAAGCGTCAAGGCAACCTCAAAGTACAGGTCTAGCTAGCCTTAATGCTAGGAAGGCAATGGATGATACTGATATCAAGGATGGTATAGGAAGAGTTGCCACTGAAAGTGAGGTTAGTGTGCGCGGCAGTCAAATTCACGGATGGGGGTTGTATGCAGATCGTCCTTTCAAGAAGGGTGAACTAGTCGCTGAATATATTGGCCAGTATATTAGTGGCGCCGTTGCTGATGTTAGAGAGAAACGTTACCGCGATGAGAGGATTCAGGACTATCAATTCAGGGTAGACAACTCTCTTGTAAGTATCCTCTATGTTGTATTCAAGTTTGAATTGATCTATCTTTCTGGTTACTAACCTCGACACACATCCCTTCTCTTCTTAGGTTATTGATGCCACAAAGAGTGGTGGATATGGCAGGTATATCAATCACAGTTGCTCTCCAAATTGCTTTGCCAAGATTGTTGATGGCAAATCACCGAATAAATATTTGAAGCGAGTATTGATCATTTGCCAACAGTCTATCAATGCATCCGAGGAGATATCTTATGACTATCAATTCCCCTTAGAATCGGACTTGGATTTGAGAATTCCTTGCAAATGTGGATCAAAACAATGCAGAGGCTTTATGAACTATGATGTGGGTGAGAAGAGCTTTTCTAATATTTCTAGTAGCAGTGGTAGAACAGGGCGTGGCAGATAATAAACAGCTGTTGTTTGTTTATGTGTATATTTTTAGATCCCAAAGGTAATCTTAAGATCAAATGGTTCAAAGTTTACATTCTATCATATCATCTATCATATCTAAATCCACAACGTCACTTAATATATCACCCCCAGAATGAAGAAGATGATATTGATCCAAGGCAGCTTGATATTCACTCACAGCATTCAATGCTCTTTGTGTCAAAGAATCAACATTATTAGTACGCTGACACCATCCATTAGCATTATCAACTATATGTTTCATTTGTATCTCATTCTTATCATCTAATACATGTCGTACAACTTGTGTCAAGTTTGTGAGAGATGCAGGAATGTAGTGTACATTTGGTTTTACTTCATTGTAGAATGATTCAACAAAATCTGGTTGGATTTTGATAACAACTGAGTTTGAACATAGTAATGTATGGAAACGAGCAGACCAATTGTTACCGTCTATGTCTATTATAGCTAATGTGCATGTGGGAAGAGAGAAGAAGTCGTGAGAAGAAGAGTTCAATATGACAAGATCTGTGAAGCGTCGCTTCTGTCGACTTTCTACTTACCTTCGTATTTACTCATTTCCTCTAAGGGTATTGCCTCCTTCAACATTCTTCCATCTATACTACCACTACTACTATCATTTACTTGACCATCATCTTTACTATTCCTTCTTCCACTGCCCTTGTCATAATGATACTTGCCCACGACTTTATGATACCCAGCATCAATCAAAGATCTACCACCATCATTGTCGTCTGTTACTAATGACAATTGTACTAACTTTGATCGTGGTATTTCATTCAATGGTAAATGACCATATATTGCCTTATTGGCTGTTGTTGATCCTCTCCATATTGCCTTATTGATTTTACTATCCCATGGATACTTCTTGTGTTTTGAAATTTGATTCTTCTTCTTAACATCTTTCCACATTTTGTATGACGGCACACCAATAGCTTGACACCAACTATTGTCGTTAAAGGATGTACTACTAGTAGAAGTATCAGCAGGTATAGACCATGTCAATCTAGGATAATTATACTTATCATGTAATATATTTGGATAACATCCATTACTATCATCATGTTTGATTAAGATTGGTAATAGGATACCGCTGTCAACATCATCACCACCATGCTGCTGCTTTCTAATAAGACCTTCTCGTAGCATTTGTACAAAGTATCGAGCACGTGAAAAAGTCTGTATTTGGGATTGACGACAGTATACCTTGTTGTCTTTTAGAATGAGTGCTGCAAAGTTATTATTCGAAGAAGTATCTTTTGTTGCATTGTTATTATTATTATTGTATAGGGTATCCTTGAATTGTCGTATGAAGTCATTTGTAATATTGCTATTTGTTCTATATGATGATTCACTTAATACACGACGTAGCTTTGGGGAGTTATCTATCTTCTTCAGTTGCATTGATGATGAAGATATCGTCGTTGTCGTCGAGTAGGACATTGATAATTTCGTAAAATGCCCCATTTCAATTAACGCAACTGTATACATTAAGAGTACAGTAAATAGCACGCCCTTGGCGCCGCTGCCTTTGCGTGGTAGCGATGCCGACGGGGTAGGTGTTGCTGCCATCATCGTCTTTTACTGTTATTATGGTCTCATAAAGGAGAGCGAGGTTAGGGGTGGCTGGAGATCTAAACGGAAAAGTTCGTCATGCCAACTAATTTTTAGTAGAGGGAGCATCAATAGATATGCCCCGCTAGCTCTCTGTATTTATGAAGGCAGACAATATATTCAAGGCACTTATAGATACTAGTATGGATAGCTAATAACACTATATATGAATTGAATATATTAGACAGCCGATAGATATGAATACTCTAATGCTACACGACGATATAGAGGCCTACTTTACTATCGATGATGAAGATGATGATTATAATCACATCCCACCTACACCCATCGAGTCTGATGATGACGACGACGATGGTGATACAAAACGTCACGACTTTGCATTAGCAGCTCGAACAAGTGATATAATATCAAGTTATCGAGACTTTCTAGCCAATATGGATGAAGAAGCCAACAACGATGATACTACAACGACGAGCAGTACTTTGAGTAGTACATATGACTTAGAACAAGTGTCTGCCAAGAATATACAATTAACAAATGAAATGGCTTCAATACGTGCCTCACTTGGTAGGGATATTCAAAAGAATATAAAAAAGAAGAAGAGATCCTCTCTTGGTAGTCGAGCCAATATACATATTTATGAAGAGTCATGTTTACAATCAGATCTTCATAACGAATCTAATAGTACCAAGTACTCACATCCATTACTACATTCAAATGTAATAAAGAAACGACTACTAAGTGCAGCTACTATTATATTCGTTGTAGGAGTTGGTGTCATGTTAGTTACTACAGAGATATCCAAACACAGTAATGATAGTAGACAAGACAATTTTAACTTGCCTGACTGGAATGAAGAATCGAAAGATGTTCATTTGGAAGAAGTCGAGAAACAGAAAGGTACCTCATTGAATGTAAACCAACTAGCCAGCTCCAAGTGGCATGCTCGAGTATCAGGCAGTGTAAAGACGAATACAAAGGAAGAGAGCGAGGCAATGCAAATGATTGAAGAGATTATACACCATCCAGAAGATGTTCATATAGTAGAACCTCTTAGAGGAAGTAAGCAGGGGAAGAGTGCTACGAGTCCAGATGAGACTTCCAACAAGTCTTCTACTGTCAAGAAGAGTTCTACCAAATCGAGTAAGATTAGTGCTTCCAAGAGTAACAAGACACTTGGCAAGTCTAATAAGGAGAGTAGTACTACGAAGAGTGGGAAAGCATCTTCTTCTCAATCAAAGTCAGCCAAGAGTAATAGCAGTGATGAAAGTCACATTCAAGTAGCTCCAGTACAAGATAGAATCGAACCAAGGTCAAATGATCCAGCAGTAGTAGCAACAACGACGTCATCAACTCTGGCTTCATTCTCCATTCTGGATTTCCCTTCAGAGAAATCAAACAGAAACAGTGAATTGCCAACCGCTCAAGAGGAAGTAGATACATTGGAAGAAGCAAAAGATATAGTAAAGAGGGAAAGACTTCACCTCGAGTCTGCTCATATTCTCTATCAAACGATTTCTCGAAAGTATAATCCAATATTCTACAGTAGATCCAAAGGAGAATATGGGGGACATAGCTTTACGGATGTTATGAGTTTTTGTCAAGAGAATTATCCAAAGAGCGGAGATGGTAAAGTAGGAGTACCCTGTGGATATCAAGTTTATTGTCCTGAAGGACCGAATACTGTCCCTTATGGTGGATATGTAACAAATGAAATCAATAGTACAGGTGATGGCGGTGCTTATGCACCTATCATTAGCTTTGAAGAGAATTGGATAGGTTGGGTACAGTTGAGCGAAGGCCATTCATGCAACGAGTATCCCGTTTTGGAGCCTGAACCAACCATCGAACAGACGGGTCACATTATGTGTTGCAAGGATGTCAACTAGTAAGAAGCGTCCAATTTACTCTTGAATATCTTGGAGCGGCATAATATATATGTATAAAATAAATAATCATCAAAGCTCATTGAACTCTCGGACTAGAGTAATACTTAACGACCCCCCTACTTTGCTAACTTCTAACCCCCAATGCCTCCCATAATCTGTTTGATATGATGAGTGAAAGAGAGACTCTAGAGAGATGCCAGCGGAATAAATAGAAAACAGGATACCCAAAGGTATCCTTTACTGCAGTCGATCGCTGGGGTTGCACTGGACGCAGGGGACTTGAAGTGCCTACTCATCACCCGGTATCTTCAGGAAGATCGATGCGTCGATGCGTTGAACTTTAGCAATCGTGCTCAAGGACAACAAACCTCACTTTTTGCTGATCAGGATGATGATGAAGAGCTCTAATGAATGCACCTAATACTGCTATAGATAGATAGTTCTTTAATACCTGCTCGGCACAAATATATTCATTGCAATAAAATGACAACACTTGTGCCTGCGCCGACACCGGCCCTGTTTGCATCATTCTACGCCGATGCCTCTAATGATACACCACAACAAAATATTCTGGCCCTACTGTCTCCCCATGATATCGATCTAAACAACCCGGGTACCAATCTTACCCCGGCTACTGTTCGACAACAAATTGCGGAGGCTGGCGCCCAACGTCTTCCTATAGTATTGGTCCTTCTTGTTAATGGCCGGCTACAACCATACTTCCTTCCCTTCCGCCGTTCTCAGGCCGCTGGTGAAGCTCCCGACCCTGCCACTGATAATAGAATATATGCCATCGATGGAGAGTTAATCCGAGATGAGGGTACATTAGTGGAACTCCCCGATGCCTTATGGAACCAACTACCAAACCAAGTCCAAGTTAGTACTGTGGCTCACATCCAAACACAACTTACTGCTGATACCTCCCAAAACTTTATGATGGGCCCCTTTAATGCCGGAGATGGAAACACCGAAGTAGTCAAGACTAGGTATATCAATATCATCCCGTTCAAGTATGCTGCTTTATTCATCCAAGGTGTCACACCCCGTTACTACTTTGAGACGATCCTACCACAAATTGTGTCTGATGGAAATGAGAATGCCATGCTACCTTTAACCAAGACAGCTCAAGTTGCCTTAACCCGTCGTGCCGTTGGGGATGATACCTCAGTATTGCAGGTAACGTCGCCTACATGTCCACCTCGACACGAGGGGTTGACGAAGTACAAGCACGCCCTCTTGATCGCAACATTCCCCCAGTTAGATACTGCGGCCGCCGTAAATGCCGCTGCTAATCCCATTGCCCAGGGTATTGTAAATCTCCACCAACAACGAGAATCCCAGTACCAGGAGGAAAAGCAGGAAAAGGCCGATAAAGCAGCCAAATCTGTGTCGAGTTGGCTAGGAACTGAAAACATGGAATTGCTTTTAACCTTTTGTTGTGTGCCTCAAGAAGCATTACTCCCCCCAATTTGGCGTAAACTTGCTGCTGCTTCACAAAAGGATCGTTTGAGTGTTCTCCAAGGAGCCATCCGAAAAGAACTACGTTCAATGGGCGAGGGTCGTTTAGCGGAGTCTTTTTGTCTAAATCCCAACCTTCTGCTAAACCTTATCATGATGAGCTGGTCAATGGTAACTCCTGATTCACTGGAAACTGGCTGTTTGGGAAATGTGTTTTTGTTCGGTGATACTGATGTGGAACAGCAACAGCGGCTCATGAAGCAGCTTCTCCTTATCCAAGCTGGAGGAGCTGCCCTCTCTCTTGCAGACATACAGCAGCTACTCAAGATGAAGATTAACATGCCGGGAGAGGATGAATCCTTACGATATGTTCGTCGTCTTGAGGCCGTCATGCGTGCCGTCCTTCCCGTGGGCCATCCTGCCACTGTCTTCGTAACACATCACTACAGGTGCATGAAGGAATTTGACCAGGATTGGACAAACCACGCCGGACATTTAGGCTTGAAAGGAGTGCTTCATTTGGCTTGGTTGTCATCTCGTCTATCACAATACTTCCGCAAGCAGTCGTATTCCTCTACCGTCGTTTCACTTCCTGATCCTGAGGAGATTAACAGGACTAAGGGTATAGTGAACCGGTATCTTTTTTCGGCTCAGGATACCACTAACAAAATTGCTATTTTACTAAGTAAATCATGGTGGCCACGGCCTAGTAGGCTTAAGAGGAGGAAGCGACGGCAATATGGCAGATACAAACAGTGGACTGCCGCAGCGTCCTCGAGTAGGTGTCAATGAACAATATTGTAGTGTATGACTAGTGTAGAATATAACTGTAGCGCCTATAATTAGCCTAGAAGTACTAACCCACATAGACCGTCGTCGTCGTCGACAACCCGCCCCAACTGTCGACGGAAATCGAAGGCCATAGACCATCCCGATGGTCCTGGAAATCACACTAGACCTTGTTCGATATAAGAAGCGGCGGCTACATTAATAGGTTGCTATACATATGGCTGTGAGTTGTGTTCCTATCGTAGTTAGCATGTGAGGTGTCCGACATTGCAATAAACATCAATACAATCTTTGAACAACTTTTTGAACACCATGTCATCAATATCACTGGAAACGGCTGTTATCACGTGAAAGAGGAGACAATTCTGGTTCAGAAACATCATCATTCTATTGTCTAGGATGACCAGGGGGCCGATATTGCCGACGACGGCGCCAAGGGTATTAGTTGTGAGGTAAAAAAGTGCCGAAGTGCAAAACAAAAATTGAGGTAAGAACTTTGAGTGGCCGAAAGACTATCAAAATACAAGCTACGTAAAGCACTCTTTTTACCACATTGTAGAGCAAGAGCAGAGCTTTCCAACGAGCCATCAAACGCCATCTGAATCCGAATATACGAGGCTCGACGACATTGGGTATCCCACCCTTCAGAAATTGGGCTCTAGCCAGAGCCCATACCTGGAGTCCTGTTAAGGACAAGATCGAACGCCAGGAGTCGTGGTGGCCAATCCTCTCCCTTACCTTCATTGAGAGAAACAACCTTCGATCCTTCATCCGTTTGGACAAGCAACTTGAAACCGATGATGCCACTGCCGCCACCGAGATGTCTTCCCTTAGCGGTGGATTTAGTCTTCCGGGTTCTCAGACTTCTGGAGGCTCTGGGGGGTCGGGTTTAGGTTCTTCTGCTGGTGGCCCGCCGGAGAATGTGCGTGTGGAAAACACCCATTTCAACAGTGCCCTTTTCTTGAGCTACAAGATGATGCCTATCAAGTCAAGAACTTTGCGAGATAAAATCGACAGTGGCGTACTAGGACCACTGCCCAAGTCCAAGGCGAATGCAAGTGCCACCATGTGCCTATCCTGGCACACCAAGGGTCAATGCAACACTGGATGTAAACTTAAGGGTGATCATATCTCTTACTCGGAGCAGGAATACGTTCCCATGGTTAAGTGGTGTTCCGATAACTACAATAAGGGTGAATGAGTAGTTGGCGTGGGTAGTGTTGGTAGTGTACTAAAATTAAAATCTTCTTCTATGTACACTGCCTCTAATCACACTATCCTGTCGCCACCCCAACTGTCAACAACATCCCATCACGTCCAAACTCCTCCCTCCTTCGTCCAGTCCAACAATCTGCCATCCAAGCGGAAGGCCGCCTTGCCCGAGATTACTCCAGCATCAAAGAAGGCCGCTCTCTCCATGGCACAGAAGTTACCGGTAGAATTAGGTGAGTACATTGCACGTGATGTGAAGTTGCTTCAGCAGTTGGGTTGGTCTGGCCTTGTGAAACAGCGCCGCTCCGGCGGCGACTTCTCTTCTCTGCAACATGTACATCACCCTGCCAAACGTCTACTGAGCTTTTATAAGAACCCGTGAAACTTTCTACTCCTCCCTGGACCCGACGTCAAGTCCAGCGCGCCCTCCATCGGGGCCCGCATAAATCCTGCTTCGAACATATTGATTTCCTCAAAGAAGAATTTGTTGATATGATCTCCAAAGGGCAATGGCTTGTCCTGCCTGCTAGTGCTGCCAAGAATTTGCCTGGCCTACGAGTATCTCCACCTGGTGTCGTTCCGCAACGAGACAGACGCCCCCGTTGGATATGCGACTATAGCTGGTCGAATGTTAATGCGGATACTCTTCCCCTGGCCGCAATGGAAGCCATGCAGTTTGGACATGCCCTTGATCGCATCTTGAGAGAAATTCTGTTGGCTAATCCCGCCTTTGGGCCGGTACGTCTTATGAAGGTTGATATCAGTGATGGATTCTATCGCATCGATCTAAATGTGGATGATATACCAAAACTTGGAGTAGTGTTTCCTACTTTGAATGGAGAAGAGCCATTGATTGCTTTCCCCTTGGTGTTGCCGATGGGTTGGAAGAACAGTCCTCCCATATTTTGCACTGCCACTGAAACCATTGCGGACTTGGCAAATGCCAGACTCCAAGCCCAGCTGAACTACCCGGAGCATCCGTTGGACAATCTTGCAGCAACTATCCCATCACCATCACCATTACACCCCAAGGATTCCCCCACAGTCGCACGCCAAGGGCCTGCTGCACAAGACGTTTCGTCTTCTACAACCGCCCGCCCAAGGCCTGCTGCAGAGGACTTTCTACCTCCTGTAGCCGCCTGCCAAATGCCTTCTGCCCGAGATGTTACATCTCCGGTGGACGCATGCCAAGTGCCTGCTGTCCGGGATTCATCCTTGCCATCCACCCAACAACCACTCTCAAAACTTGAAGTCTTTGTCGACGACTTCGTTGGCCTTTCACAACAATACGCCAATGGACGAAGAGTCCGTACCGTCTTACTCCATGCCATTGATGATGTTTTACGACCCCTTGATAAGAATGATCACCCCTCTCGACGCGAACCGGTCTCTCTCAAGAAACTCCGTCAGGGAGACTGCTCCTGGGGTACCATCAAGTTAGTGTTAGGCTGGATTATTGACACAGTAAACATGACCATCCACCTTCCTCCTCATCGAGTTGACCGTCTGGCTGAAATCCTTGACAGTATCCCACCGCACCAGCGCAGAACTAGTGTTAAGAAGTGGCATAAGGTTCTTGGCGAGCTGAGGTCTATGTCTCTAGCATTACCTGGCTCCAGACATATATTTAGTACCATGCAGAATGCCCTATCACAGAAAACGGGAGCTCGGGTGGCGCTGAATAAGGGAGTTCATCATGCACTAGATGACTTCCGGTACATGCATTCCAGTATATCAACTCGGGCAACTCGAATTGCTGAACTAGTTCCGCTAGCACCAATTGCAGAAGGCCATCATGATGCATCAGGTAAGGGAGCTGGAGGTATTTGGTTCCCCGCTAAACACGCCGTCCCTCGAGCAGGTTTTAAAGCAGGAGTCCCTGTCCTCTGGCGATATGAGTGGCCCGAATACATTGTTAAGCGCTTGATCACTGATGAAAATCCAAATGGCACGCTCACAAACTCCGACTTGGAACTGGCTGGTGGTCTACTGCATTTAGATGGCCTGGCTCAAACCTTCGACACCCGAGAGCGTACTATTCTTTCCAAGGGGGACAATCTTAACACCACTTTTTGGGAAAGGAAAGGCAGTACAAGTACGAACAAACCTCCTGCTTATCTCCTCCGGTTATTTGGCATCCACCAACGATACCACCGATATGTACCAAGATTTGATTACATCTCAGGACCATCTAACCCAGTTGCTGATGCTCTCTCACGTGATTTCAATCTTTCTTGGCATAAACTAACCTCATCTCTTGGTCCCTATATTCCGCAGAGCGGCTTGTATCAAGTTTGGACTCCATCACCGCAGATCGTTTCCGCCGTGACTTCTGCACTTCTCAAGCAACAGTCCAAAAGGGAATCTCTCCTGGTCGAGCCACCAACACCAACACAGCATGGTGCATCTGGATCAGTTTCACCGCTGAGTTGGGCGTCGACCCCTTTCTCAAAGCCTTCGAAGACAAAGTACCATTCCTTCAAATCTTCGCCCAACGAATTCGTAGTGGGGAACTTGCACCCAGGGGCAATTCAATCAGGGCTCGATCGGTTGAAGATTACATACGGTTCGTTGGCCAGACGTTCCTCCACATGGGGGCCGAGGATATCCGTTTAGATTCAGCTCGAGGTATGGATTTTAGACTAAAACGAACATGGGCTGCTTGGAAGAAAGAAGATCCTCCTCCCAACCGAGTGAAGCCAGTACCAATAAGTGTTATCCGTCACATATCCTACCTTGCCCGAAATTCAACCCAAAACCAAGTTCATTACCAAGCCCTCGCTGATATGATCATCATTGCCTTCTTCTACCTCCTCCGACCCGGTGAATATACTGATACCAACAATGACTCCACCCCATTTCGATTCGAGGATGTACAACTGTTCATTGGTGATACACGACTAGCCCTCACAACTGCACCGCCTGAGCAGCTCAAACAGGCCAGATTTGCATCGTTAACATTTACAGATCAGAAAAATGGAGTCCGAGGAGAAGTCATTGGACTTGCTTGTAGTGGAGACCCATTTTTATGCCCGGTTCAAGCCATCATCCGTCGCATCCTCTATCTTCGGGCCAATAATGCACCAACTTTCACACCATTGGCTCGACTCTTCAATACAACATCACGAGTTACAGCTACCTCCATCACCAACATTCTTCGAGATACAGTTTCCGTCCTCGGTCCTACAATTGGTTTCCTTCCAAAAGATGTCTCTGCCCGTTGTCTCCGAGCAGCAGGGGCAACAGCCTTACTCCTCGCCAGGGTAGATACTGATATCATCAGCCTTATTGGTCGATGGAGGTCTGATGAAATGCTCCGCTACCTCCACATCCAAGCCTACCCTTTGATGAAAGATTACTCTCGTCGTATGCTAAATGCTGGTGACTACACTGTGATTCCAAACCAACTCGTGCCACAACATTAAAACGTACAGCTCCGATAGCCGTCTTTATTCAAGACCTGCAATCCGAGAATCCATCTTCTTCTCTCCAGCAGCCGTGGTTTCTACCCCCGCTGCTCGAGCATACAAAAAA